>FWPV01001944.1_pt1 | contig 38351 bp, 30 predicted proteins | sample 2228371 | NCBI WGS metagenome assembly FWPV01 (sample SAMEA103939776, study PRJEB20133) | metagenome
GAAATCAACAGGAAGATCAAGATATTGTTCCGGAATACAACCACCTGATGGACCACCTGTCTGTACTGCCTTGAATTTCTTATCTCCTATTATTCCTCCGCCTATATCAAATATTATTTCTCTAAGAGTTATACCCATTGGCACTTCAACAAGTCCTGTGTTCTTGACCTTTCCTGCAAGAGAAAAAACTTTTGTGCCAGGTGAACTTTCTGTTCCAATATTAAGAAACCATTCTGCACCATTCTCTATAATCGGAGGCACACAGGCATAAGTTTCTATGTTATTTAAATTTGAAGGATAACCCCATGCTCCACCACCTTTTTCAGATAGTCTCGGAGGTCTGGGGCTCGGAAATCCCCTTTTCCCTTCAAGTGATGCAACAAGCGATGTTGATTCACCACAGACAAAAGCACCCGCACCCTCTTTAATCTTTATATAAAAATCAAATCCTGTTCCAAGAATATTTCTGCCAAGGAGACCGGATTCTTCAGCCTGTCTGATAGCTTCTTTGAGAGTCTTAATTGCAAGAGGATACTCATGACGGACATAAATGAAACCATACTTTGCATCTATCGCGTACGCACAAATAAGCATTCCTTCAAGAAGACTGAATGGATCACCTTCCATAACTGAACGATCCATAAACGCTCCAGGGTCTCCTTCATCACCATTAGCAATAACCAATTTGATCTTACCCGGGGCTTTCTTACAATGAGCCCATTTAACACCTGCAGGAAATCCTGCTCCTCCCCTACCCCTTAGATTAGCTTTTTTTACTTCTTCAAGAACCTGCTCAGAAGTCATTGTGGAAAACATCTTTTCAGTTGCACGATACCCTCCTGAAGCAATGTAATCATGAAGACTGAAAGGGTCAACATTACCAGTATTTCGCAAAGCTATCTTCAACTGTTTTTTATAGAAAGGCACTTCTTCCTGTAATAATACAGGTTCATCAAGAAAAGAATCTCTATATAGAAGTCCTCTCACAGGAATATTTGAAAATGAAACAGAGTAAATAATATCTTCTGCCTTATCAGAACTTACCTTTTTATAAAAATATCCCTCAGGTTCTATTTTAATTAAAGGCCCTTTCTGACATAGCCCCTGACAACCTGTTCTTACAATACGAATATTCGAAGATAATTTTGATGCTTCTTTTTTTAGAGCATCTGCAACTTCATGAGAACCGAGAGTGCTGCATGGAAGACCACAGCATACCTTTACAGTTTTTCTATCAGGCCTGTATTCACTTTTAACAAGTGAAATCCTGAGATTTTTCAATGCTTCTATATTTTCTAACCTTTTCATGGAAAAATCTCCTCAATCCTAATAATGCAAAGATTGCTAAAAAATTTATTTAATTAATATGTTATTCCCTTATATCATTAATTAACTTATCAAGCTTTTTGGTTCCTATTATTTCTCCAACCACATTCTCATTTATAGTCGCTACAGGTGCGAGTCCACAACATCCAACACAGCCAACTGTTTCGAGTGTCATTTTAAGGTCTTCTGTTGTCTCACCGCTTTTCACTCCAAATTCATTCTCAAGAATATTGAGAACCTTCTTTGCTCCTCTTACATAGCAGGCAGTGCCAAGGCATACCCTGACAACCTTTTTACCTCTTGGCTTAAAGTGAAACATCTTATAAAAACTTGCGACACTATATATCTCGCTTAAAGGTATATTTAGCTTTTTTGACAATCTCCTGAGCACTTCATCGGGAAGATACCCCATGTCTTCCTGAATCTGCTGTAAAACATGTATAAGTATTCCTTTTGTCTTTTCATTTTGAGATAATATCTCGCTAATTTCGCCAACCTGATTATCTACATCAATTTCTTCAACTTTCATCATGCCTCCAAAAAAATAATATTATGGTGACAACCCTTGTTTGTTTTTAATCCCTTTCTTATTTATTAACCATAAACCATGTAAACTATGTAAACTGTGTAAACTATGTAAACTGTGTAAACTATGTAAACTTAGTATATTCCCAAATGTGGTTTGGCTGCCTTTTCAAGCTCTCTTCTTGTTGTCATATCCATCAATACTCTTTCTGCGCCAAATTTCCCGGGTTCATACTTTCTTAGTTTTAAAGCCTCTCTTGCTCTGTCAATATAATCAAGTGTCATGCTTAATATTTTTTCAGGATCAGGTTCGAAATGTAATGCACCTTTGAACCTCTCAAACCAGACTTCTGTCATAATTTGAGTTACTTCATGACTTGCTTCCACAGGTGAATCACCACCAAAAATAACAGGGACACCAGATGCTGCCAGGTAGCAGCCTATTGCAATAGCTTTTTCAGACATCCATTCCGGTGCTATCCCAACTGCAGGCATACCTCCTATCTCATCAGAAAGACCTCCTTCTTCAGCCATTGCTGAAACTATAGTTAATATCCTTGAATTATCAACACAGGCTCCAAGATGCAATATCGGCGGAATTCCAATTGCCTCACAAACTTCTCTTAACCCTGGACCTGCGTTTTCCAGTGCCATTTCAGGAGTTAAATAGCCTGCTGTTCCACATGCAGCAGAACCGCATCCTGTGGAGACTATGAGGACATCACTCTTTATAAGTTCAGTAGCAAGGAAACGATGTAACCCCTGAGATGGAAATCTCGGGTTATCACAACCGGCAAGACCCACCACACCTCTAATTCTTCCTGCAATTATTGCATCATTCAATGGCCTGAATGAAGCTCTCCATCTGCCACCCTGCATATATTCAATATATTCGTGAGAGAATCCTGCGATTACAGGGAATTTATCAGAAATGTGACTTCCTTCAGTTTTTCTATTCTGAAAATTATCAATAGCAAGCTTGACTATTTCACGTGCTATATCTCTTGCTCTATGTTCATCATATTGAATATGTATGGCTCCTGGTGTTTTTGCTTTATATGAAGTCGTAATTAATTTTGTATGAAATTTTCTGGAAAGTTCTGATAGTGCAGGCATAATACACTGAACATCAACGGTAATCGCATCTACAAGACCTGTCAATATCGCAAGTTCCTGGTTCGTAAACCCTCCAGCAGTTGGTATTCCATGCCTCATAAGAACTTCATTTGCAGTACAGCACATCCCGCCAAGATTAATACCCTTTGCCCCTTTTGACTTTGCGTATTCAATCATTTCCGGTTCATTAACAACATCAACAATTGTTTCTGCCAGAGATGGTTCATGTCCGTGAACTATAAGATTAACTTCATCTTCTTTAAATATGCCAAAACTTGCTTCAGACCTCACAGGTGCCGGAGTCCCAAAGAGAATATCAGTAATATCTGTCGATATCATTGAGCCACCCCAGCCATCTGCAAGAGATACTTTAAGAGCGCTCAAAAGCAAATTGTCAGGGTCATGGTCAACACCCATGTGGGTTCTATGCATAGCTTCTGCTATTTCTCGGTCAATACCCCTTGGAATTATCCCCCATTTTTTCCATCTCTCAATAGTTTTCTTAGGAGCTCTTTTTATGAAATTTATTTCACCTTTCTGCCTCCCGAAATCTTCTATTAACTTTAAAGCAACATCTCTTGCTACATCATTTACAGGTCTTCCTTCAAACTCAATATTGAGAATTCCTGCAACTTTATATAACTTTCTAACATCTTTTACAGCAAAATCTTTTGCTTCACCTTCTGAAGCAGCAAGAAGTGTAAAAGCCATATCTCGTGCATGATCTGAATGAGCAGCAGAGCCTGCCACTGCCATTCTTAATAGATTTCTTGCAGAAATAGTAGAAACACTCGCACCACAAACACCTTTTGCTTCCTCTTCAGAAGAAGTTTTAACTAACCTGCATGGGCCCATATGGCATATCTTACAACACGCACCAGAAGCTCCAATAGGACATGGTTTCATCCTTTGAGCTCTATCAAAACAGGTTTCTATCTTATGTTGTTCGCTCCACTCAATTATTTTCTCAGCAGCTTCATTAGCACTCTTAATTAATTTGTCCATATAACCTCCGGATAACTTTTACATAAAGATATGGCAAAAAAGAATCAGGAATAAAATGGTCAGCCTTAGCATATTATCCATATCTCCATTCATTTTATATTATTGGTTCCATCTCAAGTGCCGGGTGTCCAACACTTGAAAGAAATTCAAGCAATTTCTCAGAATCCTCACAAATATCCTCATCAGCTATTTTATCAAGAAGATCCGGCACTCCTTCTTCCTGAGCTCTTTTTGTAAAAGCTTCTTTTAAGCTTTCTTTAAGATTTCTGGTCATCCAAACAATCCGTTTAATTCCACCATCTCCCGCAAGAAATTTTCTGCTTATAATGAAATTTCTTCCTATTCCCATAAAACCTGGGTTTTGTGTTCCACCGCCAACAGTACCAGCAAGTGTCGTGAACTTCATTCCTACAGGGGTCATGCCTGTATGACCACGTTGAACAATCATTACTCCATTTGCCTCTGGAACAATCGCAACAATACATTCAAAACAACCGCAAGAAGTCATTGGATTTTCCATGATTGTATAAAGATTCAATGTTTCGATTGCACCACCTGAAGCTTTTTTAAGGTATTCATCTATTCCTGTATATCTTCCATATCTTGCATCAATCAGTTCACCTTTCTTTATAGGCTGATTTCCTCCTGTCGGATCTATCTCATAAGCTGCCTTACAATCCAGCCAGTTATATGCACCGCATAATCCAAGTCTCTCAGGACTTATCACACATACATGACTTGGAGCAAATGATTGACAGAGGAGACAGGAGTAGAAAGTATCAACATTCTCATCTATAAGACCTCCGAGTCTCTGGTCCCTTTCTCTGTAAGATTGCCTTGCTTCTTCCTGTATTTTCAATACATCTTCTTCTTCTGTATATATTGTTACCTGAACTTTATCAACGATTGATTTAAATCTTGTGTGGGTCATCGTAGAATTGATAATTCCAAGATGTTCAAGAGTAAAGCCCTCTTTCTTTGCATTATTGCTTATTCTTATCCAGTTTATATCTCTTTGACCCATGTGCCATACACCCTGCGCTTCATTTATATTATGGTGTATTTTTCTTTCTATAACTGATTCAAAATCCTTCTGCATTTTTCTTCCTGCAACATCAATGACTATACCCAGAGGCATTTTTCCACCCTGCTCATATTTTTCTTTCCAGTTATTACCAACAACTATAACTTTATTGTCTTCGATTTCATCCATCTCTTTCATGCGCACCCATTCAAATGATGGAGTGCGTGAGCCTCCAAATTCTATGAACATATCCTCTTTTCTAATTCGTTCACCTTCAAATGCAGGACCGTATGCAACTGGTATTGGAGGTTTCTCAACAGTAATCTTCAGACCTCTTACCTCGATAGCCTTCTGAACGATCTTTGAATGATCAGGTTCTTTATCAACCTCTTCATATATACAAACACCTGTCGGATGAATTACCGGCACATCTGTATCACATATCGCAGGATAGCCCATATTTATTGCACCTGCACCTGTAGTCCATTTAATATCATCAAGTTCACCAAGAACCAGTGCAAATGCAAAAACTCTGTCTTTTGTGTATTTCAAATGTCCCCTGAAATCTCCCGGCTTTTTACCACCAAAAATTAATGATGCCCTTATTGACCAATCCAGCGGATAGATAGTATGTTCGGTATCAGGTCCTACAGGAACAATTCTTGTATCCCAGCCAAGTTCTACGCCTTTTCTTAAAAGCTGTTTTGTAACGCTGTTTCCATTAACCTGTCCGGCAAGAAATATAAGGATATTTTTTTCCTGAAGTTCCCTGATAATTGAGACCGCTGTATCATCGTCAGGGGCTGCTCCTATAACAGCAGCAAATCCAGGCATTGTGCCGTCAACAAGTTGAATTCCAAGATTTCTCTGAATAGTATCAGTTATAAAACCATTATAAACATAACCTGTTTCAGGATCAGTTGCAGGTTCAAGTCCATAGATATACCTCAGTGCCATGATTATTTCTTCGGCAAAAAGACTTGCCATACCTGAATCAAGTGCTTCTCCAAGATATGGTTTCCATATTTTTTCTTCTGGCTCTGAATGGAGTTGCTCTTTTGCCATACTTAGAGCTACCTTCATATCGGATAAATTATTTACAGCAAAGCCTGTTAGAGCATATATCAAAGGCATGTAATAAGCTGTATCTGGAAATTCAAATGCAAAGTCAGCGCCTTTTTCGGTAATAGCCTTCTCAAGCATTTCCTCAGCCTGTTTCACAAGCTGTTTAGCGCCCCTTATTGCTGCTGAGGCTATTATCTTAGACATCGATAATCCTCCTTTATTATAAATTTTATCTCATTCTTGCTTTCATAAAAGCAGGGATACCATTTGCTTCTCTCGGGCCAACGGTTACTTTCCATCCTTCGAGTTTATCTTCTATAGAACCGCTCAATATTGCAACATATCCAGGTATAATCAATTCTCTATGTTTGATAGACCCTTCTATACCGCTTTCTTTAATAAATTGTGCTATTTTTGAAGCTGTAAATTTTCCTGCTGCCCATGCTGTTAAAACTGACAAACCTTCACAATCCATAACAGCAAGATAACTTGCAACCTTGCTGTTTTCTACTTCTCCAGAAACTATAAAATATGTTAGTGAGAAATTAGTCGTTATAAGCAATGGCGATTCCTCAGTCGGTTCGCCAATTCTGTAAATTCTCTGTTCTACCTGCATGGGGACCTGAGGGTCAGTATAAATGTTCTGTCTTAAAGTAAATAATGCAAGGTTTTTCCATCTTTCGATACTGCTGAGTACAATAATGGAGGAGTATTTTGCGACTCCTAAAGCAACAACAAGTGTTTCGAGTAAATTATCTTCTCTCTGAGAAAAGGTTATAATTGGATAACCTAAAGGTTTAAAATTCTTTTTAATGGCAGCTCTTCTAATTAAAGTATTATGTTCAAGAATTTCTTTTGCTTTTATGGCACCTGAATCAATCACAATATCTTCAATTCCGAGTTTTTTTACCTTTTCGGTAAGATCAGAAAGTTCATTGAGTCCTCCTGAAGTGGATGCAACAATTCCGAGAGTTGCCTTATAATTTTTTGCAATTTTTGACATTTCCTCGAGATTCTCTGAATTTGCTCCGTATAGAACAGGTTTTTTATCAGCATAAAGTTTTACTGACATCTCAGCTGCGTTCAAATTATTTGTACATAATATCACTGGAATTTCAGGAGCTTTTTCTGAGAGAATTTTTGCAGCTTCACCAAATTTTTCAGGACTTCCTGACTCATTTAAAAGTGCTATTGCATCTATCTTCAATTTTTGCCCAACTCTATCTATAACTGAATCACGAACTTCACTTATTTTCTTTTCAATTTCTTCAGAAGATAAAGTATCCTTTATTCCAAGAGCAAAAACACATGGATTAACAAATCTCTTGTCATGCCTGAAGAGCACTGTTTCTTCCCCGATTTTAACTGCATTTTCTCCTGTACCGAGTGTAATTGGTCTTACAGGCGGAGCAGAAGCTTCACCGAGTTTCTGTCTTGCTTCTTCAGACACATCAGGACATAAATCAAGTGAAGCCTGTCTTTGAGCAAGTTTCATTGCAAAAGCAAGACAGGTGGGGAACCCGCATTTTTTACAGTTAGTTTTTGGTAAAAGTTTGAATATTTCGACACCGGTTAATGCCATTGTAATCCTCCAGAATTTTTTGTGTTTACACGGTTTACATATTTAACTTATTTCTTATGTGTAAACCGGTAACTTACATGAGTTCATCAATTATTTTCTCTATTGCATTAATTGCTTTTGGATGTCTCATAACTAAAATCTCTGCTCCGGCGATAAGCATACTAACAGCAGTAACAGCTTCCCATGCTATGCCTCTTTCTTCTGTATTACCCCAGAGTGGAACATCTTTTTCATCTGCTATTGTTTCTTTAACCTTCCAGACATACATACCGACATCACCCATTATTGGTTGTTGCATTGTAGGGTCATTTTGAGCAAGTCCTGCAAGTCTTATTCTTTCCATAACAGAATATGTATATTCAAGACCATAACCCAATGCAGAACACATCGGGTCAATTACTATCTTTTCTTTATCAAATCCCATCTGTGTAATAAGTATATTCAACTGTTTTGAAAGATTTATATCCAGTTCAGACATTGCAATAAGTTTATGATTATTCGCAATAGCAGCAGCAGCAATTGTCTTATAGTTTGCTTCCTGTGCTTTTCCAATAATGCAATTTCTGTCCTTAGAGGCTTCTGCTGCTGCGATTAAAACCGATGAATCTTTTTCAGTATGATTGCTTCCAAGAATTATTAAAGGAATATTTATCGAATCAATAACTTCTTTAACTGTTTTTGCAGCCTCTTCAGCACTCCGATTTTCTCTATCAGGATGTGTTCCTATAAGCCTGAGAGCTATAGCTTTTGCATTTAAAACATCCTGACAATACTTTGCCCAGGATACTGGATTTGCAGAAACATCAATATAAGGTTTTTGAACAGATTCAGGCCAATCTGATGGAGGAACATCCTGTATCTCATAAGCAATTAAAGGGCGGTTTGGAACTGTACCTTCAAATGAATGAAATGAAAGAACATTTTCACCTCCAACTGTAATTTCTTTTTGACCGGTTCCTATTGAGACAGAATACACCCTTCCGGGATAGGTTTCCTTAGGCGGGATAAAAGCCATCTTAATCTTCCTCCTGTTTAGAAAGTCTGTAAAGTTTATTCTGATTATTTTGTTTGCTCTTTTTTAACTTAGCAAACAATGTAAACTTAATAAACTATGCAAACTTTTTAGTTACATTTCTAAATATGAATGGGCATATAATGTTTTGCCCATAATTACATCAATAGTCTTTACGGTGGGTGCAACTTCATGTGGATCTGCAATCGCTGCGGTTAAACCTTCATAAGCAAGAAGCGAAAGAAAATGATTATTTAAAATTGGTCTTAATTCTTTTGGACATCCATTTGAGATATTGCTGAGACCAACAACTGTTTTCATTGGTGGGTCATTTAGTTCCTGGAACATCTTGACAGCCTGTATTACTTTCAAAGCATGATCCTGCGATGTAGAAATCTGAAGAACGAGTGGATCAAGATATAAATCTTCAAGAGACACACCATATTCAGAAGCCCTTGCCATTATCTCTGCTGCTATCGCAGCTCTTTCCTCAGCATCTGCAGGGAGCCCACCTTTTCCAACTGTTAATCCTATAATCTGGCAATTATATTTAGCAGCTAGCTCGAGCATAGCAAATCTTTCAGGGTCATTTGAAGTTGAATTGATTAAGGGCCTTCCCCATTCATTGTTATGAACCTTTAACCCTGCTTCTATTGCTTTATAATTCGTTGTATCAAGACAAACAGGTAATTTTACAACTTCTTGAATCGTTGTTACCATCCATTCCATTAATTCTTCTCCGTTGTCTTCAGCGGGTCCTATATTCGCATCTATCATTCCTGCACCAGATTTCCATTGAGAAACAGCTATATCCTGAATGGGTTTTTTGTCTTTTTTCATCATTGCTTCTCTTACTTTTTTAGCTATTATGCTGAGTTTTTCACCAATTATTAACATGATAATCACCCGCTCCTTTCTGACTATGAGGGGCGATTCACGAAACCAATCGAGAATCGCCCCTATATTAAATTCTGTTCTTTACATTTTTCCCAAAATGAACAGGTTCAGAAACATAACATAAATTTAAATAAAAGTAAAGTATTTTTTTAAGCAACAGATATTTTTTTCAAATCAAGTAAATTTTTATTGACAAAATTTACTTGATTTTTATTTTATATTAGTTATACAATTTCATGTCTTTTGATTGACAAATTTTTTATTGATATAATATCTTTTTAAGATATTCAGCAAGTATTATTGGAAGGAGGTGAAAATTTAATGAAGAAAATAATAGCATTAGTATTATCATTAATGTTACTGGTTGCATTCTCAATTGGTTGCAAACCAGCAGAGCAGCCTAAACAGGAGGCACCGGCACCTGCACCTGCAGCACCGGAAAAACCGGCTGAGGCTCCTGCAGCACCTGCAGCACCGGAAAAACCGGCTGAGGCTCCTGCAGCACCTGCAGCTCCTGCACATAAATAATTTGAAATTAAAGGGGGCACTTTCTTTTAATGATTTTGCCCCCTTCACTTTTTTATTCGAAACTGGTATAGTTAATTAAAGTCCTTTTATATTTTAAAGAGTGGGCGGTCCCACTCTTTTGTTTTATATGGTATTTGAAATAAAATTATTATTAACAAGTGAAAACATTATTAAATCATAATATTTAGATTTTAAGTTTATGGAAGAGATTAAAAATAAAGTATTAATACTTGCAAAACAGGTTGCTGAGCAGCATAATGTTGATATATTTGATATTGAAATTCTCGGTAAAGGGAAACTGCTCTTACGTGTTATGCTTGATAAGCCCGAAGGTGTTTCACTCGATGATTGTGAGCACTTCAGCAGAAGTCTGGGTGCTTTACTTGATATAGAAGACCCCTTTGAAGGTCCATATACTCTTGAAGTATCTTCACCCGGGCTAAATAGACCTTTAAAAAAGATAGAAGATTTCGAAAATAATACAGGCAAACTTGCAAGGATTATAACATTAGAAAAAATAAATAATCAGAGTTTTTTCATAGGAAGAATTTTAAAAGTTCAGGATAATAAAATAGTTATAATGACCGGGGAAAAAGAAATTAATATTCCATTCGATAAAATTAAAAAAGCAAATCTGGAGATAGAATTTTAATGTCCAAAGAACTTTGTTATGTAATAGACCAGATAAGCAGAGAAAAAGGAATTCCACGTGAAGTCCTAATTGAAACTTTACGTTCTGCTCTTCTTTCTGCTGTTCGCAAAAAATTTGGTGGAAGGACAAATATAGATTTGAAAATAGACCCTAAAACCTGCGTTATCACTGCATATGAAATAAAAAAAATTGTTACACAGGTTACCAATAAAGATGAGGAAATTTCTGTTGCTGAAGCATCAAAAATTAATCCAGATGCTATAGAAGGCAATATTGCAAATGTTCCCTTAGATTTACATGATTTCAGCAGAATAGCTGCACAGACAGCTAAACAGGTAATATTTCAGAGAGTAAAAGAAGCTGAAAGAGATGCTATTTATAATGAATTCAGAGATAAAATCGGACAGATCGTATCAGGAATGGTAATGAGAAAAGAAAAAGGAGTATATTTTCTCAATCTTGGCAAAACAGATGCAATTCTACCTGTAAAAGAGACTCTACCAAATGAGAATCTAAAAAGAGGCGATACAGTTAAAGCATATATCGAGGATGTAAGAATTACTTCAAAGGGTCCTGTAATCATGCTTTCAAGAACTAACCCTCAATTTGTGGCATCTTTATTCAAAATGGAGGTACCTGAAATAAATGATGGCACTGTAATAATCAAAAATATTGTAAGGGAACCAGGTGAGAGAACAAAAATATCAGTGTTCTCAAAAAATCCTGCTATTGACCCTGTCGGAGCTTGTGTTGGAATGAAAGGCACAAGAGTACAACTAATTGTTCGTGAACTTCGCGGAGAAAGAATTGATATTATCCACTGGACAGATGACCCAAGACAGTTTATAGCAAGAGCACTGAGCCCTGCTACTGTTGATAGAATTGGTATCAATGAAGAATCAAAGACAGCTATGGTCATAGTTAATGATCAACAGCTTTCTATAGCTATCGGGAAAAAAGGACAGAATGTCAGGCTCGCAATGAAACTCACGGGATGGGACATTGATATTCTAAGCGAAACCGAATACTCAAAAATGAAAATAGAAGAAGCTGATAAAACATTTACCGCGCCCTCTAATGATGGCGAAAAATCTGCGTGATTTTCCCCTTCAATACATAAAAGGAGTAGGCCCTGAAAGGGCTAAACTACTTTCCCGAATTGGCATAAAAAACATTAAGGATGCCCTTTATTTTCTCCCCTACAGGTACGAAGACCGCAGCAACATAAAAAAAATATGCGATCTTACATACGGAAACCTCGAAACTGTTTCCGGTACAATCATCTCAGCTGAACTAATAAAAACTCATAAGAAGAAATTCCATATTTTTGAGCTATTAATAAATGACGGGTCATCAATTCTTAAAGCAAAATGGTTTAATCAGCCTTATATGAAGAAAATTTTTAAAAAAGGCGAGAAGGTAATTTTATGTGGAATTGTCAAAAGAGATTCTTATTATGGCACTGGATTTGAAATGCATAACCCTGAACATGAAATATTTTCTGACAATGGAGAAACCCATATTCATTTAAACCGTATTGTTCCAATATACAGTGTCACAAAAGGTCTTGGCGTCCGTCAGATGAGGACCATTATTTTCAATGTACTTGAAACTTATCTTAATGATATAGAGGACGTTATACCCGAAGATATATTAAAAAGAAACGGGCTCAGAAGACTGAATGAATGTCTTTATAATATTCACTTCCCTGAAAAAGGCTCTGATATTGATTCATTGAATAAAGGTATAAGTGAATATCACAGAAGAATCTCTTTTGATGAACTATTCATGCTTCAGCTTGGACTTGCCATATTGAACAAAAGAAAAATAATCGAAAAAGGTATTTCATTTGAACCTGATGGAAGATTATTAAAAAAACTTTTTCATAAGCTTCCATTCAAACTTACTAAAGCACAGGAAAGGGTATTCAATGAAATTCTTATTGATATGAAAAAACCTCATCCAATGAATCGTTTAATTCAGGGAGATGTTGGTTGCGGAAAAACGATTATTGCTTTAATGGCAATGCTTACTGCTACAGAGTGCGGGTATCAGTCAGCTTTAATGGCTCCCACTGAAATACTCGCAGAACAGCATTATCTTAATATTTGCAGATTGGTTGATGGCTTAGGGATCAGAGTCTGTCTTCTAACTTCAGGAGTTAAAGATAAACCCTTAGATATGATCTCAAACGGACAGGCCAATATTGTTGTTGGAACACATGCATTAATTCAGGAAGGAATTAAATTCAAAAAACTCGGGCTGGCAGTAATAGATGAACAGCACAGATTTGGAGTTATGCAGAGGGCACTTCTTCGAAAAAAAGCATATAACCCTGATGTTCTCGTAATGACAGCCACACCTATACCAAGAACTTTAGCTCTCACCTTGTACGGGGATCTTGATTATTCAATAATTGATGAACTTCCTCCAAACAGAATGCCTGTAAAAACTATTGTTTTCAGGGAATCTGAAAAAAAAGCTGTTTACAATTTAATTTATAATGAAACAAAAAGGGGCAGGCAGGTCTATGTGGTATACCCGGTAATAGAAGAATCAGAAAAAACAGACCTTAGATCAGCTACTTTAGGTAAAGAAGCTTTTGAGAAGATATTTCCATATTTAAAAACAGGCCTCATTCATGGAAGAATGAAGCCTCAGGAAAGAGAAGAAATCATGTCAGCATTTAAAAATGGAGACATTGATATACTGGTAAGCACAACTGTAATAGAAGTTGGAGTTGATGTTCCAAATGCGACTCTTATGATTATCATACATGCCGAAAGATTCGGACTTTCACAGTTACACCAGTTAAGAGGAAGAATCGGTAGAGGTCCTCATCAATCATATTGCGTTTTGCTGGCATATGAACCGATTGGTGAAGAAGCTTTAAGGAGATTGAAAATAATGGAGAAAAGCTCAGATGGTTTTAAAATTGCGGAAGAAGATCTGGATATAAGAGGACCGGGTGAATTTTTTGGAACCCGACAGTCAGGATTACCTGATCTTAAGTCTGCTAACATAATCAGGGATTATCAGCTTTTAAAAACAGCAAGACATGAGGCTTTCAAACTTATTGAAACTGATCCAGAAATACAAAATTATCCTTCACTGAGAAAATCTCTTGAAACCTTCTGGAAAGGGAAATTGGAGTTATTCAAAACAGCGTAAGAATTATTTTGATGATGGGTCGATTACTATAAAAAAGTTTACCCAAACCGAATAATAGAATTATAATAATGCAGATATTGCGGAAATAATTATTTTTTTATGTATTAACCCAAATAATGCATTATTCCGGTTAATTATTCTAACCGATCCTTTTTACTTCCTTTATATAATTCATATCCGAGAAGACGACATTCAATGTCACCATTATAAAAAGGTATTCTGCAGAAAGTCTTTAACCCGACCTTCTTTGCAAGCTCGAGATTGCCTGTAAAGATATATCCCTTATATCCTGTACATTTCTGCTTGAAAAAATCACCTATGCCTTTATAGATACTCTCAAGTTCTTTTAGTTTTCCCATTCTCTCACCATATTCAGGATTGAGTATTATAATTCCTCCGCCTTCAGGGATTTTTGTCTCTGAATAATCACACACAGAAAATTCTATAAGGTGTTCAACACCTGCAGTTTCTGCATTTTTCATTGCAGCAGAAATTGCTTCTTCACTTATATCAGATGCCATGATTTTATAATTAAGTTTTTTCAGTGTACTCTTCTTAGCTTCTTTTCTTAATTGATTCCAGTAATTTGATTTAAATCCTTTCAGATGCATAAAACCATAATTATCTCTATGAATTCCTGGAGGTTTATTGAGACCAATAAGAGCTGCTTCAATTGCAAGAGTCCCACTTCCACACATTGGATTTACAAAATGACTTTTCCCATCCCATTTAGTTGCCATGATAACAGCAGAGGCAAGAGTTTCCTGCATGGGTGCCCTGAATGGTATTTTTCTGTAATTTCTCTTTGATAGTGATTCACCTGATGTATCAAAATAAACAGAACAATCTTTACCTTTCCAGTATAAATTAACTACAATTGAATTTCTTTCTGGACCAGAGTCAGGTCTTGTTCCCTTTTTAAAACGTATCCTATCAACAATTGCATCTTTACACTTAACATTCGCATACCTTGAGTCTTTTATATACTTATTGTCAACATTTGAAGTTACACAGAAATATCCATTTTCAGATATATAATCTTCCCATGGGATCTCTATCAACTTATCATAAAGTTCATCTGGATTTTCTGAAGCAAATTCTTTTATTAAAAATAAAACTCTGTGCCCGGACCTCAGCCATAAATTGAGCTTCATAGTATCCTCAAAAGTGCCTTCTGTCATTACACCTGTAACTGTTTCCATAAGTAAAGGATACCCAAGTTTCAGAATTTCCTCCTTAAGAAATGGAGCAACCCCTTTTGCACAAGTTACAACTATTCTGCTTCGTTCCATACTATTATTTAAAATAAAATTGCAATTAAAATCTACTACCAGTTGATAAATAGCTCTATACAGCTATATAGAGAATCAATCTGTTGAACTTTCTTGATTCTCTTATTAAATTTCAGAAAAATAAAATAGAAAACTTGCTACCTTTTTTACCCATATAAAATTGCATGATTTAGTATAAAAATGTAAAATGTTTCATAGAGGTCATTATGTGGAGAAAGGTTAAAAATAATTTTGAAAGAGGTATCGAAAAGATAAAGTGGTTCTCTGCAATATTTGCTGAAAGAATTAATATTGAACTCATGGTAATAAAGCTTCTATATGAATCAAATAAAATGGAAAAACAGAAAGATGAACTTATGAAAACCATTGGCAAAAGAATATTCGAATTAAAAGGACAGCCTGAAAAATATATAATAAAAGATATAAAAATAAATGAAGCACTAAATGAAATAGAACAATTAAATCGAGAAATTGATGAACTCAGAAAGAAAGCATCTGATATTAGTAGTTTATAATATCAACATATTTAAATAAATTATGTTTATCTATATAATTGTTTTTATTTTCGGATTAATAACAGGCTCCTTCCTGAATGTTTGTATTTATAGAATTCCAAGAAATATTTCGATTATCTGGCCTGCTTCAAGATGCCCTTCATGCAATGTACCAATTAAATTTTACGATAACATTCCAATTATAAGTTACGTTTTTCTGGGCGGTAAATGCAGATACTGTAAAAACAGCATATCATTCAGGTATCCCATGATAGAATTTCTTAACGGACTCTTTTATGTTATTACCATTAATAGATTTGGAATTGAATGGCACAGCATATTTTATTTTGTCTTATGCTCCTCTCTTATTGTTATTACTTTTATTGATTTTGATTTTCAGATAATTCCTGATAGGATAACCCTTCCTGGAATTGTTATAGGTCTTATCGCTGGTTCCTTATTTCTCCCTGATCCTTTCTCAAGATTTTCAAATCTTGGCTGGAAATCATCTATAATTGGTTCTTTCACAGGTTTTGCTCTGTACTCTTTAATCGCTTTTACAGGAAGTAAAATATTTAAAAAAGAGGCAATGGGTGGCGGAGATATTAAAATGATGGCAATGGTTGGAGCTGTTATTGGCTGGAAAGGAATAATTCTTACAACCTTTTTAGGAAGCCTCTCAGGGTCAATTGCTGGTATTTTTTCAATGATTATTCGAGGCAGAGAGAAAGGTTCGATAATTCCTTTTGGTCCTTTTCTTGCTTTTGGTTCTATTATTTCACTATTTTATGGGCAGGAAATTCTTCTCTGGTATCTTGGTGAATTATTAAGATGACCCCTGAATTAATAATCCTTTATTCCATTTTTATTCTAATTGTAGCTATTTTGATTTTTTATATAATTAGAATGGCTGTCAGGCTATTTTCCACAAAAAAGATAACTGAAGAAAAAGACATGTCCAAAGTAAGTTTTGTAGTAGATACATTTCATGAGCTTGTTGCAAAATTAAAAGAAAAGGAAAAAGAATTAGAACTACTAAGAAAAAAAGCTGAAGATAAAGTAATTGCTATAGAGGGATACAATGAAAATATACTTCAGAGTGTTCCCAGCGGAGTAATAAGTTTTGATAATGAATTAAAAATAACTAAAATTAATCAATCAGCAGAAAAAATACTCGGAATTAACAGCATGGATACAACCGGTAAATTTTATAACGAGGTATTTAAAGATCCTGTCAAGGAGTTAATCCAGAGTAGAAAAATTATCGAAAGACAGGAAATCAGTTATATAACGCCTCAGGGAAGAAGAATATGGCTCGGCCTGACTCTTTCACCTCTGAAGGATAGTAATGGATTACCAATTGGCCAGATACTTGTTTTCACAGACCTTACACACCTTAAAGCAATCGAATCACAGATTCAATTGAGAGATAAATTATCGAGTCTGGGTGAGATATCAGCAGGCATAGCTCATGAATTAAGAAATCCTATGGGAGTAATCGCAGGATACACAAAAATTCTTTTAAAGAAAGCTGATGATTCTTTAAAACCAATAATTAATTCAATATCTAAAGAAATAACCACAATGGACAGAATAATCTCTGATTTCTTATCTTTTTCAAAACCTGCAAATCTGGCTATAACTGATATTGATATTAAAAATCTTATTGAAGACTGTGTAAGAGCATCATTAGGTGAACGAAATGATATTACAGGAATTCTCGAACTTGATAATTTGCCTTCTGTAAAAGGTGACGAGGTCCTGCTCCGTCAGGCTTTCATTAATCTAATACAGAATTCTATTGAAGCAATGCCTTCTGGCGGAAATATTAATATAAAAGGTATAGCTTTACATACACAAGACGGTGAATTTCTTGACATTTTCATATCAGATACAGGTCATGGTATATCAGAAGATATAAGAAATAGAATATTTCTTCCTTTCTTTACCACAAAAGAAAAAGGAACAGGTCTTGGACTTGCAATTGTCCATAAGATAATAATTTCTCATGGAGGAAACATTACAGTTGACTCATCAAAAAACGGAACAACCTTTAAAATACGTTTAAGATTTAAATAAACACCGAAAGGAGTTCTTTTTATGTCAAAAATAACAATTATTGACCTTATGAAAAAGAAGAGTATGAAACAAAAAATAACAATGTTAACAGCGTACGATTTCCCATTCGCAAAGATTGTGGACGAGGCTGGAATAGATATGATTCTTGTCGGAGATTCTGTTGGAATGGTTATTCAGGGACTTGATAACACATTGCCTGTCACAATGGATGAAATGATATATCATACGAAAATTGTATCACGGGGGGTAAAAAATGCAATGGTAATTGGAGACCTTCCATTCATGTCTTATCAAATAAGCATAGAGGAAGGCGTAAGAAATGCAGGTAGATTTCTAAAAGAAGCAGGAGCCTCTGCAGTTAAAATCGAAGGAGCTGCAGAATTTTCTGATCTTATCAGAGCAATGATTAAATCGGATATTCCTGTCATGGCTCATATAGGGCTCACTCCTCAGGCAATTCATAAAATGGGCGGATTCAAAGTTCAAGGAAAAACACAGGATGCCGCTAAAAGACTAATTGAAGAAGCTCAGATTGCTGAAGATTCAGGGGCATTCTCAATAGTTCTCGAAGCTGTACCAATGAATGTAGCTGAAATAATTACTAATAAATTATCAATTCCAACTATTGGCATTGGAGCAGGTCCTTATTGTGATGGACAGGTATTGGTTCTTCATGATCTTTTGGGATTATATGATAGATTTCTACCAAAATTTGCAAAACGATATGTCAATATTAAAGAGGAAGCTTTAAAAGCTATAAGTCTATACAAAGTCGAGGTTGAACAGGGAATATTCCCGTCCGAAGAACATAGCTTTAAATAAAAAATATTAATTAAAATTTTAACATGAAAAAAGATACTACTTTTTACTTGCTCTGTATAGCCGGCATATTAGTAGTGTTTTTTACTTATTCAAATCATTTCGAAAATGCTTTTCAGTTCGATGATGAACACACTATAGTTAATAATCTTTTTATAAGAGATATTAAGAATATACCAGATATTTTTACAAATCCAAATTCCTTTAGCTCTCTACCTGGTAAACAAGCAAGGCCGCTGACAACAGTCAGTTTTGCCATTGATTACTGGATAGGTGGGGGACTAAAATCTACCTTTTATTTTCATTTAACTACATTTATAATTTATTGTATTTTACTCCTTTTGTTATTTTTTCTTTATAGAAAAATAATTAATTTATCTTATTTTCATGAATGGAATAAGTATATTGCACTTTATGCCACAATCTTGTTTGGTGTGCATACGGCAAACGCTGAAACAGTAAATTATATATGTCAGCGAGCGGATATACTCTCAACTTTATCAGTCGTTGCAGGAGTCGTTATTTATGCATACTTTCCATCAATCCGTAAATATGGCATCTATCTTATACCAGTAATTGCCGGCCTTCTGATGAAAGAATCAACTGTGATGTTTGCACCTATTTTGTTTTTTTACATTATATTTTTTGATAAAAATATTTCTCTTAAAGAAGCAATAAAATATAAAAATTTACAGGACATTATCAAGTCCTCTTTGCCTTCATTCATAATCTGTATTACTGCTGCTTTTATAATACTTAAATTCACAATTTCAATACGTTCTTCAGGAAATATTTCATGGGTAAATTATCTAATGACACAACCTTTTGTAATTCTGCATTATTTTTTAACTTTTTTTCTTCCATTTAATCTGAGTGCAGATACAGACTGGACTGCTGTAACAAATGTATTTGACGACAAATTAATTGTTGGTATTATCTTTATCTTTTTAATGTTATATATTGTAGTTAAAAAATCAAATAATAAAAAATCGTTTCCTGTATCCTTTGGAATATTATGGTTCTTTATAGCACTTATACCAACTTCAAGCTTTTTTCCACTTGCAGAAGTTATGAATGATCACCGAATGTTTTTTCCTTTTGTTGGTCTAAATATCGCTGTTTGCTGGTGGACTGGATACTTTTTAATTTCTCATCAACAGAAAATAAAAAAGAATAATTCACTGCAATGGTCAGTTATTACTATTTTGGTAATAATTCTTTCATCCTATGCATATGGAACATATCAACGCAATAAAGTATGGCATTCTGCTGAATCATTATGGTATGACGTAACAATAAAAAGTCCTAATAATGGAAGAGGTTTAATGAATTACGGAATAACACAGATGGAAAAAGGTAACTATAATATTGCCCTAAATTATTTTGAAAGAGCCCTCAATTACGTACCATATTATTCTTATTTACATATAAATCTTGGGATTCTTAAAGCTGCAATGAATCAGCATGAAGAAGCTGAAAAATACTTCAATAATGCTCTTCTTTATGATCCAGGTAATCCTGAAGCGTATTATTTTTATGCAAGATGGCTAAAAGACAGAGGACGCATACATGAAGCAATTGAACTTCTTGAAAAAGCTGTTAAAATAAGTCCTGCACATATTTATGCTCCTATTCTATTAAATGAATTGAAAACAATTCAGAACAATTCATTAACACCTCTTGAATATGCTATAAAAACTGCAGACTTACACCCAACTCCTGAAAATTATCTTAGTCTAAGCCTCCAATATCATAGAGCAGGCAAATATATTGAATCAATAAAAGCCTGTTATAAAGCTTTAAAACTAAGACCTGACTATGATCTTGCTTACAACAATATATGTGCTGCTTACAATGATATGGGGAATTGGGATAAAGCAATAGAAGCATGTAAAAAAGGGCTTCAAATAAATCCTGCAAACCAGCTAATAAAAAACAACCTTGAACGAGCTATTCATGAAAAATTAAAATAACTAACACGAAAATTTTAATTGGAATACTTTAGATATTCTAAAACATATTTACTATATGCTTAAACATAATTGTAATCAATCTCTTTCTGCATTACTAATAATATCTTTTTTAAATAAGATCATTGATTTAAATAAATTTCTGAGTAATATCTGAATTTTTAAGGATTAAATTTATGTTTTAGGGAACAATAGGATTACACTTATTCTTCTGTTACGCGGGTCACTCGGGTCTTCTTTAATTAAAGGTTCTGTATCTGCATAACCCGCCACTTTAGTCAAATGTGACGAATCCAACCCATTCTTTTCAAGCTCTTTTTTAGCAGCGAGAGCTCTTTCTGTAGAAAGGTCCCAGTTACTATAATTAAGCTTCTTGAAATTTACTGAATCTGTATGTCCTTCAATAGCTATTTGATTTGGCAAATATTTTATGCTATCACCTATAACCGCAAGAATCCTCTGTGCAAGGGGAGTTGGTTTTGAAGAACCACTGTCAAACATTGGCTTTCCTTCCTGATCTATGAGTTGGATCTTTATCCCACCATCAAAAACATCAACCATAATTTGATCTTTTATGTCATTTAATTTCTCGTTTATTGCCTGGCCAAGTATTGCTCTAAACTCTTCAGGTTTAACGTTATAAGTCCCCATCATCTCATTTGGAACTTTTCTTGATGATTCCCCTGCTTCATTAAAAACCTCGCTCGATTTATCCATAAAAGACTGACCGCTTTCACTAAATATTGTGAAATGCTTGAAATATGCTGCGACTCTTGCTCTTTTTTCAGGTGATACCATTGTAATAAGCCACATTAAGAGGAAAAAAGCCATCAATGCAGTAATAAAATCAGCATAAGCTACTTTCCATGAACCTCCATGCTCTTCTGCATGTGCTTTTTTAACAACTTTTTTTATTATTATTGCTTTATCTTTCATTACACCTTTTTAATTCGACCGATTATTTCTTACCTCTTACAGTTTTTTCGAGTTCATCAAATGTTGGTCTTTCATGACCTGAAATTGCTCTCCTACCAAATTCAACAGCCATTTGTGGCGGAGAACCACCTACAAAAGCAACAATAGCGATCTTTATTACTTTATATAACGTATCTTCCTCTGCAACCTGGTGTTCTATTTTTGCAGCCATTGGTCCTACAAAACCATAAGACATAAGTACTCCAAGAAAAGTTCCCACTAAAGCTGCTCCAACACTATGTCCGAGAACAGATGGTGGCTGATCAATCTTGCCCATTGTTAGAACAACACCAAGAACTGCTGCAACAATACCGAGTCCTGGTAAAGAATCAGCAATTTTCGCAACAGTTTTTGAGGGAATCATCGCTTCATGAAACCTTGTCTCTATTTCAAGGTCCATGAGACTATCAAGTTCATGAGGTGGCACATTCGTTGTTATAATCACTTTGAGGTTATCGCATATAAAATTAAGATGATTCTTACTTTCAAGAACACTTTTATATTTTGAAAAAATCGAACTCTTTAAAGGATTCTCTATATCTGATTCAATTGATATTAACCCTTCTTTTCTTATTTTCGTAAAAAGCTGATAAAGTAATGTTAATAATTCTAAGTATTTTTCCTTTGTATGATCTTTAGATTTAAAAATTTTTATTATACTTGAAATTACTGCCTTGACCACTTTTACAGGAGAAGAAATTAATAAAGCTCCTATAACAGCTCCAAAAATAATTACAAATTCAGCAGGCTGAAATAGAACATGGAGATTCCCTTTTTCCATAAGGAAACCTCCAATTACACAGACTATTACTACAGCTATTCCAATAAATGATAACATTTATTATTTTCCTGTTTAATCTTTTATCGTCTTTTTTAAATTTTTTTTTAGTTATCTAAAAAAAATTTTGAGTAAAGAATTTATTTTTCGGGTTAATAAAGAGATTTGTATTTGTATTCTGGCAGTCTATTTTTATTAGAAATAATGTCATGGTAACTTAAATTTTTAATCACTCAAGATATTATCTGATCTCTTTCTTTCCTTAGTTTTTCATAAGGCAATTCAATTATAAAAGTTGCTCCTTTATTCGGCTCACTCTCAACTTTTATTACACCACCATGCTCTGTTATTATTCCATGAGCAATAGATAATCCTAATCCTGTACCTGTACCAACAGGTTTTGTAGTAAAAAATGGATCAAATATTTTCGAAATAACATTTTGTGGTATCCCATTACCATTGTCAGATATACAAATTGTTATTTTATTCTTATCAGCATCAAATCGAGTTTCAAATGATATTTTTCCAGACTGAACTTTAGAATCAATTATTGATTGTTCAGCATTCAAGAGGATATTGAGTACAACAAGCTGGATCTGTTGAGGATCAATTAAAGTAAAAGGAATATCACTGTATTTCCTAATAATTTCAATATTATATTTCTTCAGCCAGTAATTTCTAAGTTCAATAGTACGTTCTATAATATCATTTATTGATTCAAAAGTACGTGAAGGTGTTTTTTGTCTGGAAAATGTAAGCAAATTCTCTATAATATGTTTGCAGCGTTCGGCCCCATTTAATATTTTACGTAACCCGTCCGTTATTTTTTCATCCTGTGTTCTCATTTTTAATAACTCTGCATAGGTTATAATCCCTGCTATTGGATTATTTATTTCATGGGCGATTCCTGAGATTAGTAATCCCAGGGAAGCAAGTTTATAAGAATTGTATAATTGTTCTTTCAGTCTCTGCATCTCCGAAATATTTTTCATTACGTAAATAGTGAAATCTTTTTCTTTATAATTGAACGGAAAGACGCTTATTAAATATTGCTGGTCTAAAATTGTTTTTTCTTCGGTCTTAGGGATTCTTGCTCTGCCAATCTCAGCGAGTATTTTTGCACTATCATCGCCAAAAAGACCTGAAATATTCATTCCAATTAGATCTTTTGGATGTTTATTAAATTTATCTGAGAGTGACTTATTTGCTCTAAATATTTTTGATTCCTCATCAATAATAAAAATATAATCTTTTATTCCATCAATGACTGCAACCCATAATTTTTGACTTTCAGAGATAATATTTTCTCTTTCGAGCCTTTCTGTTTCAAGTTCATATCTTGCAATTGCACGATCAAGAACAAAAGGATAAGCATAAAAAGATCTTGTGTTTCTGATTACACAATCAAGAGCTCCTTTTTTTATAGCCTCACTAACCATTGTTTCATTATGTTCTTCAAAAACAAGTATAACAGGCAAAGAAATATTCATTTTCTTAATTTTTCTAATAAATTCATATCCATCCATATCAGGCAACTGTTCACTGACAAATACAGCTTTCACATTGTTTTTCTTTATTATTTTGATTCCTGTTTCAGCATTATCGGTGAAAATAAGTTGCGATTGCTCTTTGTGGTTTCTAAATATTTTAGTAAGAAGATTTTTTCTTAATGGTTTGTCTGTAACAAAAAGTATTTTCTGTTCCATAATTTAATTCAAGATCCAGATTCCCTTGCTTTTTATACATGGAGTGTTTAAAAATGCCTTTACTACTTCAGGATCAAACTGGGTATTAGAACATCTTACCATTTCCTCAAGAGCGTATTCATGAGTCCTGGCTTTCCTGTAAGGCCTGGAAGATGTCATAGCATCATAAGAATCTGCAAGAGCAATAATTCTTACAATTATAGGTATTTCTTCACCTTTCAAACCATCCGGGTAACCCGTACCATCAAATCTCTCATGATGATTTCTTATGATAGGTTTTTCCTTATCGAAAAAATTCAATGGTTTCATAATATTATCACCAATAACAGTATGTTGTCTAATTTCCTCAATTTCTTCATCAGTTAACCTGTCTGGTTTTAACAATACTGTATCCCTCACTCCTATTTTTCCAATGTCATGAAGGTAACCTCCAAATTTTATAGCCTCCTTATCATTTTCGGATAAACCCATAATTTCTGCTATCTCAAGGGAGTAAGATGTCACTCTTTCAGAATGATGTCTTGTATAAGGGTCCCTCGCCTCTATAGTTATTACAAGTGATTTAAGAGCGCTAACCAGATTATTATATAAAACATCATAAAGGGCATTATTTTCAATCCTTAAAGCAGCTTTTTTAGCGAAATTAAGTGCAAGATACACTTCATCTTCCGAGAATCCCAATCCATCAGTTTTTTCTGCAAGATTTAATATTCCAAAAACTTCGTTATTTAGACTTAAGGGAATTGAGAGAAAAGATGTTTTTATGATTGTTCCAGTATGAGGATTTATTTCTCCGCATTTTGCAATATAATAATTTTTTGAAGATACTACCTTCTCGAATAAAGTATTATCAACAGTTATGTTCCCTTTTCTTACACCTATCGAACTCTTTATCTTTAGTGTACCATTTTCAATAATACCGAATGAGGCTTCTTTAACTACAAAGAGCCTTGTTACCATACCTACAAGCTTTTCATATATCTCACGATTATTGTAAAGCCCGTCAAGTTCAGTTGATAATGTCTGGAAAAGACTGATTTCCTGTAATTTACTGAAAAGTTCTGCATTAAGTTTTTCTATAGAAGCTTTCTGATTATTTTTTATTGTAATATCATTTAAAAGTCGTTTTTCTCCTATAATTTTATTTGCAAGAGAGATTACCTTTTCAATCTTAAATGGCTTTGTAACAAAATCATAAGCACCTTCTCGCATAGCAGCTACAGCATTTTCAATAGTTGAATAACCGGTAATAACAACTACAGGTATATCAGCATCAACCCTTTTTGCTTCTTTAAGTAAATCCATGCCTGTAAAATTTGGCATTGTAAGGTCAGTAAAAACAATATCATATTTATTGTCCTTAATTTTTTTAAGACCCTCAGAGCCATTTACTGCTATCTCAGTTCTGTATCCACCAACACTTGAAAGAATCTCGGCAAGGGCATCTCTAATCATCGGGTCATCATCAACTATAAGAACCTTCGCACTATTCATTACCTCTTATCAACCTTTCTTTAAGTATTTCAGCATCTTGATGTGTGATTATATTCGAAGCCTGAAGATTTTCTATTTTATTAATCCATTCAGATGTTAATTCAGGATTATTACTTTTTACGATTTCTTTTATTAATTGTATATCCCTATATGCGTCTCTGAGACTCTTCTTTAATTCACGATTTTCTTCTATAAGCTGTGCTCTTCTGTATATCTTTTCTACAAGTAATATTATTTCCTGTATTTTGAAAGGCTTGGTCAGATAATCATATGCACCATCTTTTATAGCATTCAAAGCGGTATCAAGAGTTCCATATGCTGTTAATATAACAACAACTGTATCAGTATTATTCTTAACAGCATATTTTAAGACTTGATATCCATCTGCGCCTGGCATTCTAAGGTCTGTTATTACAAGATCTATGTCTTCTATTCTAAGTATTTTTATAGCATCAAGACCATCCTGTGCAGATAGAACTGTATAACCCTCATCTTTCAGAAGAGAACTTATTGAATCTCTCACTATTTCATCATCATCAGCTATAAGTATTTTAAAGTTTATTTTTGTTTTCATTAAATTTCATATGCCAATAATAATTGTAATACTTTAATTTAATCCTTTATATTCCAACTGATAAAGTAAAATTTATCCTGAGTGTTTTATCCTGTTAATTACTTCATTCTTTGCCTTTTCGAATATCTGCTTTTTCCTCGCTTCTGAAGAAATATTTACAATATCCTGAGGCTCTTCATGTTCCTTTTCAATAATATTCGAGGGATTAATCTTTGATATTCTGCTATAGAGATTTACAACTTCTCCAATCTGATATGGAAAAATACTCATTTCCCTGCCTCCTCAACCTTATTACTTTCTTACTTTTACTGTATCCTTTTTACCCTGTTAATATTATCGGTATTATGTTCTTAAAACTTTAATCGCTGTGAAATTTTCTTTGTTATTTTTTCTAAAGTTTTAATAAATATTTCCGATAAATAATTCAGGAATTAAAAGAAAGGAGGTTGATATAAAAATTTAAATAATTTAGCAGGTCGGTTACCAAAATTATTCAAAACATCCAGCAAGAATTGCTGGAAATTAAAATCCAGAAAAGGAGACAAAATTATGGCAATCAATGACATTTCTTTAACACTCGGTATGAGGTCAAATCTCGTAAGCCTTCAACAAACCGTTGACCTCTTAAATCGTACACAGGAAAGATTAAGCACAGGTAAGAAAGTTAACAGCGCACTTGATGATCCCACAAATTACTTTGTAGCAAGAGACCACATGAATAGAGCATCTGACCTTGCTGCACGTAAAGATGGCATGAGCGAAGCAATCCAGACTGTTAAGGCAGCAAACGCTGGTATTGAAGGAATCACAAAACTTATAGAAGCTGCAAAAGGTCTTACTCAATCAGCACGTTCAGCTGATACCGCAGGTCGTCAAACACTTGCTGCACAATTTGATGCATTGCTTTCTCAGATTGATGAACTTGCAAGTGATTCTGGATACAAAGGAATTAATCTTCTTGATGATGGTGATCTAACTGTTGATTTCAATGAAGACGGTAGCAGTTCATTAACAGTAAGTGGATTCGATGCATCATCTTCAGGTCTTGGGATTGCTGCTGCAGAAAATGATTGGGCAAGTGATACAGACATAGATGAAGCAGTCATTGATCTTGACACAGCGTTGGGCACACTGAGATCTCAAGCATCAACACTTGCTTCTAACTTGAGCGTTATCACTATCCGTCAGGAATTCACAACTGGCATGATCAACACTCTACAGACAGGTGCTGATAAACTAACTTTAGCTGATATGAATGAAGAAGGTGCTAATATGCTGATGTTACAGACCAGACAGGCTCTTGGAACAACAGCATTATCTCTTGCTTCACAGGCAGCACAGTCTGTATTGAGGTTGTTCTAATAATAATATGGAGAGGGGTGCATATCCCCTCTCCATATAGAGATATAGGGGCCGGGTGATAACATGTCAATAGGTAAAATAGGTTCAAATATTTACAACATTTATCCTGACAGTATTAAAAAGGATAGTGAACGCAAACTGTCTCAAGTCAGTGGAAATGAAATTAAAGTAAAGAAAACTATTAATGAAAATTCCCAACCTGTTCATCATACTGATAAAAATTACAGTGCTGACAAAATTCTAAAAGACATCCATAATACTGATGAGGTTATAGAAGACTATATTTCACATGTTAAATCACAGAATCTATCTGTAAATAAATTCTACCCGCCGTATCCGCCTGGAAGTGAAGATAAAATAAAACTACTTAAAAAGTTTCTATTGTTCAGAGAACAGATAGCCCGGTTCTCCTTAGAACAAAACAATATTGAAAAGGTTAATATTCCAGAAGAAAATCGTATCCAGGAACTCGAAGCAGAAATTAAAAGCATGGAAATTAGAAAATCTCTTATTGAATCAAGCTCATACAGCATAACATCGAATCAGAAAGAATTGCTGGGACTGGTATAGAAAATGGCATTAAAAATAACATTGAAACCACAGGAAAGGGTAATTATAGGCGGCGCTGCAGTAACAAATGGCAGCGCTCGCTCTATTCTTATTATTGAGAACGATGTCCCAATATTAAGGGAAAAAGATATAATGAGTGAAATAAATGCTAACACTCCATGCAAACATCTATATTTCATTATCCAACTCATGTATATAGATGAAAAAAATCTTAAAGAGTATCACAACTTATACTGGAAAATTGTTCATGATCTAATCGATGCTGTTCCAGGTTTACTTCATATCATTGACCAAATAAGTGAGTATATACTCTCAAATAAATATTACAGGGCATTGAAACTTGCGCGTAAATTAATCAACTATGAAGAGGAGGTTGTAAAGAATGTTCGCAACACAACAAGTAGAAGCTTATAGAAGGACACAGAAGATCAGCATGTCAGGTAGAGAAATTGAAGCATCAGTATTAACTCAGGCAGCTTTAAAGCTTCTGGCATGTCAGGATAGATGGGGCACTGACGGACATGAGGACAGACTTAAAGATGCTCTTAGATTTAATCAGCTTATATGGAGCATTTTTCAAACTGAACTTGCAAAACCCGAAAATCCATTACCAAAAAAATTAAAAGAAGATCTTCTCAGTCTTAGCGTATTTATTGATAAAAGAATCTTTGAGGTAATGGCTTTCCCTGAATCCGATAAATTAACAATACTTATAAACATTAACTTAAATATAGCTGCCGGATTAAGGGGAGTTGTTGAATAATAAATACTAGATTGCTATTAACCATAAACAATTAACCCAGGTTAAATAAGTTATTGATTAATGTCTGCATTATTCGGATAAAGTAGATTTTTAGTTGAGGCTTTTTCAATCAGTAATCTTGCATACTCCTTTTTCTCTGTTTTAATAAATATCTTTGCGTGGTCGTAAATAAATTTTGAACAATTAAATCCTTTTTTCTTTATCTTCTCGAGACATTCATATGCTTTCTCTTCCTCTCCTTTAATCATATATGCTATTCCGAGAAGCCCTATGCCCTGAGGAAAATCAGGTTTCTTTTCCAGTAATTTTTTCATAGGGTAAATTGCTTTTTCAGCATCTCCTATCCATAATTCTGAAAGCGAATAGTTAACTATTGCATCCTGTGAATCAGGAGAAATAAGATACGCCTTTTTTGAAACATCATATGCTTCTTTATACATCCCTAAATGAAAATAAGCGTGTCCCATATTTATATAAGCCTTAAGTAGAATATTATTTGACAAAGATGGGTTGCTCTTAAGAAGCTTTTCCCATAGTTCTATAGATTCCTGATGTCTATCAAGTTCTCCTGCCTGTATGGCAAGTTCATAAAGAGCTTTGGGATCAGTTGTGGTATCATGAATTTTCTTAATACCAAGTTCAAGGTATTCTTCGCCTTTTTCCATTACATGATCATCATTTAGTTTGCCGTAATGGTGAACAGGCACATCGCAACTTTTTACACGAATACCAATCTTTCTGAGCGAAGGTTCGACTAACTCATGTACTCTATTATGGAATTTGATGCCTTTTTTATTCGGGAACAATCTCACTTTCGTGCTTGGGAACCAGCCCTTGCCTTTTTCTTCTTTACTATAAATACTTCCGTTTGAGGTCCAACCTGCTAAATTAAAGGCATTCACATAATTACGTGTTGTAATTGAATATGCGACATTCTGTTTCTTATTGATTAATTCTTTCAATCTATAATGGTCTAAAGAAGAAATCATTTCATCTGCATCGAGCACAAGTATCCAGTCACAATTTGCTTTTGACAGAGAATAATTTCTTGCTTCGGAGAAATCACCTGTCCACTTGAAATCGTAAATCTTTGCACCGAATATTTTTGCAATATCCCTGGTTCTATCGGTTGAACCTGTATCAACAATAACAATTTCATCAACAATATTTTTAATACTATTAAGGCAATTAGTGAGATTATTTTCCTCATCTTTTACAATCATACACAATGAAAGAGTTCTTCCGACTTTTCGTGTTTTTTCATTTGAAAATAAGTCACTGGATTGATCTACTTCGCTAATTCTTTTTCTCACTTCAAGTGCTGCATCAATAATTCCATCGTCTTTTCCAAAAATTTCAATTGATTCCTGAATATAATTGAGCGCTTCTTCGTTTTTACCCTGTTTTATAAGAATATCAATAAGCAAAAATGTTATTTTCCTATTATTAGGAAATAGTTCCTTTGCTTCTTTCATTACTTTTTCAGCTCTAAGATATTCACCCGATGCAGTAACAATTGAATGATAAATTGAAGCTATATCATTATTATTCGGTAAAAGAATAAAACCTCTTTCAGCCAGATGTATCGCTTCTTCATATTTTCCTTCTGACCATTTCAAAACACCCAAGTTTGTGAATGGTTCTCCATACGAGGGATTTGTTTCTATTACAGTTCTGAATATTCTTTCTGATTCAATTATATTACCTTTTCTATACGCCATTTCACCTTTTAAATTAAGAGCGTATATATTAGATTTATCCTGAGATAATATTTTCTCAATACACTCTTCAGCTTCTGAAATAAGCTCACAACCTTCATAGCATCGAGCCTTTAGAAACAACAGTTTGAGATCCTCTTCATGAACAGATATTTGTTTTAAAACATCCAGAGCGTCCTGATATTTTTTTTCTCCTATCAACATCTCCGCAAATGCGTAATAGATTCTTACGTCATCAGGCTTAATCTGTATTGCTTTGATAAATTCTTTTACAGAATCTTCATATTTTCCTTTTTGTCTTAATATTTCAGCTTTTTCAAGACATTTTATTAAAGATAGATTTTTCCCTAAAAAACTGTTGCTATCACTAATATTCCACTTATCTTTAAATACTTTGTGGTTTTTTTCTATTGCTTTTCTATAATCTATTCCGTTTCCTTTAAAACTCCTACTTCCATAATGATAAATAAATACATCTCCTGCAATGTAGTTCCTGTATCCCGAAAGAATCGCTCTTAAACAGAAATCATCATCTTCATAATTGCCGGAGCCAAAAGATTCATCGAGCATACCAATTTTCTTTATAACTTCATGCCTGAATAACATACAAAAACCCGCGACCCTTCTTACAGGTATCCTTCTGAATTTATTTTTCTCCATAAATGATTCTGCATAATCAGATAAATTTTCTAACGTAACATCTTCATAATTTACAATCCTTTGAATACCGCTTATATTATTTGTCATTGGTCCAACAATCCCGACAGATTCTTCTCTTTTAATACAATCAAGTATTCCTGAAAGCCATCTTTTTGTTACAATAACATCATTATTCAATAAAAGAATAAATTCACCTGATGCAATATTAATTCCCTGATTGCATCCTTTAGCGAAACCGAGATTAGTTTTGTTTTCTATAAGTTTTATGTTTTTATTTTCATTTGCAAGTCGTCTGAGCCATTCAACAGTACCATCTGTCGAACCATTATCAACAAAAATTATCTCGTGAGGTTCAGGCGTATATTTCTTAATACTTTCAAAACATTCCTTTGTATATTTAAGTTCATTAAAGGTAAGAATAATTATCGATGTCAATTCTTTGATTATCTTCTTTTCATCAATCAAACTTCTTGAATCTGTTTTTTTCTCGATTAAATCATTGAATATTTCTGCGATAATTCCAGTAACTATTTTCTTAGAATAATTATCATTAATTAACTTTTTTCCTGACTCAGAAATTTTTTTCCACTTATTATCATCGGTATAAAGCTGATATACTTTTTCGGCAAACTCTTCTGGTGTATCTGCAATTAAAGCATTTTCTTCATCTATGATTCTCATTCCTTCTGCTCCTATTGAAGTCGTTACAACAGGTAATCCATGAGCCATTGCTTCGCCTATCTTACCCTTCATTCCTGCTCCATACCTTAGAGGAGCTACCGATACCATCGCTGATTGCAAATAAGGAGTCACTGAAGGCACATAACCTGTTACTATGATGTCTTTATCATTATGAAGCCTTAATATTTCTTCAGGAGGATTATTCCCAATTATCGTAAAAGTTACATCATTAATTTTTTTCTTTATAATAGGTAAAATATCATTTACAAAATACAAAACAGCATCAGCATTAGGAGGATGATTAAAATTACCCACAAAGACTAATGCCTTACGGTCTTTCTTTTCAATTATATTCTCTGCTATTTCATGAATATTTGGTATAACAAAATGCTTCATGCCCGGCAAATATCCAGCAACATGTTCCCAATCTCTATCAGTTACTGTTATAATTGCATCAGCCTTTTTGTATATTGATAATTCTTCATTTTTTGTTCTATGTGCTCTTTTAAGCAATTTTTTATCGTTCATAATTTCAGCCATGCGTATTTCTCTAATAAAATGTATATCAACTGTATCTATCAAAATTTTTGTTTGAGGTGAATATTTTCTGATGGTCTCAAGATATTCAACAGCTATCTCATAGAAAGACAATATGGCTATATCATAATGTCTTGTCATTAATATTTTTTTAATATCTAATTTCGTAGCATCAAAGCTAATGCCAAATTTTTTTAATCTTTCCGGATCATTTGCATATACTTCAATACCCATAAAATTAAGGATTCTTTCATATTGCTGCTGCCTGTATCCATTCCTCGCTATAAATGTTACATGATAATCTTGCTCTTTTAGTATTTTTATTATTGAATAAAGTCTGAGTGAACCCGAAGCTCTATCAAATTTTGGAAGGAAAGGATCAATAATGATTATATTTCCTTTGGTATTTCTTTCACTTGCATTTATAACATTTCTGTTATCCGGCAGATATTGTTTCTTTAATTCTTCTTTCCATTTACTTATAAATTTCTCTTTGTTAATAACCTGAAACTTTTTCATTCCTGATTTAAGATCTGTTCCACTTGAGACACCTTCATGGTGAATAACCATAGAAAAAGGACAATACATGACTTTGTATCCGAGAGATCTTGCTCCAAAACACAGGTCTGTATCTTCATAATATCCTGGAGAATATCGTTCATCAAAATAGTTTAATTGTTTGAGTAAAGAATTACGTATCATTAATGATGCTCCTGAAACATAATCAACTTCTCTTACATAGTTATATTGAGGATTAAAAGGATTATCAAACCTTCCATAATTCCAACCACTCCCATCACTAAAAACTATTCCTCCTGCTTCCTGAAGACGTCCGTCTGGATAAAGAAGCTTGGAACCTATGACGCCAATCATTTCATCAGATTTCATTAATTCAACCATGCTCTCAAGCCAACCTTTTTGTGGTTCTGTATCATTATTAAGGAAAAGCACAAATTCTCCAGTAGCAATTTTCGCACCTTGATTACATGCAAGAGTAAATCCCATATTTTGCGTATTCGTAATTAACTTTATTCTATTTCCTAATGATTTGAGATAATCATTTGTCCCATCTGTCGAGGCATTATCAATAAATATAAGTTCATATTTCCCATCCGGGGTATTCTTTTTAATACCTTCAATACATCTTTTTGTATATTCAATCTTGTTAAAGACTGGAATAATTATAGAAGTCAACCCTTTTTCAATTAATTTATTTTGTTCTATTATTGAATATTTACTGTTAGATGTGCTCTCAATTTTTAAGTCAGCATAAGGTTTATTTACACTCTCGAGTAAATTATCATTATTACAATCAAGTTTAGAAAGCTGTTCTAATTTTTCAAACGCTATTTGATTTTTAGGCTCAATTTCCAGCGCCTTTTTGTAAAAATATATTGCTTCATCATAATTCTTCCTTGTCATGTAAATATGTCCCAAAGATAGAATTGATTCGACATCATTATTATTCTGTGAAAGTACTCCAGTATATATTTTTATAGCCTTTTCATATCGTTTCATCTCATAAAAATAGTAATCAGCAAGGTTTTTCTGAAAAATTGGATTGTCAGGTTCAAGGTTGACAGCTTTTTCATAATAAACAAGGGCTTTTTCTTTATATCCATTTTGATAAGAAATTACACCAAGATCATTATATGCAAGTGCATAGTCTGGATATTTATGAATTATTTCTTGAAGTTCTTGTATTTTACTTGTATCTTTTATATTCAAATTTTTTGTAATATTATAATGTGTTAGAACAGGACCAGATTCCTTATACATTTTATAGTAAAGTTCGAGAATCTCTTCAGGCACTCCAGTTTTTATCAAATCCTGTTCCATAAACGAAGAATGACGTAAATTACTTTTTATATTTGAACAGGCCTGGTATATTCTACTATTATCAATATATAATCCTGAAAAATTTAATAAACGTTTTATCTCATAGACTGGATTTATAAAAAATGAAGCATAGTGAGTAATAATCATTCTTTCTGGTTCTATGCTGTCAATAATCATTTTGTTATATATGTACCATAAATTGAAAGAAAAAGCGCAAGAACTGTTACTTCTTCTTTTTAATGACATTGCTACCTCGAGTGGGTTTCTAATGCAGACGATGACTTTTAAATCAGGGAGCAATTCTTTCCAGAAAATAAGGTTTAAACTATTTCGAGGGTCTTTCCAACCCCACGGTTTATAACCCTCCATTGCGTTAATAATAGCTTTTGCGTTATTTTTTATTTCAATGTCAATTTTTTTTAAATCGATATAATTAGTTGTGGGTGGAAAATCCCATCCATAACCATTTGTTTGTAATATTTTATCGTTTATCGCGACAAAACAATTATTCTCCCAGAATCCCTCAGGATTATCATTTTGAGGTTTCATAATATCTTTTTCTTCACCCAGGTACAGTCCACAGATATTTAAAAGTCGTGCAACCATAGAAGTTCCCGATCTATGCATTCCTGCTATACATATAGACATAACTATATCCTCTTAAAAATAAATTTCATTATTGATTTAAGCAAAAGTCTTGCCAGAATAATGTATTAAAACAGTTAACTTAAAAATGCAGATGTTGTGAAAAAATTATTTTTCAATACTACAACCTTCTTTATCGCCTTTTCTTAGGGATAATAATAAATGAATTTCAACTCTGTTAAAAAAATCAAGGGGTTGTTTATCCATTCTCTACGACCTCTGCTATTTAAGTAGTTTATTTTGTTTCAGGAATTGAGCATAGATATATAAATCAAATCATCGAGTTAAATATTTTTTCGCAAATGCTTTATTATTAGTTTTATCAAGAAAATATTTCCTGCCAATGTAATTTTTGACTATCAAGCCTACACCTTCTTATGAAAGATTTATTTGAGAAAATCAAGAAGAGATTGAGAGAGTATTTTTGAGGCTGATGCTCGGAGCGCTTCAAGCGCTGTTTGAGCTTTAAGAAGTTCTGTTGCTGTTTCAGTAATATCAGCACCTTCTATCTTTGTAAGTGTGTTTTGCATAACAAGCGTACTTGCGCTGATTCTTCTACTCTGATCATTAAGAACTATCTGTCTTGAACCTATCTCAGATTGAATACCCAGGGTTTGAACACGGGCATCATCTATCGGTTTTATGAGTGCTGCTATACGATGCAAAGCCATTTTTTCAGATACTTCCGGATCTGAACTAAGACTGCTACCATTAACATCATTAAATTGCCATGCATAAGTCATTATATTGGCTATATCCATGAAATTTGAAAACGTAAATGTATCATAATCAGGGTCACCTGAATTGCCTATTTCCACAGTTATTGTATTAATTCCTGTTAAAGGATCTTTCGACTGAATGAAATTAATAGGCGTACCATCTGATAGAGCAGATGGCAAAGGTTCGCTCAAAGTGAGGCTGAATGCACTACCACCCTGAATATTCATTGCAACAGAAGCCTCTTTATCAACTGGAACCATTACCTCTCCGTTATCCCCTCGATAGTCGTACTTCCCGGTTACAGAATTATAAACAAACGTTTGTTTATCAGTTTTATTTCCTGAGAAAATAAATCTGCCATCCAGTTTGCTGTTTGAAAGACTCAGAAAATAATCTCTCCAATCTGCTGCCTGCTTTGAATAAAATATTCTTTTATCTTCAGATTGACCGTTATTACCCATGGCAGCAAGTTCGTGTAGTTTAACTAAACTATCAGAGACCGATTCCATAATTTTTGTGGTGTAATCAAGCTGGATGTTTATCTTATCTATATTCCTTTTATACTGTTCATTAATGCTAATATTCAATCTATACCCTAAGGCATTCACAGAGCCTGTTATATTATCAGATATTTTGTTGATTTTCTTGCCGGTCGCAAGCCGTTCATTCAGATGAGCATATTCTTCCAGGTTTTTCTGTAAAGAAGATGCAATATTGTTGAATATCATTGATGTTGTTATTCTCATAGATTCATTATTGTTTGGAGCAATTCGTCTGTTACTTTGATGATTCTTGCCCCTGCTTCGAATGCACGCTGGTATTTAATTAAATTTGCTGCCTCTTCTTCGAGAGAAACACCTGATACAGACTCCCTTCTTGCGTTTATTTCTTCAAGCAATTTTGTATCAAATGTCAGACTGTCATTAGCTGAACTTGCTAATATAGCAATATCAGATACAATTCCTTTATAAAACCCTGTAAAACTTTTTCCACCAAGTTCGGACAAATTCTCTTCAGCGAGACTGATTATATTTAGAGCATTTGTGTTGTCTCCTGGTAGTCCTGCTGAGGAACCAGAAGCAGCGATCTTTCTGTAATCGCTTATCGATGTGCCAAATTTCTGTATTACATCTGTCAGTGGACTTACGCTAAATCTGTCATTTGAAGACACAGCACCTGTAATTGTTACTGATATTCCTTGAAAATTTATTGGATTTCCAGAAATATAAGCTCCTGAGGCAACTTCTGTATCTGTATCTTTATCGATAACATGATAATTCCCTGTTCCGTCAAAATTTATTTCATATTCATCAAGAGATAACAGTGAAAGATTTGTAATAGAACCTGTTATACTTGCACCTGAAGAAAAATTGCCAAGAGACAAACCAGGAGGATTAAAAAAATCGTTTCCTGTAGAACCATCAAGTCCATATCCATTCTGATGAATTAAGTTAATTTCTTTAATGAGCGATGCGATAAGTCTTCTGAGCCCTTTTAATTGATTGTTCTGAATAGTATCCCTTGCGGAAATAATACCACCAATCTGACCTTTATTTATTTTTAAAGTAATATTGGAATTTTGAAGATAGATTTCCCTGTTACCTTCCTCATCCACTTTAACACTAAGAGCATTATATTCACTTTTATATACAAGACTTTTCATTCCAATTGAAACATTTATTGAACCATCCTGTTCTTCATAAGAAGAAGCCTCAATAAGTTTGCCGAGTTCATTTAAAAGATTCTGTCTTTGGTCTCTGAGGTCATTTGCCTGACCTGTATTTAATGAACCTTCCGATGAAATAATTCTTTCGTTAAGTTCTGCAATCTGGGATGCTATAGTATTAACACGCTCAGCAATATCATATATTTGTTGATTTAAGTTATTTATATTTTCAATAATACCCCGCTCCATCCTCTTTGCCGCAATTACAAGACTTTCTGTTTTCTGAAGTAATACAATCCTCTGAGTTTGTCCTTCAGGATTTGTGCTTAAATCCTGCCAGGAATTAAAGAAATCAGATATAGGAATAGATAATCCCATATTTTTTGATTCATTAAAAATTTGCTCTATCTGACTGAATGCATTCTCAAGGGCTGTTGATCTACCGTAATTCTGATATTGTCCTAAGAGTTGTGATTGAATGAAATTGTCATAATGCCTTCTTATATGATCTACGTTAACACCACTTCCCAGGAATCCACCCCGTATAGATATAGGTGTTGATACCTCGAGTATTGCTTCCTGCCTGCTAAAACCCGGTGTATTTACATTGGCAATATTATGGCTTGTCACGCTTAATGCTGTCTGACTTGTAAAGATTGCAGATTTGCCGATATTAAAAAGACTTAACAAATACACTTAAATCTCCTTTGAAAATATTGCTCCCTTATAAAGTTGATCTATATCTATTCCAACAGATTCAAGAAATGCCATTGAATGTTTAACAAAATTCAACGAACGTCCTATAAGAATCATATTAAAGGAATTCAATTCTTCAATACTTTGCATAAGTGATATTAACTGCATTCTCAATATCTTCAGGTTATTGTCTCCTGTTAAATCTATTAGTTTCTGTAATGTAAATTCGCAGCTTAGATTTTTTTCAGACAAATATTTATTAATCAAACGCACTCTTTCTTCTTCCATGAGTCTCAAACGGATAATTGCAACATCTTTTTCTTTCGATACTGCCTCAACTCCATGAGCATCAAAATTCAGAAGACATAATCTTTCTTTTTGTAGTAATTCAAGTAGTACTCTATATCCAT
>FWPV01003138.1_pt1 | contig 38347 bp, 32 predicted proteins | sample 2228371 | NCBI WGS metagenome assembly FWPV01 (sample SAMEA103939776, study PRJEB20133) | metagenome
TATGCCGTGGGAACAGCGGAAAACCAGATACTATTCACCTCCTATTATGATGATGCACCGGATGCAGGAGGTGACAATGGAATAACACGGTCAGTTGAAGCAGGTGATTGGGCGAGCATAATTTTTGATGGTGGTGATGGGTTTTTGAAGAACTGCATTGTGCGCTATGGGGGAAGTTATTATGCTGGAAGTATATATTGCAAAGGTGGTGATCCTGTAATAACCTCCTGTACTATAAAAGATAGTTTGAAAAATGGCATTTACATTGAAAAAAGTGGAAAACCCTGCTTGGGTGGTGATCCGAGCGTCCCCGGTTGTGATGGTAATAACGACTTCAGCTATTTTTGCAATTTCCTGGGGACGAAATATGCCGTTTATAATAAAAGCACAAATGCGATTAAGGCTGAGAGCAATAACTGGGGCACATGTTGCTTGCCAAGTCAAATGATTTATGACTATTTTGACAATGCAAGTTATGGAATTGTAGATTGGGATCCTCCTGCTTGTGAAGTGCCTCCAAGAGAAACTAACTGCACTGATTGCTTAGACAACGACGGAGATAGTTTGATTGACTGTGCCGATCCTGATTGTTCCAGCGATCCCTATTGTTCCGGAGTTCCGGCCTCTGAGACTGATTATTGTAACGACGGCATTGATAACGACCGCGACTGCTTGATTGACTGCGACGATCCGGACTGCGGAACCAGTCCCGACTGTGTGGAAATATGTAATGATTGCCAGGACAACGACGGAGATGGTTTTATTGACTGTGACGATCCTGATTGTTCCAGCGACCCGTATTGTCAAAATATCCCGCGTTCGGAGACCAGTTGTTTTGACGGTGACGACAATGACCGGGATTGCAAAACGGATTGTTCTGATCCTGATTGCGATGGAGCAAGAGGCGGGTCGTGCAATACCGGCAAACCGGCAGAATGCGCTGCAGGAACATGGGAATGTATAGATTACTCAAAAGTTTGCACACCGAACAATCGAACCCCTGAAAATCCAAATGCCGGCAATTGTAATGACGGGCTTGACAATGATTGTAATGGTTACAAAGACTGTGATGATCCGCAATGCTCGACTGATCCTGAGTGCCAATTAAAATGCATTGAAATGGAACCAGACAACGGAAAGCAGGGTGATTTAAATTTACCTATTATTATTACTGGGGAGAATTTTGATACAAGCCAACCGATAAATTTATCCAGCACAGGTTTTGCTGTAGGGAGTTGTACCGTTAATAGTGAAACAAGAATAAACTGCATAATAGATATTCCATGCAACACATTGCCTGGTTTCCATCCTGTGACATTAAGGCAAGGCAGCCATTCAGCAACCTGTCCCCAATTTAAAGTTAACCCGCACGCCACCGAATCCGCGGCTGCTGGCAACTGCTTTGACGGTATTGACAACGACTGCGATAATAATGCTGACTGTGCGGACTCCGATTGTTTGGGTGCGCAAGGAGGAGAATGTATTATTACTGGACAGTGTGGCTTGTGTCGTGAAGGGAGACAGGAATGTGTATCGTATAGTTCAGAACCAATTTGCAAACAGAAATACTATAGAAAGACAGAAAACAGACCCAATGGCAACTGCCGTGATGGGATAGACAATGATTGTGATTGTTACACCGATATGCGTGATCCAGGTTGCCGATGCCTGTTCCTGAGCTTTCTGAGTAATGACAGCGATATTGATGCACTCTATCAAGTAAGAGAACGGATTTTCTTTAATGTATTTGGAATCAGACTCATTGCACTGTATTATCAAAATGCAATTGAATTGGCGGAGATCCTTGAAGATAATCCGATGCTTCGGGATCATCTGCAGCAGTCAATAGCGGCAAACCGTGATGTTTTAACACAACTGATTGCAGGTAAACCAGCGGTAGCAACAGCGAAGCAGGTAGGCGATTTAGTGACCTTTCTCGAAGCGGTAAAAGGAGAGGGGAGTTTTAAATTGCAGCATGACATAAATTCAGTCATCAAAGGCATAGAATACGGCTATTTACTGCAAGGGTTGGGTATACAGGTGGAACAGTAAACCAAAAAAATTAGTGCTCACCGCGGATCGCGGGGGTATCCTATCGCTAACGACTGGTATTTTCTTTTGTGCCATTCATCCCGCCGACAAGGCGGGATGAATGGCACAAACCGTTAAGGTCCTTGATGCCTCCAACATCCCTTCCATAGTATGCCCCGGGGCACAGTAACAATACTTTTGTAAACCAGCACTGTCGCCATCGCGCTTAATTTCCCACCATCATTAACACCACGCCGGCGAAGGCAAGCCCGGCCCCCAGCGCACGTTTTCCAAACGCCGGTTCATGAAACATCAACCGTCCCAGCAGGACGCTGAAGATAATCGAGGTGCGTTTAACGGCGATGACATACGCGACCGGTGCATAGTTGTATGCCGTAAACAGGCTGAAGGCAGACAGGCCAACCAGCGTGCCGATTAAAAAATTTATTTTAAAGTTTCTTAAGACATGAAAGGGCGATTCACCCTTGCCGTAGATAACCGGAATGATGCCGATACTTAATATCAAAATATACCAGAAGCTGAAAAACGCTGAATCGGTCAGCAGAACAACTTTTTTCCCGAGGGTAGAAGTGACCGTATAGATAAGTGCCACGATAATAACCAGCAGCGAGCCGTGGTTGGTGAGGACCGATTTAAACGGGGCAAGCAGCCCGTCACGCAGCGTTGATAAATTCATCAGGTAAATTCCGCACAGTAAAACCAGCACGCCGGCAACGCCGGGCAGCGTTATTGTTTCGCCCAGAAAGAGGTAGCCGGTCACCAGAAGAAAAAGCGGTGTAAGGGACAGAAGCGGGACGGTGAGTGACAGGTCGTATCGGGCAATTGCCTTCACGTAGAGGATCATGGCGAGAATTTCCAGTGGAATAAGGATCAAGATGTAGATGATGACTTCGCCGCTTATGGAAACGGGGGCTTTTGCCTGCATGGTCACCAGCGTCAGAACCGGCATGGCAAAAACCCACCGCGAAAACGAAATGAGATAGGCTGATTGCTTTGCCGCGGCCTTTTTGGAGAGGGCGTCAGCAGCAGCAATAAGGATCGCAGTTATAAGGGTGAGAAGAATACCGACATACATACGACAGTGGTAATAATATAAAGACACCACAGATGCAATACGATAATACCGGAAAATTTATTGGCATAATCAACGCTGCTATGTTAAAGTAAAGTGGCACGTTTAGAAAGGGTGAGAGAAACGGGCTTTGGGGCGACACGGGCAGTTATGGAGCAAACAGACCGGACTATCATACAATAAAAGCCAGATGTGAATGGTAAACACTTAAACCGGAGGGAGCGTATGAAAAACATTTTTAGAAACATTGTCGTTGGTGCTGCTGTCATTACCCTGTGCGGATTTTTCTGCGGTTGGTGTGGGCCGGTTATGGCAGCCGAAGAAGGCCATGCACTCGTCATTCTGAAAAGCGATATGCTTGCGGTCACACCTGACCCGCTCAAGGTAAAACAGGGTGCGACGGTCATCTGGATCAATGAAGGGACGGAGCCGGTTAGCATCAAAATAAAAACAAAAGTGGGCATTGCCTGCAAAAATCCGGTCAATTTCTATGCGGATATATTCGGGTATTATGAAACCGGTCAAATCCTCTCCGGCGCGACTGCCAGTATTTGTTTTATCCACAAAGGGAAATATGAGTATGAGGTGAAAAGAGTCATCGGGGAAGACAAGCCGGTTGAAAAAATCCTCCCGGCAAGCATAGTGGTGGAATAAATAGTTTTGTCTCAATGTCAGCGGTGTTCGTGCGCGGGGAGGGCACAGAACGCCGCTTTTTTTATCCGCAGCGGCAGAAACGAGCGCGGCGCGCAGAACTGCCGAATTGCCCATGCGTAATAAATTCTTGCGGCGACGGCGGATAGTTTTTGCCCGTGGTCATAACCTGACGGCACGAGGTTTCCAATGGAAAAGCAAACGAAATTTTCAATCTGGTATGTGCTATTTGCTGTGTGGGGGATTTTATTCATGCAAAATATTATTGTGACCCATTATGCGCCCCGCACCATCCCCTATAGTGAATTTTTAAATGCGCTGGAAAAAGGAACAATTATTGAAATAGCCATCAGCGAGGGGAAAATTTTCGGTAAAATGAAGGTTACCGAGAATAATCAGGAGAAAGAAGTTGCTTTTAATACCGTTCGCGTTGATCCCGAACTATCCAAACAGCTTGCGAAATATAATATTAAATTCCGTGGCCAGCCGGAAAGCACCTTTATCCGCGACCTGTTATCATGGGTGGTGCCGGTGCTGCTGTTTTTCGGGGTCTGGTACGTTATTTTTTCCCGGATGCGGCCCGGGTTGGATGTCATGTCTTTCGGGAGAAACAAAATCAAGGTGGTTGCTGAAAAAGAGGTGCAGACAACCTTCAATGATGTTGCAGGAGCCGATGAGGCAAAGGTTGAACTTCAAGAGATCATTGATTATCTGAAGGAGCCAAGCCGGTTCAGACATCTGGGCGGGCAGATGCCGAAAGGGGTGCTTCTGGTGGGTCCGCCGGGAACCGGCAAAACGCTGCTGGCGCGGGCCGTGGCCGGCGAGGCGGGTGTGCCGTTTTTTTCCATCAATGGATCCGAGTTTGTCGAGCTCTTCGTCGGCATGGGAGCAGCGCGCGTCCGCGACCTGTTCAAACAGGCGCGCGAAAAGGCGCCCTGCATTATTTTTATTGACGAGCTTGATGCCATCGGCAAAGTGCGAGCCGGCGCGGTAATCGGCGGGCATGATGAGCGTGAGCAGACCCTTAATCAACTGCTGGTGGAGCTTGACGGATTTGACCAGCGGGTGGGGGTGGTGATTATGGCAGCTACCAACCGGCCTGAGACACTTGACCCGGCTTTGCTCCGGGCGGGAAGATTTGATCGGCAGATACTGGTTGATCGTCCCGATGTCAACGGCCGTGAAGCAATTCTCCATGTTCATGCCAAGAAGATTAAACTGTCAGACGCGGTCAATCTGCGTGCTATTGCTCAGAAAACAGCGGGATTTTCCGGCGCCGATCTGGCAAATGTGATCAACGAGGCGGCGCTGCTTGCTTCGCGCAAGAAGAAATCCCAGGTGGAGATGGAGGACCTTGACGAGGCAGTGGATCGGATTATAGCCGGTCTGGAAAAAAAGAATCGGGTCATAAATCCGCGCGAAAAAGAGATCGTTGCCTACCATGAAACGGGTCATGCGCTGGTTGCCGCGTTTACGCCGGGCGCGGATAAAGTGCATAAAATATCCATCATTCCCCGCGGGATTGGCGCTCTGGGCTATACGCAACAGCTCCCCACCGAAGACCGCTATCTGATGACCAGAAATGAACTGCTCGGGAAAATAGATGTGATGCTGGGCGGACGGGTTGCAGAAGCAATTGTTTTTGATGATGTATCAACGGGCGCACACAATGATTTGCAGCGCGCAACCGATATCGCACGGGCGATGGTGCTTGAATACGGCATGGGCAAGACGCTGGGATTGGCAACTTTTCCCAAACAGCACCGCCCCTTATTCCTCAGCCCTGAGCAGGTGCCCGCAACAGGAAAAGAATACAGCGAAGCAACCGCGGCGAAACTTGATGAAGAGATTAAAGGCATTCTGGAAGAACGGCAGCAGCACGTGCGCACCCTGCTTACCCAGCACCGCGTGTTACTTGAACAGATCGCACAGAAACTGATGCAGACAGAGGTCATGGACGGAGAGGAGTTCTACCGGTTGCTGGAACAGACTCCTAACGGTTAAAGATGAGGACCAAAGCGGAGGGTGTTTTTGTTGACACCCAGTGTCAACGAGGAGTTGAAAAACTCGTTACCACACGACTGAAAGGGAACATAAATAAGCTGGAAAGATTGAAGCTGCATGGCAAGGGGAGATTGGTTTACAAAAAAATGTTCTCTCGGAATGGCACTTTCTGCAAGAATAACGGTGATAATTTGTGCAACTTCGTCAACAGGCAGCGTTACGGGATGAAAGGAACCTACCGGTATTTGCTGCTGTGCTGCGATTTCAGGTTGCACCATGGTCATACCCCGCGCCATTCGCAGAAAGTGCTGCGGCGAAATTTTAAAGGCAGGCGCCCAGAAATGCAGGGGACTTTCTTCCCACTCGCTTTTAATGCGCTGTGCCGCATTGGTGAAGCGCATGAAATCTGCCCGGGTTTTCAGTTCGATGCCGTCAACCCGGACGTTCATTTTCCAAAACGGCAGATATTCCTCCTGCAGCCCTTTGCCCGGAATTATGTGGCAGTCAATTTTTCTCAGACCGGTACCTGAGAGGCGCCAGGCTGAACCGCACGTTCTGCACAAAAACACCTCGCTTTCCTTCCTCCCTTCAAGGTCTCTGCCGCAGTCCGGACAAAGGCAGGGAATAAATGTTACCTGCAAGGCCGCGGTTTGATCAAATGTCTTAAGCTCATCAAAGGTTGCTGCTGGAACCGAAGCCAAAAACCGATTAAGGACGCCGTCAAAAGCTTTCCCCTGGCGGATGCTGATCGGCGCAAAGATAATACGCACCGCTTCTCCGATCATGGCGCGGTGCAGAGCCTGCTGGCAGAGTTTTATATCGGTGCGCTCGGCAATTGTCTGATACAGCTCGGCAACGGTGCGCTGCGGTTTGCACAGCACACCTTCTGTCTGTGACGTAACGAATCGCAGCCGCATTGCCTGCGGACGGACGCCAAGCGAATAAGGCATCCCCGGCAGATGCATTGCAATGTTCGTGGTATCAATGACCTTTGTTACGGTTTCGCCTGCGGTGCTGTAAAATACCATCCCGGTAAATCGCCAGTACGGAAGATAGAAAATCGGGTTCGAAGCGGAAGGCGCAACTGGCAAACAGTAATGAGTATGCTGACCGGATAAGAGAGAAAGACGCGTCCGGCAGAATCGGCAGATGACCAGATGATCGACCTCCTGAAGCGTGATTGGAGCGCCACACTGGGGGCACTGGTGTTCTATTTGCCACATGGTAGCTTTGTGATGAGAAGTTGGGCGGTGGGGGGAAGCCGATTCGTGATGTCCATAGTCAGGGCACGGATGACGCGACGCTGGTCACAGCGCTTTTAAAGTTTTTCACCGCACTGATTGCAGAAAATCGCATTGGAAAGGTTATCCGCCCCGCATGCTTGACATTTTTTGGGCCGCGGTTTTTCGTCAGCCTGTTTACCGCACTGCGGACAAAATTTTGCATGAGGAGGAAGATTTTTCCCGCATTGTGTGCACTGCTGAAAAACAATCTGCTGATGACCGCAATAGGGACAAAACGTTGCATCAATTGGAATATGATGGTTACACTCATGACATGCCGTGGTGCGCAGACTGGACACTGGTTGCTGTGCCGAGCGGAGCGTTTCGGCAAACATCGCCGGCAACATAAAGCCCAAACCCAGGCCGAGACCGGAACCGGACTCCCCCTGCATTTCAGCGGCTTTTTCCATCGCCATGGCAGCTTTCATCTTAATAAGTTTGTTGAGATCATCAAAGACGGCAAGCCGGCTTTTGTCATCAATTGCTTTTTGAACCTCAAGCGGGGGAGTAATGGAGTTAATATATAGCCCGCTCAGCGCCACCCCGAAATGGCTGAAATCTTCTGACAAGCGTTTTTTGAGACCATCGGAAATTGCATCATAGGTGCCGGGGAGATTGAAGATAGTATCAAGGTGCTCCCCGAGATAATCGTTAAATCGTGAAATAATGACTTGATTAAAATACTCGCTCATTTCCTCTGTCGTATAGATTCCCTGGGTTCCTACCAGGCGGTTAGTAAATAAAACGGGCTGCACAACTTTTATATTAAACACCCCACATGCCCGTATCCGGATGCGGCCCAGCTCAGCGTCTTTAAATGCCACCGGATCTTTTGTGCCCCACTTCAGGTTGGGGAATACCCGCAGGTTTACAAAATAGACTTCGGCGCGGAGCGGACTGGTCAATCCCCAAGGAATGCTGAGAATTTTTGTCAGAATTGGCAGGTTGGCTGTTGTAAGGGTATGTCTGCCGGCGCCAAAGGCATCGTAGGCTTTTCCATTATAGAAAAAGACGGCAGCCTGGCTGTCCCTCACAATAAGTTGGGCGCCGAATTTAATCTCGCCCGAACCGGTTTCAGGAATACGGTGTACCATTTCCTTTCCGGTCTGGTCAAACCACTCAAGAACCTCAAGAAAAATAATGTTATTTTTTCCCATAGTGTTTCAAGCCGCCTTTCTGCGAAATTGCCAATAAAAAATCGCGCTGGGCAACAAAAAATAAACAATGATGAGCAATTATCGGAATCATGCGGATTATTGTTTAAGCTCTTTTTTTATTGAAACATTCTCGCCGCAGGGCTAAGGGGGCATGGTATCTTGATGTTTGCATGATGAAAGTTTCTTCAGGATGTGATAAAAACTATGTCTGCGTTGCTCAAAGGGTATTCCACTCCCTGATCATTTGAATACCGGTAACAGGGCCATAAACTCTTGCAGTTCAGTGGCAAACCAATCAGTCATGGCCGCACCACTGGATAGGTTGTGCGGTAGCTATGAAAGGAAGCAAGCATGGGAAAAAAAATATTATATATTCTCTGCGGTGTCATTATCCTCATCTGCGGCATCGGGTTTTTCAGCACCCCCTATTGGACGTTTCGAAATATGCGCCTGGCGGCAGAAAATAAAGACACCGAGACCTTGAACCGTTATGTTGACTTTGAGGCGCTTAAGGAGAGTTTAAAAGCAAATCTAAATGATCGGATTGCGCGCGAGACCGGCAGCAAAAAGCAGGGAGATGCTCTGGACACCTTGGGCTCAGCTCTTGCCACTGCGTTCATCAACCCTCTGATTGATGCCTTCGTGACTCCTGACGGTTTGGCCATGATCGTGCGTGGCGCCATACCGGAGCGCCCCCAAACAAAACGCCGCACCGAAGAAACGGCGGAAGATACTGGCGCACAGAAAAAACCGAAAGAGAAAAAACCCAAGATGGAAATGTCCGCGTATTACCAGAGCATTAACCGGTTTGTGGTTGCCTTTAAAGAACCGGGTGCACGGCGCGATCAGATTCGCCTGATTTTCAGGCGCGATGGCATTGTCTCCTGGAAACTCTGCGCGATGGATCTGCCGTAACCCTCGGGTCGGTCTCCTTTTTTGGAAAATAAACAGAGAGGAAGGTGAAACAGCCGTTCACCTTCCTCTCCTGCGTGTGCAGCTTGTCCTGCGTTATTCAACGCGGGTAACGTCAAACCTTCCCTTTCCGCCGGTTTGCCCGAGAAAGGCAACGCCGATCGCAAACCCCCACTCGCCAGAATATGTTGCCATAGCAGGAATTTCTCCCTCGCCCGCATCTTCAGGCGGGGCTTTCTCGCCCGTGCCGGAGATGGAAAGAATAACGCAGGTCCCCGGCCCGCAGCCTCCGGACAACAGCGTCAATTTTCCCTTGGTATCCATGGTGCCGCTCACCTGCACGTCTGAAGGTTCTGGAATTTTCGCCCAGTCAGGCCAGGTTGGCACTTCCTCAAGACACGAGAAATCAACATGAACCATCCCGGTTACCTTGAGATTTTGCGGCGGGTTTAAGGTAACATCCTGCTGCAGGGTCATCTCCAGCGGACACTCAACGGTATCAATCACAGTGCCTGTTTCATCCTTCACGTCAAATGTCCATTTGCCGCTGTATGACCCAGTGGCATTCATCGGCGCAGTGCAGGACGGTGTCTGCGCCATGCTGAGCAATGCTGCGGTTATGAGAAAAATTGTGACAATCGCTTTTTGTTGCATCCTAACCTCCTTTTTTGATTGTGGACTGCTTGCAGAGCATCCCAAACCGGCGGAGAAATAACTGCTGCAAACAAACCACAGATGCACAAACGTTGCTTTGTTATGACTTTTCTTGTTCTGCTGCTGACCCGCAAAGTGTGCACTTGCCGCAGAACCCATTGTCCGGGGCCCCAATTAAAATATGTATATAATAATTAACAAATAATATGCCATTTAATCATGATAATCTCTAATACTGCCAAAATAAATGAAAATACGATTAATTATAACGATATACCAGGGTTTTGTTCTCTTATTTTATTTTGATTGGGCTTGGGGTGATGGCTCATTTTAGCCAGATTGGTTGGTTCAATAAAACCAGAGAGGCAGAAATGCCAAGGAGCATGGTTATGAAGGAAGGCAAAAAATTGCTGTGTGCTTTCGCAGGGTGAATAGTTTTTAAAAACCAACGCGTCAATTCAGAGATGATTGTTCCCTGGGACTCTGCTAATTCGCTGGTGCAATTACCCTGACAATCACGACAGCAAGGTCGGTTTCGACATACTTCAGTTCAGAACTATCTGGAGCAGGGAATGGCAGAGCACGGAGCCTATGGACATCTATTCAGTTTCATTGTTTTACCCAGAACAGCAGCCGTGGCGTTACGCTCACGATATCAAGCACTGCCCGGGTGCCGTCAGCGGCAACGCGTTCAAGTTTATAATAATAGGTTTTTCTGTTCGTTACCTCAGTATCGATATATTCATAGGAGTTTGTGCCCGTTGGCATGATACGTGAGGAATCAAGCTTTACTGCCTTGCCGCCTTTTGCTTCCATACGATACAGGTTAAATTCCCGAGCATCATCGGCCGCCAATGTTTTCCATCGGAGAATAACTTTGCGAAAACGCGGGGTCGCAGAGAAGTACACAAGTCTATCACTGGTCGGCAACGGAAAGCTTAAGAACGGGGGTTCAGGATATTCGGCAAAATATAAATGCGGTGGTTTTATCGCATAATAGAGGCCATCCTGGGTAAAGACCGTGCCAAACTGGGTGCTGCTCTGCCCAAAACCGCCGGTACGGGATATGGTATAATTATTGGCTTCTCCGCCACTGGTGTCACGCAAAACAGTCCAGCAGCCGTCCTGGTCAAAGGGGTGAATGTGCTGGAGCAATTCCATCACCCGTTCAAAGCGCAGCGCCGAAGACTTATATGCAGTGTATGGGTCATAATCCGGGTCAGGGTTGAAGTCACCGACAAAATGATTCGCTGAACCGATATAGCGGACGCCAAACGGAGAATCCTCGCCATAGGTTATTTCAAGCGCCTTTGAGCGGAGTTGAATTTTTGCCATCTTAGACTGATTGAAGTCCACAATATGCAGAATTGCCCCGCCGGTGCCAAAATTTTTTCCGCTGTGAAGATGATGTTCAAAAAGCTCTACTGCCTCCTCAAGTGTTGCCGCCTGTTCCATAACCATGCGCAACATCATGTTGGGCGGCAAGCCGATTGCGGCATTCAGGTTTGGATTGCCGGCATTGGTAGTCACCGCGATGCCCTTCTCGTTGAGCCCGAACCCCACATCTGCCCAGCCGGGCGGATCCATGGTCATATACGCATAGTCTCCCGTGACCGGTTGAAAATACATGATCACGCTGCTATTGACATCTCCCATAGCATCGGTATTGTGCCCCAGAAAGGTGCCCGCGGCTGATGAAACAGCAAAGCCGGTGCAGCCGCGTATCAGGTCGTCAGGTGCCTCAGGTATGGTGGACATATTATTTTTCATGTTGATTAATTCAGTTGCCATGTTTAGGGTAATCACCACATCCCAGGCCGTCTCGTAACTCATCGGCCGGACATCGGCTAAGCCCTGTGCCGTACCGTGCAGATGATCCGTTATGCTCACCGGCAGCAGGTCTTTTATTTCGTTATAATATTTTTGCGCAGTCCAGCCATGTTCCGGGCTGAGGTAGGGCATGATGCTTTTAAAGGTATTGCTGAAAGAGATAATGAAATCCGCATAAGCCCAGGAAACTTTTTGTCCGATCTCAAACCAGCTCCCTGTGAAAACACCTACGGGTGCAAACTTTTCAATATTATTCAGACACACGTTGTCATTCTGCGCCGGATTGGGAACCGCCGGGCAGTTATCTTCTCCGTCACATATCGTATCGCCATCCAGATCAAACTGTCCTTTGCCCAAGCAGTAGTCGCAAGCATCCCCCACGCCATCTGCATCCGCATCTTCCTGGTTTTTGCTGCAGAATCCCAAAAAACCGCACTCCACGTGATACGTGCAGAGCTCACCGATTTTCGTGCCCTTAGTGCACATGCCCCGGTTCTGCGCATTCGGAATATACGGGCAGTTGTCGGCAGCATAGCTTGGTGAGCAGTCGGCGCACGCGGCGTCGGGGATACCATCACAGTCACTGTCTAAAATTTCTTGCTGCGCACCTGTTTGGGAAACGTTTAAATAGCAGGGGTCAGCAGCAATAGCCAGCGGAATAACGCTCACAATACCGAGTAAGAAGGAAAAAGTGATGATGACAACATTGCGTACCAGGTTCATGTCTTGACTCTTTTCAATTAACTTCATTGTGATTAATAATACTAACACATTATAGCCTTTTACCGGGTCATTGCGAGCGACCATCGGGAGTGTGGCAATCTCACACCATAATTATAAGATTGCTTCATCGTTTCACTCTTCGCAATGACATTTTCGTAAATGCCCTCGGATTAGTAACTGTATAACCGGAAATCAAAATCCTTGCAACATCTCATGGAAAAAAGCCCACTTTAAATGCGGTTAACACGGCTGTGCTACGGGATAGCGAAGCTGAAGTCAAAGACATTGAATTCTAACACATAAGGTTGGTTTACTTTTTTGTAGTCTACTTGCCGTTCTTTGTTATTTTACTGCCGCCTCCTGAACATTTTTAAAAACCCGCATCACGTTTCCACCCCAAATTTTTTTAATCTGCTGGGCGGTGTAACCGCGCTTTACCAGTTCACGGGTTATATTACCTATCTCGCTGACATCGTAGCAATCTGACAGCTCTCCACCGCCATCAAAATCAGTGCCGATCCCCACATGATCAATTCCTGCAACCCGAACAACATGATCAATATGGTCAACAAACTCTGCCACCGTCGGCAGTTCAGGCCGTTCATAGGAGGCATGAGCTCTCACATATTCTATGGTGGCCTGCACCACACCGCCCTTTTCAGCAATTTTTATAAGAAGGTCATCGGGAAGGTTTCGGGGATGGTCATATACAGCGCGGGCACTTGAATGGGAGGCAATAATTGGTGCAGTGGATATCTCCAGCACGTCAAGCACTGTTTTGTCAGACGCGTGGGAAATGTCAATCATCATGCCGAGACGATTCATTTCTGCAACAACCTGCCTGCCAAATTCGCTCAGCCCATTATGCTCTGGACCAGCAGGATCTGTGGCAGCATCGCAGATGTCATTATTAGCCCAATGGCAGAGTGTTATGTAACGAGCGCCAAGGTCATAATAGGTTTTGATGAGAGAGAGATCCGAGCCCACGGGATATCCATTTTCCATACCGATAAATACGGCTCTTTTGCCTGTTCGTTCCAGCCGGTAGGCATCTTCTGGAGTCAGCGCCAGTTCTGCTATGCCGGTATTCTGCTGCAGGCTGCGGTGAATTGCCGTGAAAATATTCAGTGCATTCTGTTTTGCCTCTTCGTTTCCTTCCGCGGTTCTTGGCCCTTGAAACACAAAAATGGCAAAAAACACGGCATCAAGCCCTCCTTCTTCCATGCGGGGAAAATCCAATTTATAAAAGATTTTTTTTGGCTCATGACGCATGGCCAGGTCAAAATCTTCGGATACGAGCAGCAGTGGCGTGTCAACATGCGTATCAACCGTTAGAACTTTGTCGTGAATGACATCAGCTATTTTATTGCGACATTCATCAGAACAGCCCATGGCACAAAGCAGCCCAAAGAGCACAACGCCATTTGTCATGAGTTTTATCGCGCGCATAACAGCCCTTTCTTTAATCAATTAATATTAAAAACGGTAACGCATTTTTAACCCTGTCTCAGCTCTCATGCTCCGCACTACAACGTTTTGATAATCGTTTTTATTTCCTCTATTGCGGTGTCAATCTGATTATAATTGTTATAGAGATGTGTTGAGATGCGCAGGGCTGAAATAGCCTTGTCATCGCTATGTTTTTCTTTATAGCCGACGGTTCTGGTTGCGATGTTTTTTTGATAGAGCGCCTTATACAGAGCGCTTATTTTGCTGGGCTGGGTGGCATACGGCGTCTCAAAGGGATTAAAGGCAGCAATGCCCGTGCAGAGCTCCTCGTTATCAGGCAGCGGGGACAACAGTTTATCAGCTCCCCATTCTTGGATAATTTTCTCTTTACAATATTTATTCAGCGCGAGAATGCGCTGCTCAATTTTATCTTTGCCAATGGCGGTGTGCAGGTTGATGACATCAACGAGCGCGGCAATGGCCGGCGTGATCTGCTGGCCTCGTCCCCGGAAGTGTGCACACATGACCGGTTCCTTGGTATAACCCTCTATTTCGGTCGGCCACAGGTGCTCCACCATCTCCTGGCGGATATATAACACGCCGGTGCCCGGTGGGCCGCAGAGCCATTTATGCAGAGATCCTGCATAGAAATCGCAGCCGAGGTCGTGGAAATTAACATCAATCATCCCGGGGGCGTGGGCACCGTCAATCAGCGTGATGATGCCACGCTGCCGCGCCAGTTCGCATAGCTCCTTGACCGGCAGGCGCAAGCCGTTGGTGTAATTGATATGGCAGAACGACATAACTTTTGTCTGCGGTGTTATAGCCTGTTCAAACAGGTCAATGATCTCCTGCTTGGATTGGGGCTTAATGGGCAGCTCAACCTCGGTGAGCACAATTTTTTTTCGGTCCCTGAGCACATACCAGCAGGAATTATAAGGCCAGAACTGGGTTGTGGACAAAACTTCGTCGCCTTCCTGCAAGTCCAACCCATTGGCAACCATGCCCAGCCCTTCGGTGGTATTCGAGGTGATAACAATTTCATTCGTATCGGCCCCGAAAAAGTTCGCAAGACATTCGCATTCCTGGCCCAGGCCTGCGCCCAGAAGCGGGTCATTGATGATGCAGTCATAGGGAAACGAGGCAAATTGTCTGAAATATTCCTGCATTTTCCTCAGCACCACCCGGGGCATTGAGCCTTCAGTGCCTGTGTTCAAATAAATCAGACCAGGTTTTAATACAAACTGCCTGCGCACGTTCAGCCAGAACCATTCATCACGCAAGGTGCTTGCCCCGGAAGCAAGCGTTGGCAGCTCAGCAAACGATTCGGCAGATGTTTCAAGACTGCTTGTCAAGCCCAGGGTTGCCAAGCCTGCCGTTGTTACCCCAAAGGTCTTTAAAAAGGATCTTCTGACATGATTAACTGTTAAAAAACATCTACTGCCTGTCACATTATCATGCAGTGATTTCATAGGACCTCCTTACAATAATTCTCGCTATGCTTGTTACCAACGCACCAGGGCATAAAGCGGTTCATAAGGATTTATTGCTCTCGGCTCCTTTTTGATATGATATGGTAATTCAACAGCCGGATGCTTTTTTAGTGAACTCCTCGCGAATGAGGATTTTTTATAGCGCTGAGTATGGACTTGAGCGAAGCCTCAATAAAACGTTCCCTGCCCGTCTGACGCGAATTAGCGGTAATGGCACCGCATACAATTATGGTCGTTGGTTTTTCATTGCTTCCTTTAAAAACCGGTTCACTGTTTATACATCCGTCAGGATCGTCCAAACAACCCGGATGGCTTGGCCATCCGGTACCATCGAAAACACGTATTGAATAATATTCTTCATCGACGTCATCAGCCTGCCATTCTGCGCCATCCTTGTCATTTTTATCGCGCCGGTATCCTCTCCCCGGTATGTAGACGAAATTGCCATGAGTCTCTTCTCTGATGCCAAACAGCGTGTCCTGCGATTCAGTACGATTATATGGGTTGACGATAATATAATCAAATTTATCGGTTCCATTGTCTACCACGCGGCCGGCAGCGTTTACATAGCGACCATTAATTGCTGAATCAATGACCTCTCCAGCGCTCAGGACATTACCGGTAGGTTTTTCTTTGCTCGGAAAATCATATTCGCCCTCGGCAAATTCAACGCCTGCGGCTTTAACTGCAAGAGTGCCTTCCCAGTTAAGATTTTGTTTAAGAAATGCAACCGACTTCTCGGTCAATTCGTCGAACAATCTAAAATAAGCATCGCATTCCTGAGCTTTCATATAGGCGCTATAAAAACCATGATGTGTAACCACAATTAACAAAGACGCGGTTTTGGGTATGGCATACTTTTCAATGACGTAATTGACCGTTTCAAGTCCTGCCCGGTGGTATTCATCAAAACTGCCAAAGGGCGGTGCAAATGAAACAGGCATATGCGCATCATATTTTTTTACCAGCTCCTCTATCAGCGGGAACATGTGCTGCCAGTGTTTATCAAACGGTTTGTATTGGAGATACTGGTTCAAATCGTCCATAGTAGCTGGCCCCTTACCATCTGTGATATCCTCCACGCACTCGCGGAATGTTTTGCCCGGCAGTGCGCTGACCCCCCCGCCGTTTTCATCGCGCCAATCATGACCGAATTCCACAGAGTTATTATATTCCGGATAAAAAGGGAATACCACAATGCGCTTTACTTTTTCCTTATTGATCAGTTCTTCAATGGCAGTCTCAGTGCTATCGCTGATTGAAGTAGGGTTGCCGTAAACATCATGATTTTCCATATAACCCTCCCACCCGTGGCGAAAAACAAGCTCATATCGAGGGAGCAGACCAGCCAGCGTGTCCTTAATGTTTGACAACTCAGGGGTGTCGGGTTCGTATCCTGGCGCATCATTGCCGTAAAAAAACTTCAGTGCCAGCTTGCGATGCGGATCTTTTCTTCCAGGAAGGGTGTACAACCAGTGCATGCGGTTAAACGTGCTTAATTCGAAGAAGTCCGGAACGCCAATTCCGGCGCCCTGCGGGTCCCTGACAACCGGCGCAGTTATTTCGGCACTGCTCCGCGGATCAACTGTGGAATGGCTGCGGAGAATGATGTAGGGAAACGGAAATGCCGGATCATAACAGTCGCTATTGAAGCTGTTGTCACCATCGGGACCTAAATCAACAAGAGATTCTATTGCAAAGCTGCCGGTATATTCGTTACAGAATGCATCTATCGGTGTTCCCGGCGTCACGTTGCAGATTGCTGCCTCTGCCTCGTCGGCAAAGTGAATGAGCGTATAACAGGCAGCACCTTCAAAATCTCCGCCGGCAAACCATCCGGGATAAAAGATATCCTTATTGCCGCCAAAAAAGTCGGTATAAAACCGCAGGTCATTTCCTTCAGGCGTCCCGACATCCATAAGCAGAATTCCGATTTTTTCTTTAGCGCATCCTCCAAGGAAAATGAACAGCAGCATCACCAATAACGTAATTCTCCAGTATTTTGAGCACATAATTAATATCCTCACTGAAAATAAATGCCCCTCAAACCCCGCTGCATTTGGTTATGTTGGCCGCATGCGAGATGAGAGAGGCATCATTCATTCGTGTGCGGTTTTTAAGCAACCCGGGCACCCCGGTGCCCAGCATCGGGAGTATTATTGAACTCCTCCACTACATAATAAATCACCCCCATTACTTCAATACCGCCTATCATCGTTGCCCCGTGATAGAGGGCGCGCTGGTAATTGGCAAATTTTACCAGCAATCGTTCATACTTATCAACAGTTTCATCCTTCAGGTGGACGATATGCGCAATGGTTTTCAATTCAAAACTGGAAAAAACGCTTTTTCCACAAAAACATACGGTTGACTGGGGATTTCTCATTTGATTACGAAAGGTATGCGTCTCGGCATAGCCTTCTACACGATAGGGCTCTCCGGGTGGCACAGTAAATATTTCAAGGGAAACAAGTTTTGTCAGGTCCCAGAGATCGGGGTTACTGTATATATCAATCTGAAATTGAACTTTTTCCGGCATGGTACTGCTGAATCTCGATTCCAGCCCATCGATTAATTCTTCCACTTTATCTTCTTTTGGAGCCAGCTCCATTCCTTTAAACGCGCAATTTAACGAGAAGGCGCTATCACCACGTTTAATACCGCCGTGGGTAACAACTGCCGGCATGTGAGCACCGCCAAAGGATGGCGGCCCTCCTGCTTTTAAATTATCCAGGCGCTGCAACCGTTCGGCGAAATTCCAGTCCTTAAACTCTTGATTAAGCTCTATTATCCGAAATTTGCGCCAGATACCATCTACCCTGGCACGGATGTAGCCATCTTTTATATGGCTGGCGTCCACTGCTCTCTGCTGCGGATATCCCTCATGGCTCCAGTACCAGGGAATATTATGTGCCCTGCCAACTTCATTTGTTTCAACGCTGTCAGCAAAGAGGTTTTTAGCTTTTCCTAAAATTGCCATGGAACTCAGGGAAATACCACCAAACTTTAAAAATGAACGTCTGTTGAAAAATTTAAAATTCATAATCAACCCTCCTGTTTTAACAGTTTGGTACATTGGAATCCGTTTAACAGAATGATCTGGGGCGAAAGCTAATCGCCAGGATTTATGGTGAATGAATAAAGCGTTTTAAATAGTGTGATACTATGTTTGTAACTCCTAACTGTTGCATGATATTTTTTGCTTCCCTCATATAGTTGCGGGGCATACAGGGGCTATTTACTGCTTTAACCCCCGTATAATACCAATATCTGCAAGCGGTTCTTTGATTCCCTCACGTTCAAGAACTGTTTTTGCAGCCTGCAGCCCGGATACCACGGTTGACATCACGCCAACTGCCGGTGCTGTCCAGTGGCCGCTTAGGAAAAGATTTTTAATCGGCGTCTTCTGCGCCAGTCGCTTCGGCCCGACCTGCTGGGGGGAGAGCGCCCAGCCCATGCTTGCGTCAGTGCCGCACATCAGATACTTGTTCATGGTAACCGGAGACCAGAATTCCTGATGCATAATTTTTTGCGATAATCCGGGTATTATCTTTTCTGCCCGTTTTATCATTACTTCTGCCACTTTCTGCTCAAAGCCGGGGTCCTCCCAGCCTGATACCGGTGCCGGTATCGCATGCATGACAAAAGCGGTCTTGCCCTGCGGAGCAGAGGACGGATCGCTCAATGGTGCAAGCTGAAATCTGAAAAATGGGGCAGGGGCGTTTTCATCAATGATTTTTGTCTCAACATTTCTGAAGTGCTCGTCAGCATCGTAGGTTGAACTGTGGATATGCAACGCCGGAATAAACCCCAGGTTTTTTAAATCCATATCAAGGCCCAAAAACAGTGCGCAAAACGGCGGGGTGGGCTTTTGACGGCTAAGCTTATTATTAAATCCGCCAGGAAGTTTCTCAGAACCGACAAGTTTCATGAACGTCTGCCGGGCAGCAGCATTGGAAACAATATATTTAGCCTTGAATTCTCTGGTCCCAGTTATACCCTCACCAGATCCTTGTTCCTGTGCAAGCGAGGACTTTTTTACGCGAACCCCCGTTGCTTTTCCGTTAACCACAAAAATGGTATCTACCTTCGCTCCAAGCATCACATTACTGCCTCCGCTGCGGATGTAGCTGGCAAAGGCTTCAGGCACTGCAATGGCGCCACCTGCGACGTGGGGATTTGAAAGTCCACCCTCGAGCAAAAGGCCGGCGATGCCGAGTAGCGACATTTGCGACGGCGGCAGGTTGCAGCAGGTTGAATTAATGGAAAGCACGGTTTTCAGTTTTGGATCTGTGACAAAGTCATCAACAAACGGCATGATTCCCTTGCCCATATTAAAGAGAAGGTCGCGGCAGCGGAGCAAGAGGTGGGCGACATCGCGCGGGCTGTTGCCAAAAAAGGTTGCATAGTCCATTTGCCGGTAAATTTTCCCCAGCTTTGCAAAAAAAGCCCGAATGCCTTGTGCCTCGTGGGGGAAAATTCTGCTGAGCTGATCTATTAACTGCCCCAGCGCATGCTCACCCCCGGAATAAAGATAATAATCAAAATCAGGAAGATGAACGTGGTAGCCGCAATCCAGAGAAATAAAAGGTATATTGATGCCTAATTTTTTAGTCAGGCGTTCGAATACACCGTCTTTTTTTGTGGCACCTGTTATGATGGATGCGGCAGGGGTAAAATTGAAGCCAGTTCGCTGGTAGCTTGAGCAGCAGCCGCCTACCTGCACATTCTGCTCAAGAACGAGGACCGTTAAGCCCATGTGCGTGAGCCATGCACCACAGCTCAGTCCGCCCATGCCGGCACCGATAATAATAACGTCATAGGTGTCTTTCACAGCATGCCTCCTGAGTTGGTCATCCTGCGATTTGATCGCAAGACCAAGTAATCAGAATAACAGTGTAACTGCAGGCGCCGCAGAAACACAATCACTGACGATTAGCAGCTTCTCAGCCAGCAGATTTTTTCCTCACAACACAGAAAATTGTTAAATGCATTCTGTGGTGTTGTTTCGGGGAATGTTTTTCATCACCATTCAACAGCACCAGGCTATTTCCGTTTTCCGTACAGTTCATCTGCCACGTCCTGCAACCCCAAGTCTTTAAGCTTGGATCGTGTCGGCCAGCCGGTTTTTTTATCAAACCCCGACGCCGCGTAATATTCATCAAGCATGGCATCAAAATTTCTGATGCGCCTCCCGTCATTGGGGCCGCCGGTAATGGGTTCCTGCAGAATTCGCCGAGGCAGGGTGTCGTCCCTGCGTGTGAATCCTTCGCGGGCATTAAATGCGCGTTGCACGCAAACCGTGCGCTCGCCAACCTTCAGATATTCTTTAAGACTGATCACTTTTCCCGTTATGGCTTGATAGGCAGCAAGGGTCTGTTGCACCGTAGGGATATTAAACAGCCCTGGATACAGGCAAACACCCATGCAGTTTGACGCGATGGTGAATTCTTTATAGGGTTTGTACCACGATGCGATGCCGTCTTCTCGATCCGGGTCCGGTTTTTCCCGGAGACCGGTAATTTCTGGAAACAAAACCCCCATATCTATAGGAAATCCCCAGGGGCGGACAACGGATGCCCCGCGTTCTGCAGTTGCGGCAGTGAGCGCTGAAGCCTTGTTCTGTCGCCACTCATCCGCATCAAGCTCCATGCCCTTGACGTGCATGGCTAGTTCTTCGGTTTGCGTTCCGCTCATTTCCGCTGCTTTCTTGACCCCCTCGGCCAAAACATTGCCAAACCCTTTGCGGCCAATGATCATCTCAAGGAGTTTTATTGATGCAGCGCCGTCCCCCCAGCGAACCCGCAGTCCGGTCTCTTCGGTTGAAAGCAGACCTTTCTCCTGGCACTCCATAACCCAGGCAATCGGTTCAGACGCAGAATTGACGCATAAGCCGTTTTCGTTGCACAATTTGGTGATTTTTACGATCGCCCCTACATCAGTTATGCCGCATTTCCAGCCCCAGTTCCAATAGGCTTCAGCCATGGGGCCGCTGGATTCTGTGCCTTTATATTTTCCCTTGGTCACTTTCGTTATAACACCGCAGCCGATCGGGCAGCCGTGACAGGCGCGATGGTTCTGCTGTACCCAGCGGAGGATATTTTCAATATAGAGTTTGTATCCATGTTTGAATCCGCCCTGCTGGAAATGCCTATACCCAAAATCCTGAAGCTCAGCCACTGCCTGGTTGAAAGCCGCCGAGCTGCCATTTTTGAGCATCTGAATAGGGGGGCTTTGTTCCATGGCCTTCATGACGTCAAAGCTTATTTCCCGAAGTCGCCAAATGTCATCGCAATGTACTGTGCCCTTGCCTTTGATAACAATTGCTTTTAGGTTTTTAGCGCCCATCAATGCGCCGCCGCCTCCCTTTCCAGCAAATCGAATATAGTTTGCAATGTTGGCAAAACGCACCATATTCTCGCCCGCCGGACCAATGCCAACTGCTTCAATCGTTTCGTCTCCCATTTGGTCGCGGATCATCCGCTGCATGTCAGGGATTGATTTTCCCCACAGACCACGGGCATTACAAATCTCAACACGGTCATTAGCAATGTACAGGAAGACCGGTTTTTTTGCTTTGCCTGTAATGGCCACCAGTGAATAGCCGGCCATTTTTAAACGTGCTGCCCAGTGGCCGCCAATATTAGACATAGAAATGGTTCCCGTCTCGGGCGACTTAAAGACAATTGTTCCCCGCGGCCCCGCAGGGAAAATGGTGCCGTTCAAGGGGGCGGTGGAAAAAACGATCGTGTTTTTCGGTTCCAGTGGGTGTATGCCAGCCGGAACCATTTCCCATACCAGCCTCGTTCCTGTTCCCTCACCGCCGATATATCCCTGTTGAAGGTCAGAACGCATCGGCACAATTTTGATTTTCTCTCTGGTCAAATCAACGATGAGCATTTTTTCCAAAACCACCTTCATAAGCAGCTCCCCAAAAATTCAGCCGAGCTCGTTCAAAGCGCTTAGGTGCCACCATCTTTTTTTTTAAGACAGCGAATCATCTGTTCAATGTCAAACGAATGCTGATCAGCGAGATTAAAATCTGCGTCTAATGAAAAATAGACGTTGAAAGCACCCATAGTTATTAACACAATGGCGCGCGCCATCGCGATTGGGTCGATGTTCACAAACTGTCCCGATGTTACGCCCAGCTTAATGATGTTGCTGACCTTTTCAACCTGTTCTTTGTAATAAGAGGTCATGACTTTCCTGATCTTTGGTTTGCGCACGCCAATCGAGATGAACTCCTGTGAAAATTTCAGAAAATCTTCGTGTTCGGCAAGCACGCGGCGGGCAATTTTTACAAAAAGCATGAGGCGCTCCTCAGGATTGGCGACAGAGCTTGCAGAGGCGGGGACCTGTTCATAAAATTTATTGTTTCTATAGTGAAACAGACTTATGAACAGTTCATCCTTTGATTTGAAGTGGTAGTAAAGCCCTCGTTTGGTCATGTGTGCCCGGTTGGCAATCATGTCCATTGAGGTTTTATGGTAACCGTGCTTATTAAAGCACGCAAGTGCTGCGTCAAAGATTGATTCCCTGCGGTTTGCTTTCAGGGTTGCAGTGCGCATAAAGAACCCAGAAAAGGTTACTTACCTGGTAAGTATACCAATAAGGCAATAATTATGCGTTGTCAAGAAAATAATGCGATGTCCAAGCAGGGAAAATGGCAAGGATTATTTAAGAAATGTATGCAATTAGCTCTTTGCCCAGTGCGTGGGCTTTTTTCAGTGCTTCCTCAGCGTTGGCGGGACCGCGCTCAATTACCTCGCCTATCTGTTTAAAGAAACGCTGGACAAATTTTTCCAGGGGCTGTTTTACCAGACCGCCCCCGCCGTGGGAATAAAACAGACCTGCCGGTTTCCCTGTTACCTGCTTTCCGGCTTTATCCCACAGATAGAGATCATCAAAGAATGTCTTGATGGTGCCCGCCACATAGCTGTAATAGTCAGGGGTGCCGATCGCGACCGCGTCGGCCGCCATAAAATCATGAAGCGTCAGCCGCCGTTCATTCGTATTAATCATTTCAACATCAGCTCCGGTTTCACGCGCCCCCTCTGCAACTGCATCTGCGAGCTCTTTGGTTCTGCCGTACTGTTGACTGTGATAGATAATCAGAATCTTTGCCACGGTCTGCTCCTCTCAGTTAGTGTGTCCCGTAAAAACATGACCACAAACGGTATATAAATTGGACTATAGGAGAAGAAACCGGGCGAGTCAATAAAATTGAAGATTACACGAATGTGAAGACCTGCATGGAGTTGTGGCATGAGAACACGCTGCTGAGCCCCATATATGAAATTACCCATGTTCCGTGCCTGTGCTTTCCCTGTTTCGTTGCCGATCGCCGGATTTTGCATGAATGTTTTGGGGAACGTCCTTAAATAACTTCCGCTGGCAAAATTGATTATTATATGGTAGTAACCAGCAAGCGAGTGATTTTTATTCGTGAATGTTATTCTATGAGGAACAATGCAGTGCAGAAAGGGACACACATGGACGGGCAGCAGAAAGAGAAATGGTACAATAATCGGGCAAAGGTTATATTCTCACTCCAAGCATTCCCCCCACTGGGGATATATGCACTATTGCGCAGCACGGCATTTACGGCAACGCAGAAATGGCTGGTAGCCCTTGGCGTTTCAGCTTTTATCGGCTTTTTTATTTATTCAGGCATTGGCGCCAAAATGAATCAATTTGTTTTTGGGCTTTTTACCTAAAACAACGTGGTTCGCGCACCGGGCGGACATCACGTCCCCCCCTCTTCTCTGTCTGTTTATTTTACTAGTTTACTGATTTCCCTGAATTTCTCGCCTTCTGCTCTGCGCAGCAATTCAAACAGGGCAATCTCAACGCTGGTTATGCTGGCACCGGCTTCTCTCATGTTTGCCAGCCCCAACTGCTTATTTTCTTCGGTCCGGGAAGAGACGCAATCCGCAAGCACCTGCACTTCATAGCCTTGCTCAAGCAACTCAACTGCGGTCTGATAGACGCAGATGTGCGCCTCAATGCCGGCAAGAAGGAGCTGTTGGCCGTTTAGCGCGCTCAGCTTGTTGAGAAATTTCTGTTCGCCGCAGCAGCTAAAGCTGAGTTTGCTTATTGTCGGGACATGGAGCAGAAGGTTTTTAAGCTCGGGTATGGTGGGACCTAACGCAGGAGGATTTTGTTCAGTCACCAGCAGAGGAATTTCCAGAACCTGAGCCCCCTTGATAATTTTTTGCAAATTCACCACCAGTGCTTCCTGGTTGTGCATCACCCGGAACAGCTTTTCCTGCACATCAATGATAATTAATGTGGTACTGTCTGTAGAAAGCATACATAAAATCGTTGCCCCTCACCAGCGGCTCGTGATTTGTGAAGCGGAATGAAGGTGTTGAAGTGAGGGGTTGTTTCTTGTGATTCTTGATTTGTAACGATTGAAGACAGGATGAAAAAGAGCTACCTTTGCGAGTCCTCTTTACCTTTTCACCTTTTTACCTCTTTACCCTCCATTTACTTTATATCTGCATGATAATTCTGAAGGGATTTAACCTCGCCCCGGCCTCGTTTGTATGACGCTATGCCCTTGGCCGCTGCGAGCGCCGCGGGGATGGTAGTTATGTAAGGAATTTTAAACTTAATGGCTGATTTACGAATGTAGGAATCGTCTTCCTTGCTCAGCTTGCCCACTGGTGTATTAATGATAAGCTGGATCTCTTTATTGGTCATGGCATCAATGATATTGGGACGACCCTCGTGGAGTTTTTTAACCGGGTTGGCGCTTATGCCGTGCTGCGAGAGAAATTCATGGGTTCCCTGGGTAGCCATAATGGTAAAACCAAGTTCCTGAAAACGTTTTGCCACCTCAAGAATGGCATCGCGGTCCTGTTCATTCACGGTAATCAGCACGGTGCCGGAAACCGGCAGGCGCTGATTTGCAGCCTCCTCAGCCTTATAAAAGGCAAGGCCAAAGGAATCTGCCAGGCCCAATACTTCGCCGGTTGAACGCATCTCCGGGCCTAACAGCGGATCCACTTCCGGGAACATATTAAACGGGAACACCGCCTCTTTCACACCGAAATGCGGTATGTGTTTATGCACCAGGCCGAGCCCCGAAAGTTTTTTACCGAGCATGATTTGCGTTGCAAGACGGGCCATGCCGATATTGCATACTTTTGAAACCAGCGGCACGGTGCGCGAAGCACGCGGATTCGCTTCGAGGATGTAAACGGTATCTTTAGCTATGGCATACTGTATATTGATGAGGCCGATGACATGTAATTCAATGGCGATCTTTCTGGTATATTCAGCAATGGTATCAAGGTGTTTTGCCGGAATACTGACCGGCGGAATAACGCATGCTGAATCTCCGGAATGGACGCCTGCCAGTTCTATGTGTTCCATGACCGCCGGGACAAATGCGTCAGTGCCATCCGCAATTGCGTCTGCCTCCGCTTCAATTGCATTTTCCAGAAATTTATCAATAAGAATTGGCCGTTCTGGTGTTACGTCAACGGCGCGTTGCAGATAGTGCTTCAGCATCTGTTCGTCATGAACAATTTCCATGGCCCTGCCGCCCAGCACATACGACGGCCGCACCATGAGCGGGTAACCAATCTGCCGTGCAATCTGCAGGGCTTCATCGAATGTTTTGGCCATGCCGGATTCCGGCTGGGGAATACCGAGCTTAGACATCATCTGACGAAAACGGTCGCGGTCTTCAGCCAAGTCTATGGTTTCCGGGCTTGTGCCAAGAATTTTAACCCCCGCGGCATACAGCTCATTGGCGATATTAAGCGGTGTCTGACCGCCGAACTGAACAATGACACCTTCCGGTTTTTCTTTTTCATAAATGCTCAGCACATCCTCCACCGTGAGCGGCTCAAAATAAAGCTTGTCGGAGGTGTCGTAGTCGGTTGAAACTGTCTCGGGATTGCAGTTTACCATGATCGTTTCAAACCCTTCATCCCGCAGTGCAAATGCCGCGTGCACACAGCAGTAATCGAATTCAATCCCCTGGCCGATGCGGTTTGGTCCGCCACCCAATATCATGACTTTGCGCCTGGAGCTGACCGGGACTTCATCGGCGGCATTATAGGTCGAGTAATAGTAGGCGGCATTTTCCACGCCGCTGACCGGCACCGCGCAGTACGTCTGTTTCAGTCCGAGCCGTTGCCGCTGGGCTCTGATGTCTGCTTCCGGCAGGTCAAGCAACTGGGACAGATAGCGATCCGAAAAGCCGTCTTTTTTGGCGCGTGTTACAACCTCATCCGGGAGAACTGCGCCCTTTTGTTTACGTATCTGCTCTTCAAATTCAACCAGCTCCTTCATCTGCTGAATGAACCACGGTTTTATATAGGTAAGCTGATAGAGTTTCTCTACGTCGGCACCTTTGCGTAACGCCTCATACATAATGAACTGGCGATCGCTGGATGGTTCCGCAAGCAACCGCAGCAATTGCTGCAGGGACAGTGTGTGGTAATTTTTTGCAAAGCCGAGGCCATAGCGGCCTTTTTCCAGCGAACGAATAGCTTTTTGGAATGCCTCCTTGTAGTTTTTACCGATGCTCATCACTTCGCCGACAGCGCGCATCTGCGTCCCCAGTTTATCTTCCACGTCCTTGAATTTTTCAAAATCCCAGCGGGCAAATTTAATGACCACGTAGTCCCCCCAGGGGGTATATTTTTCCAGCGTTCCTTCTCGCCAGTAGGGAATTTCATCCAGGGTGAGCCCTCCGGCAAGCATAGAAGAAATCAGGGCAATGGGAAAACCGGTGGCTTTTGAGGCGAGGGCGGAAGAACGCGAGGTGCGTGGATTGATTTCAATAACCACGACACGACCGGTCTTTGGGTCATGGGCAAACTGAATATTGGTGCCGCCAATTACCTGAATTGCTTCAACGATGTCGTAGGAATATTTTTGCAGGCGTTGCTGCAGCTCAGGGGCAATGGTCAGCATGGGAGCGGCGCAGAACGAATCCCCGGTGTGCACCCCCATGGCATCGATATTCTCGATGAAGCAGACAGTTATCATCTGATTCTTCGCATCGCGCACCACTTCCAGTTCCAGCTCTTCCCAACCAAGCACTGATTCTTCTATGAGAACCTGCCCCACGAGGCTTGCTGACAGTCCGCGGCTGGCAACAATATGCAGCTCTTCCTTATTATAAACAAGGCCGCCGCCCGTGCCGCCCAGTGTATAAGCAGGACGCACCACCACCGGATACCCCAGGTCATTTGCAATGGTTTCAGCATCTTCAATGCTGTATGCAATCTTGCTCTTGGGCATCTCAATGCCCAGACGATTCATGGTCTCTTTAAATGCCTGGCGATCCTCGCCACGCTCAATGGCGTCCACCTGCACGCCAATGACCTGAACGCCGTACTTCTTCAGGACACCGCGCCGGGCCAGTTCGGATGTCAGGTTGAGCCCTGATTGACCACCCAGATTGGGCAAAATTGCGTCGGGTCGCTCCTTGGCAATAATATCCTCCATAGCTTGCGGTGTCAGTGGTTCAATATAGGTCGCGTCAGCCATGCCCGGGTCGGTCATAATGGTTGCCGGGTTAGAGTTGACAAGGATTATTTCATACCCCAGCTTGCGCAATGCTTTACACGCCTGCGTCCCCGAATAATCAAACTCACAGGCTTGTCCAATAACAATGGGACCGGAGCCGATTATCATAACCCGTTTTATGTCTGTTCGCTTTGGCATAGCTATCCTTTTTTGTGAAAAATTCATCTTGAGGTTTTAGAGAAGATATAGATTTTGCCGGTCTGTGTCAATCGGAATGTGAGTCAGGACGTTCCCCAAATCTTTTTATCGTTTGCTATGGAAAGCGCAGCAACGTTTTTTCCTGCCAGGGTGAGCTCCGGGGTCTGCAGGATTGACGGGCGCCGGTCGTGTTTTGCGCATGGGCGGTTGTATCGTGGCGATAAAAAACCCCAGACATTCGGGTAAAATATTACCCAATACATCCCAGTTATTGTTCTGTTCTCATGCAGGTTGGTTGTGAACTATTTTTCTTTGCTTTATTGGTTTAATTATTCCATAGTTATAAGTAGTACCCTTCAGAAGGTGAGAAGGCTGGCCTCTGTTCACCGCAGCGCTGCGATTCTCACGCAATAGCCCGGTGCTTTTCTCCAAGTGAGGGGTAATGTTGTTGTGCGATGCGCACACCACAGAACTAACTCCATTTCTCAAGGGAACAGCAACCACGAATCGCGTTCGCGTGGAGCAAACTGCGGTAAGACAAAAAAAGATTTACCAGTGAGGTGATTATGAAACAGCACGAACCAAACCGCCGTCAGTTTATTAAAAATATGAGCGTTGGCCTTGCGGGTGCCGGTCTTATCCTTAACAGACTGAAGTTCCCAGCCGCTTTCGGTGCAACCGATGAGACGCGCAAAAGCAATGTGACTGCGGCGATGGAATACCGACCCTTGGGAAAAACGGGCATGAACGTTTCGGTCGTCAGTTTTGGGGTTATGACACTGACCGACCCGGCGGTATTATTCAAGGCGCTTGACGTGGGCATTAATTACTTTGATACGGCGTGGATGTATCAGTATGGCAGAAACGAAGAGATGCTTGGCAGATTCCTCAAAGAATGCGGTAGAACCAAGGTGTTTGTCGCCACGAAAATTGCACCCTGGTACAGCCTGAGAACAAAAGAACGGTTTCCCATGGAAAAACGTGAAACCATGGAAGAAAAGATGGCGCAGAGCTTGAAACGGTTGCAGACCGATTATGTTGATGTGTTGTTCCTGCATAACATTGTTCAACCTGAATGGGCGACCTACGAGCCGATGCTGGAATTTCTTGCCAAGATGAAACAAGCAGGAAAAGCGCGCTATGTCGGAATTTCATTTCATGAGGGAAGCACCCTGGTGGAGGTGGTAAACGCCGGTCTTCAGGCAAACTGTTACGATGTGTTTCTGGCAGCGCTCAATTTTAAAAGCCCGCAGGAGCATTGCATAGCATTACAGCGTGCCCGCCGCAGAAACATCGGCATTATTGCCATGAAAACCCAGGCCGGCGGCTACCGGGATGCCTATCAGGGCGCCATGAGCCCCCATCAGGCAGCGCTTGCCTGGGTGCTGCAAAAGGATTTTGTGGACTGTGCCATCCCAGGAATGGTTAATATGGAACAGGTGGTGGAAAATGCCGGCGCGGTCCGGAAAAAGATTGGCTGGGCAGAGCGCAAGCTGCTGAATTCGTACTATGCGGCCATCAGCGATCGCTATTGTCTCATGTGCGGCAGGTGTCGTGCAACCTGCGCCCATATGCCTGCAGTGCCCACCATAAATCGTGCGCTGATGTATTATGAGGGCTATGGGGACGCACCATTAGCCCGTGCCACCTATCGGGCATTGGATGTTGAGGAACGGGCGTTTTCATGCCTGAGCTGTCGCGCCCAGACCTGCCGCTGTGTAAACGGCATAAACATCGCGCAGAGGATGCGCCATGCGCATACACTCCTTGCATAAACCGTATCTGCGGACGATTGCCTTTGCCGCGTTGCGGTGGTCTGGCATGCTGTTTGTTCATTTGTGTTTGCCGCTGCTAACGACTGCAGAAGCTGCCCAGCCCGTTGCGCACAACCCGGACAAACTGCCCGCAGTGGGCGAATTGCCGGGATGGCAGATGCAGGGAGCACCTTATGCGTATGATGCGGCGACCCTTTATCAATACATTGACGGCGCAGCCGACCAATTCATCCTCTACGGTTTTCAGAAGCTGCAGGGCGCTGAATTTATCAATACAACAGATGCACAGGAAACCCTCATTGTGGATGTGTATGACATGGGCAGCGATCTGAGCGCATTTGGTATCTTTCAGTCAAAGAAAGATCCGACCAGTACGGTATTAAAAATTGGCACAGAAGCATTTGGCAATGACCAGTATCTGGTTTTTTACCAGGACCGATTTTACGTTGAAATTCAGGCACGAATCAGAAGTGAAAAAAACAGATCAACACCGCAGCACGCAGCGCGGCTGGTGGCACAAAAAATATCCGGTTCACAGCAGCGGCCGGCACTGGTGCGCATTTTCCCGGAAGCGAACAAGATACCGGGCTCGGAACAGTATCTGGTGGGTGGCATTTTAGGCCATGCTTTTTTACCACGGGGAGTGGTGAGTGACTACCGGATTGCCGGTGAAACAGTTAAATCGTTTATCATGCCGTTTCCATCGGCTTCCGCGGCAAAAACTGCCTTTGACCGCTATCAACAATTTATAAAAGCCCAGGGCCGGATTGTTGAAATGGGGCATGCTGTTGGGGAGGATAATTTTTCAGGGCAAGAACCCTATCATAAAACGGTTGTCGTTTCGCGACAGGGCTGCTTTGTGATGGCGATTACCGAACTTTCTCGTCCGGAGCAGGGAATCCCGCTGCTCTCAATGATAATCCAAAACGTCAAGAACCTAAAAGAATCGCAACAAATTCAATAACCGCTCCCTCGCGGTTACAGTGGCGCGCTGGCCGATTTATTCCTGCAATGTATCGGTAAGAAATTGTTTGATATAATTCTCGATGGCTTTTTTCTGGGTTTCTTTGACGCCCAAAAACTCAATGCCCAGGGCACAATTGATATCCGGCGCGCTTCGCTCATACGGCATCACCCGAACGACCCTCCCCTTGACTTTTGTTGTAGTCAGTGAGTTTTTCAGCCTGAAAGCAATTTCAACCGGCTCATTCATTTGAATGGGATGAGAAGAATGACCGTAAATAAGACAACCGCCGACACTCAGGTTGGTCATGTAGCCGTTTCGGGATTTTTTTTGTAAGGTATAGCGGATGCCGACCTGCAGTTGCCCTCGTTTAAAGCGTCTCTTTTCTGCTCCCTGTTTATTCATTGCTCCGTTCGTCCCGTACCAAAGAATTCATCGTGTGATACAACAAGCATCCAATAATGCGTGAATGTAGCACATTATACAGGGCAGGAAAATAACAATCATCTCAGGTATATTTTTTTAAACGGATATAAAAATGTATACCAGAAATTTTTGGATGGTGTCCCCACAGAGAGCAACCAAAATAAAATATGAAAGGTAAATCAAGTAATTATAAAAATTGCGGCAATGGCACACTGGTTGCTAAATGCTAAGGAGTCCATAAACGTTCACAATTCTTAAAGGGGTAACCTATGGAAACATTAAAGACTTTACAACTGACTATTCCGCTCTGGGAAATCATTTTGCTGGGCGTGGTGGCGTTGCTCTGCCTGATATCTGAACGCCTGAAGTTAGGTCTTCTGGTAACCTTTGTTTTCGTATTCTATTGGGGGCTTTCAACGAACTGTACCAACGAAGGATTTCAATTTCCGCTGATAAATTTCCAACTGTTTGATATTTTATACCTGTTTTTCGGTTTGAGCCTGACATTAATTTTTATTCTGTTTCTTATTTTCATGCCAAATGAATAGGCACCACTTATTTGCCCGCTTGGCAGCACGGCACAGGCTCGTGACACAGCCTGTGCTTTTTTTATGAAAAAAATATCCCTGCCGTCAGGGCAACCGTTCTTCCAGCGTTTTCAATAGCGCTTCCTGTTTTCCCAGCAACGCCTCTACATCGGCAAGCGCTTGATCGATATTATTAATACGTTCGGTTGCTTCAATCATTTTTCGCTGCCCGCTCTCTTCTGCCTGCTTTCGGTCTTCAGACGCCATGAACGGCGTGCTCCGCGCTTTTTCAAGTTGCTCCTCTGCCTGCCGTTTGGCATCAACGGCCACCGCGCGCTGATTTTGCAAATTAATTTTCCGCTCGTTTAACGTTGCGATATTCGTTTTTACGGTATCGAGTTTTTCTCTCAGCTCAAGCTGTTGGTTTGCTGCCTTCTGGTCAGTGTCCGGTGCGGCCGGTTCTTCCCGCGCTTCCTCTTCAACCCCGGCATTATCCGGCACGGTGATGAGCCGGCTACCGGTATGTTCTGGCGGCACGGTGTCTGGCACCGATACAATGGTTTGAATATTCTCTTTGGCGATGCCCACGCTGCCGCCGTCCAGATAAAACCGAATGCTGTTCCCGTCATCCCAGTATTTTTTAACCACAATCTCGTTACCGCTGTTGAGTTTTATGCGGTAATAACCCGCCAATACGGTTTGATTCGCCCAGAGCATGACAACCACCACGAGCATGCTGAACAGGGAAAAAAACAGTTTCATAATACCCCCTGAAGAATTGGTTTCACAACCCGCGCATCGCTTCTGCAATACTGAGGAAATCCCGCTCTCCTCATCTCTGTTTGTGCCGCGGTTCTATCCTGCTTTTTTAGTACTTGCATGGCGCGTGCCTGGTTCTTCACATCTGTTTTAGGAGAACGCTGGGCGACATACTGGTTTGCTTTCAATGCCGGCGCTGTCGCCGCAGTTAGGGTGCGGTATGCTGCTGACTCGAGGCACTCCGCTTAAAAAACAGATCAGCTTTCTGCTCTATGCGCACCCAAGGAGCAAGCTGTTTTTTTACCTCCTCGGGATTGAGTTTTTTTTCGCGATTCAGTTTTCGTCGCACAGCAAATCGCATGGCCCGGGCATGATGTTTTATCTGCAGGATTGCGGTATGATTGTGTTTCTTTATGAACATGTCGAGGCGCTTTTCGACGGTGCGCGGATTGTCGCTGGTGACAGCCTGGTGTAACAGTTCCCGGTCAGACTGCTTGAACCATCCTGCGCATGCTTTCGGCAGCATGCCGCCCCCGGTTTGGATAGCAAACAGCACGAGGATCCACAGCGCGGCAGTCCAGGTGTTACTCGTTTGGTTTTTCCCAACGGTCATCAGTAACAACAATTTTAATAATCTTGTGTTGGGCTTCCTCATCGGCAACTTTTTTTTCCTCAGCCGTGAGGACACTGTCATAGCAAGCGGCACATACACCGGTTTTGTTAACGCACATTTTTTTGGCCCGGCAAATCAAACAAATGTGCTCGGCAATGGATTGCGCCGCTGCCCGGGTATCCCGCAGCACCTGAATCACGCTGGATTTTTTTTGCAAGCGTATCTGCTCTAAATCAATAATATTTTGTGAACCCGGGGTATGTTCCCGCTCTTTCACGGAATGCCTCCAGAATGGACAGGGTCGTGCCGCAACGATTCAGCAACGCACTGCCTGTTTTTCTTTAAAATAGCGCACGGTTTCCTGTAAACCTTGTTCAAGATTGACTTTGGGAGACCAGCCCAGCACCTGGTGGGCTTTTGCATGGGAAATAACACTGCGCATCTGTTCTCCGGGAATCGGGGGGCCGTGTTTTTCAACGGCTGTGGAGCCAGTGATAGAGCGGAGCGCATAAAACAATGTATTGACCGATGTTTCGATGCCGGTGGAAATATTGAGCTCGCCGGAAAAATCGCTGGCTAATGCAAGCAGATTTGCGTGCGCAACATCTTTTACAAAAACAAAATCGCGGGTCTGCGCGCCAGAGCCATTAATAACCGGGGTCCCGCTATTCAGCATTTTTTCAGTAAAAATGGCGACCACCCCGGCTTCTCCATGGGGATCCTGGCGCGGTCCGTACACGTTGCTATAGCGCAATGCCACATAGGAAAGACCGTAGGTCCGGTAATAGTAAAACAGATATTTTTCCGCTGCAAGTTTGCCGATGCCATACGGGCTGACCGGACGTTGCGGGTGGTCTTCCGTTGCCGGGAAATAATCCTGCTCGCCATAAATAGCGCCTCCGGTGGAGGCGAATATGAATCTTTTTACGGCGCAGCGCACCGCATGTTGCAGCACATGAAGCGTGCCCCGTATGTTAATTTCCATGTCCAGAAGCGGGTCTTCAACCGAGCGACGCACCGATATTTGGGCGGCATGATGGATAATGACCTCCGGCGCCTCCTGTTCCAAAATAGTTCTCAGCAACGGGTCTAATATGTCGCACTGGTAAAAGGTGGCAAGCGCAGGAACATTATCTCTTGTGCCTGATGAGAGGTTATCAATGACCGCCAGTTTATGACCTTCGCTGACAAGCACATCGGCAATGTGTGAACCGATAAACCCCGCACCTCCGGTAAGCACGATTTTCATAGTAACCTCTTCAATGATAAAAATGCTGTAACATGATTCTAATGCAACCATTTAGCCAAAGTCAATTAAATTAAGATAAATCAATATATTTTGAATTGCGCTGCGGAAGGTTCTGTGGTAAAAACTGCATCTATGCAACAATCGGTTTTTCCTCGCGCTCTCAATGGCATATGCAGAAAATGAACAAGAAACGCGAACAGCTTAGAAATATCCCATCGGTCGGAGAAATACTGAATACGCCAGCGATTCAGCAGGCTTGTAAACATGCTCACCGGTCGGCAGTTCTCAGGGTCGTGCAGACGCTGCTTGCCGAAAAGCGCCAGTACCTGTTAACGACAGCGCCAGAGGTTTCAGGACATGAAGCCCTTGACATAGAGACGATTCAACAGCAGGTGCTGGAGCGGTTGCAAAAAGCCGACAGTGCATCGCTCACCAGAGTAATCAATGCCACGGGCGTGGTCATTCATACCAACTTGGGACGGGCGCCGCTTGCTGAGGAAGCAATCCAGGCGATGGTTGAAGTTGCGCGGCGATACAATAACCTTGAGTTTGATGTGCTGCAGGGAGAACGAGGCTCCCGGCACAGCCATGTTCGCGACCTTTTACAAAACCTCAGCGGCGCAGAAGATGCCGTGGTGGTTAACAATAATGCAGCGGCAGTGCTGTTATGTCTCAGCACGCTCGCACGCGGCAAAGAAGTGATTGTGTCCAGAGGAGAATTGATTGAGATTGGCGGTTCGTTTCGGATACCAGAGATCATGGAATTCAGTGGCGCTCGACTGCGTGAGGTGGGGACAACCAACAGAACCCACCTGAGAGATTACCGCACCGCCATTAATGAACAGACCGCGGTTATTCTTAAAGTTCATCCCAGTAATTATAAAATCATCGGTTTTACTTCAGAGGTCGAATTGCCGGCACTGCGGGAATTGTGCACCGAATTTCACCTTCCCCTGATGTTTGATATGGGGAGTGGAAATCTGCTGGCGGACCCGGCAGCAGCATTGAGGGATGAAATCACGGTTCCGGAGGCGGTGCAGCAGGGGGTTGATATTATTACGTTTAGCGGGGATAAACTGATAGGCGGCCCGCAAGCCGGCATCATTCTCGGCAAAGCTGATCTTATTAATCGTATCGCCCGCAATCCGCTTGCCCGTGCTCTGCGTATTGACAAACTGACGCTGGCTGCTTTGGAGCGGACCTTCAGAATGTATTGTTATGATGCAGATTATCGTAACCAGATACCGGTGTTGCACATGCTGTCAGTCTCCGAATCCGTTTTAAAAAGACGTGCCCAGGCAATAGCGCGCGAACTAAAAAAGTGCGGTTTGCCGCTTGAGATTTCAGTAACAACAGACAGTTCAAAAATCGGCGGAGGTGCCTATCCGGTGCAGGATTTTCCGACCTGGGTTGTCTCCCTTCAGCCGCAGACCATGTCCGCAGCGGAATTTGAAAGCGGCCTGCGTGCATGCCGACCGCCTATTATAGCGCGCATCACCAAAGACCGGGTTATCCTGGATATGCGCACGTTGTTCCCTGAAGAACCGCGGTTGATTACTGCAGGCATCGCCACGCTGTTAGGTTGGAGGCAGAAGACGAACCAAGATGCAGAATAAAGTTTTGTTGACCAATACGGAAGATTGTTTTATTTTAAAGCCATTATGCTCAATACCAGTGTCTTAGTCCTCAACAGATCATTTTTGCCGGTTCATATTACGTCGGTTCGCAGGGCCTTTATTCTGCTCTATCAGGGTATAGCCAGAGCCATAGACGAGCAATACAAGACCTTTGATTTTGAAAGCTGGGCACAGCTCAGTGTGTACGCCCATGATGAAAGCATTGGCCTGGTTAATCGGACGATACGGATCCCCCGGGTTATCATGCTGCTTACGTATGATAAAATCCCCAAAGGACAGGTGCGCTTCACGCGGATTAATATCTTTCGGCGGGACAAAAACCGCTGCCAATATTGCGGCAAAGCCTTTCCCCGCAACGAGCTGAGTATTGACCATGTTATCCCGCGGTCTTACGGCGGCAAGAGCACGTGGGAAAATGTCGTGTGTGCCTGTTATCAATGCAACAAGAAAAAGGGCGGGAGAACCCCAACAGAGGCTGCTATGAAATTGTTAACCCAGCCACGCAAACCCCGCTGGTCTCCCTTCATGCGCGTGCCAATACAGGAGATAAAACGCAAAGAATGGCAGCCGTTCCTCACCATGGTAGATCTTTCCTACTGGCATACCGAACTTCTTGAAACCTAACGGTATATTCTCGCGGTGAAGAGAATAGCGTTTACAGTGCGTGCCCAGGATGTCGGCAAGAGACTGGATGTTTTTCTTGTCGAGCAGCAGGCGCTGCTGACCCGCGCCCAGGTGCAAAAGGCCATTCAGGAGCGCCGCGTGCAGATCAACGGCATGGTGCGCAAGGCGTCCTATCGTCTTCGTTTAGACGAACAGGGTGTGATAGAAATTCCTGATCCGATTCCACTCCAGTGCCAGCCGGAAGCATTGCCGCTGGCGATCCTCTATGAAGACCGAGATCTTGTGGTGGTGAACAAGCCGGCGGGGATGGTGGTTCATCCCGCATGCGGCAATTATACCGGCACCCTGGTCAACGCGCTCTTGTATCATTGCACCAGCCTTTCAGGAATCGGCGGTGTGCTGCGGCCCGGTATCGTTCATCGGCTGGACAAAGGAACCTCGGGAATTCTGGTGGTGGCAAAACATGATGCAGCGCATCAGGGGTTAAGCGTTCAGTTTAAGGATCATAGCATTGTGCGCAGATATCAGGCGCTGGTGTTCGGTTCCATGGAACAAGACTCGGGCACCGTTGATACCCTGATCGGCCGGCATCCTCAATCAAGGGCGAAAATGACCGTGCTGCCCCAAAAAGGGAAACGGGCAATTACCCACTGGCGGGTCATTGAGAAATTCCCAGGTATAACCCTGCTTGAAGTAACCCTTGAAACAGGACGCACTCATCAGGTTCGTGTGCATCTTTCACATCTGGGACATCCGGTTCTGGGAGATACGCTGTATGGTTCAACAAAACGGCTGAAAGAATTAAACGCGCTGTCTCTGAGGGATGCAATCAAAGGGATAAACCATCCGCTGCTCCATGCTGGCTACCTAAAATTTGTGCATCCTATTTCTTCTGCCATGCTGGAATTTACCACTCCACCGCCGGAAGATTTTTTACATCTGCTCGCCAGATTGCGGGGTGCACCATGTTAACAATTGGCTTAACCGGCGGGATTGCAAGCGGGAAAAGCCTGGTTGCAGCATATTTTAAGCGGCTTGGGGCAACCGTAGTTGATGCGGATGTCATTGCCCGTGAAGTGGTTAAGCCGCACACTGCGGGCTGGCAGGAAGTAGTTGCGGCATTCGGCCCATCCATTTTGGCGCCGGATGGCACCATTGATCGGGCAAAACTGGGCAGCATCGTTTTTTCGGATCAGCACCGCAGGGATACGCTCAATGCGATACTGCACCCCTACATATTGCATGCCATACGGGAACAGATTACTAACATTGCAAAACAAGATCCGCACGCCGTTATTGTCGTTGATGTGCCGTTGCTGGTTGAATGTGGTTTGCAGCGGGAATTTGATGCCATTGTGGTGGTGTGGGTGCCTCAGGAATTGCAATTGAAACGTCTCATGGAAAGAGATCAGCTCAATGCCTCTGAAGCATTGCAGCGCATTGCTGCCCAGATGGATATTAATGAAAAACAGACCCACGCTACCTACGTGATAAAGAATGACAAAGATAGAAAACATACCGAAGAGCAGGTAAAAAAGATATTTAAAGAAATTACCCAGAAGGCAGGTGGTGTCCATCGGCAGTCGTGAAGTAATTTTTGTATAGCGGAGTGGTGAATTTGCCGGCACCAAGCGTTTTTCGGCATCCCGAATGCATTCGGGATGGTGGTGTGGCGGGGAAACGCCGCTGCCCGCATATCTGTTTACACGGCTTGCTTTTGGGCGCGTTGACTCATAGGAAAAGGTAACCGAGAGAGGGGAGCGGCTGAGAGTGCAAGACGAAGCGTCATGGACGAGGTAC
>FWPV01003139.1_pt1 | contig 38346 bp, 37 predicted proteins | sample 2228371 | NCBI WGS metagenome assembly FWPV01 (sample SAMEA103939776, study PRJEB20133) | metagenome
TTGGCACTACAGTCTGGCGATCCTCACACCTTCAGTGCCATCCCACCCACACTCCCGCCGCTGATCACCCTTCGAACTGTAGAAGATGGGTTTGACAGCCTGAGGCCCGTTTCCGGGACCTCAGTTCCATCCTGACGGTGTTTTCGAGGTGTTTGGGCGAAGTTGGGGGCACAGATGTGGTGCCACGTAGGTGACGCATGTCCCCTTCTCAGGATGTCGGATGTGCTGTACACTGCGGTGTCATGTTCGTGCGCGAGAAGAAGCGCCGCAACCAAGACGGGTCGGTCGTCACCTACCTTCAGCTCGTCGAGAACAAGCGGGTCGAGGGCAAGACCCGCCAGCGGGTGCTCTGCACCCTGGGCCGGGCGGACGACCCCAAGCTGCGCGCCGACCTGGGGCGGCTTGTGTCCACCGCCCGCCGGTACGCCGAAGAGGAGGCCCTGGTGGTGGACGAAAGCACCCGGGTGGAGACGAAGACCTGGGGGGAGCACCTCGTGTGGGGGAGGCTGTGGGAGGAGACGTTGGGGCCGGTGCTGCGGGAGGCCCTGTTCCCGGAGCGGCTGGCGAAGGCGGTGTACCTGATGGTCTTGGGGCGGCTCGCGGCCCCGAAGTCGAAGTGCGCGACCTACAGTTGGGCCCATGACGTGTACGGGGCGGGGTTCGAGGAAGTCGAGCTCCACGATCTCTACCGGGCGCTCGATGAGCTCTGTGCGAAGAAGGAGGCGATCGAGCAGGGGTGGTTCGATCGGCACCGGGACCTGTTCACGGACACGGACCTCCTCTACTTCGACACGACGTCGACCTACCTCGAAGGGGTGCACCCCGAGGATCTCGCCCAGTTCGGGTACTCGCGGGACAAGCGGGGGGACCGCCGCCAGCTCGCCCTGGGGGTGGTGGTGACGCGGGATGGGCTTCCGGTGGCCCATCTCGTCCTTCCCGGCAACACCGCGGACCCGGCGGCGTTCCGGGAGGCGCTCGACTACCTCCAGCGGGTGCTGGGGGTGAGGCGGGCGGTCCTGTGCTGCGATCGGGGGATGGTGTCGGAGGGGAACCTCGAAGCCCTGCGGGAGGCGGGGCTCCCCTACATCGTCGCCACCCGCCTGCGGGGGAGCACGCTCGTCACGGAGGAGGTCTTGGCCCGGGCCGGGCGGTACGAGGAGGTGGCGGAGAACCTCCGGGTGAAGGAAGTGAAGCTCGACGGGGCCGAGGACCGGTACATCGTGTGCCTGAACCCCCTGCGGGCGGAAGAAGACCGCCGGAACCGGGAGGGGATCTTGGCGCACCTCGAGGAGAAGCTTGCTCATGGGACCGCGAAGGGTCTTCTCCGGGGAGCAGCGCGGCGGTACGTGCGGGTGACAGGGGAGCGGGTGACCCTCGACCGCGCCAAGATCGCCCACGACGCCCGGTACGATGGGAAGTGGGTCCTGAGGACGAACACCGATCTCCCGTCCCGAGAGGTGGCGCTTGCCTACAAGGGCCTGTGGCAGGTCGAGGAGGCGTTCCGGGTCCTGAAGACCCCGCTTGAGCTCCGGCCGATCTACCACTGGACGGAGACGCGGGTGCGGGGGCACGTGACGGTGTGCTTCCTGGCGTTCATCCTGCGGCAGCTTCTGCGGGCGAGGCTCGACACGCTTGGCTGGGAGGGGTCGTTCACGGAACTTCTCGCCTCCCTGGGGCGGGTGCGAGCCACCGTCCTGCGGGGGAAGGCCGGGCAGACGTTCCGGGTGCGGGACGAGATCCCGGCCCGGGCGATGCCGGCGTTCCACGCGGTCGGGATGCGTGCCCCCCGGAGGTTCGAGCGGCTCGACTGAACCCACCCTCGAGCGACACCCCCCCGTAGTGCCACACCTCCCACTCACATGATGGGTGTTGCCTTCTGCCCTACGTTCTTCTTGATGGCTGTGTCAAAGTCGGGCCAGAGGCCATCGAGTCCTCTCCGGTGTAGGTCGGCAAGCTGCTCGCACAGCGCCCGCAGCGGGCCGATGGCGCTTCGCCTCTCGCTCCCGGAGAGATCCAGCCCCTCAGCAACGGCTTCCGCGAACGCCGCCGGAGGCTCCCCGGCCCGCACCGCGCCCTCGAGCATCGAGCAAAACCGACCGAGGCGGCCGTGGGCGAACACGGCCTCCGGCACCGTGAAGACGCCGACCGACGTCCGCACCTGGTACAGACCCGACGATTCGAGGTCGTGGCCGAGCTCCGGGAGGAGCACGGAGTCGGCGAGGTACACCGGGATCGCGATCGGCCCTCGCCTGCGTTCGAGGAGATCGCCGAGGGCGAGGAGGTAGTTCACGCGGGCGGTGATCACCGCCAGGGGGTTGATGTCGAACCCGACCACGTTCGCGAGGATCGCCTCGAGGAGCTCGGCCTCGGGGAGCATCAGCCGCTCCCCGAGTTCCCGGTAGCGCTTGATGAGGAGAACGAGGAACGTGCCCGAACCACACGCCGGGTCGAGCCAGCGGAGCCTGGGCACCCGCGGCCGCTGGCGACGGACCGCCCCCGCGTGGTCGTCGAAGAACTCCTGGTCCAGTCCACCTGCTCCAGGAGCCGCTGGGCGAGCCAGTCTGGCGTGTAGTACTCGCCCAGGTTGTGGCGCACCTCGCGGGGAAGGAGGTAGTGGTAGAGCTTCTTGAGGAGGTCGCGCGTCTCGTCGGGGTCGATGCGCAGCGTGGTTGGGTCGTACTCCTCGAGGCGCGAGACGAGCCTCCGCACCGCGGCCTCGACGCCCTCACCGTACGCGTAGAGGTACCACGCGAAGAAATCGCCTTCGAGGAGGTTCTCGATACCGAACTCGCGGAATACCCCGCCCTGTTCCATCTTCCGGAGCCGGGAGAGGAGCTCGGACGACGAGGCGCGGTCCAGCTCCTCGAACAGCGGGGCGCCGATCCGGGGGCCGAGGTGCCGGGAGAAAGCAAGCCAAGCGATGAGCTTCACGAGGAGGGCGAAGTAGGTGTGGAGGGCGAAGAAGAACCGCTCTGCCTCCTCTGGGGTTCCGATCTCCAGCCCGGCCTTGACGACCCACTTCTTGAGCGGGTCGAGCTTCCGGCCGCCGAACGCCTCCTGGTAGTCAATCGCCTCGGAGAAAAAGAGCTTCCATTGCTGAAAGAGCTTCGCCACCATCCCCTCGGGATCGGAGAGAATCGCCCGGGTAAGAGTGGAGTAGAGGGAGGCGATCGTCTCGCGGCTCCGGGGATGCTCGGTCCCGAAGTCGCGGGCGAGGTTCTCGGCGGTGAGCGCAGTCCCGGTGAGCCCGGCCAACCACCACAGAAGGTCGGCCAGGGTCTGCTCGTCGGTCGGGCGCGGGGGGTCGGTCCGGACCCGGCCGTCGCGCATCCGGACGAAGACGAGATGCTGGCCGTCGAACACGACGCCCCCCAGCCGCTTGTGGCCCTCACGCTTGGCGATGGCCTGCATGTACTCGGCCACCTGATCCCGGGCGGCGGCGAGCGTTCGGCCCGAGGCGAGGGCGCCCGGGCGCTTGAATTCGATCACCAGTCGGCCAAATACCGCATCAGCGCGCGTTCCCTCGGCCACGATGTACTCGTCGCGCTCGTGGGCAGTGAGGCCGATGGCGTGGGCGAACGCCTGCAGGATCGGCTGAACCCGGTGGCGGAGTTCGGCTTCGTTGCAGTCGGGAGGGAGCCCCGCAAGCGCACGGGCGAGCTTCCCGGCGTGGTCCTCCACGGTCCGCTGGATGTCCTTGGGACTCGACATTGCGAGGAGTATAGGGAAGGCTGTTCCCATCGCCAACCATGCCCTTGTTCAGTTGGCAATCGGTTCTCTCCCGGCTAGAGTCACGGACATGGTTCTGAACTGGTCGCGGGACGAGGCGCGCCTGTACCAGCTCGCCGCGGTGGGGCTGCACGGGGTGGACTACCCGGATGGGGAGGAGGGGATCCGCGCCGCGTTTCGGGATCTGCGGGCAGTGCAGCTCGATCCGCTGCCGATCCTCGGGCGAAACCACGACCTCGTCCTGCAATCCCGCGTGGACGGGACGCACCCGGGGATGTTCCTCGACCTCCTCCACCGCGAGCGCCTCGGCTTCGAGTACTGGGACAAGATGCTGTGCGCGATCCCGATCGAGGAGTTCCCACACTTCCGGGCCCTGATGGACGCGGGCGGAGAGCGGTGGGAACAGCACCGTGAGGAGCGCCTCGACCGCGACCATCCAGGGGCGAAGGACGCCGTCCTGGAGGCGGTACGGGGGAATGGACCTCTATCCACAGCGGAGCTCAAGAAGCTCTCCGTGGCCCAGGGCGCCCACCGGGGATGGAAGACGACCCAGGCCGCCGGGGCAGCGCTCGAGGTCCTGTGGAACCGGGGGCGGCTCTCCGTGTCCCGCCGCGTGAACTACCGCCGCTACTTCGACCTCACGGAGCGGGTCGTCCCGCGACGGTTTCTCTCCCAGGCCGCCCCGAGCTGGGACGGGTTCCTCCGCCACCTACTGCGGAAACGGGTGGACATGGTGGGGCTCCTGCCGGCCGGCGGCGCGGCCGAGACGTGGATGACCTTGCGCCAGGCCCGGGCCGACGGGCTGCCTGAGCGGATGGTGGAGGAGGGGGAGCTGGCACGGGTGCGGGTGGATGGCGTGCGCACCCCCTTCTACGCCCGCCCCGACGCGGCGAAGCTCCTCCGCGCAGCGGAGAAAGCCGCGTTCGACGATCGCGCCAAGATGATCGCCCCGTTGGATCCCCTCCTGTGGTGCCGGGATGCCCTGGCCAAAGTGTGGGGGTTTACCTACGCCTGGGAGGTGTACAAGAAGCCCGCGCAACGGACCTACGGATACTACGTGCTCCCGGTCCTCCACCGGGACCGGTTCGTGGGGCGGTTCGACGGGCGCTACGACGCGAGGACGAAGACCCTCCACGTCCTCGGGTACTGGAAGGAACCGGCCGGCCTCCCCCTCCGCCACCAGGTGGTCCGCGACGCGTTCGGGTGGTTCCTCGCCTACCTCGGGGGGAAGAGGATCGCCTGGCCCCCGCGCCCGTAGTACGGAGACGGCGAACGCCGCCCATCTTCCGGCGATCGCGTCGAGGTCCTTATCATCACCGAGGCACCCCGAGGCGGTAGAATGCACAAGTGTTCAAAGGAGGTGGATCCGATGAGATTGCTGACGAGGTTGGTAGCGGGTGGCGGGGTGGCCGCGTTCTTTTTCTTCTCCTGGGTCATCATGATGCTCTGGAACAGCATCATCGCCGGGCACCTCGGGTTCGCGAAATCCCTCTCCTACCTTCAGGCGTGCGGGCTGTGGTTCATGCTGACTCTTCTCCTCGCCTGGACGGGAATCGGCCTGGGGTGGAGGTTCCGCACGAGCTGGCGTTCCGCGCGCCGCAGCGAGGAGTTCGGTCGGGACATCGAGCGCAGGATCAGGGGCGCCTTCGCGCGCTGGGTGGGTGCGGAGAAAGACCTGGACTGGGATGAACTGGGGGAGAGGATCGAGAAGAAGATCAAATCGCGCGTCAAGGAGTGGCTTGCCGAAGGAGAGGACTGACCTCTAGCTCTCCCGGCGCACGGTGAGGCGGCTCCCTTCCTGGCTCACGACCCGCACCCGGTCGCCCTTGTGGATCGGCTCGGCCTCGGCGTGAGCGCGCCAGTACTCCCCTTTGACCAGTACCCACCCCTCTGGGGCGAGGTCGTCCTTGGCCACACCCACGAGGCCAACCATCGTCGTCAGCGGCCGCGGCCGGCGCCGCTGGGCGAGGAGCCCCTTGGAGGCGATGAATAGAAAGAGGAGGGTCAGCGTCCCCACCGTAGCGGCGATCGTGATCCAGGACAGGCTCAGCGCCGATCCCTCGAGCTCGAATAGGGAGAACGACCCGATCAGCAGGCTCACCACCCCCCCGGTGGTGAGGATTCCGTCCGTGGGGGTGAACACATCGAGCACCATGAGGAGGACCCCGAACAGAATGAGCCCGATCCCGACGAGGCTGATGGGAAGGATCTGCAGCCCCAACAGGGCAAGCAGGAGCGAGATCCCGCCTCCGACGAGGCCGATCCCGATCCCGGGCGTGAAGAACTCGTAGATGAGCCCGTACAGCCCGAGGAGGAACAGGACGTAGACGAGGTTCGGATCCGCAAGGTAGGAGAAGAGCTGCTCCTTGAGGGTCATCCCGATCTCCCGCACGGGGAGGCCGGCCGTACGCAGGACGCGCCCGTCGGGGAGGGTGTAGCCATCGAGCGCAGCGAGGAGGGAGGAGAAGGAATCGGCGAGGAGTTCGATCACGCCCTGATCGAGGGCTTCGGTGGCGGTCACGGTGGCTGATTCCCGCACGGCGCGCTCGGCCCAGTCCGCGTTGCGGCCCCGCAGCTCGGCCACGGCACGGATCCGGGACACGGCGTCATTGACCGCTTTCTGAGCGATCGGGTCGTCCTCCGGTGGCCTCTCCCCGGAGATCGCCACCGGGTGGGCGGCGCCGGTGCTCGTCCCGGGGGCCATCGCCGCGACGTCCGCGGAGAAGAGGATGAACGTGCCCGCGGACGCGGCCCGCGCCCCGGCGGGGCCCACCCACACCACGACCGGGACCGGGGAGGAGAGGATCGCCTCCATGATCTCCTTCATCGCCGTGTCGAGACCTCCCGGAGTGTCGAGAACGAGGACGACAAGTTCGGCCCCCGACCGGTCCGCCTCGCGGAGCCCGCGCACGACGTAGGAGCTCGTGGCCGGGTTCACCGTCCCGTCGAGGGACAGGCGCACCACCTCCGCCCCCGAGGCGAGGGGGGAGAGGAAGGCCAAGGCGGCGAGGAGTGCACGGATCATCGCCGTTGATTGTACCGGCGCCATCCCGGGGCACGCTGGCCCACCCCGTGCCGGCGGACGGCAGGCGTCCGCTATACTCGTCTGCCATGAGGCACTGGATCAGCGGGATCGCGATCGGGGGCCTGTTGTGGGGGATGTGGGTCCTCCTCTGGCGGGGGGCCTCGTGGCCCGTCCTCGCCCTGGGGGGGCTCGTGCCATTGGGGATCCTCCTCGGAGCGGCGGGGAGGCGGTTGCGCCTTGAGTTCCCGGTTAGCGCGTGGTGGAGGCTGGACCTGTGGGCCGCGTTCGGCCTCGCGGTGACGGCGCTCGTGATGAAGGCGGTGGCCCGCACGGGGTGGGCGATCCTCACTGGTCGCATCCAGCCCGGGGTCATCGCTATCCCGATCCGCGTCCGGTCGGAGATGGGACAGCTCCTCTTCCTGTGGGCGATCACGGTCACCCCGGGGACGATCGCCCTCCTCGTCGAGGGGGACATCGCCTATGTCCACTGTCTCCATCGGCCCTCCCAACCCAGGCTCCCGGAAGCAGCGTGGGTGGATGGCCTCCTCGTGAGGTTGTGGGGATGAGGACCGCTGTCCTCGCCGCGCTGTTCGCCTCTGCCCTTCCCCCTCTGGGGAGGTTGTGGGTGGGACCAACGCTGTGGGACCGACTCACCGGCGCAGCCTCCCTCAACGTGCGGATCGCCCTCGCCCTGGCGGCAGAGGCGGCGTTCGCGGGGCACGGGATCCTCCTCGATGTCGCCCTCTCCTACGCTGTGCTTGGGTTCCTGGGCACGGTCCTCGTCGCCCGGTTCGCCGAACGGGGGCAGCGGTGATCGGGCTCGTCTTCTTGGCATGCGGGCTCGCCCTCCTCTTCCTGGGAGGGCTCGGCCTGTTCCGGTTCGGGGGGCCCTACGAGCGGCTCCAGGGAGCTGGGGTGGGGGACATCGGGGGGGCGACCCTGTTCCTGGTGGGGCTGATCCTCCGCTGCGGGTGGGAGGCTACAGGCGGGATCCTCGTCCTGCTGATCGCGTTCTTCCTGTTCACGGGGCCTCTGTCCACCCACGCCATCGCCAAGGGCGCGTTCGTGCGCGGGGAACGGCCCCGAGGTGGCGGATGATGGGCATGGTCCTCCTCGCGGCCCTCACGTTGGCGTTGGCCGTGTTCGCCCTCACCCAGCGCCGGCTGCTGTGGGGGGTGATCGGCGTGGGCGCCCACTCGCTGGCCCTCGCCGGGGTATACCTCTTCCTCGCCGCCCCCGATGTCGCCCTCACCCAGGCCGCGGTGGGGTTCGGCCTCGTGACGTTCATCTACCTCCTCGCCCTCCGTCGGACGGGAAAGCTGACCGTGGCCGCGGTGGAGACGCCACACCTCCTCCATCAGGAGAACGAGCGGGTCGCGGGGTTGGAGTGGGAGATCCTTTCCCGGTTCGGGAGACAGCTGCACCGCGATGTGGAGGTGGTGTGGGTGCCGCGGGCGGAGGTCCCCGCCCTCCTCCGCGCGGGGGATGCGGACATCGGTGCGGGAGCGCTCTTCCCCCGGGAGGGGGAGGCCCTCCTGCTCTCCCATCCCATCCTCCCGACGCGGATCGTCACCGTGCGCTGTGGCCCCGGCCCCGTCGGGGCGGTGGCCGGGGATCGGGGGCAGGACTTCCTCCCTCCGGGGGGCGTCCTCTACGAGGATCACGCCGCCCTCGCGCACGCCCTGCGCCGCGGGGAGGTGGAGGGGGCGGTGGCTGACCTCCTCCACGTTCGGCAGTGGGTCCTCTCCGGCGAGGTCCGGCCCCGGGAGACGACCGACGTCGAGGAGGCCGCGTTCCGGCTGGCGGTGGCTCCGACCGAGGAGGACGTCCTCCAGGCCCTGGACGCGTTCCTGGCCGAACTGGAGGAGACGGGCGAGCTCGCCCAGTTGGTGAGGAGGTACGTGGGATGAAAGCCCTCGCTGCGGTGGCGCTGTTGGGGCTGATGGGACTTCTCGCGCTCGGGGTCAGCGGGGTGTTCCCGCGCCCCGCGGTCCCCTCCGGGGAGGACATCGCCGCGGAGTGGGGGGCGAAGAACGTGGTCGCGGCGATCATCCTTGGCGTTCGTCTGTGGGACACCCTGTTCGAGATCCTCGTCTACGCGATGACGATGGTCGGGGTGAAGCTGGGATTGCGGCTGTTGCGCTGGGAACGCCCCCTCCCTCCGGTTGCGGAGACCCCGCTCCTGCGGCGCTCGGCCGACCTCCTGTTGGGGCCAATCGTCGTGTTCGCCCTCTACGTGGCGGTGAGCGGGCACCTCGGTCCAGGGGGAGGGTTCCCGGCGGGGGCGATCCTCGGGACGGCCCTTCTCCTCCTCGCCCTGGCCAAGGGCGTGGAGCGCCTGAGCGCGGAGATCCACGAGCCGACCCTGGAGTGGGCCGAGTACGGGGCGATCGCGGCCGTCCTCGCGGTGGCCGGAGCTCTCCTCCTCCTCGGGCGTCGGGGCAGCGCCTACCTGATCGCGGCCAACCTCCTCATCGCCCTCGAGGTGGGGATCGGGGCCTGGGTCGTGCTCCACCGGTTCGCGGGCTCGCGGGGGGAGGTGTAGATGGAGGGCCTGGCGGCGGTGGCGTTGGCGATCGCGCTGGTGGGAGTCGGGTTCTGGACCCTCATCGTGAGGAGGAACCTGATCTGGAAGCTCCTCGGCCTGAACGTAGGGGCGAGCGGGGCGATCCTGTTCCTCGTGGCGCTCGCCCACCGCCCGGGGGCGCGGCCCCCCATCGTCGGCCTCGGGCCCGGTCCGTCCGCGGATCCCCTGCCCCATGCCCTGGTGCTCACCGCGATCGTGATCGACTTCGCGACGCTGGCGCTGGCGCTCGTGTACGTGATCTTCCTCACCGAGCACCGCCATACCCAGGACGTTCGCCGCCTGGAGCGGGACGAGGAGCGCGGGTGGCCGCAGCCCTGAGCGGAATCCTGGCCTATCTGGGGTGTGGCCTCCTCGGGTTCATCGGGGCGCCACGGGCCTTTTCCCTTCTGGCCCTGCTGGGAGGGACGATCTCGTTCTCGTTGTGGGCACCCGGGTTCCCCGAGGTCCTCGTGGGAGGGCTTCCGTGGGGGATCGCTCTGGCTGGCGACCCATGGGCGGTGGGTCTGTGGGGATTGGGGCTCATCCTCCATGCCACGATCCTCCTCCACGCCCGCGGGCGGAGGGACGCGTTCCATCCCCTGACCACCGTCCTCATCGGGACCTGCCTCGCCGCGGCCCTATCGAGGGACCTGTTCAACCTCTACGTGCTGATGGACCTCTCCTCCCTTCTCGCCCTCGTCCTCATCGCCTCCGGGCGCCGGGTGCTAGCGGTGTGGGCGGGGCTGCAGTACCTTATCCTGGCCGAGGTCGGGTTGACCCTGTACCTGTTTGGCCTCGGCCTCGTGTACGGGCGCCTGGGGACGCTGTCCGTTTCCGCCCTGGCGTCGCTCGGGCCCGACCTTGCTGACCCTGCCCTCGCCGTAGGGGCGGCCCTCCTTCTCGTCGGTGCGGCGGTCAAGACCGGCCTGTTCGTGTTCGGCCTGTGGCTTCCCCAGGCCCATGGTCAAGCCCCGACCGAAGTGTCGGTTCTCCTCTCGGGGATCGTGGTCAAGGTGGGGGTCGTTGCCCTCGCTCGGCTGGCCGAGGCGCTCCCAGTGGGCACGGTGCTCCTCCTCCTGGGGATCGTGACCGGGTTCGGGGGGCTCGTCTACGCCCTTTGGGAGCAGGACCTCAAGGTGTTCCTTGGGTTTCACACCGTGTCTCAGCTCGGGTACATGCTCATCGGCCTCGGGCTCGGCGCGGGGACGGGAGCCCTTCTCTACGCGGTGGCTCACGGCCTGTTCAAAGGCCTCCTCTTCCTTGCCGCCGGAGAGGGAGTGGAGCGGGTCGGACAGCGGAGGATGGCGGACTTGGCGGGTCAGCTCTCCCTTCCCGTGGTCGTCGGCCTTGCGGTGGGGACGTGGGCGATTGCCGGCCTCCCGCCCCTGGCGGGGTTCGCCGCGAAAGGCGTCCTGGCTCAGGCTGCTCCTCAGTGGGCGAAGACGGTCTTGTTCGCGTTGGGGTTAGGCACAGCTGCTTCGTTCTCCAAGCTTGTTCCCCTCCTCCGGCCGTCGGGCAGGGGACGGATCGGTGGGTTGGGTCTCCTCAGTGGGGCGGTGATCGTGTTCGGGTTGGGCGGGGTCCTCGCGGTCCCCGGCCTCCTCAGCTTGTCGACGTGCGGCGCGGCCTTCCTGGCGGCGGGGGTCGGATACGCACTCCACCTTGGGCTACGCACCCTCCGCCCTCGTCTTCCCCGGTTCACCTTCGATCGGGCGCTGGTGAGCGCCCTCGCCGGAGCGGTGGGGGTCGCGGGCCTGGTCACCCTGAGCTGGCTCCCCTGGGGACGATGATGACCCGCAGAGAGGGGAAAAAGGCATGACCGCGGCCCTGGCGGGGGTGCTCGCCTACCTCGCCTTGGGGGTGGTGGGGATCCTCGGCGCGGGGAGGCTCTCGGCGTTGCTCGCGATGCTGGGTACGCTCGTCTGCCTCTTCCTGTGGGCACCGGGGTTCGCCCCGGCGTGGGTGGGGGGCGAGCCGTGGGGGGTCACGGTGGCCGGGGACACCCTGGCCGTGGCGTTTTGGGCGCTGGCCCCGCTTGTCCACGCCGCGGTGTGGTGGCACGAACGGCACCGACCCACCACGTTCCACGGGCTGGTCACGCTCCTCGTCGGGACGTGTCTGGCTGCTGTCCTGTCCCGGGACCTGTTCAACCTGTTCATTCTCCTCGACCTCGGTTCCCTGCTCGGGGCCATCCTCATCGCCTACGATCTTCGCTCCCGGGCGGTGTGGGTCGGGCTGCGCTACCTCCTCCTCTCCGCGCTGGGGATGCTCGTGTACCTCCTCGGGTTGGGACTCGTGTACGGGGAGCTGGGGACGCTGTCCCTCGTCCAGATCGCCGAGCTCGCGCCCACCCTCGCGCCGCCGGCGCTGAGGGTGGGGGCAAGCCTCCTCGTGGTGGGGGCGGCGGTGAAGGCGGGGGTGTTCCTGATCGGGTTCTGGCTCCCCGAGGCCTACTGTCTGGCCCCGGTGGGAGTAGCGACCCTCCTCGCTGGGCTGGCGGGGAAGATGGGGATCGTCGCCCTGGCCCGGCTGAGCGAGGCGCTTCCCGTAGGCCCAGCGCTGGCCGTCCTTGGGGTCATCACCGGGTTCGGAGGGTTGATCTACGCCTTGTGGGAGCGGGACTTGATGCGGTTCCTTGCCTACCACATCCTCTCCCAATACGGGTACATGTTGGTCGGGTTCGGGCTCGGGGGGGCCGCGTTTGCCGGTGCCGTCTACTACACCATCGCCCACTGCCTGTTCAAGGGTCTCCTGTTCCAGTCCGGCGGGACAGCAATCGAAGCGGTGGGGGAGCGAACGATCCCGGACCTCGCCGGGCGGCTCCCCCGTCCGGCAGCGTGGGGCCTGGCTCTGGGGGTGGGGTCCATCATCGGCCTGCCCCCCTTGGCGGGGTTCGTGTCCAAGGGGTTCCTCGGGGGCCTCGTTCCTGGGGGGTATGGGTGGGCCTTGACCCTGCTTGGGGTGGGCACGGCCGCCTCGTTCAGCAAGCTCCTCCCCCTCCTGCGCCCTGGCCCGCGGGCGGGACCGCGGGGCGGGGTGGTCATCCTCGGCGTGGGGGTCCTCGCCTTCTCGGCGTGGGGACTGGCCAGCCTGCCCGGTCTCCTCGACGCGGCCGCGTGGGGGAAGGCAGCGGCCGCTGTCGCTGTTGGGTACGGGTTGTACCTCGTCGTCCGGTGGGTCCGGGTTCCGCTCCCCAAGGTGGGACTGGACCATATCTCCGTAGCCGTGCTCCTCGCCGCGGGCCTCCTCGCCGTGGCCCACTTCCTGGTGGGCTGATCCCCCCGGCATCGGATAGTCCCCGAACCCACGGAGGAACGGCGATGTGCCCTCTGGCGGGGGGACGATACAAGCGCTGCGGGGAATTCCCAGTACAATGCGCCCGTTCCGAGGAGGGACGATGGCTGAGAAGAGGGTGCGTGGGGAATTCGCGGGGATGTTCTGGTTCGCGGGGTGGCTGTTCACGCTGGCGTTCACGAAGCTCCTGTGGTGGCAGGCGATCTTAGCGATCGTGATCTGGCCGTACTACCTCGGGGTCAAGCTGCGCTAACCCCGCGCTGGGTCCAGAAAACACGAGGCGAGGTCTTCCCCGCGGGCAGGAGGGTCGCCTCCACCGACTGGTCGTTGGGAGAGCCCTCGCGTGAGGCGGTTTGTCAGACTTCATCGCCTCACCTCTCTTGTCTGCCTGATGGGCATCGCCCCTTGCATCAGTCGGAGGGGGGAGCTACTATCTATTGGTCAGACCAATGGATGCCCCGACGGTGCTCTCCGGTGAGAGGAAGCGATCCCTGAGGGTTCTGGATTGGGTCATCGACTCCATTCGTTCTGGCAAGTATGGGGAGGGATCCCGGCTCCCCACGGAGCGCGAACTTGCCGATTGCTGCGGGGTCAGCCGCGCCTCCGTTCGAGAAGCACTGAGCATCCTCAGTGCCCTGGACATCGTGGACCGTCGGGTGGGGGACGGAACCTACGTCAGGAGCTGCGACGAGCAGTTGCTCTCCCTCACCCTGGATCTCATTCGTGGCGAGTCACCTCTGGAGGACGTGTTCGAGCTCCAACGCATCCTCGAAGTGGGGATGGCGGAGATCGCCGCTCGGGCGATGACCCCCGCCCAGATCAGGGAAGTGGAGGCGGCGCTGGCGGAGATGGAGGAGGCAGCTCGAACCGGCGACACCGACCGGTACTTCGCGGCTGACCGCCGGTTCCACCACGCGGTCAGCCGGGCGACCGGCAATCGGCTGCTCGAACGTCAAGTGCAGTCTCTCATCGATCAGATGGATCGCCCCCTGTGGCGCCGCGTCAAGGGTTACTTCATCCGAAGCCAGGCCGAGTACGTGAGCCGATCCCTGGCCGACCACCGGCGGCTGGTGGCCGCGTTCAGGAACCGCGATACGGCGGCGGCCCGACGTGTCATGGAAGACCACTTCGAGCGGATCCGGGAGGAGATCTTCGGTGAGAGATGACCGCACCACGACCTGCGACTGTGTCGCACCCGCCGGGAGGACAGCGGCCTGGTCAGGCCAAACTGCGCCTGCCCCCGGGAGCGACCGGTGGGGAAGGAGGTGGGACAGCGAGAGGAGTTTCGTCCGGCGAGATCAACTGGCCTGTGCTGTACCGAAGGAGGAACGATGCGCAAGCTGTGCTGGGTGTTGAGCGTCGTGTTGCTGCTGGGGATCGGCGGAGGGGCCAAAGAGACCATCATGCTCTACACCTCCACCCCGATCGAAATCATGACAGAACTGGAAAAGGCGTTCGAAGCGGCGTACCCGGAGATCGATCTGGAGGTCTTCCGGTCGGGTACCGGTACCATCGCCGCGAAGCTCGCCGCTGAACGGGAGGCGGGGAAGATCCAGGCCGATCTGATCTGGGTTGCGGAGTACACGTACCTTGAGGAGCTGAAGGAGCAGGGTCTTCTTCTGCAGTATTTCTCTCCGGAAGCGGCGTACATTCCCGAGTTGCTGGTCGATCCGGATGGGTACTATTACGGAGCCCGCATCTTCGCGCTCGTCATCGCCTACAACACGACACTGGTTGACAACCCGCCGCGCACGTGGACCGAGCTTCTCGACCCGAAGTGGCGGGGGGAGATCGTGACCGCGAACCCCCAGTACTCGGGGTCGAACGCGATCGCGGCGGCGGTCCTCGGTATGGAGTATGGCCTCGACTACTTCCGCGGGCTCGCTGAGAACCAAGTCACCGTCGTCCAAGGGAACAGTCAATCCGTAACTGAGGTCGCGGCGGGCGCGTTTGCGGTGGGCCTAACCCTCGACAACATGGTGCGCGGGCTCCAACTCCAAGGCAGTCCCATCGGCCTTGTGTACCCGGAGGACGGGCCAGTGTTCCTGCCCAGCCCGATCGCGATCTTCGCCTCCAGCGAACGGGTCGAGGCCGCCCAGAAGTTCGTGGACTACGTCCTCTCCGCCGAAGGCCAGAGCGCCCTCGTGCGAATTGGCGCCTACATTCCGGCGCGGTTGGATGTCGAGGGACCGGCTGGTGCGCCCAGCCTGGCCGAACTGGTGGAGAAGGCGATGCCTGCCTCGGTGGAAGCGATCGTGGCCAACATCAACTTCTACACCAACCAGTTCGTCAAGATTCTGCTGGGGATGTAGCTGACTGGGGGGCGGGACCACAGGTCTCGCCCCCGGTCTCCTTTCCATGCGCGCCCGAGTCACGCAAAGCGGTGTCCTCGGCCTGGCCCTTGTGGCCCTCATTGCCTTGGCTACGTTTCCGCTGGGGGTCATGTTCGTGCGCAGCTTCACCCGGGATGGGCAGCCTTCGATCAGTAACTACACGCAGGTTTTCGCGGAGCCACTCAACTACCTCCCGTTCTGGAACACACTTCAGCTCGGGCTGTGGACGGTCCTGCTCGCGGCGGGGATCGGCGTTCCGTTGGCATGGCTGGTGGCTCGCACCGATCTGCCGGGGAGGCGAGTCATCGAGAGCCTGTGCCTGCTCCCGTACATGGTTCCCCCGTTCATTGGCGCCATCGCCTGGGTTCAACTGCTCGCTCCACGCGTTGGCTACATCAACAAGCTCTGGACGTCGCTCGTGGGGTCACCGACCCCTCTGTTCAACATCTACTCGTTCGGGGGGATGGTGTGGGTGATGGGGATCTATTCCTTCCCGTTTGTGTTCATCGCCGTCCGAGGGGCATTGGAACGGATGAACCCATCGCTCGAGGAGGCGGCGCGGATCGCAGGTGCGCGGAGGCTTCAGGTGCTGCGCGACGTCACGGTCCCGCTTGTGGTGCCCAGCGTTGCCTCGGGGATGATGCTCGCCTTCCTTTACACGGTGGCCAACTTCGGTATCCCCGCTCTGCTGGGGATGCGGGCGCGGATCTTCGTCCTCACGACACGCATCTATACCTATGTCCATCGGGGAGACTTCACGGGGATCCAACTTGCTGCGGCGCTGTCCGTGTTGCTCATGGGACTTGCCGCTTTCCTCCTTTTTCTGAACCAGCTTCTCCTCCGCAGACAGCACGGGGCAGCGATCATCTCCGGCAAGAGCGTGCGCCCGACACGCGTGGAACTGGGCCCATGGAAGTACCCCGTCGCGACGGGCGTCTACCTGTTCATGGGGGTGGCAATCATCGCCCCCCTTGTGGCGCTTGTGTTGACTTCGTTCCTGAAAGCATGGGGCCTTCCCTTGGCGTGGCAGAACCTCACGATCCGCAACTACCTCTATGTCCTGTTCGACTACAGCCTGACGAAATCCGCCATCCTGAACAGCCTATCGCTTGCCCTGATCACTGCCACCCTCGCCGTCGTCCTCGGCTCTTTTCTCGCCTACATCTCCGCCAAGACCCGCATCCGGGGGCGCAAGCTGGTGGACATCCTGTGTACCCTCCCCAACGCCATCCCCGGCACCGTGGTCGCGTTGGCGATGATCCTCGCCTGGTCGGGGCAGTTCGGGATCAACCTCTACAACACGTTTGCTATCCTCGCGGTCGCGTACATCGCCCACTACACGTTCTACGCCTTTCGTAACACCTCGGCCTCCCTAGTTCAGATCCATCCCTCGCTGGAGGAGGCAGCGCGCGTGTCCGGGGCGGGATGGTTTCAAGAGCTGCGTGATGTCGTGATCCCTCTCATTCGGCCTGGGTTGGTGGCAGGGTGGCTTCTCGTATTCATGCCCACGCTCCGAGAGCTCAACATCTCGATCCTGCTCTATGGGCCGCGCACGCCCACGATCGGCGTGGCGGTGTTCGAGCTCCAGGATGCGGGCTACTACCACATCGCTGCTGCCCTGGGGTCGGTCGTGGTGGCGGTGGTGTTTGTGATCAACCTTGTCGTGCGGCGAATCCTTGGGGCTCGCCGCGTAGTGTGAGGAGGGACGATGGCGGCCATCTCGCTTCATCGGGTTACCAAGGAGTTCGGCGCTGTCAAGGCAGTCGATGACGCTTCTCTCGAGATTGCGGATGGAGAGATTGTGTGCTTCTTGGGGCCTTCGGGATGTGGGAAGACCACCACCCTGCGCATGATCGCGGGGTTCGAACGCCCCACGACGGGGGAAGTGCGCATCGGGGGACGCGTGGTGTCCTCGGAGCGGATGACGATCCCCCCCGAGCGGCGGAACCTGGGAATGGTGTTCCAGAACTACGCTGTCTGGCCTCACATGACGGTGTACGAGAACGTGCGCTACCCCCTCAAGCTGCGGAAGGTCCCCCGATCAGCCGCGCGGGCCAAGGTCATGGAGACGATCGCCCTGGTGGGGTTGGCGGGGCTGGAGAAGCGGTATCCCGAGCAGCTGTCGGGGGGGCAGCAGCAGCGCGTGGCCTTGGCCCGTGCCCTCGTGGTCGAGCCCGATGCCCTCCTCCTGGATGAACCCCTGTCTAACCTCGACGCCAAGCTGCGGGAGAAGATGCGCTTCGAGATCATGGATCTCCATCGCCGGTTGAGGATGACCTTGGTGTACGTGACCCACGATCAGGCCGAGGCGATGGTCCTCGCCGACCGGGTGGTCATCATGGACCAAGGCGTGGTGGTGCAAGTGGGATCACCGTGGGAGATCTATCGGGAGCCCGCGAATCCGTTCGTGGCAGACTTCATCGGCCTGGCGAACTTCATCCCGGCTCGACTGGAGGAGGCATCGGGAACGTCGGGGATCGTGGCCCTCGGCGAGGGCGGCCCGCGGGTATCGTGTCTTGTAGCGAGTGGTGCTCCCGGGGACCTCCCAAGGTCGGGGATGCTGTTCGTGCGGCCGGAAGAGGTGGCGCTTGTCGGTGTGGAGGGGAGCCCCCTGGTGGGGGAAGTGGTGCGGGTGACGTTCCTCGGGGCGAAGCTCGACGTGCGCGTGCGGGCCTATGGTGCGGAGTGGCGGGCCGAGGTCCCGCCAGAGATGCAGGTTCGGGAGGGAGATCACATGGGATTGAGGGTCGGACGTGCGGTTTTCTTCGAGTCGCAAGGAGAGGTGGATGGTGCAAACGCTGAACTCTAGATCCAGAGCCATCGCCCTTGTCGATGGCGAACACTATCTTTCCGTTGTGAGATGGGCTCTCGATGCTCTCAGGACGGAGTACGATCTCGTGGGCGCTGTGTTCTTGGGGGGGACGGAGAAGGTCGGCTCCGAACAGGACCTGGAGGAACTGGGGATCCCCGTGATCCGTGGCGCGGACAGGTGCTCATTGCTTCGTGAGGCAATCGCGCGGTTCTCGCCCGAGGTGGCGGTGGATCTCTCCGATGAGCCCGTCGTCGGCTACCGGGAGAGGTTCGAAATGGCGAGCTTATTGCTTCACCTGGGGGTGAGGTACATCGGTGCGGACTTCGCCTTCTCCCCGCCGCATCTTGCTTCCATCGCTACACCGGCCCTCAGCATCGTGGGCACGGGCAAACGCACGGGCAAGACCGCCATTGCCGCGCACACGGCGCGTGTGCTACGTGACCGATACAGAATCGCGATCGTGACCATGGGGCGAGGGGGCCCCCCCGAGCCGGAGGTCCTGGACGGCGAAGCGCTCGATCTCGGTGTTTGCGAGCTGCTTGACTATGCGGATCGTGGTTTTCACGCGGCATCGGGGTGTTTCGGGCATGCCTTCATGACCCGTGTCCTGACCATCGGCTGTCGCCGTTGCGGAGGGGGAATGAGCGGGGGAGAACCGTTCTTCAGCAACGTCATCGAGGGGGCCCGCCTCGCGGATGGGAAAGGCCTCGACCTCGTCCTGTTCGACGGCAGTGGGGCCACTGCGCCGCCGGTGCGGGTGGATCGTCAGGTACTGATCGTCGGGGCCCACCAACCCGTCGACTACATCAGGGGATATTTCGGACCGTTTCGGATCCTGCGGAGTCATGCCGTGATCGTCACAGGGTGCGAGCCCCCATTGGCCAGCGCGGAGAAGGTGCAGGCGATGACGGAGGCGATCGCGGAGATCAATCCACAGGTTCCTGTGTTCCGCACGGTGTTCCGCTTGCGACCGGTGGAGCCGATCGAGGGGGCGCGGGTCTTCTTGGCGGTCACGTCACCGCCCAGCGTACTGCCGCGCCTCGCCGAGCACCTCGAGGAGCATTACGGGTGTCGTGTCGTCGGGACATCACCCCATCTCTCGAACCGGCCCCTCCTCCGCCGCGACCTTAAGGGGGCGCCCGACTACGACGTCCTGTTGACCGAGCTCAAGGCGGCTGGGGTCGATGTCGCTGCCCGATCCGCGCTCTCCGCGGGCCGCCGCGCAGTGTTCGTGGACGTTGAACCTGTGTCCGACGACATGGCCAAGCTCGATGCATGCCTGCTCCGCTTGGCGGACGAGGCGATCCACGCCAAGGGTCCTGCCCATGGCTGAGCCGATCGAGCGGGGGGCGAAGCGGCTGGCCAAAGCCATCGCAGAGCGGTACCGGCAAGGCGAGATGGATTACTGGCTTTCGCCCCTCGTCGTCGCTGATTCCCGCGGGGCGGTGGGGAGGGTACAGGCGGGGGACGTCGTTGTGTTCTGTTGCCGACGCGGGGAGCGGGAGATCCAGCTCACGCGGGCGTTCGCGGATCCGTCGTTTGCGCACTTCCCGCGCACGGACCTCGATCCGCTCCTGTTCGTGACCCTCACCCGCTACCACCCCGACCTGTGGTACCTCCCGGCCGCGTTCGCGCCCCAGGACATCGCGGACACGATCGGGGAAGTCGTTTCACGGGCGGGCCTTCACCAGCTGCGTGCCGCCGAAGAAGAGAAGTACGCCCACATCACGTACTTCCTGAGCGGAGGGCGGGCGGCTCCCTTTCCGGGGGAGAGGGACCTGCGCGTGCCTTCTTCCCTAAGCGACCCTCCGCGAGCACTGCCGGGCCTGGTGCGCGAGCTGCGCGCGGCGTGGGCGGTTCACGACCCGGCGTGGATCGCAGTCAACGTGGCTACCGGCGACATCTCCGGCCATTCCCCCGCGATCGAACCGAAGATCGCCTGCGCGGAGGCGGTGGATCAGGCACTGGAGGAGTTGCTCGGTCTCGCGTCCCAGCACGGTTGCTGGACGGTGATCACCGCCGACCATGGTCTCCTCGAGGACCACGGTCCGCCGGCGGGGCCTCCGAACAACGCCCACACGACCCACCATGTCCCGCTGATCGTGGTCGGCCCGCGGGGGGAGCGGCCGGGCCTCCAGCCGCGGGGGGCGCTGGCCGATGTCGCGCCCACCATCCTCGCGATGATGGGTGTGGCCATCCCGGACGCGATGACGGGCCATCCTCTGGTGACGGACCGCGGGAGGATGGGCCATCCCGTCCTGTTGATCATCCTCGATGGGTGGGGCCTGCCCGTGGAAGGCCGGGTGGATCCGATCACCCTGGCCAATACCCCGTGTTGGGATGCGCTGCAACGCGGGCCGATGGCTCGGCTGGACGCATCCGGAGAGGCCGTGGGCCTCCTTCCAGGTCGGAAGGGCAACTCCGAGGCCGGCCACCTGAACATCGGGGCGGGACGGGTGGTGCCCCAAGACGAGGTTCGGATCGAACAAGCCATCGCCGCAGGGACGTTCACCCGTGCCCCCGCGCTCCAGCACGCCGTTGCCACCGCGAAGGAGCGCGGCAGCTCGCTCCACCTCATCGGGCTTCTCTCTCACCAGAGCTCCCATGGCGCGATGAACTACGTGGTGGAGCTTGTCAAGGCCGCTCGGCGGGAGGGCGTGACAAGGGTCTACGTCCATCTGATCACGGATGGCCGCAGCACCGTTCCTGGTACAGCACCACAACTGCTGCGCGAGCTGGGGCAAGAGATGGCCCAGATCGGGGCGGGCATGGCCGTGACTGCTGTCGGACGTGGCCTCGCCCTCGACCGCGGTGGGGACTACATTGGAAAGACCCAGCGTGCGTACCGAGCGCTGGTCCACGGAGAGGGGACCGCCGTCTTCACCTGACGGAGCTTCTCTGCGCTGGGGGCGGGGTCCGAGCACGGGGGGGAGCGTTCCACCGTGCCGAGCGTCCGCCAACGGAGGGGGGTCGTTGGGGACACGACCCATCGTTAGTCCCCCGGTCGATAGGCCTCCCAGTGGATGCGCTTCGTGTCGTACTGGGTGCGGGGGGCCTTCTCCTCGGCGGGGATCCCCACCGGGATCAGGGCGAACACGAACCGGTCCTCGGGCAACCCCACCAGGGGGCGGATCGCTCCCTGCCGGGAGTCATCCATCCCGCACCAGGTCGCCCCCAAACCCAGGTTGGCAAGCGCGATGAGGAGGTTCTCCGTCGCGGCCGCCATGTCCTGATCAAACCACTTCTGCTCCGCCTTCTTCCCGAAGGGGAGGATCACTGCCCCGGCATTCACGCCGAATGCCGCGTGCCCGTGGGCTTGACACAGGGCGGCCACGGTCTCCTTGTTCGTCACCACCACGAAGCTCCACGGCTGACGGTTCATCCCCGACGGTGCCGCCATCGCCGCCTTGAGCGCGGTGATGATCTTCTCCCTGGGGACCGGTTCACCCGTGAACCTGCGGACCGACCTGCGCTTCATGATCACCTGCAGGACGTCGTCCATGGTCACCTCCACCGGTCGAGGGTAGCGGGCCGCCCCCAGCCTGCAACCCCTCCTCCGCGCGGGATGTGTAGCTTGGCGACCTACAGGCGGTCGATGTCCGGAACGTCCCCGCTCCGGAGACGCCACAGCATCTCCCCGGCGTTGGGGACCACAAGCACCCCGTCGCGGCCCGCCAGTGCCTCCGGCTGGACGGAGGCCGGATCCTGGTACCCCAGGTTGACGCGCCGACAGACTTCCTCCGGAATCGCCGTCGCCAGGACCACCTCGATCCGCGGGCGTTCCACCCCACCTCGGTACGTCCCGATCCCCTTCACGTGGGTGGAGTGGGCGAGCACGGCCCACGGCACGGTCCGGAACCGATCCCATTGGGAGAGGAAGTAGTCCCGCACGTGATATCCGACCTCGTGCAGCCACTTCCCATGGGTCACCGACACCTCGCGCAATTGGGGGGCGTAGATGATGAGCTTCCCCCCGTCGGCGACGACCGGCTCCAGCTTGTACATGCACTTCCCAGCGGTCCACAGCTCCCGGTACATCGGTGGCGCGATCGAGAGAACGGTGTGGTAGGCTTGCTCAGCCCACACGATGTTCACCTCCGCCGAGAGGTGGGTCGCCTCCGACCACGCCTCGCGGACCTCGCCCACGAACAGGCCGACGAGGTCGGGCCCGCGCATCACGAGGGAGACCCCGGCGCGGGGCGTAGGCACGGCTTCTGCCGCCCGCTCGATCAAGGCCCGGACCGGTGTGTCCCGGTGCCCGTTCACCTTGGGGTTGGTGATCAGCGCCCCCAGCCAGTGCGAGGCGTGAACCATCTCCGGCCCGGAGACGCCGGGGAACAGGTACTTGTGCCCGCCGGAGAACCCGACCACCTCGTGGGGGAACACCGGCCCGACGAGGAGAGTGAGGTCATGGTCGAGGACGGCCTGGTTGACCCGGATCGGCACCTCCGCCCGGAAGAGGCCGGTCGAGATCTCCTCCATCTCCTCGGCGGCGATCGTCCCCACTTGGGCCAGGGCAGCCGGATCGTCCCACCGGTGCTGGAGGAGTCGAACCCTGGGGAAGCTTCGCCAGCGGGGACCAAGATGGCGAGCGAGTTCGTCCTCCGTGAGGGGAGGATGGGTTCCCAGGGCGATGAGGACGGTTAGGGACCGGGCACGAGGGCCGACCGCCGTGGCGATCGTCTCGAACATAGCAGGCATCGGCAGGGTGCGCGTGTCGTCGGGGACGATGGCGAGGACCCTCTTCCCCTGTACATCGAGCCGGGACAGGGCCTTGCTCAGGTGCGCGCGGAGCTCGTCGTCCGCGATCGGCCGGCCCGGGGCATAAGCGATCACGGAGCACTCTCCCAGTCCGTATGGAACACCCCCGGCCTGTCCACCCGTTCGTAGGTGTGGGCGCCGAAGAAGTCGCGGTGGGCCTGGATGAGGTTCGCCGGGAGTCGTTCCGTGCGGTACGCATCCAGGAAATCCAGCGCGGAGCCCATCGCGGGGACAGGGATCCCCACCCGATGGGCGCGCATCACCGTCGCCCGCAGCGCCCCGTGGTGCTCCCTCCACTGGGAGGCGAACGGCCGTGCCAGGAAGAGGAGAGGGAGGTTCGGGTTTTCCAGGAATGCGGTGCGCATCGGGACGAGGAGGCGCGAGCGGATGATGCACCCGTCCATCCACACCCGTGCCACTTCCGCGAGTGAGAGGTCGTACCCCCGCTCGCGGGAGGCGTCCCCCAGTTGGCGGAACCCTTGGGCGTACGCCGCCACGATCGTGAGGTAGAGAGCCCCGAACAGTTCCTCTAACACTCCTCCTCGCTCTTCCCGGATCTCGGGGGAAGGGCCCGGCAGCACTCCGGCGGCGGCCCGCCGTTCCTCTTTCAGCGCGGAGACGGTCCGCGCGAACACCGCTGCGGCGATGGTCGGTGCGCACGTTCCCTCGTCGAGCGCGGCCTGCGTCGACCACTTGCCCGTTCCCTTCTGCTGGGCGGTGTCCCGGATCAACTCCACCAACGGCCGGCCCGTGTCGGGGTCGACATGGCGAAGGATCCGCTCTGTGATCTCCAGGAGATACCCGCTCAGTTCTCTGCCGTTCCATATCGCGAACACATCGGCCATCTCTCGAGGAGCCATGGACAGGCCACGCTTCATCAGGTCGTAGCACTCGGCCAGCGCCTGCATGATCGCGTACTCGATCCCATTGTGAACCATTTTGACGTAGTGCCCGGCCGAGCCCGGTCCGAGGAACGCGCAACAGGGTCCCTGTGGCCCCTGGGCGGCCGTCTTCACAAGGATCTCCTCCACGACCGCGTAGCCCTCGCGGTGGCCCCCGGGCATGATCGCCGGGCCGTGCAACGCCCCATGCTCGCCCCCGGAGATCCCCACCCCGAGGTAGAGGAGCCCCCGCCGCTCGGCCTCGGCCAGTCGGCGTTCAGTATCGAGGAAATGGGAGTTCCCCCCGTCCATCACCACGTCCCCGGGCTCGAGAAGGGGAAAGAGCTCCTTCAACACCGCGTCCGTCGCTTGTCCCGCCTTGACCATGAGCAGCACCTTGCGCGGCCGCGCCAGGGAGGCGACAAACGCTTCCAGGTCATGACAAGGGATCAGTCGACGTCCCTTGCCGCGGCCCGCCACGAGGTCCTCGGTGCGCTCCCGAGTGCGGTTGTACACGGCCACCGCGAGCCTCTTGCTCTCCATGTTCAGGGCCAGGTTCTGCCCCATCACCGCCATGCCGACGACGCCGATGTCCGCCTTCATGCTTCCCCCTCCCACGGCGGGCGCGTCGGGAGCGCGCCCTCGAACTCAACGATCAGGCGTTCCTCGTACGCCCCCGCGTACCTGCCCGCGAAGAACAGCTCCAGTGCCTCGTTGTAGAGTCTCGCCCACGAGGCCTCTTCCTTCCCCGGGACCACCGGGAAGAAAAGCGCCCCGTTCGCCTTCGCTGCCTGCAAGTCCCCCGGCGCATCGCCGATCATCAGGACCCGGTGTTGGCGGTACTGGTGGGCCACCGCTTGGATGTGCTCCTTCTTGGTGCCCATCTCCTGCCCACAGATAAGGGAGGCAAACCCGACGATCCCGTGCTCGGCCCACTCCCGCTCCAGGGCCCCCAGCGGCGTCGCCGACACGACCATGATATCCGCCTCTCCCCGCAGCCGCTCCAGCGACTCCCGCACTCCGGGGAAGGGAGGGATGCCGCGCACGATCTCCTCGATCGCCCAGTTGACCCGCTCCGACCAGGCGAGAACAAGCTCCAGCTCTTTTCGCGCCTCCTCGCTTGGTGCGCGGGCGATCGCCTCGCGCAGTCCCTCGTTGGAGAGGAGGCTCTGCGGATCGTCAACCCATGCGAAGTAGTGGGGAAGGGCCGGAACCCGGAACCCGCGCCGCTTGACCTGGGGATGGGAGGGAAGGAGTTCGGTCAGGATGCGCTTGATGGTCAGGTGACGGTTGGCGCCGCGGGTGGTGGAGAACAGGTCGGCGAACTCCTTGCACTCCCGGGCGGCCTGGGCCACCGGCTGGAGCCCGAAGTAGGCGATCATCCACGGACAGAAGCATTCCCGCTGCTTGATCCCCATCGTGTCGAACACGCAGCCGTCGGAGTCGATGCACACCAGGTAAGGGTGCCGGGCCCGGAAGGCCACCAACCGTCCGTGAGCGCCCACCGTCACCTCCGTTCCCGCCCCACGCTCGCCCGCCTCAGCCCCTCTCCCGGTGGGCGGCTGGGACGTAGGGGGGCAGCTTCTGCTTGGCGAAGACCGGTCGCAAGCGGGCAAAGCGGAGTCGGCCGGCAATCACGGGCACCGCCACCGGGTCCTCCCCCAACAAGGGCCGCGCGTAGCGCACAAAGGCATCGCTAACATCCGTTTTGCACGGAGAGATCCACCCTGCGGGGAACGGACGATCCACCCCCGCCACCTCCGATAAGGGAACGGTGCCGTACTCGGGCCGGTAGGCTGGTCCCTCGCCCCGTCCGATGGACACCATGATTCCATCACTGCCATCAGCAGCCCACTCCACGGCGAGCCTTCCCACCTCGTAAGCCTCGGTCAGGTCCACCGGTGAGGCGTACAGGATCGCGTCGCGCTGCTCGGTCCCCGGCACCTGGCCCCGGGCCAGCCCGTGCGCGGGGAGGCCCACGTCGTTCAGATGGTTGACCAGCACCTCGGCCACCGTGGCCCGGGAGGAGGAGAACGCCGCGTGACCGAACGCGTCCCTTCGCTCTCCGAGCGTAGCGAGCTTGAGGCCCTCCGAGGCGATGACCAGCGCCCTTCCCCGGCGCCGCACTGTGTCCGCCACGCGATCGGCGATCTCCCCCAGAGAGAGCCCGCTCTCGGCGAGGAGGATGAGAAGCGGTATTTCCCTCTCCGGGTCCGCAAGGCGCGCTGCGGCGGGGATGAACCCGACCCTCCTCCCCATCGCCTGCACGACGAGCACCGGGTCGGCCGGGGCCGATCCCCGGTTCTCCTCCTCCAGGCACTGCACCGTCCATGCCCAGTAACGGGCCACCGAGCCGTAGCCCGGGGTGTGGTCGACTCGGGTCATCTCCGGGTCCCCGAGGTCGTTGTCGATCGTCTTGGGGACCCCCACCACGGAGAGTTTGTGCCCGGCGGCCGCTGCGGCCTCCTTGAGCTTCAAGCACACTTCCTGGGTGTCGTTCCCCCCGATTCCGAAGAAGTACCCCACGTCGTGGGCGCGGAGGACCGCAACCGCCCGCGCGAGGTCCTCCTCGTGGGCCAGCCTGTACCGCGCTGTCCCGATCGCCCCTGCGGCAGGGGTGGTGCGCAGGTGAGCGATCTCCTCAGGATCTTGAGCGGAGAGGTCGAGGAGTTCCTCCCGCAGGATCCCCAGCACGCCGTGCCGGGCCCCGTACACTGCTCCGAACCGGCCGGCGTGGCTCGCACATCCCTCGACGATCCCCCGCAGGGAGTTGTTGATCACCGGGGTCGGTCCCCCTCCCATCGCCACAACCACGTTCTTCGGCCTCGTCATCCGAGTCGTCCTCCGGCCACCTTCCCTCCCTCACACCCCGGAGTACGCGGAGAAGCCGCCGTCGATGGGGATGACTACCCCGGTGACGAACGCCGCGGCAGGCGAGAGGAGCCACCGCACCGCCCCCAGGAGGTCCTCCGGCTCGCCGAACCGGCCGAGCGGGGTGTGGGCCAGGATCTGTTTTCCCCGGGGGGTCAGCTCGTTCTGGTCCTCGAAGAGGAGGAACCGGTTCTGGTCGGTGAGGAAGAACCCGGGGGCGATCCCCACGACGCGGATCCGCGGCGAGTACTCCTGGGCCAGGTGCACGGCGAGCCACTGGGTGAAGTTGGCCACCGCCGCCTTGGCCGCGGAGTAAGCGGGGATCCGGGTCAGGGGGCGGATGGCGTTCATGGACACGATGTTCAGGATCACGCCCTCCCCTTGGTCGGCCATCGCCCGTCCGAACACCTGGCTGGCGAGGAACGTCCCCATGAAGTTGAGGTCGAACACGGAGCGCACCGCATCCTCGGCGAGGTCGAACAGGGGCTGCTCCGCGCTGGTCGTGGCCCGGGGGTGGTTGCCCCCCGCCCCGTTCACGAGGGAATCCACGCGCCCAAAGGTGGACAGCACCTTCGCCAACGCGCGTTCGAGGTCCTGACGGGACAGCACGTTCGCCTTCAGGGCGAATCCCGCCGAGCCGGCGTTGCGCACCCGTTCCGCGGTGGCCTCCGCCTTGTCCTGGGCCAGGTCGAGGACGACGATCTTCGCCCCGTCCCGCGCCAATCCCTCGGCGAGGGCCGAGCACAGGATTCCCCCTCCGCCCGTGATCACGACCACTCTGTCCGCAAGCTCACCCATCGTCGCTCACCCCAAGCAGCGCCAGGTGTCGGCCGAGATGCACGGCCAGCGCCTGATGGTACTCCTCTTCGTGCTCAGACAGCGCCGCGCGCAGGTCCGCGGCGAGCTCGCTTCGCAGCACGGACCCGAACGTGACGTGCAGCACTTGGCGGCCGTTGTGATCGGCGAGGAGAGAGGGGAGCTCTTGGTCCGTGATCTCTCGCAGGTTCGGCATCCGTGCCGGATCGGTGGAGAGGTGGTAGCTCGTCCGGTCCACTGGGAAGCGGGAGAGGGCGAGCCGGACGATGTCGCGGAACAGGACTGGGGCGAAGCGGGCCACGATCTCCAACGCCACGAGGTAGCTCGTCCCCGCCGTCTTGACGTGCCATAGGTCGCCCGCCTCCTCGGCGAGGATCGGGTAGAGGCGGAACTTGTCGGAGCCGGAGTGGAGGCTGATCCGGTAGGGACCCATCGCTTGAGCGATCGCCACATGGGCCCGCAACGCGTCCCGGAACGCTCCGAGATCCCCCCGGTAGTCCACCGCCTTCTCCATCTCCCCGGGGAAACGCGGGGCAAGGCTCGCCAGGGCGACCTCGTGCCGCCTGAGCTCGAGGGCGATGAACAGGTGCTCGATCGGGGTGGTCGGCGTCTCCGTCTCGTCCACCGACAGCTCGAAGTCGAACCCTTGCGGGAGGCGTGCCCTCAGGGCACGGTACATCTGCGCCGCGAACGCCACCGCCTCCCCGTACTTCACCGCCGCCCGCGCCAGCCCGTCCTCGGTGAAGCGAAGCTTCCTTCCTCCCACCGAGAACGCGCGGCCAAGGTATTCCTTCCGCCACATCTCGCATTGAGGGAGGCAGCGGAACCGGACTTGGACATCGGCGGTCCGGTCCACGGGGACGACGTGATCGGAGGGATCGCAGGTGAAGAACGTGTAGCCGAGGTCCGCGGCCTGGAGGGCATCGTCCACGCCCTTCAGGTGATCGGCATCGGCACCGAACCCTTTCTCGTGGCCCGCGGCGAAGGCGCCGAACACGGCCGAGGCGAGGACATCGGCGAACGTGCGGCCGGTGCGCGCGTTCTCCCGCACCGACTGCTGGGCGAAGATCGGGAAGACGCGGCTCCCGCTGAGGGCCCGCGCGTGTCCGGGCGTGGCCAGGCCGAGACGGTCCCCGAACCCGAAGCTCGGGCCCGCGGGGAGCCGCCGGGGGAGGAGCCAGGGGAGAAGCGCGCCCAACGCGCGGGCGTTGGCAGACGAAAGGGGGCACAGCATGCTTCCCGTGGGGAGCGCCTTCCCCTCGAACCCGGCGAGCGGTCGGGAGATCCAGAGGAACTTCCCTTCCGTACCACGGACCAGCGTCACGGTGGCCTCGCCGGCGACGACCGGCGGCCCACACGCCGCGTACCCGGGAGGGATCATCGCCTCGTGCCCCACCCGGCGCGGATTCGGTCTCCCGCGGCGAGCAGGGCCGCGGGGTCCGGCTTGGGGAAACATTCCAGGGCGAGGCTCCCCCGGTACCCGATCTCCTCCAGAGCCTCCCACACCGTCGTGAAGTCGAGGTGTCCGTACCCTGGGGGCCAGCGGTTCGAGTCGGCGAGGTGGACGTGGAACAGCCGCTCCCGCGCAGCGCGGATCGCATCGGCGGGATCTCGCTCCTCGATGCTGGCGTGGAAAGTGTCGAACAGCAGGCCCAGGTTCTCGGCTCCGACCCGTTCCACGAGGGCCAGGGTTTCGCCCACCGTGTGGAGAAGGCCGGATTCGTGGCGGTTGAGGGGCTCCAGGGCCAGGGCTACCGGAGGGGAACTCCGGGCGCACTCCCGCAGGGACTCCACAAGCAACGCCACCTCGCCCGTGGTCCCGCGGAGGAGGCCGACGATCACCACCGCCCCGAACCGGGCGGCGAGACGCATGTGTGCCTGGACGCGCTCCACTGCCGCCCTGCGCACGGCATCGTCCGACGTGGAAAGGGAGAGGCCCTCTAGGGCCGCGGCCTGCCCGGTGGTGAGGGAGGAAAGGCGAACGCCTGCCGTGGTCAGCGCCTCCGCCACTTCCTCCGCGTCGAGGCGGGTGGGATCCCTCACTGCAAGCTCCACCACCGGGTACCCCGCGGCAGCGACCTCCCGCAGGGCAGGGCGCCATTCCGTGGGGAGAAAGGGGGAGAACGGCGTGGGGTCCTGGACGGGAACGATCACCCCCAGCGGCCATCGCGTCTCTTCTGTCCCGCGGGTCATGGCTTCGGCAAACCCCCTCAGAACCCGCGTCGGGGCAAGGCCTGCACTGGCTTCCATCCCGGGCTTCCCGGCTCGCGGAGGTACGGCTCGAGCTCCTCCCGGGTGCGCAGGGTCACCTTGTCCACGGGGGGAACGGTCCCCGGCGGGAACGCGTCCAGAATCTGGTCGATGACGAGGGTGAGGTAGCTGAGGATGGCGGCGATCGGCCGCTTCGCCTTGCGCGCTGAGGCCCGGGTGGGGTCGCCCACCACCCCCTCCGGAGTGGCGGCGATCTCGATCCCGATGTGTCCCTCCCCTTCCGACCACTTGTGCGGCCGGCGGTGGGCGTCCACGGCCGTATCGAAGTGCCCGCCTGGCAGTAGGGCCAGCCCCTCCGTCTTCTCGGCGAGGGCCATGTCCACCATCCCCTCCGGGAACATGAGTAGCGCCACCGCGGTCTCCGCCTCGTCGGCGTGCACGAAGTGGGTCTCCAGGGAGTCGGGCCGGTCCACGGGGAAGAAAAACTCCCGCACCGCGCGGTGCCAATCGAGGACCTGGAAGATACCAGGCAGCTGATAGCGGTACATGAACTCGTGGAGGGCCGATTCCAGCATCCACAACTGACCGTGGTTGTTGACGATGATCTGCTTGCGGAACCCATCGTTCCACAGGCCGAGCATGACGTGGACGAGGGTCTCGCGGACCACCTCCTCGGGCATGATCACCGTCCCCGGCATCCCGATGTGGTGGTAGGGGTGGCCCCCGTAGTTGAGCGGCGGGAGGGCCAGCGCCACGGGCCGACCCTCCTTCACGCTCCGGCGGCGGACGGCCTCGCAGATCTGGGTGACCATGAACGTGTCAAGGCCTGACACGGTGTGGCGGCCGTGGTTCTCCGTGCACCCGACCGGGATGAGGACGACGTCGTTCTTCCTCCGCTCCTCGACCAATCTGGCGCGGACCGTCGTCTGAATGTAGGTTCCTGGCTTGCCGAGCTCGGGGGGGGCGGGCACGCCGTAGTCGGCGAGGATGCGGTCGATCTCCTGCTCCGATGCATCCCAGATCCTCTTCTTGAGCTGCCCGACCGCCGTGTCCTCGAACACGATCGCCGGGTGGTCGGTGGTGATCCACATCGTCATGTCTTCTCTCCTTCTCGTCAGGGCGTGATCACGATCTTCCCATCCGCGCGCTTCGTCGCCTGCTTGAGGGCGGCGAGGCCCTCTGCCAGCGGGAAGCGGGCGGTGATGATCTTCGCGTTATCTACGTACCCGGCCCCCATGAGGCGGATCACGGACGGGAAGATCCCGTACCCGGAGTGCCCTTGAGCGCCGTACAGCTTCGCCTTTCGTGTCTGGAAACGTTCGAGGTACATCGGGACCCGCTGCGCGGCGCGTCCCACCACCGCCAGCTTCCCGCCGATGGCCATCGTCTTCTCCATCTCGGGGATCGTCTTCTCCGGGGCACCCGCCGACTCCAGAGACAGATCCGCTCCCTCGCCATGGGTGAGGTCCATCACGACCTCGGAGGGAACGGTCGCGGTGGGGTCGTATACGTGATCGGCGCCCACGGACTGGGCGAGCTTGCGCCGGACCTCCGACACCTCGAACGCGATCACCTTGGCCGCTCCCGCGGCCTTGGCGAGCTGGATCGCGGTGAGGCCGATCGGCCCCGCCCCGTAGATTGCCACGTACGCCCCCGGTCGGAACCCGCCCGCGCACTCGAACAGGGTGTTGTACGCGACGCACGTCGGCTCCGTCGTCGCTGCGACCGCCCACGCCAGGGCCTCGTCGGGGTACCGCTCGAAGATCGCGTCCACCTTCCAGCACAGCTTGGCCGGGACGACGATGTACTCCGCCATCGCCCCGGGGATCGTGAACCCGATCTCCTCGAGGTTGAGGCACTGGTTGGGGAACCCATCGCGGCACGGGCGGCAGTAGCCGCACCACACCATCTCCTCCACCGTGACCCTGTCCCCGACCCTCAGGCCCTGCCCTTCCGGACCGGGGCCGATCTCGACCACTTCCCCGGCGAACTCGTGGCCGATCACGGTAGGGAACTTGGTGAGGCCGGGGTAGAGCATGTACCCATCGGCGTCGGTCTCGTAGAAGTGCACGTCCGAGCCGCAGAGCCCGCATGCCCGCACCTGGAGCAGCACCTCCCCCGGTCCAGGGGCAGGCCGGTCCACCTCCTTGAGCTCGAGCCGAGGATGCCGCCAGACGCTGGATCCCTCGACGGCCTTGCCGGTCCGCTTCTCGAACTCCGAGACCGTGTAGCCGGGCCTCGGCTCCCATTTCGCTGTCAGTACGAGCGCCTTCATGTCGCCTCCTTGGCAAACGTTTGCAGACAGCCAATTATAAGCCCTGCCCGACTTTCCGCACGCAGCGCTGCCGGTCAGCGGATCTCGGCGATCCGCACCGGACGGCGCTCGGCGAGCGAGCGACGGGCAGCATGGGCCAACACCACCGCGATCTCCCCGTCCTCTCCGGTCACGGGTGGCGGTCCGCCGCTGCGGAGAGCGGTGACGAACGCTTGGGCCTCGCGGACGAAGGAATCGGTGTAGCGGTCCATGAAGAAGTGGGAGATCCGGGTGCGATGGTCCCCGTGGGGATCGGACCGGACCAGCGTGTCCAGGCGGGGGTTCCCGACCTGGAGCATGCCCTTCTCCCCGAACGCCTCGATTCGCTGATCGTAACCGTAGACCGCGCGGCGGGAGTTCTCGATGACCCCGATCGCCCCGCTCGCGAAGCGTAACGTGACGACCGCCGTATCCACGTCGCCCTGCTCGCCGATCCGCTTGTCCACGAGCACGCTTCCTGTGGCGTAGACCTCCGTCGGTTCCTCCCCCGTCAGGAACCGTGCCATGTCGAAATCGTGGATCGTCATGTCAAGGAAGATCCCCCCCGAAACTGCGATGTACTCGGGCGGAGGGGGTTCCGGGTCGCGGCTGGCGATGCGGAGGAGGTGCAGGCGTCCGATCGCCCCGCGCGCGATCTCCTCGCGGAGGCGAGCGAAGTTCGGGTCGAACCGGCGGTTGAACCCGATCTGTAGCTTCACGCCAGCCCGGCGGACCGCGTCCAGCGCGCGGGTGATGGTGGGGAGATCGAGGGCGATTGGCTTCTCGCAGAAGACGTGCTTCCCGGCTTCCGCTGCCGCTACGATGAGCGGGGCGTGGGTGTCGGTGCTTGTGCAGATGAACACCGCGTCCACCGCCGGGTCGGTGAGGATCGGGTCCGGCTCGGTGTAGGCGTGGGGGATCCCCAGCTCCTGCGCGCAGCGCTGCGCCGCGTCGTGACGCACGTCAGCGATCGCCACCACCCGCGCGCCGGGCACGCGGCGGACGAGGTTCGCAGCGTGGACGGTTCCGATCCGTCCCGCCCCCAGGATTCCGATCTTGATGTTCTCCATCCATACCTCCTCGATCAGATCGCCCATCCCGCGCTGGCGAGGGCCGCGCGAGCTGCGTGGAACGCGTCCTTTGCCACAGCCCGCGGCTCCCGCTCCCCGTACCGAGGGTGGAACACCTCCACCGACACCGGACCTCGGTACCCCGTGCGCCGAATCCCAACGAGCAATTCCTCCACCGGGAGCCCGCCCTCGCCGGGGAGGACCCGATCCTCGTCCCGCAGCTCCTCGATGGCTTTCCCAGATGTGATCGCGTCCGAGAGGTGGACGAGGCCGATCGCCGCTCCCGGCAGACGCGCGATCTCCTCGGGCCGGGTCCGACTGATCGCGAGGTGGAACGTGTCGAGGACGAGGGGGATCCCCGTCCCCCGGGCGAGGCGGTAGGCCTGGTCCAGCGAGGGGAACGCGAACGTGGGGAACCCGATCAGTTCGTAGAGCGGGGCTACCCCGTGGCGTCGGGCGACGTCGCGCAGTGCCCCTAGCTCGGCCAGAGCTGCGGCGAAGGCGAGGCACGCCGCCCCGCTGCCGGGGACGAAGATCGCTTGCGGGACGCGGAACCGGGCGGCAAGGGAGCAGGTCTCTCCGGCGCGGGCGGAGATCTCCTCGCGGGGGATGGCGAACAGGCTCTCGACCGCGTTCAGGGGGAGCCAGGCGAGATCCGGGGCCAGGGACTCCCGCACCGCGGACGTCCTCCCTCCCGCCTCGGCCGCGGCGAGGAGCGGCACCCGCGGCTCGAACGCGCGGAACCCCGCTTCGCGCGCGGCGCGGATCGCCTCCTCCGCCCCCGCCGTGGGGAGCGTGGCCCCGTTCAGCCCGAGGAGGACTGACATCGGACTCCCCTCCGTTCCGTTGCCGGGCCGAGGGTGTGGCGGATCTCCTCGACGCGGTCCACGACAAGGTCTGCCTTCTCCTGCACCGGGGCCGGGGCGTGGGCCATCGCCACCCCGAGGCCGGCCCGCTCGATCATCGTGAGATCGCTCATCTGATCTCCGACCGCCACCACATCCTCCCACCCGATCCCGAGGTGGGCGCACAGCCAACCCAGGCCCTCCCCCTTGGACACGCCCGGGGGAAGGACCTCCACGTACGTGCGCTCCGAACGGACCACGGCCAGCGCGGGCACCGCCTCGCGGAGGGAGCGCTCCGCCAGCGCCAACGCGTCCGGGTCGCCGATCGCGAGGAGCTTGACCGGCGACCGGAGGAGAAACCTGCCGAGGTCATGCACCTCGGCCACGGGGAGGTGTTCCTTGGCCAGGAACTCTGCGATCGGGGGAGTGACCCGGGCCACGTACACCGTGGGGTCGTCGACCGCGGCGTAGGCCTGGACGTGAACGGGCAGGGGCGCGAGCGCAGCGAGGGCACGGCGGGCGTCTTCGTGCGGGATCCTTCGTTCCAAGAGAGGTTCTCTGGCCACGGGATCCCACACCACCGCCCCGTGGTAGAGGATCACCGGGTCGGTGATGGCGAGCTCACGGATGTAGCGCTGGGCGGAGGCGAGCGACCGTCCGGTGGCGAGGGTGATCCGCGCCTGGGTTCGGATCTCGGCGAGGAACGCCCGCGTCCCCGGGGGGATCGTCCCGTCGGGGGCGAGGAGGGTCCCATCGAGGTCGAACGCGAACAGCCAATACGGCACGCTATTCCTCGCGCAGAAGGTGGATGCTCGTCCGATGCAGGCGCAGTCCGACCCGGGTGCCCGGCTGGAGGAACCCGCGCTCTTGGGGGCTCTGGACCTCGACGTTGAACGGCTCCCCTCCCGCGATGTCCACGCGGTATGTGCCGAGCGCGCCGGTGTAGTGGGCGAACCCCACCGTGCCCTCGATGTCGCCCGCCTCGGGGGGGACGAGGTCCGCTGCCTCCGGGCGCACGACCGCGAGCACCGCCTCCCCGGCAGCGAACCCGGGGAGGGTGGGTACGGACAGCTTCCTCCCGCTGACGAGCTCCAGTTCGAGCTCCTCCCCGCGGACGGCGACCACCCGTGCCTTGAGGAAGTTCGCCCGGCCGATGAAGTCCGCGACGAACGTGTTGGCGGGGCGGGCGTAGATCTCGTAGGGCGACCCCACCTGCTGCACCAACCCCCGGCACATGATCACGATCCGGTCGGAAATCGCCATCGCCTCCGCCTGGTCGTGCGTCACGTAGAGGCTCGTGATGTCGAGTTCCTTCTGGAGCCGGCGGATCTGCTCCCGGGTCTCGACGCGCAGTTTGGCATCGAGGTTGGAGAGGGGCTCGTCGAACAGAAGCACCCGCGGTTCGATGACCAGCGCCCGAGACAGGGCGACCCGTTGCTGCTGCCCGCCGGAGAGCTTGCTTGGCGGACGGTGTTCCAGGCCGGCCAGGCCGACCCGTTCGAGCGCCTGTTTCACCCGGTCGCGTACCTCCCGCCGCCGGACCCGTCGCACCTTGAGGCCGAACGCCACGTTCTCGAACACGGTCATATGGGGGAACAACCCATAGGACTGGAACACCGTGGCCGTGTTCCGCCGCTGGGGGGGGAGGCGGGTGATGTCCTGCCCCCCGAGGAGGATCCGGCCCTCGGTGGGATCCTCGAACCCGCCCACCATGCGCAGGGTCGTTGTCTTTCCGCAGCCCGACGGTCCGAGCAAGGTGAGGAGCTCCCCTTTGGCCACGGACAGGTCGAGGCGGTCCACTGCCACCACCGACTCCCGGCGGCCGCGGAACACCTTCGTCAGCTTCTCCAAGATGAGTTCAGCGCCCATGACGTCCCCTTCCCAACAACACCCGTCCCACGAGCTGGTCCAAGAGGAGGATCACCCCGAGCACGACGAGGATGATGACCACCCCATACGCTGCCGCCTGCGCCAGGTCCGCGTTGTCCACCTCGTGGAGGAGGGCCACCGTGATCAGCTGCCAGCGGGCGGACACAACCATGATCACCGCCGAGATGGAGGTCACGCAGGCCGAGAACATGTACGCCATGCCGGCGACGACCGCTGGGGCCACGAGCGGAAGCGTGATGCGGGTGAAGGTGCGGAAGAACCCCGCCCCGAGGTCGGAGGCGGCCTCGTCAATCGTTGGGTCCACCTGATCGAGCATCGCAATCCCCTCCCGGATCCCGACCGGCATCCGCTGAAACACGAACACGAGCACGATGATCGCCGCCGTGCCCGTGAGCTGGATCGGGGGGGTATTGAAGGCGAGGACGTACCCGATCCCGACGATGATCCCCGGCACGGCGAAGTTGAGCATGGACAGGAGGTCCATCGCCACCCGGCCGGGGAACCTCTTTCGCGATACGAGGTAGGCGATGAGGACCCCGAGGATCCCTCCGAGCGGCGTGGCCGCCCCAGCCAGCTTGAGGGTGTTCAGGAGGTAGGACGCTCCAGTGCTGAACACGTACTGGAAGTTCTCCAGGGTTAGGGTGTGGTTCACCCCCCACAGCGTGGTGAACGACCCATAGAGGACCATCCCGTAGAAGAGGAGGATGATCCCGGCGAGGAGGCACACCACACCGAACAAGGGCCACTTCACCCATGGTTCCGTGCTGCGCAGGCCGGCGGTGGACGGGCGCCCGGTCACGGTGACGAACGAGCGGCGGGTCACCCAGTATCGCTGGAGGATGAACGCGAGCAGGGTCGGAACGAGGAGGATGATGCACAGCGTGGCACCCAGGGGCAGGTTGTACATCCCGGTGATCGCGAGGTACGCCTGCACAGTCAGAACTGGGAACCGACCTTGGATGACGATCGGATTCCCGAAGTCCTCCAGCGAGCGGATGAACACGAGGAGGAGCGCGGCGGCGAGGCCAGGCGTGGCGAGGGGGAGCGTGACCCGGAAGAAGGTGCGGAGCTTCGATGCCCCGAGGTCGAGGGCCGACTCCTCTAGGGCGGGGTCGATCCCCGAAAGCACTCCCTCCAACGTCATGAACGCCAGGGGGAAGTAGGCGAGCGTCTCGGTCAGGACGAGCCCTGGGAGACCATAGATGTTCCACGTGAACCCCCACATGGCCTGGACGAACCGGGTGATGATCCCGTTCCGGCCAAGGAGGAGGATCGCTGACAGCGCGAGGAGGAACGGCGGGGAGATGATGGGGAACATCGCGATCCAGCGGAACGCTGTCTTGCCCGGGATGTCGGTCCTCGTCACGGCATAGGCGAAGATGAACCCCACGATCGTGCCAGCCAGAGCCACCAACGCTCCCACGGTGAGGCTGTTGAGGAAGGGGCGGAGGAGGTATGCGCGCCCCTCCAAAAAGTAGAGGAAGTAGCTGGGATCGAACGAACCATGGTGGAAGAGGCTCGTCTGGAGCACCTTGACGAGGGGGAAGCCGATGAACAGGCCCAACAGGGCAGACACGACGACGATCACCGCGAGGAGCATCGGGTCGTGGATCAGCCGGCGCAGCTCGTTGCGCATGGTAGGCATGCAAAAAGAGGGGTGAGGCGGGGCCTCACCCCTCTCTCCCTCCCTCTAGAATCCGGTCAGCATCTGCCAGTCGGCGATGAGCCGATCGCGGTTCTGCGCCGCCCACAGGGCGTCATAGTTCACGAGCTTGACCTGATCCGCGGTGACAAGCCCTGGGGCAAGCTCGGCCTCCGGGTTCAGCGGAACGCGATGCCACTGTTGGAACAAGGACTGGGCCTCTGCGGAGAGCATCCAGTCGTAGAAGATCTTCGCCAGTTCGGGTTCCGGCCCGCCCTTGATGAGAGCCATCCCGCCGATCTCGTAGCCGGTCCCCTCCCTGGGGAAGGACAGGGCGACCGGATATCCCTTGGCGATCCCCTTGGCGGTTACGTCGTGGGAGAACGCGATCCCCACCGCGACCTCGCCCAAGCCGACCTCGGTCACGGGGGCCGAGCCAGCCTTCGTATAGTGGGATACCACCTCGGAGACCTTACGCTCGAACTCAAGGCCTTCCTCCTCTCCGAGGAGGAACACGAGCGTGGCCAACCGCGTGTAGCCGGTTCCCGAGGTGTAGGGGAAGGCCATCGAGATCTTGCCGGCGAACTCTGGCTTGAGAAGGTCATACCATGAGGTCGGCGGCTCCAGGCCGTGGGCGGCGAGGAACTCCGTGTTCGAAGCGAAGCCGATGAAGCCTGTATAGATCCCCACCCAGTAGCCATCGGGGTCCTTGAAGTGGCGGGGGAGGAACTGCCAGCCGAGGGACTCGGTATACGGAGCGAGGAGCCCGTCTGCCTTGGCCAGGATGAACGTGTCGCTCGGGCCAGCGAGCCAGATGCTCGCTTGCGGGCGCCCGGCCTCAGCTCGCAGCCGGGCGAGGAGCTCTCCCGCCGACAGACGGACGAATTCCACTCTGATGTTCGGGTACTTCTGCTGGAATGCCTCGATGTAGATCTTCGCCTCATCCACATCGAACGCCGTGTACATGTGGAGGATCTGCTGGCCAACTGTGCCCGCCGCCAAGCACAACAACAACGCTCCGATCAGCAAAAGCTTGGTCCGCATCTTCACACCTCCCTGAAGGTACAACCCGCGTCCAAGAATGGGTGTAGTTGAACCTTTCTCTCCCTCGTCCTCACCCCCTTCGTGGTGTGGAAGGTCTGAATACCTTCCAGGATGCGTGAAAACGTTTGTACAACATGCAGCATATCATGGTCGATCGCCCGTTGTCAAGGGGGGCATCTTGGTGCGCCAGGAGATCGTTACCAGGCCGAGGGGTTGGTGACGGGGTGGTTGAAAGAAGGCGGTGCTCCTCCTAAGAAAGCTTG
>FWPV01003140.1_pt1 | contig 38341 bp, 31 predicted proteins | sample 2228371 | NCBI WGS metagenome assembly FWPV01 (sample SAMEA103939776, study PRJEB20133) | metagenome
CTGGCTGCCTCCCCCCGCTAACAGCGCCGTAACCGGGGCTGGCTGAAGTGGAAGCGCGCTGCGGTTGCGAAGCGCGATGCACGACGTGCTCCGACGCCCTACCTATCGTCGCACTGGTTGGTTACCTCTGGACACATATGCCGAACACTGCTCCACGTTGTAGAGCGTTTCTGTCCGTCGTGTCCCTGACCCTGATCGCGCTTGTCGTGTCGGCCTGTTCGGCCGGTGTTCGATTGCCCTGGTCGTCAGCGGCCAGACAGGCCGCCGACCAGACGATGCTCGATGGCGTACCCGTTGGCTTCACAAAGGAGGGCTATCCCTACCGAGGCTCACCTGGCGCAGCGGTGACGCTGGTGGAGTACAGTGACTATCTCTGCCCCTTCTGCGGCCGCCATGCCACACAGACGGCGCCTGCGCTTCTCGACAAGTATGTGCGCGGCGGCCAGATGAAGTGTGTGTTCCGCGACTTACCGATCGCCAGCCTGCACCCGACAGCCCCGCAGGGACACATCGCCGCATTGTGCGTGGCCGAGCAGGGCGCAGCGCTGTTCTGGAGGATGCACGACAAGCTCTTCGCCGAGCAGAGCCTGTGGAACCAGCTCCCGGATCCGGCGGCGTATCTGGAGCAAGCCGCCAAGGCGATCGGCGCTGACGGCTACGCGCCGGACGCCGCCTCCGCGGTGGACAAGGCCAACGAGCTCGTCCCTGCCTAACCGGGCGAGCCCGCGGGTCGAGCCGCAACGGGACAGTCGGCCGCAGCCCCGCCCGCCGGGCAGGGGCTGCGGCTGTTGCTGGTTTGAAGGCATATGGCCACAGCCTCAGCTCCGGTCACTCCCGGAAGAAACAGGAGGACGGTCTGGATGGCGGTAGCAATCTTGCTGTTCGCTGTCTTGCTGGGCGCTGTTGGACAGATCTTGCTCAAGTCGGGCTTGAGCCAACTGGGATCTCACCCTAAACCGGGCCCGATCTTCGCCTCCATCTTCACCAACATTCGCGTCTTTGGCGGCTTCTTCTGCTATGGCGTCAGTTCCCTCTTCTATCTGCTGGCCCTTTCCCGCCTGGACTTGAGCTACGCCTACCCTATGATCGCTCTGGGGTACGTGATCGTCACCTACCTCTCCTGGCAGTTCCTCCACGAGCAGGTGCCGGCGATGCGCGTGCTGGGGCTGGCCATCATCATCCTGGGCGTAGTGGTCCTGGCCCTCACCTACGGGCACACGCATGCGCGCGCCGTCAGCCCGCCGGCGGCAGTGACGGAGCCTGCTTCTCCTCGCTAGCGCAAGCCTCCCTGCTCTCCGCCTCTGTGTTACCACGCAGGAAATCTCTTCCCGCAAGGCCAACTATGGCGCCGGCAGGCGCTCCCGCCTAGCTTCGAGGCATCGGCATGAAGGCCACGCACAGCGCAACTTGGTGGCTGCTGGCACTCGCCTTGGCCGCTCTCATCTTCTGGTGGCCCTGTCTGGTCGGTGGCAAAGTCCCGGTTGCGGCAGTCTACCAGCAGCAGATGCCACCCTTCGGTGAGCCGCAGTCCCCTGCGCCCCGCGCCTGGGACGCACTGCTGTGGGACTCCATGGCCCAGTTCTACCCCTGGCGACTGCTTTTGCAGCGGGGGCTGCGCAGCGGGGAACTGCCCCTGTGGAATCCACACCAGTACTGTGGTTATCCCTTCGTCGGCAACGGGCAGTCGGCGATCTTCTATCCACCCAACTGGCTGCTGCTGGTAGTGGACACCAAGTACTTCCTGGGTCTGAGCCTGGCGCTGCACTGGTTCCTGGCGGGGATGCTTACTTTCTTCCTGGCGCGGACGTTGGGACTGCGCCCGGCAGGGGCGGCGCTGGCGGGAATGCTGTACCAGTCGTCTGGCTTCATGATCACCTGGTGTGAGTTGCCGACGGTGGTCAACAGCATGGCCTGGCTGCCGGGAGCCTGGCTGGGGGTGGAGCTGCTCTTCCGTCTCCGGGAGGCGGGCTCCCAACCCGCCATCGGCACGGGCTTCAGGGAAGGGCGGGCTGGAAGCCCGCCCCACGCAGGAATCGTCCTCCTGGCCGCCTCTCTCGGCCTATGCCTCCTCGCCGGGCACCTGCAGTTCGCCGCTTATGTCTGGCTGACCACGGCGGCCTACGCTCTGGCTCGCACCTTGTACCGTTGGTTCACCCGGCGGCGGGCACCGGTTCTCGCCCTGGCCCTGGCAGTGATCTTGGGACTGGGCATGGGAATGCCCCAGGTTCTGCCCTCCCTGGAGCTGGGGCGATACTCTCCGCGGGGGGAGACAAAGGTCTCCGCCGAGGGCTGGCGTTTCCAGCAGCAGCGCGCCCTGCAGCCGATGGAGCTGCTCACCTTCCTCTGGCCGGAGGCGCTGGGCGATCCGGTGACGGGGACCTATCCGGGGATCAGCTTCACCGAGCACTGCGGCTACGCGGGCGTGCTGGCGCTGCTCCTGGCGCTGCTCGGTGTGACTCTCCGGCGCGACCGCTGGGCTGGGCTCTACGGGGTAGGCGCAGTGGCAGCGGTCTCCCTTGCCATGGCCGGGCCGCTGGCGTGGCTGCTCTATTATGGGCTGCCCATGCTGGGCCTGACCGGAGGCTTCGCGCGGATCCTCGGTGTCTATACATTGTGTCTGGCGGTCCTGGCGGGGATGGGCCTGGACGCTGTGCTCGCAGCGCTGGCGCGTCGGGGCCAGGCTGGAAGCCAGACCTACGCGGGGAAGCTAGTCGCGGGCGTGGCGGTGCTGGTCGTGGCGGCGGAGTTGTTCCCCTGGGGCTGGCGCTTTTTGCCGCTGGCTCCGCAGGAGCAAGTCTACCCCGACACTGCCCTGACCCGCCTCCTTCAGGCGAAGGGCAAGGACCCCAACTACCGGGTGCTGTGCATCACACCGCGCGCGAACTGGACGCTCACCAAGGTTCCTCATGCCCTGCTGCCCCCCAACGCGGCGACGGTGTACGGCTGGTACAGCCCGGACGGGTATGATTCGCTCTCGCTGACCTCCTACCGCGCCTGGGCGACCAGGATGGAGGGCGCAGATGTCTCGCCGGTGACGAACGGGAACATGATGCTGCTGAGCAGTTCTGTCAGCGCACGCTGGGTGGTATCGTCTGCCCCGCTGTCGTCACCCTTGGTGCGCTTGCGGGCGCGCACTACCGAGGGCTACGTACATGAGTCGCCCGCCACCGTCCTTCCAGGAGGGTGGGGATCCATCACTCGCACTATCAACACCATCTCCATGCCCGTCGATCCAAGGTCAAGGATTGCTGAGGTAGGTGAGACCTGGTTCGTCGGCTGGCGGGCAGACCACGACAGCGTTCCGGTACCTGCGTCCAGCATCGCCCCCCCCCCGCCGGTTGGGGCTGCCGGAGGCGGTGCGTCGTCGGCAGCGACTCCTGTAAACCCGTTCATCGCTGTTCAGGTCCCGCCTGGCACACAGCAGCTCTGGCTCGCCTTTTACCCCGAGTCCGTCGTGGTCGGTCTCTACCTGGGCATGCTGAGTCTGGCCGTCCTGGCCGGCCTGGTCATCGCCGCACGCCGGCAGAGACCTGCGGCGGCCGGTAGGCGTTGAAATGGAGTAGACAATGGCTATCAACCTCGGGATTCTCGGCTGCGCCCACGGGCATGTTCATGCGTACTGCTCCCGCTGGCGCGAGCACCCTGAAGGGGGCATTCGCCCGGTGGCGGTATGGGATCGCGACCCGGTACGAGCCGCGGAGACCGCGGAGACCTTCGAGCTGGAAGTCGCCCCCTCCGCAGCTGACCTGCTGGCGCGCGATGACCTGCAGGCCATGGTCATCGCTGCGGAGACCGCCTTTCACGCCGATCTGGTGGAGCAGGCTGCCGCGGCCGGCAAAGCCATCGTCCTGCAGAAGCCGCTGGCCCTGACCGTGGCGGAGGCCGACCGTATCGTGGCTGCCGTGCAGCGCACGGGTGTGCCCTTCACCCTCGCCTGGCAGATGCGCGTGGACCCGCATAATCTGCAGGTCAAGTCGCTGCTGGCGAGTGGGCAATTCGGCCGCCTGTACATGCTCCGCCGCCGCCACACGCTCAACTCGCACCTGTGGCCTGAGTTTGAAAAGAGCTGGCACGTGCAGCCTGAACTGAACCGTGACCTGTTCGCCGATGATGCCGCGCACCCGATGGACTTTGTCTACTGGCTGCTGGGCATGCCGGCAAGCGTAACCGCCGAGCTGGGCACGCTGCGCAACCCCGCCGTGGTCAACGACAACGGCATCATCATCTTCCGCTACGCCGACGGCTCCTTTGCCGAGGTGTCGGTGACGTTTGTAGCCGTGGCTGGGGAGACGGTGACGGAAGTCGTCTGCGAGAAAGGCACCATCGTGCAGAGCTACGGGGACGTCCCCAGCACGAACATCCCCTGGCCTCCCGGCGGGATCCAGCTCAAGTGGTTCCTGCAGGAAGTCGGGGACTGGACGATCAGCGATCTCCCGGAGATCAGGAGCCACGGGGAGCGCATCGCCGGGCTGGCTCAGCCTCTGGCAGACTTCCTGCGGGGAGAGCGTCCGGCCTTAGCCACGGCGGAGGAAGGTCGCGACGTCCTGCGCCTGGTCCTAGCGTGCTATGAATCTCATGAGCAAGGACGCCGCATCTATCTCTGAGCAGGGCTCGCACGGCGCAGGCGCAGGGCTCCCTCTGCTGGCCGCCTTTGGCGTCATGCTGCTCACCTGCGTGCCCTACCTCATCGCCGCCACACCCGGCTATGCCGGACCGGGACTGCATTTCCAGGGCTTCCTCTGGGGTATTGACGACGCCAACGTCTACCGCTCCTACATCCGCCAGCACGCCACTGGCCATTTCTTCGCCTGGGACCAGTACACGACCGAGCCACAGAATCCTCACTTCGTCAATCTGCTCTTTCTGGCTATGGGCCTGGTCTGTCGGCTGACCGGCCTTTCCTCGGTGCTCGTCTACCACCTGTTCCGGGTAGTCGGCGGCGTGATTCTGCTCTACCTGGTCTACCTGCTCGCCGCCGAGGTCGGCCTGGGCCGGCGGGGACAGTGGCTGACTTTCCTGCTGGCCTCCTTCTCTTCGGGACTGGGTTGGATTGTCTATCGTGGCGTTACCGAGGGCAGTCTCACGTCGGAGGCCGCTAACCGGCTGGCCCCGATTGATGTCGCTTCCGGCTGGGTCGCGGTGCCGGAGGCCGTCACCTTCCTGACGCTATTGACCAATGCGCTCTTTGTCGCGGGCGTGGCGCTGATGCTGGGAGTGGTGCTGTGGGGAGTCCGGGCCGCGGGGCAAGGCGGGTGGCGGGCCACGCTTACCTGCGGAGCGCTGCTGTTCCTGTTGGGCAACGTCCACACCTACGACGTAGTCGTGCTCTATGCGGTCCTGGGCCTGTTCTTCCTGGCGCGGGCTGCCACTCGGGAATTGGCCTGGGGACAGGCGACGGCGCGCTACGCCGTCCTCTTACTTACAGGCGTCCCGACGGTGGCCTGGCAGTACTACGTGCAGTCGGTGGACCCCATCTGGGCGATCAAGTACCTGGTGCCCAAGACTTCACCTCCGGTCAGCGGCTATCTACTAGGGTACGGACTGATCTTGGGCGCGGCGCTGATTGGCGCGGTTCTGGCGGTCCGGCAGCGTCCTGCTCTCGCCGAGCTGCGGGCAGGCCGGACTCGCGGCGCGGACGTCGCCTATCCGGCCCCTCCTCGCGTTGCCACCGTACTGGTCCCCGTAATTTGGATGCTTGTCGGCTTTGCCCTGGTCTACGCTCCGCTCAACTTCCAGCGCAAGCTGGCCGAAGGGCTGCACGTGCCCCTGTGCTTGCTAGCTGCCCTAGCTCTTGAACGGCTGGGGCGACGCTTGAGTGTCTCCACCTTCCGCCTGGCAGTCGCGCTGTTTCTGGGGGTGACGGTCCCCTCCAATATCTACTACCTTGTCGATGGCCTGGCCCATGCGCGCGTCAACAACCTGGACCTGGCCCACGTCTTCTACCCGCCCTCCTACCTGACCGAAGACGAACTGGCCGGTCTGCGTTGGCTCGGTGAGCATACCACCTCAGCCGATGTCGTCATGTCCTCCGTGCAGATCGGCAACTACCTGCCCACGGTTGCACCATGCTATGTGGTGGCCGGACACTGGGACGAAACAGTGCGCTACGGACGCTACCGCTCGCTGGTAAGTCGCTTCTACGCGCCCTCCGGCTCTCCCGAGACGCGCCGGGCGACGCTGCGGGAAACCCGGGCCGGGCTGGTCTTCTATGGGCCACAGGAGCGTCTGCTTCAACGCCTGCTACATACCCTCGAGCCGACTGGCCCTGAGACTGCGGACCCGGCCGCCGGTCTACCCGAACTGCGCGAGGTCTTTCGTCAGGGAGAGGTCGCGATCTACGCCATCGTCTCCTCGGCGGGCTAGCAGCCCGCTCGCCTCCTCCGAATCCGACCTCCAACGCGGCGAGAGCTGCCTTTCGGGAACTTTCCCCTACCGGAGGCGTCCTTAGAGTATGGAGTTCACGACATGACACGCATTCTCTCTCGCCTGCACGTGATGGGGCTGCTGTTGGCCGCCGGCCTGATTCTGCTCTCGGCCGGGGCTATGTACGCGCGCGAGTGGAACCCAGACTATGAAGCGCGCATCGGCAAGCAGGCAATTGAGGAAGTCAAGAAAGAGTACAAGGTCTACGACGATCCGGAACAGCTCCAACGCATCCAGACCATTGTGGACAGCCTGAAAGCGGTCAGCCCGCGGCCGGACGTCAACTATCAGATCTTCCTCTTGGACACCACCGAGGAGAACGCTTTCAGCCTGCCCGGTGGGTACATCTGTGTCACCAAGCAGCTGTTGGCCAACGTGCAGTCGGATCACGAGCTGGCCGGTGTGCTGGCTCACGAGATGGCCCACAACTGCACCTACGATGCGCTAGAGGAAGCCCAAAAGGCTCAGCAGGTTACCCTCCCGGTGCTGGCGGCAGTTGTGGCGACCATCGTGACCGGCAAGAGCAGCGATACCGTGGGGTCCACCTACCTGGCGGGGATGTACGTAGCCCGGAGCGTGCTTTCCACCTACTCGGTGCAAGTGGAAGCGCGGGCCGATCGCAACGCGGTTGAGTTCATGGTCAGATCGGGCACGTGGAACCCGGTGGGGCTGCTCACTTTCATGGAGCATCTGGCCGTCGAAGAGCGCACGCGGCCCCCGGTCACGCTGGGGGTCTTCAAGACCCACCCCTTCTCCACCGACCGGGTGGCCGCCATTGCCGACCTGATCCGGGCCGCCGGCCTTGACATCAACCGCCGCGCGGTTACGCGGTGGGAGCCTCCGGTGGTCAGCCAGGGCAAGCTGGGCGACCGGGACGTACAGGTTCTCAGTCTGTGGAAGCAAACCGTCCTGTCTTACGACTATGCCCCGCCCGGCACGGACCTGGCTGCCCGCGGCGCAGAGATGGTCAAAGCCCTCACCGAGGCGCTGGCGGCAGGCACGGAATCGTACGAATTCTACCAGGAAGAGAAAGAAGGGCAGGTGGCCGTCACTGCCCGCAACCAGCTGATTCTGACCCTCTACCCCCAGGACGCCGAACTCAATGGTACTACCCTCGAGGACCTGGGCAAGCAGGTGAAAATGGCGCTGCAGGCAGCTCTGTACACCGAACGACTGCAACGGCTCTACAAGTCTTCTCCCCCTCCGGTGACGACGGCTTCTCCGCCACCGGCTCCTGCCGCTATCGCAGCAGGAGCCTGAGCCGGCAGGGCCTTGCTTCGGGAACCCCCCGGGCGCCAGACACTAGGCCCACCTCGATGAGGGCGAGGCCGGACAATGCGGCGTCCGCCCCGGGAATCCAACCCGGCCCTCCGCGTGACTTGCCTCTCGCCGTCCTGTATAATGCTCCCCAATGCCTCCTGACCTCGATACCGTGATTGAGACTCTGGTCTCCTACTGGCCCGGCGCCGACCAGGGGCTAGTGCGGCGCGCCTACCGCTTCGCGGCCGAGGCGCATGGCGACCAGAAGCGCCTCACGGGCGACCCCTATATCACCCACCCGCTGGAAGTCGCTCGCCTGCTCACCACCATTCAGGCCGATCCTGCCACTTTGGCTGCCGCCCTGCTCCACGACACGGTGGAAGACACTCGTGTGACTATTGCCGACCTGCGCGCGCGTTTTGGCGCCACCGTAGCCGCCCTGGTAGAGGGTGTCACCAACCTGCGCCGGCTCGACTTCACCAGCCACCAGGAGGAGCAGGCTCGGAACCTGCGCAAGATGTTCCTGGCTATGTCCGAGGACATCCGGGTGCTGATTCTCAAGTTGGCCGACCGCCTGCACAATCTGCTCACTCTCGACCCCCTCCCGCCGGAGCGGCAGCGGGCCATCGCCCAGGAGACTCTGCACATCTATGCCCCCCTCGCCCACCGCCTGGGGATCTGGAGCTTCAAGTGGCAACTGGAAGACCTCTCTCTCAAGTACCTCGAGCCCGAGACCTTCTTTGAGATCGCCGAGAAGCTGGGACGCACCCGCGCCGAGCGGGAGGCGGCGACCGAACAACACCGGCGGCAGCTAGAGCAGCACCTCAGTCGCGCGGGAGTGCACGCTACCGTCTTCGGGCGCGCCAAGCATATCTACAGCATTGCCACCAAGATGCGCGAGCAAGGGCTGGATTTCTCTGAGATCGGCGATCTGATAGCCCTGCGCGTCGTCGCCGACACGGTGAGTGACTGCTATGCTGCCTTAGGTCACGTGCACGCTCTGTGGATGCCGCTCCCGGGCATGTTCACCGACTACATCGCCATGCCCAAGCCCAACGGCTATCAGTCGCTGCATACCAAGGTAATGACCGCCGGCGGCACCATCATGGAGGTCCAGATCCGCACCTGGGAGATGCACCGCACCGCGGAGTACGGCGTGGCCTCACACTGGAACTACAAAGAGGGCCGCACCGATCCGCAGACCGACCGTCAGGTCTCCTGGCTGCGCCAGATTCTCGACCTGGGCACCGATCTACGGGAAAGCCACGAGTTTCTCGAACTGGTGGAGATGGACCTGTTCCGGCGGCAGGTGTTCGTTTTCACCCCCGACGGCAAGGTGATCGACCTGCCCCGCGGGGCTGGCCCCATTGACTTTGCCTATCGCATCCACACCGAGGTGGGGCATCATACGGTCGGCGCCAAGGTTAACGGCCGTCAGGTGCCGCTGGACTACGAATTCCGTAACGGCGACATCTGCGAAATCGTCACCTCCGAACGGGCCCAGCCCAGTCCCGACTGGCTGCGGCTGATCCAGAGCAGCCGCGCCAAAGCCAAGGTCCGCCGGTTCCTGCGCGAGCAGATGCGAGAGGAGAATATCAGGAGGGGGCGCGACCAACTGGAAGCGGCGCTCCGGCACCAACCGGAAACGGTGCAGGAACTCTACACCCCCCGGCGCCTGGCGGAGATCGCTCAGCGGATGTACTACCAGAGTGCGGAGGACCTGCTGGCCGCGGTCGGCTACGGGGATGTGGAGGCTTCCACGCTAGTCCAGCACCTGATCCGGGGCTACCAACCGCCGCGCACCCTGAGCGAGGAAGCCCGCCTGCTGCTGCCTCTGGAAGCGCCGGACACGACAGTCGGCCCGCCGCTGGCCGTCAGCGCCACCGGTATCGAAGGCCTGCAAAGCCATCTGTCCAAGTGCTGTAGCCCTCTACCCGGCGATCTCATCATGGGCTACATCACCCGTGGGGCGGGGATAGCCGTCCATCGGGCCGACTGCAAGAATCTGCTGTACCGCGCCAAGCGGGAGCCGGGCCGGGTCCTGCCGCTGTCTTGGGGTGACCAGAAAGGCAGCGAAGGAAGGGCTACGGTGGAGATCGTCGCCAACGACCGGGTCGGACTGCTGTCGCACCTCACCGCCATCGTCAGCGACTGCGGGGTCAATATCACCAGCGCCAATCTGGATGCCACCGACGGCCGCCGGGCTCGCCTGCTGCTCACCTTGAGCGTGCAGGACCGCGAGCGGCTGGAGCGTGTCACCCAGCGTCTCTCGGACCTGGCAGACGTGATCTCCGTGCGCCAGATCCGGCCCGATTAGACCCTCCCGCCTCTGTCCTACTCCCCTACGCAGTGCAGCTTCCCGTCGTTGGCCCCCAGGTAGGCTCGGCCCCCACTGATCGCCGGCGAGGAGTAGATTTTCGCAGCCAAGGGCACGCGCCCCACTATTTGTCCCCCCTGGCGAGCAAGCACGTACAGCGCCCCATCCCCGGCCCCTGCGTAAAGGTAGTCTCCCGCCACCGTCGGCCCGGAGGCCACAATCGCCGGTAGGTCTCGCTTCCAGAGAAGACTGCCATCGGCCAGGGCCACGGCGCGCATCTCCGTCTTGGAGAGGTACCCCTCAACGGTGGCGAAGTAGGCCACGTTCTCGCTCACCGCGGGGGTGGTAAAGACGGAGATACTCGAAGGAGCCGAGTTCAGGGCCCACCGCCGGGTACCGGTGGCTCCGTCGTAGGCGACCAGGTAGTCCACCTTGGGCGGGACCAGCGCCGTGTAGCTCATGTAGGGTACCAGCAGCAGGCTGCCGATGAGACTGGGCGCCGCCACCACCGGGCACTTCGAGGTAGCCTCCCAGACTTGCTTGCCGTCTTCCGCCCGCCGGGCATGGACCGTCCCGCCGCGGTCTCCGTAGAAGACCCAGCCATTGGCCACCACCGGAGCGCCGCTGATCCCGGCAGCATCCTGCACCTGCCAACGCACCTCGCCCTTCTCCAGTCCCAGGGCCGTCAGCGTACCGTCCATGCTGCCCAGGTAGGCAATCCCCTCTACGATCGTCGGTGAGCCCACCACCGGCTTCCAGGTGCGGTACTTCCAGGCCTGCTTACCGTCGGCAGCCTGCAGGCAGTAGACGAAAGTGTCCACGGAGCCGAAAACCACCCGACCACCGCCTACCGCCGGGGAGCTTATGACCGTCCCGCCGGTGGAGAAGCGCCAGAGCACCTCTCCCCGGTCGGCACTCACCGCGCACACGTCACCGTCCGCGGTCCCCACATAGACCCGACCCTCCACCGCCGCCGGGGAAGAGTCCACGCTGGAGCCCAAGGCCACGCTCCAGAGGACGGCCGCTCCGGGGCCGGGGCCCCGGTCGCCCACCCCCACATGGGTGGGCCCACCGCCGAACATGGGCCAGTCAGCCCAGGCGGCTCCGGCGCTCAGGGCTAACGCCAAGAGTAGGCCCCCGGTTATCGGTCGGCGCATCTCTTTCGGATACCCGTGTCGCTTTGTGGTAGGCATGACTTGCTGCTTGCGGTCCCTCGCTATTCAAGGTTACGGACGCGGTTTCAGGAGGCCGGCATTTCGGATGGCTCTTCCGACGCTGGAGCGGGAGCAGGCGGCTCCTCTCCCGGCAGTGAGGGCAGCAGCGGAGGCAGAGGCCGCTGCAAGCTGAGGGGAGACGGCTCATCCGGTTCCTGAGGCAGCAGGCCCAGGATGCGCAGCGCCGCATCCACCTTGCCCTCCGCCGCCACCAGCCGCCCGGCAGCCAAGTCCTCACGGGCCTCTCGCAGCAGGTCGCTGAGCGGCCCAACCTCCTTGCCTTGCGCTCGCATCTCACGGTACGGCTCCTGGGCTGCCCGCAGCTTCTCGCGGACGCGGTCCTCGGCGGACATCCCGGGCGGAAAGGTCAGCGCCCGACGGGCAGAAACCTCGCCCGGTCCCGGCTCACCTAGGATCATGCCAATCAACTTGCGGGAAATGTTGTCCCGAGCGGCCTGGAACTCCTCGGCATTCATGGCGCGGATGGTCTCCAGCAGTTCCCCGAATTTCTCGATCGCCTGGCGCGGAATCCGGAGGGTACCCGGTCCGGGGCCGACCGGACGCTCAGAACCGGACGCAGGCGGGCCACCGGGTTGGGGGCCGGGAGATGGCTGCTTGCCCTTCAGGGCCTCACTGAAGGCTACGCGACGCTCGTGTAGGCGCAGTAGGGACTCCCGCGCCGTAGCCAGAACCTCGCGCATCCTCCGCGGGTCGTCCTGCAACTGGGCGCTGAGCGCTTGCTCCACCGCCTGATGAGTGGCGGCCAGATCACGGTCCTCCTCATCCAGCATCTGGAAGACGCTCATCAGTATCTGCTCCGCCCGGCCGGGCGGGGGACCAGCGGGACCTCGCCCGCCTGCTGCAGGCGGCGGTCCGCCTCGTCCCCGCGGGGCATTGCGCATGGCGGCCAGCGCCTTGCGGGCCAGCTCCATCGCCTCGCCGCGCTTGCCCGCCTGGGCCGCCGCCTCGGCTTGTTTCATCAGTGCCACCGCTGCCCGGGGATCGCGTCCCTGCTTCTGGGCCCGCTCAAAGGCCTGTTGAAAGTCGGCGAGGAGCTGCTGCATGTCGCCCTGTTCGGCGGAACCACCTAGCTCGCGCAGGCCCTGGGCGAACTGATCCAGCAGCGTCCTCACCTGGCGCAGGTCACCCTGGGTAGCCGCGTCCAGAATCCGTTGGCGCAAGACGCGCAGCGGCTGCACATCTTTGCCCTGATCCCGCAGGGCGCGAGCCTCATCGGCATAGGCGGTAAAACGCTGCTCCAGGTCTGGGTGCTCCTGGAAGAAAGCCGCGGCCTGGGGGGTGACGTTGGGGGCCGATTCGCCCGGTCCTCCCGGCGGCATCAGGCCCTCCGGACCAGGACCGACTTCCGCGCCCGGCATCTGTCCCTGCAGGCCGGTGGGCAACGCGAGCGCCCGGGCCTTCTGCTGGGCGCGCAGGAAGTTCCACGCGCCGGCGTCGGCGCTTACGGAGCGCAACTGCGCGTCCAACGGGTTCAGCGCGCCGGTCGGCAACAGCAACTGAGGCACGCGAGAGCTGAGCGCGGCCACCGTGGCCGCGGCCGCCCGGTTCTGCACCACCAGGTAGGCGCACGCCGCCACCAACGCGATGATGGGGATCGCCCAGAGCCAGCCTCGGGAACGTGGGCTGCGCGCCGCCGGGGGCGACTTTAAAGGCAAGTACTCCGCCCCCGGCTCGGGGGATGCTGCCCCCTGTGGCAGAGGCGACCAGTCGGAGGCCAGGAATGCGGGCAGGGCCTCCTCCGGTTCCGGGGCTGCGCCAGGTTCCGCTGGGGTTTCTTGCTCCGGCGGTGCAGAGTCTAGATCATCGTTCACGTCGGGTTCACCTTGTTCCTGCTCAGTTCTCAGCACGGGTAGACGCAGAGGCTACAGGTGCTCTCGCCACCCTCCCGCCAGGCATACCAGGCTGAGCAGGTCCACCTGGTTGTGGTACAGCACCGGCGCCAGCAGTTGAGGATTGCCCTCCGCTACTGCGCGGTGGTACAGTTCAGGGATAGCGCTGCCGGCCACATCGCCCCGGCGCTCGAAGCCCAGCACGTGATCTTCCACTGTGCTCAGCGAGCAGTCCGGCAGTCGGCTCCGGTACAGCCGCCGCGCCAGGGGCAGCAGGTCCAGATGCTTCGGCAGCGTGGGCGGCGGTTGCAGATAGAACTGATAGCGCGCCGTGAGGAAAGGCCAGTCAAAGGTCTTCCCGTTGTAGGTGATCAGGTACCGCGCCTGCTGCAGGAGCGGGCGGCAGGCCTCCAGTACCGCCTCCTCCTCTGAGTAATCGCGTGCTACGAACTGGTGGATGTGGAATCCCCCCGGCCCGGCGTGCAGCATGCCTACCAGAAAGAGGGGCACCCCGGCAAAGCCCAGTGTCTCCAGGTCCAGATAGAGCGCAGCATGGTCCCGCCCCGCGCCCGGAGCCGCCGCGCCCAAGTCCCTGGCCGCCTCCCGCACGCGCTCATCCAGGCGGGGGTGGGTCTGGGTCGGCGTCAGGCGGAGGCTCCAGCAGAGCCCCCCGCCCGTCGTCACCTCCCACACCGGCGGGAGCGACTCCGGGGGCTGCAGCACCAGGCGGCTGCCCGCGGACGGACACCGCGGGGCCGGCGCGCACCTGCCGGACGGCCTCTCCGGACCCGTCGGGTCCGGCTGCTCCCGCCGGAGGGCTGCCAGTTGTCGCCGCACATGACGCGGGATTAGCTCAGTCATCGCCCTCGCCACCCCCAAGCGCAGACGTCTGGCCCCCTGTTGGCCGGAGGGGAGCCGGGGCCTATCCGCCCACCACAGCGCTCAGGTACCGCAGCGTCTGTTGTTCCTCGGCCGCAAGGCTGGTCACGTCGTCGCGCGCCGTTTTCCAGTCACCGGTAGGGCCGGTGGCCGCGGCCGCCGCGCTGATCCTGGTCGCCAGCGCCTGCCAGCGGTCGGCAAATTGCCTGTAGCGCGTCACGGCCTCCTGCAGGGCAGACTGCTGCTCCGCGGCAAAGTCTGCGGAGGCCGCCTCCAGGCAGGCTGCCGCTTCCTGCCGGGCCTTGCTCAGCATGGGGAGAGCGGCCTGGGCCCATTTGGCCGCCGCCTCGGCCGCCCCAGCGTCGGTCTGTGCCGCCTCCAGCCGCCTGCCCAGCTCCACGTAGGCGGCCTTGCCCGCACGTGCCCCTGCCAGGTCCGACTGGTCTAGGGCCATCACCGCCCGCAGCAGGGAGGTACGCAGCATTTCGACCCGCGACGGCTGACTGGCGCGCTGGGTCAGGGCAAACTGGCAGCCGGTCGCCGGGAGGGGCGCGAAAATAGGAGGCCCCGCCTCTTGCGGCCAGCCCTGCGCGAAATCAGCAGCGGTAACCACGCTGTACCGACTTTGTCCCGGTTTCAGCAGGTACACCTGCTGCTCCAGAGGCTGATAGCCTACGAACAGGCACCAGCGCGGCGCCCGGGCACCATAGAGCATCAGCACCGGCCGCCCCAGCGCCAGCGAGTTGGCTAGCGGCAGCAAACCCTCCTGCGCCGAGCCGAGCGTCCAGGCGTTGTAGCCAAAGCCCCAGGCCTCTGCCACCTGGGGCATGGGGTTGCGCCCAAAGTAGAAGGCCTTGCCCGGATGCTGCCAGTCCACCACGGTCTGGAAGGCCAGCCCGGTGACCACCATCAGCTCGGAGAAGCTCGCCTGCACTCCCGCCTGAGCGAGCAGGGACTGCAGCCCGCTCAGCAGCTCGAGGGAGGGGTGCGACTGGGGCGCCATCTGAGGTACACCGGGCAGAACGCGCGCCAGCCGCTTGAGTTCCTCCTGCCGTTGCTTCTCCTCTACGCCTTTGAGCGCGTAGTACTCCCACCCCAGGGCTTGACGAGCCTTGGCCGCCGCCGCCGAATCGGGATAATCCTTGATGAGCCTCTCCAGCATCTGGGCCGCTTCCGGCTGTTTGCCTAAGTGGTCACGGTAAAGTAGGGCCAGACGGTAGTACGCCTCGGTGCTGCTCTCTGTCTCCCCGGCATAGGCTTTCAGCACCTGCTCTAGAGTCTGGGCGGCCAAACCCACCTGGTTGCTGCGCAGATAGGCACCGGCCAACTCCAGCCGTGCCCGGGCCAGCAAACCGGGCTGATCCGGTACTCGCTGGTCCATCAGTTGTACCGTCTGCAGCACCGCGACCGGATCCTGCAACTGCCGCGACTGAACGTAAACCACCCAGGAGAGCGCATCGCCCACCAGCCGGCTCTGGGGGTAGTCCTGCACCAACCGCTGATACAGGCGCACCGCCGTGGCCGGGTCGCGGTAGTACTCACGGTAGATGTAGGCCAGCTTATAGAGCGCCAGATCGGCCAGCGCATCCCGGGGCATGTCTCGCACAATCGCCGCATAGTCATAGGCGGCTAAGTCGTACTTTTGCTCCGCGAAGGAAGCCTCGGCGCGCTTGTACAGGCGCTGAGCCGGAGTGGAGCAGCCGCTTAGAGCTAGCGCCAGCACCGGCAGAAGAAGCGCCGACCGAAAGAGCCTCGGCCTGTATGCTCTGCCCCGCCTCCCGACAGTAGGAGGAGTAGTCCGACTGGCAGCCGCCGCGCGTCTCACCTCTCTCACAGCGTTCCCGCCTCCTCCAGGACTAGCGCGGTCTGGGCCAGCAGGGGCGCTACCGGAGGGGAGGACTCTGCGGCCATTTCGCGTATCTGCGCCACCAGGTGTCCCTCTCCCAGTCTCTGTCGAATATAGTTGAGGCTCTGCCGGCCGGGGCGAGAACCGCTCTCGGCGATCTCCTCCAAAATCAGCACGACCTGCGCGAGCGTCTGCGCCGAATGACGATCGGTGCCCTGCGGATCGGCCAGGTCAAAGAGTAGATCCCGCACCGCCCAGTCCAGATGGCGGACACGCACCCGCTCCTGCAGCGCCTCCCAGGCAATCTGGCGCGATTGCCGAGTGGCCATACGTACGGACAGGGCCACTCCTCCGGCGGTCACGGCGGCCAGCAGGGCACAGGCAAGCAGGAAGGTGGCCCAGACCAGATGCCGGCGTCGCTGCGCCCGCTTCTGTACAGCGGGCAGCGCTCGATCCAGGTCCTGTTCCAGCCGCTCCACCAGCGCGGCCGGCGCAGGACCGACCCCACCTCCCCCGTTGCCCTCCCACAGGGCTAAAGCCAGTTCTCCCAGCGCTGGATCGACCCGCTGGGCGATCTCGTCCCACAGCGCCAGACGCAGCCACCCCACTAGGTCCGCCCGGAAGCGCCAGCGCCCCAGATTCTCCAGCCAGCGCACCCAGGCGGCCTCGGCGAGCATCTCGGCCCCGGCCTCGTTCTCACTGGCAGCCAGCGCCGCGGCCCACAGTCCGTCGGCTACATTGTAGAGCAGCGCCCGCAAGGCCTCCGGGTCGCCCCGGTACGAGCGCCGCTCAATAGATCGCAAGGCAGGTTGGCTCTGCATACTAATATAAAGCGCCCCACCTCCCGGCTTCCCCGCCGCCTGCGCGGGTTCTGCCGGCATCTGCAAAGGCTCCTCAGTTGCCTCCTTGCCCGCCGAAGATCTCGTCGCTCAGGCCGGTGTTGACCCGGTAGTCGCGCCACGCCAGGCTGAGGGTCGCAGGTCCCGCGTCGTTCAGGATGCCGCTGGGCACGGTCGCCACTATGCTGGTGGGCATCCAGTACTGCCCCTCGATCCAGGCGAAGGTCCACTGGATGGTCATCAGACGGGTGGTGCCCTTCCAGATCTCCGTCTTGGTGGGGAAAAAGTAGTCGCCCCGGATCCACACCAGCACCCGACTCGGATCGCCGTTCGGTCCTGCCCCCTTGGGGGCGAGCTTGATACAGTATAGAGGGTATGACCCTATCGTGCCAACCCCGGCCAGGCTGACCTCGGTCCGCTCGTTCAGATGCCGGCGCAGGCTGCCCAGCGTCAGTGCCTCGCGGGGCACAAAGACAATCTCGTTAGAGACGATCTTGACCTTGTCAGGGCGCTTGAAATAAACCGTGAAGCGGCGCTCGGGGATCTCCTGTCCCGGAATGGTCGCCTGCAGCCGACACCGGGCCGTGTAGTCCTCCACCCGGTCCTGCAGAGCCAGGGTCCGGTCCAGTATCTCCCGCGCGCCCAACTCCGCCCGCAGCTCACAGGCGGGCAGACACCAGACCAACAGGAGGATGAGCCGTAGACGCCCCATGCTTGTACAGACGGTTGCGCGGCACCGCGGTTCCTCTCTCCGACGACTGGGCTTGCTCAACAGAGCACGTCACGGCGCCAGAAAACCACGGCGGCCAGCGTCGCGGCCAGCAGAGAGTAGCCGCCCAGATGCGCGAAGGCCACCCCGACCTCTCGCCAGGGGACTTGTCGCACGAAAGCGTGCATGCCTACATTCAGCTGGGTAGTGAGCAGATGCGGCTCCCAGGACTGGAAGGAGGGGAAGACCTGCAGAGCCCCCGATATGAAGAGAAAGGCCACCGTCAGCCCCGCCGCGGTCAGCGGATTATCACACAGCGAGGAGAACAACAGCCCCAGCGAGGCCACTGCGGTCAAAGCTCCCGCCGTCAGACCGTAGCCCAGCGCTAAGCGCCCCAGGGCCGGCAGATGGGGGAAAATGACGAACTGCCCCCCCTTCGGCAACGGCACCAAGTCCCCGGGGCCGAACAGAAAGTAGCCTAGGACAAGCGAAAAGACACCGAGAAAAGTCGTTAGCACGACCGCGTAAACCCAGGCCGTCAGCAGTTTGGCCATGAGCAGGGCCAGGCGGGTCACGGGACGCGCCAGCAGCACTCGCAGCGTCCCCAGCTGCCGCTCCCCGGCCAACAAGCCACCCGCAAAGACCGCCAGCAGCATCGGTAGCAGCAGCGTGGGCGCCACGGGAACGCCCAGGAGCATGTAGGCTAGGAGGGGAGCGGTATTCACCTTCCCGCCGACCACAAACTCCCCGCCGGCGGTACCCGGCAGGCGGGGGTGAATCGGATGCTGCCACATGCCCCAGGCGAAGAGCCCAATCAGCACCGCCATGGCTGCCCACCCCGCCAGTAACAGCCGCTGCCGGGCCGCCTTGCTCAGCTCCACCCTAAGCGCCTGCAGCATCACTTGGCGGCTCCTCGGTCAGACGTAGGTAAAGCTCCTCCAAGCTCTCGGCCCGGGGCACCAGAGCGGAAACCGCCACGCCCGCTGCTGCCAACGATGCGTTAATCGCAGCCAGAGCGGACCGCGGGCAGGAAAAGACCAAGGCCCCGCCCTCGTGCAGCAGCCCCCCCACTTCCGGCCGGCGGGCCAGTACCTGCATGGCCATGTCCACGGGCCCCGCCTCCACCTCTACCCGCACCATCTCCGAGGCGAGCAGCTGCGAGGTGGGACCGGCCAGCAGCAAGCGCCCGCGCGAGAGAAAAGCCAGATGAGTACAGAGGCGCTCCACCTCCTCCAGCAGATGGCTGGAGAGGAAGATAGTCAGCCCCTCGCGATGGAGTCGCTGCAGCAGGGCCCGCATCTCTACCCGCCCGCGGGGGTCCAGACCGTTACTCGGTTCATCCAGCAACAGCACGCGCGGACGGGGCAGCAGGGCTTGCGCCACCGCCAGGCGTTGCTTCATACCGTGCGAGAAAGCGCTCACCCGGCGTCCAGCCTGCCCCCGCAAGCCCACCAGATCCAGGGCCCGCTCGATCTCCTGCGCCGACACGCCGCCGGAGAGACGGGCCAGCAAGGCCAGATTCCGCCGCGCGGAGAGGTAGCCGTAGAAGGCCGGGTCCTCCACCAGCGCCCCCACCACGCCCGCCGCCCGGGCTCGAACCGACCCGCAGGGCTGCCCCAGCAGGTAGGCGCGACCGGCGGTGGGCCTCACCAGTCCCAGCAACATGCGGATGGTAGTAGACTTGCCCGCCCCGTTGGGTCCCAGGAACCCGCAGAGTTGCCCGGCCTCGACGGACAGCGAGACGTTGTCCACCGCGCGCACGCGTCCGTAATACTTGCTGAGCAGCTCCAGTTGGATGGCGGGAGCGGGCATAGCGTCGCGGCTCAAGCAGACGGTCGCTCTCGGCGACCCCGACCGCTCTCTACCCTCGGGCAAACATACTCTCGACCGTCACTACCCCCTCGTACCAGCCGGCTACCAGGTGCTCCAATTCCACCTCCAGGCGAACGATTTCGCTCTCGTCCGACACCGCTACCCGCACGTGCCGCACGGCCGCCCGCACTGCCTCCGGCACCTCGGTAGCGGTAACGTCGTAGCACAGGCCCAGATCGGCCTGCACCGACTGCAAGATGGCCACCTGCTCCTCGGGGGTCTCGCCCAGATGACCGGGAATGGGTACCTCCAGCAGCAGATCCCGCCCCGTCTCCGCTGCCCGCTGGCAAAGCTCCTCAAGGCTGCGCAGCAACGCGGCCAGCCGAACCTCGCGGTCCTCATCTTCCCAGACCTCTGCACCCGGAGTGACACAGACCTGGGGCACCCCCAGCCTCTCGGCCAGGTCAAAAGCTCCGTCCAGCATCCCAATGCCCTCCTGCCGCACCACCTCATCTTCCGAGGACAGGTCCGGTTCGCGCGCCGAAAAGCGCAGCATAGTCGGAGCTAGCCCCAGCCTCTCGCCGTCGGAGAAGCACCGCCGGGCCCACATGGCTTGCGACTCGCCCCACTTGTTCAGGCAGACGGTCAGCCCAGACCAGTGCAAGGGTGCCGTCGGCGGCTGCCGGAAAGGACGAGGGTACGTCACGGCACAGGAAAACTGCATGCAGATCACCTCGGTTGTACGTGTCCACTCAGCTGGCCGCCCGAGAGGGCCGGGAATCCCCAGGGCTGCCATAGGTCGTGAGCCAAGCGTGCTCCAGGCCGGGCCGTCTCATAGCGCGCCGTCAGAAGCGTGGCAGATCTGACCTGCTCTCCCGCTCAGAAGACCTGCAGCCACGTCAGCCCCCCGACGCCGATACCTGCACATATTGCATCACCACGAACGTCGTCGGCAGGTCGTTGCGGAACTGCTTGCCGTAGTCTCGCTGGGGCCAGTCCAGGCGCAGACAGACCATGAAGCGGTTGGCGCGCGCCCCATTCGGGGTGGTGATGACCGCGTCCAGCGGCACCTCGATCTTCACGTTGGGGTCGAGATAGGGAATCGTCTTGCGTCCTGAGCCCGAGGGCTTAACGCCCGGAGTCGTCTCCAGGCGCAGGCTGAGGTTGTCCACGCGGACACTGGACCGGTTCTCCACCGTGACTCTGGCCCGCACTGGTACCCCGAACCGCGCCTTGGCCGGCAGCGGCGCCAGCGTGACCCGCAAGGGGTAGACGCCCCAGCCCTGGCGCACCTGGCTGAACGCGGCCGCCCCGGCCAGCGCCCACTCATACCCGGGATATGGTCCCAGCCTCCCGGTGACTGCTGCCCGGGAAATGTCGTGCCAGAAAGCGCCGATCGGCCGGCCTCCGTAAATTATTCGCCTCTGCGCTTCCCTCATCCGCTGGTACATCAGCTCCGGCCCTGCCGGGTTGAGGCTGTTCTGGTGCCAGAACCAGTCCACCTGGTCGCCCGGTGCCAGATTGGCCTGCCCCGGCTTCATGTAGTCTGCCCACTGCCGCATGGTCCACTCAAAATGCCCGTGGCTGGGCATCTGATAGAGCATGGGCAGCAACACACTGGCACCGGCGTCGTTGAACATCGCCGCGTCCTGGCCGTGCTGCACCCCGTGATTCCAAGAAAGCACGAAAATGAACAGGGGCTTGGTCAGTTGCGCCTGCCGGATGATCCCCTCGACTATCTCGGCCCCCCGATGCGCTCGCCACCAGTTCCACTGCTCGTAGAAGTCCTTGTCCTTCTGCCAGTCCTTCTCGATCTTCCCGGCCATGAACTGCCAGCGCTGGGTCTGGGAGAGCCGGGGCCAGGCCAAAGGCAGTTTCACGGGCATCTCGCCGGTGAAGGTGTCGGTCATCTCATAGCCGCCCCGGTCCGAGCGCAGGTAGTCCAGGCCCACGAAGTCCACGTTGGGGTCGGCCTGCATCTGCGCGGCGAAGCGCGCCAGATCCGTCACGCGCCGCTCGTCGAGCAGAGAGATGAAGTCCAGCTCACTGACCTGGCCGGTCGTGCGCGAGATGTCCTGGGCGTAGCGGTAGGGAGGCTTGCCCTCGTTGAGCGGCTTGCCGCCCACCGGCTTGTTAGGAAAGGTCTCATAGGCTATCGCCCAGGCCCCGAAGCGCAGGCCCCGGTGCCGCGCCTCCGCTGCCAGTGCCGGGATCGCCTCCAAGTTGTACGCCACGAAAGGCTGCTCCCGGCTCAGCGGGCCCTGCGCCGTCGAAGTATAGGCGCCGCGGAAGAGCAGTGCGTCGGCGCCCATGAACTTGCACCATTCCACCATCGCCCGCGCCCCGTCGCTGGTCTTGCCCCCGCGCGGGAGCGCCACCGGGCCGTTGGGATAGTCCATCTCCCAGGTGGCGAAACAGGTCCCGGCCGGGAAAGCAGGCAGCGGCCGCTGCACAATCTCAATCACGGCTTGCGCTGTGCACCAGGTCTCCCCTCGGGGCTTGGGCGGGGGCTTAGGCTTGCCCAGGGCGCGCTTCTCCTGTGGCTCCTCCGCCCAGCGCCACTGCTGCGGGTCGTCCAGCTTCACCCGGGCTTGCACGATGTATGTCCCTGGCTCCGCCATCCAGGGTATGGGCCAGTTGCACCGGTAGTCCTGCCTCTCCGAGCGATAGCGCGGCTGGAGCTTCTGCAGGTTCCCGATGGTGGTGACCGGTGCACCCTTGAACCAAACTGTGAGTACCGGTGGCTGGTCGGTCACTACCGGCTTGCCCTCGGAATCCTGCAGGCGTAGAGTGATTGGCACGAACTGATAGCGCCAGAAGCGGCGCCCCTCGACCTCGAGCTCCAGCGGGAAGCGGTAAGCCTCGGCCTGCAGGCGGGCTTGCTGGCGAGCTTGGACCCATGTCCGAAGCCGCCCGCCCGTCGCCGCGGTGACGACCACCGCGACGGCGAGGAGCACAAGACAGCCGCAGCAGCGCCACTGCTGGCGCTGCTGCCGGAGCCGCCGCTTCTGTCGGGGCCGCAGCCTCACGCGGGGAGCAGGCATCTCCGCGCCCATAGCAAACCTATTCTACCAGATAACTGCCTATGCCTGCACGCCCCGCAGGGCGCGGGTGCCCCGCCGTCTGTGGTAGCTAGGTCTCCCCGCCTGCTCCTGCCGGGCGTCGGCTCCGCGCCGCGCCCTTGCCGTGGGGAACTTCTGCCTCCTCGGATGGCGTTAGCGCCACAGAAGATCTCGTCGTCCCGGAGGCGATTGCCATGCGCATCCTGCCGCTTGCGGTGCTCGCCCTGGTTCTCACGACCCTTGCCCCCGCCCTCGCCCAGGACCCGGTGCCCAACGACCCCCAGGCCGTCGCTCAGCAGCTTCTCCGCTTGCTGCCGCGCTTGTTTGAGGGCAACGAGGGAGAGATCCACCAGGCCCTGGAACCGCTGATCAAGCCCGGTGCGCCGGGGGCTCCTGCCCAAGGAGGGGCCGAAGTGGAGGCGGGTATGGACCTGCTCTTCGGACTTCTGGGGATCCTCTCTCTCGCCGGCGCGCAGCCGGGTGCGGTTGAGACCACTCCCGACCGCCGGGTGACCCTCCCCGTCCAGGCCCCGCCCTTGCGCCTGGTAATGGTGCAGGTGGACGGACAGTGGAAGGTGGACCTGATCGCTACCTGGGCGCTTCTCCCCGAAGCCTTACGCGCCCTCGCAGAGCGCCCCGCCCGCGAGCGCGGGATGCAGGAAGTATGTCTCTCCAACCTCAAGCAACTGGCCTTGGCGGCGCTCATGTTCGCCGCCGACCATGACAACCAGCTCCCCTCTGCCGACCAGTGGACCGACGAGCTCGTGCCCTACCTCAAGAACGAGGCGATTTTCAAGTGTCCCGCCGCGCCCGACCTGGAGTGCGCCTATGCCCTTAACCGTGCGTTCGCCGGCAAGGACCACGGCACCATCGTCCGCCCGGCAGAGGAGGTCATCTTCTTTGAGTCCAATCTGGGCAAGCGCAACGCTACCGGCACGCTCAAGGAAGTGGCCGATCCTCCTCGCCATCAGGGCGGGAACAACTACGCTTTCGCCGACGGGCACTGCAAGTGGAGCCAGGAGTTGCCCGGCACTGTGCCGCCGCCTGTCGGCCCCGGAGCAGGTGGACCCGCTCCCCCGGCGGAATGACCATCGCGAACCTTCCGTCCCCGACACGCGTCTAAGAGACAAGTGCCGACTGGAAAGGATACTGAATATGTCCAATATAATGAAGGTCGTACTGGCGACCGGGACGCTGCTGATCGCGGCACTGGCTGTGAGTTGGGCCACGGATACCTCAAGACCGGAACCAGTGGCGCAGGACCTGGTGGCCCAGGCCCAGGGCCTGCTCGGCCTGAGCGCCGGGGGGCCGACTACGGCGGAGATGGTCAACGCCGTCCTCCAGCAGGTCAACGCGGCCCCGCCCGAGGAGCAACAGCGTCTGGCGGCTGCCGCCGGGGTGCTGCTTTCGTATGCGCTGTATGCGGAGAAGCCGGGGGAGGCGACGGTGGAGGGCGACCAGGCCACGGTCACACTGCAGGCCCAACCGCTCAAGCTGGTGCTAGCGAAGAAGGACGGGCAGTGGCAGGTGGACCTGGCCGCAACTCTGGAGCAGATGTCGCCCGCGGCGCGTAAGAACGCAGCGCTCCTCCTCCCAGCCCTGTTCATGGCTCCTACTTCCGAAGCCCAGCCCGCTGCCACGCAGCCGCCCGCCGATCCGGTCCTGACCCTCGACGACACCAACTTCGCGGCCAAGGTGGAGCAAGCGCAGGGATTGGTGCTGGTGGACTTCTTCGCCACCTGGTGCGGACCATGCCAGGCCATGAAGCCGATCTTCCACCAGTTCGCCGATGACTACCAGGGGAAGGTGACGTGTGGTTCGCTGGACGTGGACAAGGCGGGCGCCACGGCGCGCAAGTACCGCGTGGCCGCTATCCCCACCATTATTCTCTTCCGGGACGGGCAGAAGGTAGCGGAGCGCGTGGGCTACTGCAGCGCCGAGCAACTCAAAGCCCTGGTCACGCCGTTCCTGCCCTAGGTTTCAGGGTTGTGAGTCATGCCAGGGGCGGGCCTTCGGTCCCGCCCTTTTGCCCGCTCGGCGCGCTCCCGTCACGGGAGGCGGTGGCGGGCATCCGCGCCCGGCGGCTCTAGCCACAACCGCCACAGTGCACTCATACTAACGCCAACGGCTGGGAAGCCAGCGGGTCAATCCGCAGCCGCCATTCTACCCCCGGCCATTCCCAGGTCACCAGCCACGCCCGCTCCTCCGGGTCGCGGGGCACGCGGGGCGCGTTTGGATCCGGCTCCAGCCGCGGCGCCTCGGGGATTGGCCCCTCCAAGGCTATTCCCCACAGGGCCACCAGGGCTCTGCGTCCCTCCAGCAGCGCCGCCGGGTGGCGCAGTTCCCAGTCGAGCGGCGCCTCTTCGCCGCCATGCAGGGCCATCTCCGGCCCCTCCGGCAGCGGCAGACACGCCACCGCCACGGTCCGCTCCGGATAGGTCAGCAACAACTGCCGCAGACTCCCCTGCTCCGATTCCTCCGGCACCTGGGCGTGGCCGTCAATCAAGCGGAAGCGGTCGCAGGCATACTCCCAAGCCTCCTGGATCGCGGGCAGGATGCGCAACGCCACCACGTTGCCTCCCTGCTGGATCGCCCAGGTTCGCCCCACCACCGGCGGGTTCAGCCCCGGAGCCAGCGCGGCGTTGCCGTAGCTGGTGAAGAAGCTCCCGGTAGCCGGATGCGCCCCCACCCGGTCGCCCGACTTGATCTCCCACTGCAGGAAGCCCCAGTCGCCCTCCGGCCGCCAGAGGCAAACCGGAAACGACTGCCAGCACAGCCCCCAGGTATCGTGCTCGGCGCCGGGCATGATCGGGTAGTGGGTCATGCTCCCCAGACGGATATCCGGCTCCAGCCGCCCGACCGCGGTCGCCCCTCCGTAGCAGGCGAAGCGAGTATCGGCCGACGGGGTAGCGCGGGGCGGGACCAGGTCATGCCAGCCGCGCGTGGCGAAGAGGTTCTCCAGCGCCGGCCCACGCTCGGCGTGAGGTAGCTCGCTCGCGGCCGGGTCCCAGACCCGCACCCGGTCGCGGTAGTTGCCGTGCCGCGGGCTGCGGGAGAAAGCATAGGAACGGATCGCCGGCACGCGTACCCCGCCATCGAAGGCATCCTCAATAGCCAGCAGCTCCGCCAGCAGGGCCTCGTAACGGCCCCCGACCTCCTCCGGGAGCCGCTGCGCATAGAGCAGCAGCAGCGACAGCTCCTGCAGGCAGACGCCACAGTAGCCATCGCTCAGGTGCTCTCCCCAGCCCCAGCCGTGGTCCCGCCAGTACGTGGCCGCCTCCAGCATCGCCCGGGCCAGGATTCCGCCTTCGTCCTCGGCTCCGGTGACCTCCAGCAGTAGCCAGGCGCAGACCAGGTCACCCAGGTACTTGTTGGGGTAGTAGACCTGACCCTCCTCGACTGCGTGCGAAAACCAGACCCGTGCGTCCGCGAACATCGCGTCCAGCAGACTGCGGCTCTCCGCGTCCAAGTCGTCGCGGAAGCACAGGTGCAACGCCAGCAGGTTGATGATAGTGAAGAAGGCAGCGTTGGTGTCCCGCGGCTCAGGCTCTTCCCAGTACCAGCGGAAACAGCCCTGGTACTCGCCCGGCGCGGTGACCTGCATCTGCCGCAGCGCGCCCAGCACCCGGGCGACTTCCAGGCGACCCAGTTCGCCCACCTGCGCCGCCTGCACCAGGCGCAGGGCAGCCTCCCGGCCGGGGTGGAGCCGCGTCAGCCCGCGCACGGTTACGGTATGCCCCGGCCCGTCGGTCCACCACAGACCGACCTCGGGGTCCCAGTGATCCTGCCAGTTAGGCGTCCAAACCTCAGCCGCCATGGGCCGGCACCTCCGGACACGCCAGACCGCCGGCCACGGGTGACCTCCGTTCCGGGCCGGCGGGATCCGGCAGTCTATGCGCTGATTCTGCCCCCTCCCGCTGGAAGAGAGCGCAGAGGTAGGGTCTACCTCGGCAACTCCTTCAGCTCCTCCCCCAGCTCCTTCTCCAACTCCTTCTGCAGGTCCTGCATCTCCTGGTCCAGTTCCCCGGCCAGTCCCTTGGAGTGGTCCAGCAACCACTCGTCCGGGTCAATGACCAGGCCGGTCGGCTGGCCGGGCAGGGCAATCTCGAAGTCCTGGCTGGGCTCAGTCAGCCAGACCGACTCCCGCCTCTCCCCTCCGCTGTGTCGGAGCAACAGGTCAATCGGCAGCTCAAACCGGCTGGGCGAGGTCCTCCACGTCTCTCCCGACTCGGCCTTGCCCTCCCCGGTAACAAAGGCCTGGGTCAAGCGTACCTTCGCCTTGCCCCCGCCGGTGCTCACGACCGCGCCTTTCACCCAGGGCACTCCGGTACCGTATACCCACTGCTGGAAGAACTTGGTCAGGCTGTGCCCGTAGCCTGCCTCCAGCGCCTGGCGCAGCTGGGCAACGGTGAACACCCGGCCCGCGTTGTCGGTGGCGAACTTGCGGACCGCCCGGAACCATGCCTCGTCGCCCAGGAGACGGCGTGACATGTGCAGGATCCAGGCCCCCTTCTCGTACAGCAGCGGCCCGTTGTCGGAGGCGTAGCACGACTTCTCCTTGTTCGGGTTGAGTGACGCGACGAGCACTGCCTCCGCCTGCTTCTTCATCGCCTCCCGCAGGGCCTGTCTGCCGCCCTTATGCTCCCTCCAGAGCGCCTGCGAATAAGTGGCGAAGCCCTCGATGGGGAACTCACTCTCCGTGCAGAACAGCAGGCTGCCCCACCAGTTGTGGGCCAGCTCATGCGCGACAAACTCGTCGTCAAACGGCTCCCGGAACGTCTTCTCCTGCAGCATGATGAAAGACTGGTCGCCGTGCCCGCCGCCGTACAGGTCGGGAATCTCGGCGATGGCAAACTTGGGAAAAGGGTACGGGCCGTACAGCCCCTCATAGAACTTGATCATCCGCCCGCACTTCTCCAGAAACTCCTGGGCCCGCGCCGCGTGCGCCGCAAAGGTGTAGCACTGCAGCGCCACCCGCCCCGCCTGGGACTCGGCCAGCGTGTAGGGCGCCGCCGTGAACGATAGCCCCGCCGCGGGGAAGCCTACCCGCCAGTGCCAGGTCCGCTCGTCCACGGTCGCCAGTTCGCCGGGGGAAACCACCTTCCAATCCTCCGGAGCGGTAATCTTCAGGTCGGCCGTAGCGGTATCGCCGGGGATCTGTGGGTACCACTCCGACTCGAAGCGAACGTAGGTACCCTCCTTGCCGATGTAGTCCCACAGCCGCTGGCCCTTGCCGCCTCCTCGGGGGCCATAGATCTCCCCCTCATACTCCAGCGTCAGCGTGGGCTTGGTTCCTGCCTCCAATCGCTGGAGCAGGCGCGCTGACACGGCCCCCTCCTTGTCTCGATCATACTTGAGAGGCTGGCCGTCGGCGCTGACCAGACGCCTGATCGCCAGGTTGGGGCGCAGGCGGAACTCCAGGCGTTCGATGGGCTTGAGCACCTCCCACTCTATTTCCGCGGTAGCCCTGAGATAGTGCCTATCTGGGAGGATCTCCGCTTGCAGGTCATAGTTGAGAATCTGGGCGGAGGCGCCTTGTGGGGCCACCTGCTGGGGCACCGCTGACCTAACCGGCGCGACAGCCGTGCGGCCGGTGGCGGGCTCGGTCGTGGGCGGGGGCGACTTGCGTCCACAGGCTCCCGCCAGCATCGGCGCGAGCGTGAGCACTAGCAGAATCACCCGAACTTGACAGCGCGACACGAGGCCTCTCTCCTTTCGTGCCTCCGGGGCGACCCTGTACCAACTAATCATTCACCTTCGCGACCCATACTCCTCTTTCTCGCGCTAGCCTCAGGTCCAGCATCCACCGCCGGATCGAGACGGCAGAAGAGCCGCCCTTCTGCGGCGGTGCAGGGGCCTGGCCCAATAGGGCAGCCCGCCCCGTCACCGGGGCAAGTCCCGGCTTGCGCTCCGACCAAGGCCGGTGACAAACTAGCGTCAAACACCCTTCTCCGCCGCGAAAGATGGTGTCTGACACCTTCTCACAGTTCTCACGGAGCGCCGTTCCCCTCGAAATCCGGGCCCACTCACTTTCCGCACCCCCTGAGACGGCGCTTTTTTTGCAGGGTCTGTTTACAATCATGTGCATTCCGGCTATAATGCAAGCAGTGTCGCTACATCATCCCAGGAGGTTGTATCATGAGCAGACGCACCGGTTTCACCCTGATTGAGCTGTTAGTCGTGATCGCGATTATCGCGATCCTCGCCGCGATTCTGTTCCCGGTGTTCGCCAAGGCGCGCCAGAAAGCGCAGGCAAATAACTGCCTGAGCAACATCAAACAGATTGCCCTGGCGAACATCATGTACGCCACCGACAACGACGACTGCTACGCCATAATCGGCTCCTACCTGGATCCTTGCCGAGCGGAATGGAACTGGGGGCCCACCGGCTGGGGCTTCATCAACACCTACTGGGGCAGCGCCTGGCCCTGGGTGCTCTATCCGTACATCAAGAACCAGCAGATCTACAACTGCCCCAGCTGCGCCGACAAGAAGATCAACTACATGTACAACATCTCGGACTGGGGGACCGGCTGCGGGTACCGCTGTGACGGAAGGCAGTACGAATTCCCCGTGGGCGCGAGAATGATCGCCCCCGCCGAGCGCATCATGTTCGTGGACGGCAACTACTGCTGCGACGGCTGCGGCTATGCCGCCGGCGACGGCACCGTCACCCGCAACGTGGCCAACGGCGATGGCTTGGGCCGGGCCCTGAACACGTACGGTTCGAACCCTCCGATAAGCTGCTCGCCGCACAACGGCGGCAACAACTGTGCGTACTGGGACGGGCACGCCAAGTGGCAGTCTCTGGCGGTCCTCGGCGACTGGTCCCTGAACATCCAGTGGCGGCCCTACCAGTAGTCTGCCTCTAATCGGCGAGAGCTAGGAAGATCACGAAGAGTATCGCGGGTGCGCCCGCGTCCTTACCGGGCGCGGGCGCTCTTGTCTTAACTCGCGCGCTGGGAGAGAGGACGCCGCGTTGCGACCCCCAGCATATGGGGTTGATCTTCAGGTGAAAGGAGAGACTTAGGATGAGACGCACGGGTTTTACCCTGATCGAGCTGTTGGTGGTGATCGCGATTATCGCGATCCTGGCCGCCATACTCTTCCCCGTCTTTGCTCGGGCCCGCGCCAAGGCCCAGCAGAACAACTGTTTGAGCAACGTCAAACAACTCGCGCTGGCCGCGATCATGTACTCGACCGACAACGACCAGAGGAGCGTACTTATGGGCTCCTATTCCCTCTACGCCTCCGGGCCGTGGGTCGTGCTGCCCGGCTTCTCTCCCTCCTACTGTCAGGGGGGGATTGCCTGGCCACAACTGCTGCAGCCGTACATCAAGAACGTCCAAATCTACAGCTGCCCGAGCCAGGCCGACAGCGCGTACGACTACATGATTAACGCCACCGGCCAGGGCTGCTGGTGCGGAGGCAATGGGCTGTGCAGTTTCGCCATAGAGAAGATCCAGAGCCCGGCGGAACGGCTGATGTTCATCGAGGGCACCTGCGGGGGTGGCCCCGGCTGCTACGGCCCCAACGCGTATGCTCTCACCTATCTGACCGGGTACCTGACCTACGCGCCGACCGTCAGCCCGCGCACTCGGGCAGTGCCGCATAACGAAGGCGCCAACTGCAACTTCTTCGACGGACACGCCAAGTGGATGTCCATGAACAGCCTCATAGACACGGCTAACGCTTACATGTGGTCCCCGGAGACCTAGCCCAGAACTGAGTTGGGGAAGAGGGGGAGGCGGCCGCTTGGCGCACAAGCACAAGCGCGGACGAAACAACGCCCCTGCCGAGGCTCGGCGGGGGCGTTCCTCCTCACCCCCTACCCCTCTCGCCTTGCAGGCGAGGAGTGAACCAGCAAGGTGACCGATCACTTCTCGCCCCCCCGGACTGGGAAAGCTGGAGAAAAGTGAACAGAAGCAAAGTAAAGTGATGATAGTGCCGGGAAGAGGTCTTGACTTGCCGCTCTGGAGGGCATAATATATCTTCAGTCTCTGACCCCAACGCGCAAAGGAGATGGTCCGGATGCTTCGAGCTCGCCCAGGTTTCACCCTCATTGAGCTGCTGGTCGTTATCGCGATCATCGCGATCCTGGCAGCCATCTTGTTCCCCGTCTTTGCCCGCGCTCGCGCCAGGCCATGCAGAATACCTGCTTGAACAACATCAAGCAGATCGCGCTGGCCGCCATCATGTACGCCACTGACAACGATCAGCACGGCGTGATCATGGGCAACTATGCTGCCGGCAACACCATCTGGCCCCTGCCCGCTGGCTTCAGCACGAGTTACACCGGCATCGCCTGGCCCTACCTGCTGCAGCCCTACATCAAGAACACCCAGATCTACAGCGACCCCAGCCAGGCCGACCTGCTCATTGACTACATGATTAACGCCACCCAGGTAGACGGCGGCGTTGGCAACGGCGACTGGTGCGGCGGCTGGCCCACCCGCAACGGCACCAATCACCACGCTTACGAGAAGATCCCCTCTCCCGCGGAGCGTCTGATGTTCGTCTGCGGCACCTACGGCGCGGCCCCCGGCTGCTACGGCGGCTACCCGATGCTGGTAACCGGCGCGGGGTATCAGTACTACGCTCCCGGCCAACTCAACAACCCGAAGATGGTGCCGCACAACCGCGGCAGCAACTGCTCGTACTTTGACGGCCACGCCAAGTGGCAGGCCGCGGAATTCCTGATGAACCCGGCTAACCTGATTTACTGGCAGCCGTACTCCTAGCGCGCCGGGAGCCAATCGGGAGGACAGCCTGAGCGCCCCCCGCCGGATCCCGGCGGGGGCGCTTTGCCTCACCCCCCTGCCCCCCTCTCCCTGCGGGAGAGGGGGGAGCGAGCGGCGAGGCCTCTAGTCCTCCTCCTGCAAAAGCGGCGTGCAGCCGGGCATGCCCGCGGCGCTCTTGAGAAACTCGGGGAAGTCCCCGCCCGCATCCTGCCGGAAGACCTCCACCGCTCGTTCGACTACCTCCGGGTGCGCTGCGGCGACATTGGTGGTGAGGGCGGGATCGGTCTCCAAGTCATAGACCAGCGGCTCCCCGCCCCAGAAGAGCGCGTTGCACCACCACTTATCCTCAATCATCGTCGTATGCGGCCCCCAGGCAACGGTCACGTGCTCCCGCCCCGGCTGCTTGCCCTCCATCACCGGCGTCAGGTCAATGCCCTCCATCCCCGTCGGTATCTCCTCCCCCAGCAGGCTCAGCAGTGTGGTGGTCAGGTCGTGGTTATAGCACAGGGCGTCGGTACGGCGAGCGCCTCGTCCGCTGCCCTCGGAGACGACGGGCGAGACGCCCGTCGTACCGGGAAGGCGGATCATCATAATCAGGTCCGCCACCGCGCGGGTCAGGGGATGGCCCTGCTTACCGGTGAGGTTGCTGTCGCCCAGGTTGTGCCCGTGGTCGGAGATTACGGCCAGCACCGTATCTTCCTCCCGCCCCGAGTCGTGCAGGGCCTGCAGGAAGTGCCCCAGCCAGCGGTCGGTCATGGTCACCTCCCCGGCGTAGTTGGCCCGCATGCGCCGTAGCTCCCGCTCCGTGAAAGCGTGCGCCGGGCCGTAGGTGGACCAGATGACATCTACCGGCATCTCGTCGGGATCATACAGTTTGCGGTAGTAGGCGGGCGGGTCCCACGGCTCGTGCGGGTCAAAGGAGTCCAGCACCAGGAAGAACCGCTCGGCGTCCTGGTTGCGATGCAGCCAGTCGGCCCCGCCGCGAAACACCTGGGCTGGGAAGTAGTCCTCCTCGCTGCGTCGCTCGGCGACGTTCATCAGATACTGCCGGTGCATGGCGCGGCGATGCGGGTTGTCGGTCTGCTCCGACAATACGCGGGCCAGCGCCTCGTCGGAGATGAACGGACCCGACCGGTAGGGGTCGGCCTCCTGTCCGCGTACCCAGTGCCACTCGTCAAAACCTCGCTGGAAGTTCTTGCTCGGCTTGAACTGGTGGTAGGTGTCGGTGATGAACCCGGTGCGGTAGCCCCGCTCGTGGAGCAGCTCGGCGATGGTCGGCTGATCCTCCGGGATCGGTCCCCAGCCCGGCGCGCCCACGAAATCGCCCTTCTGCATCCAGTGATCGTTGAAAGGATAGGTGCGCCGGCCCGTATGCAGCGCCCGCCGCACCGGCAGGGTGGGCAGCGACTCCGGGTAGCAGCGGGTGAAGACCACCGACTGCTCGGCCAGGGCATCCAGGTAGGGCGTCTGGATCCAATCACAGCCATAACAACCGCAGTGATCCTGCCGCCAGGAGTCCACGATGATCAATACGCAGTTCATGGGGGGACCTCCGGGAAGGGAATTGATGAACTATGATTGATGATTGATAGATTGCCGGAACGGCCCGCGTCACGCCCTTGCATACCACGCCTTGCGGATCATCAACCGTCAGTTGCGACTCGTTGACGCTGGGGCGGCCTGCTCTTCACGGTCCGGAAAGAGGCGATCAACATCGCCATCACCTCTCCGGCCTCGACCCGCGCCCGCCGTAGGCTGTCTTGCGGCGGGACACCCGCTGCTTCGAGCAGCTCAAGCCAGTAGATGCTCTCCTCCAGTTCCTGCAAGCCGCCCTCCAGCTTGCTGATGAACTCCGCCTTGGACCTGGCTCGGGTCGCCTCCCGGTAGTGTGCCCCCACTGAGGTACCACACCGCAGCAACTGGCGCCCAAGCACCTGAGCGACGGTGCTCTTCGGCAGACCGGCGTAGAGGCGTACGACCATCAAGGCGAAATCCCTTGTCCGCACCCGCAGATCCCTGTCGCCAGACACGTCGGTCATGGGTGTGGAGACCCTCCTCGGAACTGACCAATCGCAGTCACCGACGAGGAAGCCGGGCAGAGGCCGGCATCTTCAGTGCCTATGCTCCTGTCCCCTCTGCAATCATCAATCATCAATCATAGTTCATCAATCGCCGCCGTTCTCTACGTGCCTAACCGGATAGACCATCTCCTCCACCGGACAAACCTCGTCGCATTCGGTCTCGATGGTCGTCTGCGAGAACCCGAAGCGCTCCAGCAGCAGGTTCTCCACCGCCTGGCGCAGCCGCATCCGCTCCGCCTCGCTCTCATAGTGGGCCACCACGTGCAGGCTGACCGCGCGGATGTTGGAGCAGATGGACCAGGCGTGCAGGTGGTGGACTGAGACCACCTCGGGAATCTCGCCCAGGGCCAGGGCGATCTCCTCCAGGGTCAGACCGAAGGGCACGCCCTCCATCAGGATGTGCAGCGATTCGTGCCCTACCCGCACGGCGCTGGCTAAAATGAGCAACCCGATCAGCCCGGAAAGCACCGGATCCGCCAGATAGCGCCAGGGCCAGGGAGCAAGCAGCATGATGGCGGCCGCGACGATCACGGCGACACTGGCCAGCAGGTCGCCTAGCACGTGCAGGTAGGCGCTGCGCAGGTTCAGGTCCCCATGCGCGTGGCCCCGCAGGCGAAGCACGACCACCAGGTTGACCGCCAGGCCGATCAGGGCGATGATCAGCATGGCCCCGCTCTTGACCTCCGGCGGCTCAACCAAGCGTCGGTAGGCCTCCCAGAAGATCAGCCCGCAGATGACCAGCAGAGCGATCGCATTGAGCAACGCGGCGAAGATCTCGCTGCGGTGCAGGCCGTAGGTCAGTCGGTCGGTCGGCGGACGCAGGGCCAGACGCAGCGCGACATAGGCCAGCGCGAGCGAGGCCACGTCGCTGAAGACATGCCCGGCGTCGGAGAGCAGCGCCAGGGAACCGGTCCACCAGCCGCCGATCAACTCCACCACCATGATCCCGGCGGTGAGGTACGCGGCCCAGACCAGCTGCGCGCCCTTGGCCTGGTCTACCGCCGCAAGAGGGGCCACGCCGTGAGCGTGGTGGTCGTGGCTGTGGTTGTGGTGCTCGTGCGCCATGAGTGTATGGCTCGGTGCGCCAATTCGGGGCGTCGCCGCTATCCCTCCATTATCCTCTCCATCTGATACCCCAGCCCCGTTCCCTGCAGGCTGGCTGTGGAAGCCATCCCGTCCTGCAGCCGGAAGAGGCTCGCATGTACTCGCTGCTCGCCGGGTGGAGTGGCGGCCGGGAAGAACTGGCGGCTGTTAGCCTCCAGCCCCCTCATCGTGTACAGCCGTGCCCCCATTCCTACCGAGTGGATCAGCGCCAGGCTGGGGTTGGTCAAGTCCTGCAGCGCGTAAGGGATACCCTCCTCCTTGGCCTTCGCGGCCAAGACCATGTCCATGGAGTGCCCTTTGCAGGTCTTCAGCGCCAGTCCTGACCAGCCCAGTTCCAGCCCGAGCTGCAGCGCCTCCAGGCCGGTCAGGCTCTCGTCCAGGATGACCGGTTTGAGCGCAGACAGCCGCCGCATGTCGTGACGGTGCGTCTCCAGGTCCCGATCGGTGGGCTGCTCCAGGTACAAGATCCGGTCGTAGCACTCTGGCGAGGTCTCACGAATCCGCGTCAGCATCTCCACCAGATACTCCGGCGTCTCGCACTGCTCATTGGTGTCAGCCGTGAGATGCATTTCCGTCTGGCCGCGTTTCGCCAGTTCCTGCTTACCGATCTGATGCACTGCTAGGATGCGTTCCACGTCCCAGTCCAGATCATTCCCGCGCAGCTTGACCTTCAGGCAGAAGACTCCATCCCGGGCGATCCACTCGTCCAGACTGACCGGCTCCCCGTCCTGGGGATCGCTGTCGTCCTTCTCCCCCTGGGTGAGCTTATCCAGGCCGCCGACCAGGTGAAAGACGGGGACCGCCGGCAGATAGGCCTCCCGCAGGTACTGCGAGATGTACTTGCCCTGGTAGCGCGGCCCCAGGTAGCGACTGAGGTCGGACATGAACTCCGGTCCGTAACCCAGGTAGGAGTCAATGCCGTTGACGTTGCCGAAGGCGTCGTGGACAGCGGCATCTACCGGTGAAGCACAGACCAGGGCCCCCAGCAGCGGCTGCTGCAGACTCGGCTTGAGCAGCGCGCAGGCCTCCGCGTTCATCCGGCCCAACTCCGGCTCCAGGTCAAAGAACAGGTCAATGGGGTGCGCGTAGTATGGATAGGCGCTTACCTCGTCGGCGTAGCGCTGCACCAGCTGCTTCATACAGGCTTCCTTGCTGGCGTGATCCAGTTCCGGGGTCGGCCAGGACCAGAAGTCGGCCAGGAAGATCCCGCCCCAGCCGGAGGCCACCCGGCCCTGTCGGTTCTCAACTGTCACCTGCACCCGGCAGAAAGTGACCTGGTCCATGACCACCGCCCCGAACTTGAGCGGCGTCCGGGCCGTACAGGGCTCGAAGTGGATCACAACCTGTCTGACTTTGATGTCGCTATTCATAAGGCAGCCCCTTCGGTACGCGGTAGGAATGGACAAAGGGTTCTGTACGGGGCTCGGGCCGACCTCTTACGACTCCGTCCGCGGCGGGCCGGGGAGGACCGCCAGCAGCGCGGTCCCCGCCAGGCCCAGCGCCGCAGCCAGGCCAAAAGCGGGCCCCGCTCCGCTCGCCGCCCAGACTGCGCCGACCAGCGCCGAGGAGACAAAGTCGCCCACCCCATTCACGGTTGCCAGCACTCCGAAACCCAGCGTGCGCTGGTGCGGATCCAGGTAGTCCGCGCCGGTGGCCTTCTCCACCGCCTCCTCCGTACCCACGCACACGCCCGACAGAAAGAACACCACGATCATGGCCGGCAACACCGGTGGGGCCAGGGCCAAGATCACCGCCGCGCTTACGCCCGTCGCGTACCCGCCCACCAGCAGCCACTTCCGCCCCAGACGATCGCTGAGCGCCCCGGTGAGATAGGCGAAGACTGCCCCGACTACATTGTAGCCCGCATACAGCAGCAGCGGCAGCAGGGCGCCCAGCGGGTACGGCCCTGGTCCCTCCAGCAGGGCGCTCTTGCCCAGCGCCCAGAGGATCAGCAGCGTCTTGGAGAAGTCGCCCGCCCCGAAAAGGCCCACGGCAATCAGCCAGCGCCGAAAGCCGGGCGCCAGTTCCGACCAGCGCCGCCACAGAGAGGTCCGGGTAGTCTCTCGAGTGAGGTAGCGCTCTCGCGCCCCAAAGGCCAGTAGCCCTGCTGCCATCGCCCCGGGGATCAGGCTGTACCAGAACACGTGCCGCACCTGGCCGCTGATCATCAGTACAGCGACGGCCAGAAAGGGGCCCACCACCGCCCCGATCGTGTCGCCCATTCGCTCAAAGCCGTAGGCCTTGCCGTAGTTGCGCGGATGGGTGTCATCGGCCAATAGCGCGTCCTTGAGCGGCGAGCGCCACCCCCGGGCTAGCCACGCGACGGACCGGGCAACAACCAGCCAAAGGGGCCGGTAGATGAGTGCCAGGGAGGTAATCGCCAGGCTCGTGACCAGATACATGGCGCCGCCCCAGGCGCGTCGGGGACGGAGCCGATCCCCTAACATCCCAGAACCGAGTTTGGCGCCACTAGAGAGCAGATCGGCGGTGCCCTCGACCAGGCCCAACAGCGCCGGTCCCGCTCCGATCAGCCCCACCAGGACCGGCAGGACCACCGTCGCCATCTCGTGACTGATATCGCCAAAGAGACTGGCTAGCCCGATGGAAAGAACTGTACGGTTGAGCCACCGCCCTTCCTCGGGCGGCGCAGAACGGGGAGGCGAGGTCACGTCCAAAACACGGTCTCCTTAGTGGCGGCGGATACTGGCGCTGCGTTGCAGGCAGGTCTTCTGCGCCTCGTGGCGGAAACCCTTCTCTGGAGGACCAGAGCACCCGGCCCCGGACGCCAGCATGGCTCATCAAGACCACCCGGACCAGTACTTCACCGCCCAGCCCTCGGCAGTGAGCGCCCCGGAACAGGTGCGCTGGCGGCTGCCCGACCTGGAAGTGACCCTCTGGACCGACCGCGGCGTCTTCTCCAGAGGCAAGGTAGACCGCGGCACTGACCTGCTGGCGCGCGTCATGCAGTTGCCGGAAGCGGGCGAAATCCTGGACCTGGGCGCAGGCTACGGCCCGCTGGGAATCGTCGCGGCGCTGCGTTGTCCCCAGGCCCGGGTGACGCTCGTGGAGGTAAACGAGAGAGCGGCAGCGCTAGCGGAGAGGAACTTGGCGCTCAATCACGTCAATAATGCTGAGGTTCTGGTGGGCGATGCGCCCCAGGTCCTCGGCGACCGGCAGTTTGACGCCATCGTCACCAACCCGCCCCTGCGAGCAGGCAAAGCGGCAGTCATGCGCCTGTTCGCCGACGCCCGCCAGCGGCTGGGACCCGGCGGAAGCCTGTGGTTCGTCGCTCAGACCAAGCAAGGAGCCAAGACCCTGGCGCGGGAGGTGGGGGCGCTGTTCACGCGGGTTGAAGAGGTAGAACTGGGGAGCGGGTACCGGGTCTATCGGGCCTCAGCGTAAGGGCGGCTTGCGCGGTTTGCCGCGCCGGCCGCCCGCTCGGTAACCTGCGGAGTTATCTACAGCCCAGCGCATACTTCGGAAACGGGCGCACCTCGCTGCGCTGCGCGCAGTGCGCCCCTACAGGGAGGTACCCATTATGACCGTTCACGAAGCCATTCAGAATCGTTTCAGCGTGCGTTCCTATCAGGACAAGCCGGTGGAGGAAGAGAAGCTCCTGCGAGTGCTGGAGGCGGCCCGGCTGGCGCCCTCAGCCGGGAATCGCCAGGAGTGGCGCTTCGTGGTCGTGCGTGACGCGGAGACCCGGCGCGCGCTCATGGACGCCGCCAACGGTCAGGCCTTCATCGCCCAGGCCCCGGTGGTCATCGCCGCCTGCGCTCAGGGCGAGCGGCACGTCATGACCTGCGGCCAACTCTCCTATCCCATTGACGTCGCCATCGCTCTCGAGCACATTGCGCTCGCCGCGACGGAGGAAGGCCTGGGCACCTGCTGGGTCGGCGCTTTCAAGGAAGACCAGGTCAAGCGCATCCTAGGCCTCCCCGCCGACGTGCGCGTGGTGGAACTCATGCCGCTGGGCTACCCGGCCACCAGCCCCGGCCCCAAGCGTCGCCTGGCGCTGGAGGAGATCGTCAAGTGGGAGAGGTGGGACTAGGGCCGGGCGGCCCCTACCGCCAATCCCCGCGCAGGAAGGGCAACCCGCCGTGCGATAGCGCGTGGCGGAAGACAAACAGGTTGCCTAGCCCGCCCAGAATGCCGATCCCGCCCAGAATCATGCCGATCAGGGCCAGGATCTTGTTGGTGCCCC
>FWPV01001567.1_pt1 | contig 38338 bp, 30 predicted proteins | sample 2228371 | NCBI WGS metagenome assembly FWPV01 (sample SAMEA103939776, study PRJEB20133) | metagenome
CCGCCGACCGTGGCTGGCGTCATCAGCAGTACGAGCAATACGTGCTCGATGAAGTTATTCCGTTTATCCGTGATCACAGCGCCGAAAGCGGCAAGTACTTGACGGTTGGTTGCAGTATGGGCGCCTATCACGCGGCCAACTTCTTCTTCAAGCACCCCAAGTATTTTGATATGCTCATTGCCTTGAGCGGTCTGTACGGCCCTGAATACTTCGTCGGCAGTCACATGGATGACACCGTCTATTTCAACTTCCCCCTGTGTTATCTGCCCCGCCTGACCGATCCGACGTATCTTGAGCAGTTTCGTCAGAGCCGGATCATCATCTGTGTAGGGCAGGGGGCGTGGGAGGAGGACAGCTTACGCGAAACGCGCGCGCTCGAGTCCGTATTGCAGACCCTGGATATTCCTGCTTGGGTTGACTATTGGGGCCCGGATGTCAATCACGATTGGCCCTGGTGGCGCAAGCAGTTATCTTATTTCCTGGAGAAGTGTTTATGACCGTTACGGTTCCCCTACGTGAGCAAATCGCTGCTCTCATCCGTGTTGGATTGCAGAAAGCCCAAGCCGCCGGCGCTTTCCCGGCCTTTGACATTCCGGAGACTATTCCGGTGGATCAGAGCCGTCATGAGGCCCATGGGGATTATGCTTCGCCGGTGTGCATGGGATTAGCGCGTGTGCTGCGCCGCGCACCGCTGCACATTGCCTCTCTTGTGGCTCAGCACATCCCTCCTGCCGACTTTATTGCCCAGGTGGAGGTCGCGCCACCGGGCTACCTCAACTTTACTCTTTCAACCGCCTGGCTGGCGCAGCAAATTCCCGCGATCCTCGCGGCCGGTGAAACATGGGGCAACGTTGATGTGGGCCGTGGACGACGTATCCAGGTTGAGTTCGTCAGCGCCAACCCCACCGGCCCGATCACCATCGGTTCGGCGCGCAATGCGGTTATCGGTGATACGTTGGCGGCACTGTTGGAGGCGGCCGGCTATGCGGTCGAACGCGAATATTACGTTAACGATGCCGGCTCCAAAGTGCGCAATTTTGGCGCGAGCATCTTTGCGCGTTACGCGAACCTGTTCGGTGTGGCTGAACCTTTCCCTGAAAACGGCTATCCGGGCGCGTATGTGACCGAGCTGGCACGGCGCGCGCAGGCGGAATTCGGAGATTTTTATCTCACCCAGGAACGCGATGCCGCACTGCGCGCTTTGGGAGAATGGGGGGTGGCCCGCATCCTCGACGGCATCCGCGATGATCTGGCACAGTTGCGCGTTCACTTTGATAGCTGGTTTAGTGAAAGGTCACTCTACGACAGCGGACTTTTTGACTTTACACTGGCGAAATTGCGCGCCGGCGGCTATATCGTCGAATATGACGATGCCATCTGGTTCCGCCATCCTGACTTGGAGAAGGATGCGGTGCTCATTCGTTCCCCAAAAGTGATCCCCAACCCTGAGGATCGTCCGACCTATCTGGCTTCCGATATTCCCTATGTGTGGAACAAATTGGTGTTGCGGGGCTTCGACAGAGCCATCTACGTTTGGGGTGCCGATCATCATGGAGACGTGCCGCGGGTACAGGCGGCCGCCAAAGCGCTCGGCGTGGATGTTGATCGGCTGGTATTTATTCTCTACCAAATGGTAACGCTGCTGCGGAGTGGCCAGGAAGTGCGCATGTCCAAAAGTTCCGGCGAGTTTGTCACCTTGCGGGAGTTAATCGAGGAGGTGGGGCCGGATCCGATTCGTTTCATGATGCTGACGCGGACGGTGGATGTGACCCTGGACTTCGATCTCGATTTGGTGGTCGAACAGTCGGAGCGCAATCCTGTTTATTATGTCCAATATGCCCATACGCGCATCGCCGGCGTGCTGCGCAAGGCGCGCGAAGAGGGATGGGATCTGGATGTGCCGGGCGATCCCGCCCTGCTGACTCATCCGAGTGAGTTGGCGTTATTGCGCAAAATGTTGGCGTTGCCTGAAGTCATCGCCCTGGCGGCAAGCACGCTGTCACCCCATTACCTGACCTTCTACGCGACCGAACTGGCGGCCCTGTTTCACGCTTTTTACCGTGACTGTCGCATTGTCTCGTCGCTGCCCGAAGACGCCACGTTGACCCGTGCGCGGTTGATGCTGGCGCGCGCCGCCCAACACGTCCTCGCCCGCGTCCTGCATCTTATGGGGATGGACGCCCCCGAACGCATGTAATCTTGGTGGAGAGTAGCCGGTAGACAGGGCCTGCTTCCCGTTTCCCTTCCCCCTTCTCCCTTCTCCCTTCTCCCTTCTCCCTTCCCCCGTCTACCGTCTACCGTCTACCGTCTACCGTCTACCGTCTACCGTCTACTTTCTACCGTCTACCGTCTACTTTCTACCGTCTACATTACCTTTCAAGGAGCTATCATGGGACTCAAACCTGACCACTGGATTCGCAAAATGGCGTTGGAACAACAAATGATTGATCCGTTTTTCGATGGACAGATGCGCAACGGCGTGATCTCGTATGGGCTGTCTTCGTATGGTTACGATATTCGCGTTGCTAACGAGTTCAAGGTATTCACTTCCGGCGTGGGTGATCTCTCGCTGGTTGATCCCAAGCATATAGACACGCGGGCGATGGTTGATTTCGTGGGGGATGTTTGTATTATCCCGCCCAACTCTTTCGCCCTGGCCCGCAGCCTCGAATATATACGAATGCCGCGCAATGTCTTAGGCGCCGTCCTGGGCAAGTCGACCTATGCTCGTTGCGGCATTGTGACGAACTTCACGCCCCTCGAACCCGGCTGGCATGGTTTCATCACCATCGAAATCAGCAACACAACCCCATTGCCGGCCAAAATCTACGCCAACGAGGGGATTGCCCAGGTGTTGTTCTTTGAGGGAGACGAACCGTGCGAAGTCTCGTATGCGGACAAGAAGGGCAAATATCAGGGTCAGCAGGGGGTTGTGCTGCCGCGACTGTAGCCGCAGTGTTATGGATGGCCATGGTTGAGCGATGATATGAAACTGCGTCTGGCTTTCTTGCTGAGCCTTTTCTCGTCGCTGATCTGTGTGCTGGCATTACCTCTGTGGATCGTGCGTTATGCGCTGTTCACGCCGGATTTTTACCGCCGATGGTCACGGGAGAGCGATTTCCCGGCGCATTTGAGCGCTGCGCTGGCTACCGACTTGCCGCATCGCATTCCTGTTGCCCTATGGCCGGCCTGGATCCCCCGTGAGCCGACGGCACTGCGTGCCCTACTCGATTATGGATTGATGCTATCCGAACCCGAGAACCTGCTCGCGCAGGTAGGCCCATCCTGGGCGTGTTGGGGACTCGGTGAAGCGTCGGCGCCCGAACGGTTGACGCCGGTGTTGGCGCGGCTTCTCTCCACCGAGCGAGGAGAAAACATCCGCGCCTACCTCTGGCGCGCGTTGCCCTCTTGTGCTGCCGGGACGCCGCCGGCGTGCGTACCCCTCGATCCCGGCGACCATGCGGCGGTAGGGCAACAGCAGCAAGCATGGTGGAACGGCTTTACCGGCGACCTCATTGCTGTTTGTGATACACTTGAGACCGAAGCGATCGGCGCATGGCAAGCCCCCGCCTGGCTGCCTTGGATATGGTATGCGCCGTTGGTGGCCTTGCTGGGAGCTGTGATAGCCGCCTTGTTGATCGCCGATCGCAGACGTTGGGCCTGTTTTAGCGTGCCCCTGCTCACGACCGGCTTTTTTGTCGGCCTGACCGGTGTCTTGGCGCGTCTGGATAAACTCCCGCCACCGGACATTCGCGTATGGAGCGGCATACCGTTTTCGGCGGCGACGATAGCAGTATTCGAACCGTTGTGGTACGGGTTATGGCGTGGACTTGGCCCGCTTTTTCTGATGGGCGGGGCGGCAGCCCTGGCCTTAGGATTGCTCTGCCTGGTATTGGTCTTTGAGGGACGAGTCGCCAGGTGGCTGGCCGTACTGGGAAGTTTGCTGGCATTGGGAATGGGCGCCCAGTTCTACCCGGCTTCGTTCTTGACCGCTTTGCCGTCGCTGCCCGAGCCGCTTGTGGAGTTCACCCCGACCCCCTGGCCCACCCTGACTGCCACCCCGACCCGAACCCCCACACCGACTTTGACACCGACTCCTTACTATTGGCCGGTGCAGCCCGGCACTCCCGTACCAACGCCGGCCGGCGCCTTGACCGAAGCCGCCCAATTGCTCGGTTGCGTTCGGGGCGTGGAAGCGCCGGTGCGCGCCGTGCAGCTTTCTGCCGACGAAATGCATGTCCTTTACACCGCGACGACCCAGCGTTACCGTTTCCCGACCCTGTTGTCCTTGATCCAGATGACCAATCCGCTAACGGCGACGACCTTTGCTTTAGCGGCTGATGCAACCCAGATCGCCGTTGCCCATGAACGGAACCTTTATCTCTACACTTTTCTTGCCTGGACGCGGGCATTGCGTAGTCGGGTCTCGACTTTTTCGCGTATTCAGACATTGACGTATGCCGTCGGGCAGGAACAGCTTGTCCTGGGATTGGAAAATGGCTATTTGTGGGTCATTGATCCGACCAACGGGGCTATTGTCTGGTTGCTGGCGGCGGGAAACAGTCCCCTGACGGCACTGGCGGCCCATCCGACCCAACCGCTCGTGCTTGCGGGGGCCGCCGATGGCCTCGTGTACCTGTGGGATATGACCAATGGGGCACAGGTAGCCGTCTTTGAAGGACATCAGACGGCGGTACAATTCCTTGTTTTTGCACCTCAGGACACCCTGGCCCTCTCGGTGGATGCGGACGGACAATGGATTTTGTGGGATCTGGCCGGCAAAACGTTGCTCCGGCGACGCACTCCTCCGCCGGATGTCGCGCTATCCGTATTGCTGTGGACAAAAGAGGGTATCATTGGTGGGACAACGAACGGCGAATTGCTTTTCGTGGGCGAAGAGCTGTCGCTGACCCGCCGGCAGGTTTCTGCGGACGCCATCACGGCACTCTCCGTGGCTCCGTCTGGTACGGCGGTCATCGGTTTTGCCACCGGTGAACTTTGCCTGTGGGGTGTCCTCGATGTGCCGTAAAGTGTAGATATTATACACCGCTTGTGTTGAGGTTTTCTTATGGGCGAACCTATCCGCATTTTACATTTTGCCGATCTCCATATCGGTATGGAGAACTACGGGCGACTGGACCCCGCATCGGCCCTGAACCAGCGCATTGTGGATTTCATCGCCCGTCTGGATGAGGTCATCGAGTATGCCATTGCGCACGAAGCCGATGTGGTCCTCTTTGCCGGCGATGCTTTCCGCACGCGCAGCCCCAACCCCACCCAGCAACGCGAATTTGCCGGGCGCATCCGGCGTCTATCCCAGGCCGCGATTCCCACCGTCCTGCTCGTAGGCAACCACGATATTCCCATCATGGAGCGGCGCGCTTCGAGTGTTGAAATCTTCGACACCCTGGCCGTGCCCTACGTGACCGTTGCGGCGCGTCCCGCTTTATTGCGCTTGGAAACGCGCCGTGGCGTGCTTCAACTGGCGACGATCCCCTATCCGGTGCGCCAGCGTTTGCTCGCCCGTGAACAGTTCCGTCAGCTCGATCAAGAGGCCCTGGAGCGCGCGGTAAGCGAAGCCGTGGTCAATCTGATCAACGGCTTTACGGCGCAACTCGATCCGCAACTGCCGGCAGTGTTGGTCGGACATTTCTCGGTCGAAAATGCCCATTGGGGATCCGAGCGCACTATCATGATGGGCCGCGATGTGGCGATCCCCTTTTCCGCCCTGGCCGATAGCGCCTGGGACTATGTCGCCTTGGGACACATTCATCAGCATCAGGATCTCAACCCGGGCAATGTGCCACCGGTGGTATACGCCGGCAGTTTGGAAAGGGTGGACTTCGGTGAGGAGAAGCAACCCAAAGGCTTCTGTTGGGTCGAAGTACAGCGCGGGGCAACAACGTGGCGTTATGTCGAAGTGCCGGCGCGCCCTTTTGTCACGATCCGCGTGGATGTACGCCAGGAGGCACATCCCCTCCGCTTGATCGAACGTACCTTGGCCTCTCATACTCTTGATCAAACGGTTGTGCGGTTGATCGTCCAGATGTTGCCCGAACAGGAACCCCATCTGCGGGATGCCGATCTGGCACCTCTGTTGGCGGACGCTTTCTTTGCGCAGATCAACCGTGAGGTAGATCGCGCCGTGCGCGATCGTCTGGCCGATTTACAGCCGGACGACATGACACCCATGCATTTGTTGGCGCGTTATTTACAGGCCAAGGGTAAGACGGAAGATGATCTATCGTCTTACCTGAATGTAGCCCAGACGATTTTTACCGCCGCCGATGCGCCTGTGGACGATGAAACTTGACAAAGCGGCGAAATCTTCTATAGTCTGGAGTAGATGTTATTCAAAACTCATCCGGCCAACGGGAGATAGCGTGTTCAGAAAACCCTTTTATTCAGCGATGTCGGTCCTCATGCTGGTTGGATTGCTGACAGGGGGAATCGCCGAGTATGTAGGGGCTTCACGTTCTTCTCATTCCTCTTTACAGTCCCCTGGGACTCAACGCCTCTCAACTTATTGGAGCATGAGGATTCGGCGTTGGGAGAGCCTCATTCTCCAGGAAGCCAATCGTCGCAGCCTTGACCCTGATTTTTTGGCTGCCCTGGTCTGGATGGAATCGCGTGGGGATGCTAAAGCCATCGGGCCGACCGGTTCGGTGGGATTGATGCAGGTGATGCCCAAGGAGGAAGGATTCTCCTGGCGACCTTCTAAGGAAGTCCTGCTTGATCCCGCCATGAATCTTTTTTGGGGGACGCGAACGATCTCGATCATCATCAAACAGGCGGATGGCGATATTTTCAACGCCTTGGCGGCCTACAACGCCGGTTGGGAGAAGGTCGCTCATAATCGGCCCCGTTATTATGCGATGACTATCTTGCGTGACTATGCCAACGCGATTGCCGTACGCTGTGGGATCGGTGGCCGTTGGATTGCCTACTATGCTGTGAGAAGCCCTTACATCCATGGGCCGATTTGGATAGCGGATTCGGCCCGCCAGGATGTATACTTTTTCGGTCAGGCGAACCGCCTCTTGGAGGGAACGGTACTTATTCCCGATGTCTCGCCGACTTCGGTGGTAGCGGGTTTCGACTCGGACGAAAACGGCATACACCACGAGGTCGGAATATGGCTGTATAGCGTTGAGCGCGCCCGCTGGGACAGTTGCTCGCTTTTCTCGGACGTGAGTACGGCACCGTTGACCCCCCTGGCGACGCCTTCCCTCACGCCGGCTGCGACCCCGGCGGTCGGCGCACCCCCGGCGCCGACGTCAACCGGCACGGCTGCTTTGCTCCTGACGGCCACACCCGACCTGGATTCAAGCCCGGCAGAGGCTGTTGTCCTGGCCGATGGCGCCGATCTGCGACCGGGGGCGACGCGCTGGTGGTTCCCCTCGACAACCCTGCCGGCCGGCACCCCTGTCCGTCTGCTCGGCTATGATCCCGGTGTGCCGGATTGGGTTTATATCGGCACACTCGATGGGACTATGAAGGGATGGGTGCGTACTGCTGATCTCAAAATATCCCGGGCTTTGCAGAGTCTGCCCCTGGTGACGCCCATTCCCACCTTGACCCCTACCTCGACCGCCACACTCACGCCGTCACCTACTCCCACCGTCGCATGTAGCGGAGAGCCCCTGTGGGGAGAAGCCTGGCCCATAAAAACAATGTACACGGCTGATGGCTGGATGACCGTCATTTACGTCCGTGGGCATGGGGGCAATTGTGTGTATACCTACGCCTGGAACGAAGAGGAAAACGTGGTGGGGAGAGCAATCCTCGAGGGTGTTACCTTTGAAGTTCATTCGACGGAGCGGGCGGGCAATATTGTGGGGACCGCGGTGGTCATGTCAGGAGATGAAACGGTACGGGTGGGAGTGTTTGTTAAGCCACCGGAGAACTAGGAACGAAAGTTACGCTTGTGGAGTTGTCGTCCGCTATGGGCCGGGAAAGTTTATCCTGGCCTTTATTTTCTCAGCCTGCCGTGCTATTGACTATGAAAATTGATCTTTTGGTGCATTCTGCCGGACAATTGTGTATTATTCCACCCCATAATCGTGGCCCGCAACGTGGGACGCGCTTGGGCGATCTGGGCATCATTGACGATGGGGCAGTAGCGATTGCTAAAGGGCGTGTCGTGGCGGTCGGTTCCACCTCGGCGCTGACGGCGCGCTATCAGGCACTGCGCGACATTGACGCGCAAGGTAGAGTGGTGTGTCCCGGCTTTGTTGATCCGCATACCCATCTGGTATGGATGGGAGACCGCGCGGCGGAATTCGAGCAGCGCATTGCCGGGGCGACCTATATGGAGCTGATGGCGGCGGGTGGCGGAATTATGTCCACCGTGCGGGCGACGCGGGCGGCTTCTGTTGATGCGTTGGTCGCCGCCATGCGTCTCCGTCTCGATCGAATGCTGGTTCATGGCACGACAACGGTGGAAGTGAAGACGGGTTACGGCCTGGAAACGGAGGCGGAACTGCGGCAGTTGACAGCCATCGTGACCCTGGGCCGTCGCCATCCCGCCACCCTCGTCCCCACTTTTCTGGGCGCGCATGCCATTCCCGCCGAATATCGGGACCGTCCCACTGCTTATGTCGAGCTGGTGAGCGACGTGATGCTGCCTGCCGTGGTGGAAAGCTCCCGGCGTTTGGGATTAGCGCGTCTGCCCTTCTGCGATGTCTTTTGTGAAGACGGTGCGTTCGATGTGGCCCAGAGCCGCCGCATCCTCGAGGCGGCGCGCGCCTTGGGCTTCCCCCTCAAAATCCACGTGGATGAATTTGCCACCTTGGGGGGAACGAAACTGGCCGTGGCGTTGGGAGCAACCTCGGCGGATCACCTGGTCACGACGCCACCGGAGGACATTGCCCTGCTTGGTGCGTCGGACACGGTGGCCGTGGCACTTCCCTGTACTCCCTTCGGCTTGGGGCATTGCGAGTACACCCCTGCCCGTGCGCTTTTAGAAGCAGGAGCCGCTTTAGCCCTGGCCAGCGATTGTAATCCGGGCACCGCCTGGAATGAATCCATGCCTTTTGTGATCGCTTTGGCGTGTCGTTATCTGCGACTCACACCCGCCCAGGCTTTGGTAGCCGCGACCTTGAACGCCGCGTTTGCGATTGGGTTAGGCGATCAAGTGGGGAGCCTGACCCCCGGCTACGCGGGTGATTTGCTGATCCTGGACATGCCTGACTATCGGCATTTGGGCTATCGCTTTGGTACGAATCCCGTCATGACGGTCATCAAGCATGGTGAAGTCGTGGCGTACCATGGGCAGCGGTGTTACTATGACGCTTGAACCGGGCACGCAATACACCCTGGCGGTGACGGAAGGTGGCGGGCGCATTGATGCCTTTATCGCTACGGCCATAGCGACCTTATCGCGCACGGCCGTACAGCGGCTCATTGAGGCGGGACATGTATTGGTGAACGGTGCTGCTCCGCGCGCTGCCTACAAAGTGCGCGCCGGCGATACGATTACGGTGTACGTTCCACCTCCCCAGCTGACCGTCATTGTGCCGGAAGCCTTGCCGTTGGATATCCTCTACGAAGATGCGGATATGCTCGTTGTCAACAAGATGGCGGGCATGGTCGTTCATCCCGGCGCGGGTAATTTCTCCGGCACACTGGTCAATGCCTTGCTGGCCCATTGCACCGATCTAGGAGGGATCGGCGGGGAACTGCGGCCTGGGGTTGTCCATCGTCTGGATAAGGATACCTCCGGTGTACTCGTCGTGGCTAAAAACGACCACGCCATTCAGGCTTTACAACGGCAATTCAAGGCGCGTGAGGTGCAGAAGATTTATACGGCGTTGGTGATCGGCCACCTGGAGCAGTCCGAAGGGCTGATTGAAGCGCCGGTGGGGCGGCATCCCGTGAAACGTCAGCGCATGGCCGTCCTGGCGGTTGGTAAGCCTGCTCGCACCCGTTGGAAGACGCGCGCGTATTACCGCGACGACAAAAATCGTATCTACACCCTGCTTGATGTCTATTTGTTGACCGGACGCACGCATCAGATCCGCGTACATTTCTCCTGGCTCGGCTATCCCCTGGTGGGGGACACCGTCTATGGGCCGGCGCAAAGTCCCTTGTCTGCTCCGCGGCAGTTCCTGCACGCGCACTCCCTCACCCTACGGCATCCTACGCGTGGAGAGGAAATGACCTTTGTGGCTCCATTACCGGCCGATTTGACGGCGCTTTTGCAGACCCTATCGCCCTTCCCCTTGTCGGCGCGCAACTCTTGAAGTGGGTCATGTTCTGGCCGGCTGAGCAGGCCGATCGGAATTTTCGTTCCGGTTCATGATGGAGTGGGGCTGTGCGCCGATTTGACGATGTGGGCAAAATCAGGTATGCTTGGGCTATGAAAAAGCAACGGCTCGATCATTTGCTGGTTGAGCGGGGGTTGGCCGATGATATTGCCATGGCGCAGCGTTTGCTCGGCGCCGGCGAGGTCCTGGTAGAGGGCCGGTTGACGGATTGTGCCGCCATGTTTTTCCCCGTGGACGTAGCCATCGCCCTCAAGTCGAAATCGCGTTTTGTAAGTCGGGGAGGGGAGAAACTGGCGGCCGCTATAGAGCGTTTTGCGATTATGGTGACCGGCAAAGTCGCCGCCGATATCGGTGCTTCGACCGGTGGCTTTACGGATTGCCTGCTTCACTACGGCGCGGCGAAAGTGTACGCGATTGATGTGGGATATGGGCAACTGGCATGGGAATTACGCCAGGATGCGCGGGTGGTCGTGCTGGAGCGGGTGAACGCGCGCTATTTGCCGGCCCTGCCGGAACCGGTGGACTTGATCGTATCGGACGTTTCATTTATCTCGCTGCGTCTTATCTATGCGACGGCGGTACGCTGGCTAAAACCCGGCGGCACGGTGATTGCGTTAATCAAGCCGCAGTTCGAGGCTGAGCGGAAATCTGTGGGCAAGGGCGGCGTCGTGCGCGACCCGGCCGTCCATCGGCGCGTGCTCGAAACGGTGACGGCGGCCATGGCCGCTCTGGGCTTGGGCCTGCGCGGCCTGATGGTCTCGCCGCTCCGTGGCCCGGCGGGTAACGTGGAATTTTTGGGTTGGTGGGACTTGGGTGCAACTCCCGAGGATATTCAGTCATGGATTGAGCGAACTTTGCAGAATGTCGCGTCTATGTGACTACCTGACAAGGAGCTAATTTAGGAGCAGGATGGATCCTCAGCATATTCGAAATTTCAGTATCATTGCACACATTGATCACGGCAAATCAACGTTGGCCGACCGTCTGCTTGAAGTTACCGGCACGGTTGAAGCGCGGAGATTTGCCGGTGGTCAATCCCAGGTGCTTGACAGCATGGACCTGGAAAAAGAGAAAGGGGTGACCATCAAGGCTTCGGCGGTGCAAATGCACTGGACGGCTGCCGATGGCGAGGAATATGAACTGAACTTGATTGACACGCCGGGCCATGTGGACTTTGCTTATGAAGTGAGCCGTGCCCTGGCGGCCTGTGAAGGCGCAGTGTTGGTCGTTGACGCGACCCAGGGAATCGAGGCCCAGACGTTGGCCAACCTGTATATGGCCCTGGAGAACGATCTGGAAATCGTGCCGGTGATCAACAAAATTGACCTGGCGACGGCGGAAGTGGAAAGAGTGGCGCGCGAAGTGGCCGATCTGCTGGGTGTGCCGGTCGAAGATGTGATACCCGTCTCCGCCAAAGAAGGGACGAACGTCGCGGCAGTCCTTCAGGCGATTGTGGAGCGCGTTCCGCCGCCCAAGGGGAACGATGTGACGGCGCCCTTGCGGGCCTTGGTCTTCGATTCGCATTACGATTCCTATAAGGGCGTTGTCGCTTACGTGCGAATCTACGAAGGTCAGCTTAACAGTACGACTCCCTTGCTCATGATGGCGACCGGTGCCAAGACCGACCCCGTGGAAATCGGCGTTTTCAAACCGGGGATGGAGCCGGTAGAATCTCTTTCTGCCGGGGAAGTCGGGTACATTGCCACCGGTTTTAAGTCGGTGCGGGAGGCGCGGGTGGGGGACACGGTGACGGAACAACGTCGCCCGGCTGCGGCGCCACTGCCCGGCTACCGTCCTGCCAAGCCGATGGTCTTTGCCAGCCTGTATCCTGCGGAGGCCGATGATTACGAAAACTTGCGGGATGCGCTTGAGAAATTGCAACTCAATGACGCTTCCCTCACCTATCAGCCGGAAACATCGCAGGCACTGCAATTCGGCTTCCGTTGTGGCTTCCTGGGCCTTTTCCACATGATCATCGTGCAGGAGCGATTGGAACGTGAGTATGCGCAAGACCTGGTGGTGACGGCGCCGAGTGTGGCCTATCAAGTGTTGTTGACGAACGGCGAAGAGATCGAGATCCACCGTCCTGCCGATCTTCCTGATCCTTCATTGGTGGCCGAGGTGCGTGAGCCGTGGATGAAGGTGCAGGTGCTGACGCCGAACGAATATATCGGCCCGCTTATGGAAATTTTCCGTCGCAAACGCGGTAACTTTTTGCTAACCGAGACCTTAGATGCGCGTCGGGTCCTGCTCACCTTTGAAGTGCCGCTGGCCGAGATGGTCATTGATTTGCACGACCGTATCAAGTCGGTCACGCGGGGCTATGCTTCGATGGACTACACTTTTGATAGTTATCGTGCCGATGATCTGGTCAAGGTGGATGTATTGGTGAACAAGGAGCCGGTTGATGCGCTGGCCATCATCGTCCACCGCGAAAAGGCTTATGAAAAAGGCTCCCTGCTCATTCGCAAGATGAAAGAGGTCATTCCACGTCAATTGTTCGAGGTGCCGATCCAGGCGGTGGTAGGGGGCAAAGTGATCGCGCGCGTCAATATTCAAGCCCTGCGCAAGGATGTTTTGGCGAAGTGTTATGGGGGTGATGTCACCCGTAAGCGCAAATTGCTCGAAAAGCAGAAAGCCGGTAAGAAACGGATGAAGCAAATCGGTAACGTGATCATTCCCCAGGAGGCGTTCCTGGCGATGCTGCGGCTGGATGAAGATTGAGTTGGAGGCAAGGGGTGTGGGAACCTTGATCGAAGCCTGGCATAGAATGCCTGCGGCGCGGCGTCGGCAGGCAGTGTTGCTTGTGTTTACCTTCCTGTTTCTGGGGGTGATGATTTGGACCGCACGGACGGTCTTGATCCCCTATGTGTTTGGCCTTGTTCTGGCCTATGTCATATCCCCCTTCGTGAGATTCTTTGAACGGGGCTTCTTGTGGTTGAGTCGGCATCGTTACCTGGGTTTTGTGCGCCGTGTAGCGCGCGGTCTGGCCATTGGATTGGTCTACCTCCTCATGTTGGCTGTTTTGGTCGGCTTTTTTTCGATCTTAGTGCCGCTTCTGGTTGAACAGGGTAAATCACTCTGGGAAGCGAGAGATTCCATCTGGCGTTACATTTCCCGCCTCGGCGAAGACTTGTTGGAGCAGTACCGCTTGCTGCCGGAACAGGTCCGTGTCCAGATTGACGAAAATCTGACGAAGTTCGGCGCGCAGGCCGGCAAAATCATCCAACAAGCGTTGGGGGGCACGGCGGTGGTGATTTCCTATACTTTCAGCCTGGTGCTGGCCATCTTGATCATTCCCTTTTGGACGTTTTACATGCTACTCGACTCCCGCCAATTGAGCAGAGCGTTTGTGCATGTGATTCCCCTTTCGATTCGTGAAGATGTGTTGAAGATAGCGGCACTTATGGATGCGGCCTTTGCCTCCTATCTCCGGGGACAACTCCTGCTGGCTTTCATCATCGGCGCGATTTCGACACTTTTCTTTAGTATCGCCGGTGTTCAATTCGCTTTGATTCTCGGTGTAATCGCCGGTCTGTTTGAGTTGATTCCTAACATCGGCCCGCTCTTAGGCGCGATACCGGCGGTTTTGGTGGCATTGGCGCAGAATCCTACTCTGGCGTTGGTGGTGGCGATCTATGCCATCGTCATCCAGCAAGTGGAGAATATTTTTATCACCCCGCGCGTTGTAGGGCGGAGTGTGAAACTGCATCCCGTTCTGGTGATGGTGGTTCTGGTGATCGGCAGTGAGGTCGCGGGACTGGTCGGCTTGTTCCTGGCGCCGGTCACGACGGCCGTGCTGCGGGACCTGTTCCGCTATCTTTATTACCGTCTTGAGGAGACCCCGCTGACCCCGGCCGAAGCGCTGGCAAAAGTATGGCGGGCCGAGGCGTTTGATGTGCAAGTATGACTCCATTGTGTCAACCAGAATCAGGACATAGATGTTCGCAGATTCACGTAGATCGTTCTTTGCGCATTCAAAAAATCTGCTCAATCTGCTTAATCTCAATACCCGTGAATGAATTTTCACATACCCATAGTGGTAATTCAGGCGTTTTACCCGTTTCATTCACGGGTATTGTGCTTAATCTGCTGACTCATTTTCGGAATAGATTGGGCAGATTCAGCTTTGGTGGAGTTGGTAATATTTTGTATAAAAGCCTTATCATTACAAAACCATCATACAAATAGTTGAGGTAACAGAGATGGACAAAGTACGCTTAGGAATTGTGGGTATCGGACAGATTGGCAAGAGTCACTTGCGCAACTATCAGAAGATCGAGAATGTGGAGGTCGTGGCTGCCGCGGACATCAACGCGGCGGAGCTAAGCCGTGTGGCCCAGGAGTTCAACATTCCCCACACCTACACGAATTTCCGCGAACTGTTGCAGCGTGATGACATCGTGGCCGTTGATGTGTGTTTGCACAACAATCTGCATATGCCCGTCACCGTCGCGGCCCTGGAAGCCGGCAAGCACGTTTATTGTGAGAAGCCCATTGCGGGCGCCTACGCCGATGGCGTGACCATGGTGAAAACCGCTCAGGCTACCGGCAAAATGCTCCACATTCAATTGAGTACACTCTATAGCAAGGAGACCAAAGCCGCTAAATATCTCATTGACGGTGGCTATCTGGGCAAGCTCTACCTTGCCCGCTCGACCGGCTTTCGCCGACGGGGCCGCCCCTATGTGGATGGTTACGGCGCGCCCCCCTTTGTGCAGAAGCGCAATGCCGGCGGCGGGGCCTTCTATGATATGGGCGTGTATCACATCGCCAATATCCTTTATTTGCTGAACAACCCCAAAGTGCTGCGCATTACCGGCAAGACCTATCAGGAGACCCCCATTGATCCCAAGCGTCTGGAAATCAGCGGTTATGATGTGGAAGAACTGGGCCTGGGCTTTGTGCGTCTGGAGAATAATATCGCTCTGGACATCATCGAAGCATGGGCCATCCATCTGGATGGATTTGAGGGGGCATACATCGTCGGTTCGCAGGGTGGGGTGAAGTTGGAGCCGTTCGGCTATTATTTCAACGTTGGCGATCTGGCCATCAACGGCGCGGCCGATCTGGGGCAATTCGATTACCGTCTCCACAACGTTCACGAGGTCGGTGATGTATATGACAGCTCGCAGCATCATTGGGTTGCCGCATTGCAGGGGCGGGTCGCGCTATTGCCCACTGCCGCCATTGCACTCAATACCATGCTGATTTCCGAGGGCATTTACCTCTCCGAGAAGCTGGCGCGTGAAGTGACTGCCGATGAAGTGGCGGAGATGTCGAAGTCTACGGCAGTGAAGCTCTAGGCCTGCACTCAGGACTCATAGATTGAGGACTCACAGATTATTATGAACCGAACTGTAGAACGCTGGACTATTTTCGAATTGACATTGGAGGGACCGGCAGAGGGCAATCCGTTTATGGAAGTGACCTTTGGAGCGCGCTTTGTGTATCGCCATCGCGTTATCGATGTGGATGGCTTCTACGATGGTGACGGCATCTACAAAGTGCGCTTCATGCCCGATGCGGAGGGGGAATGGCGGTACACGACCTGCAGCAACGTGGCCGCGCTGGACGGCAAAAGCGGCGTCTTCATCTGCACGCCTGCCTCGCCGGGCAATCATGGGCCGGTGAGCGTGTCTCACACGTACCATTTTGCCTATGCGGATGGCACACCCTATTTTCCCTTCGGCACGACCTGCTATGCGTGGACGTATCAGGGCGACGCCCTTGAGGAACAAACATTGCAGACGCTCAAGAGGTCGCCATTCAACAAACTGCGCATGTGCGTCTTCCCCAAACATTACCCTTTTAATGAGAATGAGCCGCCCTCTCACGCCTTTGTGCGGAACGAGGCCGGCACTTGGGACTTCAGCCGCTTTAATCCGGCTTTTTTCCGTCATTTGGAGCAGCGTGTGGGCGACCTGTGCGAGTTAGGGATCGAGGCCGATATCATTCTCTTCCATCCCTACGACCGCTGGGGCTACAGCACGCTGCCCGCCGAAGTGGATGACCGCTATCTGCGCTACGTTGTGGCACGACTGGCGGCCTACCGCAATGTCTGGTGGTCGTTGGCGAATGAGTTCGATATAATGGCGGCCAAAACCGAGCAGGACTGGGACCGCTTCTTTCACATCATCCAGGCAAGCGATCCGTATCAGCATCTGCGTTCCATTCATAACTGCCGCATTTTCTACGATCATAACAAACCCTGGGTAACGCACTGTAGCATCCAATCCTCGGAGCTGGGCAAGGTCAAGCACTGGCGCGAGTTGTACAAGAAGCCGGTGGTGGTGGATGAGTGTTGCTATGAGGGCAACATCCCTTACAACTGTGGCAATATTACGGCCGAGGAGATGACCCATCGTTTCTGGGAAGGTTTTTCACGTGGGGGCTATGTCGGACACGGTGAGACATACCTGCATCCACAAGACATCCTTTGGTGGTCGAAGGGAGGAGTCCTTTATGGAAATAGCCCCACACGCATCGGGTTCTTGCGGCAGATTATGTAAGCCGGCCCGACGATTGGGCCGTGGGGGGAGTCCTGGGATTTGAATCAATCGGCTGACCCGACGGATGCCTATCGCCTCATCTACTTCGGTATTCATTGCCCGGCCTATAAGGACATCACCTTGCCGGAGGATGGGACTTATACTATCGAGGTGCTCGATACCTGGGAGATGAGCATAACACGTTTGGCAGGTGTTTTCTCCGGCCAATGTCGTGTTCCGCTGCCGGCCAGGCCTTACATCGCGCTGCGGATTAAGAGGGTAGTGGGGGCTTAGAAAAGAGGTAAGTGCTCAGCAGGTCAGAAACCTTGCACCGCCGAGGTCGCAGAGACCGCTGAGATGGATGGATTGGCAGACTTGGAGGCAATTTGGCAACATTTTGCCTCCGAAATTTCTGCGCGCTCCGCGTCCTCTGCAGTGAAATGGATACCCCCGGAACAGTTACGAAAAGAGATCGCCTGTTCGGCCCTCGAGAGTGTTATGGAGACGGCCAGAAAGAGGGCGGGACTTTGGTTGCCCGTACCTGTTCGTTGATCCAGCGGGGACGGTTGGGAATATAGACGGTTACGGCGACGATTTCGACCGCATCGGCGTAGTCGCATACCACGTGGACCGGCAACGGATATTGGACGACCGGTCCGGCGATCAGTACCCGGCCCCGTTCGGGATAGTGCTCGATGATGTGCCCGTTGAAAATGGCATGGAGGATATCTTTGCCTCGCAAGCCTTCTTTATAGGCTTCGTACAGGGCATGTTCCGATAGGCGCAGACGTTTTCGTCGGGCGAGTAAGTCCTCCACATCGCCGATGATCATGGGCGCTACTCCAACGTCATGAACTATGCTTTCCTGCCGTCGCCTGGGGGTGTACAGGTAGAACGATGTGGAATGTACTTCCCCCGCCGTCATTGTTCTGAACGCCGATCGTGCCGCGGTGACTTTCCACAATGCATTTGGCCAGTGCCAACTCGATGCTGATGCCCGGGTAAAGCCGTTCCAGCTTCTCATGGTAGAGCCGTTTGAAAATCAGGTCGAGTTCATCCACGGGGATGCTCGGCCCCCCATTGGCTATTATGCTAAGACGAACGGCGGCTTTATCTTCTTGGCCGACTCTTAAGCAGATCTTTCCCCCTTGGGGGGTAACGCAGATGGCCTGACCGAGCAAACCCTCCAGAACCCGGCCCATACGTTGCGGATCTACCACTAGCAAAGGAAGACCGGCATCGCATTCGGTGACGAGTGCGATATTTTTGTTTTTAAGCAAGGATTGCACCTTGTGCGTAGCCCGTTGTAACAGGTCGGCGATGGCGGTCGGTTGGTATTGCAGTTTATCGGCGCTGATCGCCAGCATGTTCAGATCATGCGTCAACCCTGTAAAGAACTCCGCCTGTTTCAGGATATGATTGACCGCCTGCATTTGTGCTTGGTTGAGCGTGCCGAGACTGCCGTCGAGTAATAATTCTGCATAGCTTTTTAGAAAGGTGACCGGTATGTTGAGTTTGTAGACCAAATCGCTTAAGATGGTGCGCTGCTCATTTTCACATCCATCGAGTTGCCGATAGGCCACCTCAAGTTGCTGCGCCTGTCTTTCGACCTGTTCAGAAAGGCGGGTGGTCAACAGCACTTGACCGAACTGATAGGCGACGGTAGAGAATATCTGGCGTTCATAATCGGTGAAAGGACGGTGTCTGGCCAACAAGATTGCACCTATCTGGTCTTGGCCGCGGGTGAGCGGGGCTTCCACAAATGCCAGGACCTGGCCAGGCGTGATCGGTTTTCCATTCTCGTGTAGCTCAATGCAGTTTTCCGGCGTCAGTTGAGCCTCGAAATCGGCCGGTACTTCTGCCAGGCGATAGAGGCGCGATACGATGTGGGCATGTTCTACCGACGCTATTTTGTGGCGTAGATAGAGCACCCGCAGCGGTCGGTCGGTCAAAAGAATGCCGCCCACTTCGTAGGAGATGCTCTGGCTCAATGTCCGCAATATTTGTTGCGAAATATTGCAAGCGTTATCAACGGTCAATGTGTGTGTCAGCGTATGGAGAATTTCACTCCGCCGTTCGCGTTCTAGCACCTTGTGATACGTGTGGAGATTTTCCAGTACAATGCTCACATAATTGCCTGCAGCGCTGAGCGTGTCGGTGATATGCTTGTGAACCTCGACGCTCTCCGTTGTCCCAAAGGCCAGCCATCCATACATGTGGTTGGCGGTGTGGAGAGGAATGTGGAGCATGGTAGCCAAAATGGGATGGGCGGCCTGGGACGTGAGGATAGGGGCGGCGGAGCGGCCTATATCGGTGGCGCGGGTGGTGAGGGCCTGGAGGGCACTGGCATAGCCAACTTGGGCTTGGGAAACCACGGTATGGCTTTCAAGGTCTTCGGTGAGCACAATCCCCATCGGCCAATTGAGGTAACCGAGTGTTTGGGTCAACACTTCATGGGCGATCTGGTCAATATTTCTGAGGGGCGTGATGGTGGTTGCCAATTTGAAGAGGAAAGCGCATTCTTGCGATTGTTGCTGCGCCTGTTCGTAAAGCTGAGCATTGTGCAAGGCATTGGCGACATGCTCGGCGATACCGGCAAGCAGGGCCTGCTCCTTGAGGGTGAAAGTGCGATTTCCCCGGCTCATCGCGCTCAACACGCCCACCGGATTGCCGTTGTTGAACATCGGCACGAGGATTGTGGCCCGAATGTGTTCTTCCAGGAAGGCCGGCACGGCAAGCCGTGGTTCGTCTTCCCACGAGTCGATGGTAATCGTTTCTTTATTTAAGAGCGTTGCCCAGGCCAACCCCACGCCTTTGGGAAGTCTGACCGGCCGGTGGGCGAATGATTTCAGCCCGCGTTGGGCGCGAATAACAAGCTCATTGCTTTCAGGATCCACGATGCTGATCGCGGCAGCCTCGACATTGAGCACCTTGTAGACCTGCTCAAGTGCTTGCTGCATAATGACTTCACTTTCCAGATGACGGCTGATGCATAATGCCGATCTGTGTAAAGCCTCGAAATGTTGGCAGCGTTCTTCTGTGGCCGGATACGTTTGATTCCCATAATGTACTTGCATTGGCTAATTCCTTTATCTCCCCCCGAGGTGGCTGGTGCATACACACCATTATAACCTATTTTTCTAACCTGACCAGTTAGATAAAGTGCCGCCTTACCGTCTCGCCACCTCCTGTGTACTTGACCATCCGACTACTCGATTACTCATACCGCAGTGCATCAATCGGATTAAGGGCCGAAGCACGCTGGGCCGGATAAATGCCGAAAAATAGCCCGACCCCGGCAGAAAATAACGTGGCCAATAACACTGCCTCCGCGGTGATAATCGCGCGGAAACCCTCGTTGCGCAAGAGATAGGAGACAACCATCGCCCCACCGGCACCGAGCAGGATGCCGAAAATACCTCCGACCAACGCCAGCATGACGGCTTCGGTGAGAAATTGGGCCAGAATATCACGCTTGCGGGCCCCTACGGCTTTGCGTAGACCGATCTCACGGGTGCGCTCGGTGACGGAGACCAGCATAATATTCATAATGCCGATGCCGCCGACCAACAGGCTGATCCCTGCAATCGCCCCGAGGAAAACGGTGAGCACGCCGGTAATCTGCTGAAAAGTTCCGATGATCTCGGATTGACTGATGGCGGTGAAATCGTCGGGCTCGCCGGGCGCAATACGATGCCGTTGCCGTAAGATTTGAGCCACTTCTTCAATGGCTGCATTCATACGATCTTCGGAAACCGCCTGAACGTAAATGAAGGTGAGACGCGGTTCTCCGGTATTGGTGCGCCGGGGGAAGATGCGACTGAGGGCGGTATGTAAAGGAATGAAGATCACCTCATCTTCACTGCGGAAATTGCTCCCCCCTCGTTCGCTCATCACCCCTACGACGCGAAACGGCACACCGTTGATGCGGATGACTTCTCCGCTGGGGTCAGGCGAATCGGGGAAGAAATAGTCGGCGGTCTTTTTTCCCAGCACGGCAATGCGGGCCTGCCCCTGGTTATCCGCCGCCGTGATGAAAGTTCCCTTACTTGTGGACCAATCGCGGATAGCTGCATAATCTTCGGTGACGCCGTTCACATCCACGATTTTGTCTTTCCCCGGGATGGCTATGCGGGCAGAGCCTTGCAGTAAAGGGGCTACCCGCAGCACATGGGGCGCTTCCACCACATTGCGCAAAGCCTCGGCATCCTTCAGTGTCAGATAAGCCGGATGTTTCAATTCCTGTTCGAAGGAACCGGGAATAATGAAAAACAAGTTACTGCCAATGGATTGAAATTGTTTGGTGATATAGGCTTGTACCCCTTCGCCGGCGGACATGAGGGTGATCACGGCCCCGACACCGATGATGATGCCGAGCATAGTGAGCGCGGCGCGCATCTTGTTGGCAGCAAGCGCCTTGATGGCCAGGCGCAGGCTTTCCCAGAATTTCATGCGCTCACCTCCTCACCAACGGTTGCTTGGGCCTGGATTGGCTCGGCGATGCTTTCTTCGTTGAGAACCTTTCCATCGAAGAGATGGATAATGCGCTGCGCATGATGACCGATACGCGGATCGTGGGTTACCAGGATAATGGTGATCCCGCGTTCGCGGTTGAGCCGCTGCAGGATGGCCATCACTTCTGCACCTGAAGTACTGTCCAGGTTGCCGGTTGGTTCGTCGGCCAGGATGATCGCCGGCTCGTTGACCAAGGCCCGTGCAATGGCTACCCGCTGTTGTTGTCCGCCGGATAACTCATTGGGTGTATGGTGTATGCGGTCGGCTAACCCTACAGCCTCCAGTACCTTACGGGCGCGCGCGCGGCGTTCTTTGGCGCCGATCCCTGCGTAGATGAGGGGCAGGACCACATTGTCCAATGCTGTGGTGCGGGGGAGCAAGTTAAAGTTTTGGAAGACAAAGCCCACCTTTCGATTGCGCACTTCGGCTAAATCATCGTCACTCATTGTACTCACATCTTTGCCGTCCAGGGTGTATTGTCCCCACGTCGGTTGATCGAGGCAACCCAGAATGTTCATCAACGTTGATTTTCCCGAACCGGAGGGGCCCATGATCGCCACAATTTCACCTTGACGTATGGCCAGGGAGACACCCCGCAGCGCATGGACTTCGTTCGCGCCCATTTTGTAAACCTTATGCATATTGTCGAGCCAAATGACAGTTTTGCGATCCCCCATAAAACTCTCCTAACGCCCCGTAGAGGGTGGCCCCTGCATGTTCCACAGGTTGCGTTCTCCGGCCACCAGGACGACCGTGTCGCCCTCTGCCAGCCCGGCGACAATGGCGGTATGGGTGTCGCTGCGTTCTCCGACGGTGATTGCCGTGCGCACCGGCCGGCCATTGTCGAGACGATACACATACGTCTCGTTGGTGGCTTGGTCGGTGCGGATGGCCCAATTGGGAACGAGGAGAACATCGGGGATGATTCTACTTTGAATCAGAATACCGGCCGTCATTCCATCCAGAACCAGTGTCGCCTCGGGATCGTGCAGGATGATGCGCAAGGCATAAGCGGTCACGCCGCCAACATTGGTGGGGGTTGCCGCAATACGTTCTACTGTTCCGGCGAGTACGACTTGAGGATTGGCATCGAGCGTGATGCTCACCGGCTGTCCTACGGCGACTTTGCCGATGTCAATCTCATCCACATTGGCCTCGACGTAGAACCGCGAATCATCCAGGAGCGTGAGGGCCGGCAAAGTCGTAGGTGCCGGCACACCTTCTTGAATATTGACGGCAGAGATGATGCCATCAAAGGGCGCAAAAATGGAACTCTTGGCCAGGGTTTCTTGAGCCTGCGCTAACGACAACTGTGCCTGTTCCACTTGTAGCTCTGCCAATCGAACCCGGTCGGCATCCGAGCCGGCCTGCAATTTTGCCAGGTTCTGTTGCGCTTGCTTGTAGGCCTGGTACGCCGAAAGCCATTGGCTCTGGATTTGTTGAAGCTGGTAGTCGGCCTTGAGTTGGGTGATGCCGACATTGCCTTCGGCCTCTTGATAGGCTACACTGGCCCCGGCTGCATAGGCGAGGGAGAGCCCACTTGCTTCGAGACGCTGTACTATGCTTTCATAAGCTTCTTTGGCCTTGTCACGCATCTCCTGGGCCAGGCGCATGCTGAAAGCCGCCTGGGCCGTGGCCGCTTCTTTGCTGAGACGGGCGACTTCCATGGATTGCGCAGCATTTTGAATCGCCGCCTCGGCCAATTTGATATTTTCTTCCGTGGCGGGTTTTTGTAGCATTTCCAGATTGAGGCGTGCCTGTTCCAGGGTGATCTCGGCTTGTTTGACGGCGCGCTCCAGATCGGTGGTATCGAGGCGCGCTAATTCCTGGCCGGCTTTGACATGGTCTCCCACCGTGACCGCAACCAGGGCCACGTTACCGGTCAATTTGAAACTGAGATTGGCCTTTTGATTGACGGTCACATTGCCGCTGGCCGGTACGGTAATCGTCAATTGTCCGCGTTCGACTTGGCCGCTGCGCAGGATAGCACTTGCCGTATTTTGCGATTGTATTTGTTGGTTACGCCACCATAGAGCACCGCCAAGACCGGCGAGTGCCAGAATGATGAGCCAGATGAGCGTTTTCTTCATACGTGACTCCTAAGATAATCATTAGCCCGGTAGTCTGATGGTTTTATGTTCATCGCTCGAATACCGAAAAACTGAGCTGTGTGCGTTCTTCGGTGACGAGCGCCACCGTCTCGCCTTCGTTAATTCCCGAAAGAACTTCGCTGAACGTGTCATTATATCGTCCACGTGTGATGGGACGCCGCTCTGGAACGCCGTCAGCGCGCAAGACGTAGCAGTAGGAAGTTATTTCTCCACTTGATTGATCGGTGCGGATGGCCCAGTTGGGCACCAGCAGAATGTCGGTGACGCGGTCGGTGTGAATGACAACGCTGGCGGTCATGCCGTCACGGATGGTATAACCGTTTTTGTCTTGCCCCTTTTCATCGTTCGTCGGGCTGACCGCCGGCGAGAGAAGGCGCACGCGCAAGCGGTAAGAAATAATGCCGCCCACGTTGAGCGCCGCCGGCGCAATGCTCTCGACCTCGCCCGGCAGCGTTATCTGCGGATAGGCGTCTAACGTTACATCAACTGCTTGCCCTACGCGGACTTTGCCGATATCCACCTCATCAACCAGCACATCCACATAGAACTGCGAATCGTCAATCAGGGTGAAAGCCGCCGTGCTCGGATAGGTCTGAAAGCCCTGTTGCACATTGACCGCCGTGATGAGGCCCTCGAAAGGGGCGACAAGACGCGCGCTGTCCAGACGGGCCTGGGCCTGTTCCAGATTCAATTGGGCTTGCTCGATTTGTAGGGCCGCCTGGTGGAGTTGTTGTTCGTCGGGGCCTTTTTCCAGAGTGTGCAGATTTTCGAGGGCTTGCTGGTAGCGGTTGTAGGCCGCCACCCATTGCGCCTGAGCTTGTTTCAGCATCACCTCGGCGTTGAGTTTGGCGATTCGTTCTTGCTCCACGGCATTTTCGTATCTCTTGCGCTTGCTCTCGGCGGCGTCTGTGCCTTCGCTATGGCTGTAATCGGAGTAAGCATTCTCGCGGTCGCGTTGGGCTTGGACGAGCATGGCATTGGCGTCGGTTTGTGCCGTCTGTTTGCCCAAGCGTGCCACTTCCAGAGCCTGGGCCGCGTTTTGCACGTTGAGGCGGGCCAATTCCACATCTTCGCTGGCGGTTGGGCGGGCCAGAATGTCACGATTGAGGGTGGCTTGCTCCAGGGCAATCCTGGCCTGTTGTACCGCGCGTTCCAGTTCCGTGGTTGTCAATGCGGCCAGTTCCTCGCCGGCGCGCACACGCTGATTGACTTTCACGTTGACATGTCCGACGATGCCGGCGGTATCGAAGCGCAGCTCGATCTTTTTGTTCACCGCCACATTGCCGCTGGCCACCACGGTGAGCAGCAGATCACCGCGCGTCACTTCGGCGGTGCGCAGGATGCCTTGACTTTGTGTCTTTGTCGCTTGAGCGTTGCGCCACCAGAGGTAAGCGCCAATGCCGCCGGCGATCAGGCCCAGAATTATAAACCAGGTAAGAACTTTCCTCATGGCTATATCCTCTATTCGGAAAACGGTCAGCAGACAATATGAACTTCGTTCTCCATCAGTGATAAAAATTCTCCAGAAGGAGGGCTATTTTCGTCAACGGACTGAACGGATTTTTTCTTTTCAATCCTTTTCATCCGTTGAATCCGTTGACATTTTCGGAATAGATTGAGCAGATCAAGCAGATTTTGTAACTGTTTCAGGGGGTATCCATTTCACCGCAGAGGACGCAGAGCGCGCAGAGATTTTGGAGGCAAAATGCTGCCAAATCGCCCCCAACTCTGTCAATTCATCCATACTCAGCGGTCTCTGCGACCCCGGCGGTGCAAGATTTATGACCTTCTGAGCAGTTCCCAGATTTTTATCGCTTATTCTCAACATTCAACCTGCAACCTTCAACCAGCAACTAGCGACCATTTTCAAACAACTATCAGACTATTTTCAGGAGAGAAGACATGGCTACGATAGGCTTAATTCAAGGGAATGATCGTTATGACAACTTGCGCGCCGTGCTAAACCTAATCGCCGATGAGATCACTTTTGAGGGATGTCGGCAAGTGCTTATCAAGCCCAACTTTGTCAGTCAAAGGCAACTGGCGGCGACCCACAACGATGCTATGCGGGCGGTGCTCGATTTCGTGCGCGCGCGATATGCCGGGCCGCTGGTGATCGCCGAAGGTGCGGCACTGGTCAATACGTGGGAGAGTTTCGCACACTTCGGCTATGAGACGCTCGTCGCCCCCTACAATGTAACGCTGGTAGACCTCAATGCGGATGATACCGTCACCGTACAGGTTTACGATCGGCATTGGAAGCCCAGGATGCTGCGTCTGGCACGTACCGTGGTGGAAAGCGACCTGCGCATTTCGGTCGGACCGCCAAAAACACACGACACGGGCATTGTCACCCTTTCGATCAAAAATATGGTGATGGGATCGTTAATTAACCCGCTGGTGGCAGCACGCGCCCCCTCGCGACCCGAATCGCTGGCGGTGCTCGACAAACTGACGCCGCAATGGTTGCGCTTTTCCGCACTGGCGGACTGGTTTATGGCGCGTATGGCCGAAAACAACCTGAGTGACAAATTTGCCATGCACCAGGGCTATCCCGTCTTTAACCTGAATATGGCGATGTTGGCGCCGTGGGTATGGCCTCACATCGCGGTGATTGACGGCTTCGAGGCAATGGAAGGCCCCGGCCCAACCAAAGGCGATCCGGTGGACTGGCGCGTGGCGCTGGCAGGAACGGATGCGCTGGCAGTGGACGCCTTCACGGCGCACCTGATGGGCTTTGACCCCAACGAAATCGGCTACCTGCACTACTGCCAACGCTTGGGGCTTGGCGTCGCCGACTTGGCCACCATCACCACGCTGGGCAATGTGCAGCCGGAGACCGTGCGTCGACACTTCAAACCACATCCCGGCTACCGGCGGCAGCTCAAATGGCGTTTCGAGGCGGCCAATCGTCTGCTGCGCAAAGCGCCGCAGGTGCCTGATTGCGCCGATTCCCCGACCATGCCACCCCACGAGTAACAACGATACGCCTCTTGCAGGAGGCGTGACTATGATGCACGCGGTGGCGGCGGCGCATATATTCATAAAATCAATCGAGACATAAAAATAATACATCTTCGCATCAAAAATATTCATTTTCACTCTTGACAAAGTTAAGAGATCAGTTACAATATTACTCGTAATGCAATTACATCAACCGGGAGAATGAAAAATGAGCGAAGATGCAATAACCAAAATCGGCGTGGAACAAAGGATAACAACGGACACAAACAAGCGTTGGGCGCGCCCCTTTTTCACCATCTGGATCGGGCAGGCGTTGTCGTTGGTGGGTAGCCAGGCGGGCGGATTTGCGTTGGTATGGTGGCTGACGCAAAAAACCGGCGGCTCGGCCACGATCCTCGCGTTAATGACGTTCATCTCAATGCTGCCGTTTGTCCTGTTGGGGCCGTTTATCGGCGCGATGGTGGATCGCTTGAATCGTCGGCAGGTGATGATCGTGGCGGACAGTCTTATCGCCCTGTTTTCGGCGGGATTGGCCGTGTTATCGTGGGCAGGCGTCTTACAGGTCTGGCACGTCTTCGTCATTATGTTCGTGCGGGCGCTGGGCGGGGTCTTTCACTATTCCGCCATGCAAGCGTCTACCTCGCTGATGGTGCCCAAATCACAGTTGGCGCGGGTCGGCGGAATGAACCAGACGCTCCGTGGCGCACTGGACATTATCACGCCACCGATAGGGGCGTTCTTGATGCAGGTATTGCCCCTCCTCGCCATTATGGGCATTGATGTGCTGACGGCGGCTTTCGCCATCGCGCCCTTGTTCTTCATTCACATTCCGCAACCTGAGCGGCGCGCCGAAGCTGCGCCGGTCGCGGCGGGCGAGCGTCCCTCGCCGGTTGTCGTGCTGTGGCGCGACGTGGTAGCCGGGTTCACCTACGTCTGGCATTGGACCGGGCTGTTCATCATCCTGTTGATGGCGACGGTGCTCAATATGCTGGCTAATCCGGGCTTCTCGCTACTCCCCATCCTCGTGAAAAACCATTTCGGCGGCGACGCGTTGCAATTAGGCTGGCTGAACTCGGCCTGGGGTATAGGGCTGATCGCCGGCGGTCTGACCCTGAGCGTGTGGGGCGGATTTCGGCGCAAAATTTATACGTCGCTGACGGGACTGGTGGGGATGGGACTCGGCACTTTGATCGTCGGCATTGCTTCACCCACCGGCTTCTGGCTGGCGTGGGGCGGGATGCTGTTCGCCGGGTTTATGAACCCCATTGTCAACGCGCCATTTCTCGCTCTTTTACAGAGCGCGGTCGCGCCGGAGATTCAAGGGCGCGTGTTTACTGCGGTAAGCAGCATGTCGGGGGCGGCGTCCTTATTGGGGATGGTGATTGCCGGGCCGGTCGCGGACTGGGCCGGCGTGCAGCTCTGGTTTATTGCCGCCGGCATCATCAGCATATCCATGGCCGTAGCGATGCGCTCGATCCCGGCGGTGATGCGGATCGAAGACGAAGCCGGCGAGCGCGAAAGGCAGAACGGCCTGGTCACCCAGACCGCTTGATACCCTTATGACCCATGAAGCGTGATGCGTGACTCTTTCTCACGCATCACGCCTTTACGTTTTGCACTTTACGCCCCATAATGCGGATCGGTAGTCCGCTGACGATGTGAATGCCGCGCCGCATCGCGTCCACGGCGAGGGATGGGCGGAAGTAGTGCGATGCGGCGTGGCGATGATGACCGCATCCATCAGCCTACTATCCAACAACGCCACCTGATTGTCGAAGCCGGGAACCTCGAAATTGCGTGTCGCCATCTCTAGCGCGGCCGGCGCAATATCACACACCGCGGGCAACCCAACATCGGGAATCATGGGGAAATTCCGTCCAGGCCCGGCTCCCATCCCGCCAACACCTATGATGCCAAAACACACTTTGTCCATCATTTGTAACCTCCTGGGTTCCGGTGTAAGATTGAGCCGTAGACAGTAGGCGGTAGACAAGAAAGAACCCGTCTACTGTATACCGTCTACCGTCTACTTTCGCCTATTGTCGCTGCCATTCACGGTAAATGCAAATCGTATAAGGAGCTGAGCATGAAAATCACGAAGATTGAACAGTTTTTCCCGCGCAAGCGGACGCGGTTGGTGAAGATCACCACCGATAACGGGCTGGTCGGCTGGGGCGAATCCACGTTGGAAGGGCGGCCCAAAGGGGTCGTGGGCGTCATCGAGGAATTGGCGGACTATCTCGTAGGCAAAGACCCGCTGCGCATCGAGCATCACTGGCAGCACATCTACCGCTCGGCGTTCTTCCGCGGCGGGCCGGTGGCGATGACGGCGCTTTCGGGCCTTGATCAAGCCCTGTGGGACATTGCCGGGAAGTATTACGGTGTGCCGGTATACAGCTTGCTCGGCGGCGCGGTGCGCGACCGGATCCGCGTCTACGCGCATTGGGGCATCCATTCGCTGACCGATGAGGGGCTGGAGCAAGCCCAAAAGCGTCTGGACTGGCTGCGCACGATGGGGTACACCGCGTTCAAATCCGGCCCCGGGGGCAAGTGGCGCGGGCACGAGCCGCCGGCGGTGATTGATGCTTTCGTCAAGCGCGCCTACCTGATGCGCGAGTGGGTCGGCCCGCAGGTGGAACTGGCCTTCGACTTCCACGGCAAGTTCACGCCCGCCCTGGCCATCGAAATCTGCCACGAACTCAAGGGGATGCGCCCGATGTTCGTCGAAGAACCGGTGCCGCAGGAGAACGTGGACGCGCTCAAGCAAGTGTCCGACCGCGTCCCCTTCCCCATCGCTACCGGCGAGCGATTCCTCACCCGCTGGGGCTTCCGCGAAGTCTTCGAGAAGCAGGCTGTGGCGTACATCCAGCCGGACGTGTCGCACGTGGGCGGCATCACCGAGCTGAAGAAGGTGGCAAACATGGCCGAGGTGTATTATATGCACACCATGCCGCACTGCGCGATTGGCCCGGTCGCGCTGGCGGCGGCGCTGCACGTGGACGCCGTCACGCCGAATTTCCTCATCCAGGAGCAGATCGACGCCAGCCTGGGGTATGGCCTGCTCAAGCAGGATTGGCTGGTCAAAGACGGCTTTATCGAGCTACCCACCGCCCCCGGCCTGGGCTTTGAGATGGATGAAAACGAGGCGCAGCAATGGATCGCCTACGAGGAGGAGCTAGGCGGCGAGTTCTACTATGATCAGGACGGCAGTGTGGCAGATTGGTAGAGATGAGAACCTCGGCAGCAAACGGGTGGGGGTCACCGACTACTTGTACGGCAATGGTTCTTGCAATACTTGACCTTGAAGGACGTCAAATTCCGGGTCTTTGTGGATGAGAATAGCGTGATTTTGCGCGGCGAAGGCAGCAATGAGTGCATCGGCCAAAGAAACGTGGTGCCGGGCTTTGAAACGGGCCGCCGTCAGCAAAGTCGGCTCATCCATTTTCCAGCAGATCTCGATGCGGGGGAGATTGCAAATCAGGGCGTAACGTTGATCCGCGATAGCTTCAGAGCGTTCTTGCAAAGAGATGTAATAGATCTCCAGTAATACGGGAAATGGAATCATGACCGGGCCTTGACGCAAGATGGCTTCCACGCGGTTAGCGCCCTCCTCATCTTCCATCAAGGTCAGGAGTGCAGACGTGTCCAGCACATATTTAGCCGCGTTCACGTTCACGGTCCTCTTGGCGTGAGGCCAATAATTTCTCGGTCAAGGCTTCGCCTCTTGCGCAACCGCGCAATGCCTGGATTGTATCTTTCGGCAAGGGGACGATTTTGATGGTTTGTCCATCGTCAATCCAGGTCAATCTGTCGCCCGCCTGGATATTGTAACGTTGGCGGATGTCGGCTGGTACCGAGGTCTGCGCCCTACGGGTCATTGTTGTTGTAAAAATTGTCATCAGACACCTCCAAAACTATTTTACAAGTGAATGAAAAAAATGACAAGTCGAATTATAATATTGATTTGTGTATAGTGGAAAACTGCGTACTCAAAACCTGGACTTTGATGAGGAGATACCTATGAAAGAAACGATGACCCCCAAAGAACGTTGGTTAGCGGTATTGCGGCGTGAAAAGCCGGATCGCGTGCCGATGGATTACTGGGGTACGCCGGAAGCGACCGACAAAATTATGCGCTATCTGGGCTGCGCTACGGTGGATGAGATGTTCACCCGGCTGCACATTGACCGACCGGTGGACGTCGGCCCGCGCTACGTTGGCCCGCCGCCGGAGCCAGGCTGCGACATATACGGCTGCCGTCACCGCGATGTGGACTACGGCACCGGCGTGTATAGCGAGGTCGTCTATCATCCACTGGCACAATACACCTCGGTGGAGGAAATCGAGGATCATTACACCTGGCCTACGGTGGATTGGTACGACTATTCCGTCATCCCGGAGCAATTAAAAGGCAATGAACATCGTCCGGTGCGCGGCGGCGGCTCGGAACCTTTTTTGACCTATGCCTCCCTGCGCGGCCTCGAACAAGCCTATATGGACCTGGCGCTCAACCCGGAAATCGTCCACTACTGCCTGGACAAGCTCTTCGACTTCGCCTACGAGAACACCCGCCGCATCTATGAACAGATTCCGGGACAGGTGACGTTCTCCTATGTCGCCGAAGACCTGGGATCCCAGGAGAAGCTGCTCTTCTCCAAACGCCATATCCACGAATTCCTCCTCCCCCGCATGAAGCGGATGATGGATTTAGTCCACGAAGGAGGGACATATGTCTTCACCCACAGCGACGGCGCGGTGCGCCCGGTGATCCCCGACCTGATCGCCATCGGGATGGACGTACTCAATCCCATCCAATGGCGCTGCAAGGGCATGGAGCGCGAAGGACTGAAGCGCGATTTCGGCGAGCGGATCATCTTCCACGGGGGGATGGACAATCAGCAGACGTTGCCTTTCGGCAGTGTGGAAGATGTGCGGCGCGAAGTCATTGACAATCTCACCATCCTGGGAGCCGGCGGCGGCTACATCCTCGCGCCGTGCCACAATATCCAGGCGGTCAGCCCACCGGAGAACATCGTGGCGATGTACGAGACGGGCTACTACGAAGGGTGGCTGTAAAGCAAAACCGCACCAAAATGCTCTGAAGTTGACGAGGTGTGAACAAGGATCGTCAATTCTGCATCACGTTGCCAGGTCATACGGCAAGGAGCAGGAACAACAATCCGTTACAGATAAACGCTAACGATCGACACGGTGCGAAACAGCGGTGATGTCCCTCAAAAGTTGGCCGGCTGACTGCGCCAGGCGTTCAAAACGCCGCTTGAGTTGTTCTGGCGATTCGCCCTGGATTTGCGCAAAGAATGGATCGGTAGGGTGTGGCTTTCTGCCGGCGAGACGGCCGCCCACCACTTTGAGCAACGGCGCCCAGGGATAGCCGTGGCGTTTCAGGCCGGAAATGGCTGCGGCGTCGAACGCCAGCGGGTAGCCGGTTTGTTCCAACAAACTGAGCTGCTGCCCCAAGGCCAGTTCGACCAGCGCCGCATCCAGCAGCAGACGCCCGGCGCGCGCCAGTAGGGCCTCGCGTTGGATGTGGCGTAACCGTTCCTGTCCTCGCTGCACGCACGCCGATTCAGCTTCGGCAGCAGATTGTATCATCGCCTGAGCTGTCTCGACTTGCGCTGTCGTCCAGGTGAAGCTGCCCCCACCCTTTAGCGCCTTGTGCAGATCCGTCAGATGGTTTAGCGGCTGTAAACTTCCTGTCTGATCTTGCGTGAAGTATCCCACGCGCGGCAATGGTTCGGCTGTGGCGACGCGCAGGACTGTAGACGATGCATCCTCTGATTTTGCACGCTCTTCAGAGTCGGGCAGAGCTTGTAACAATGCGTCCAGCAAGGGATTGCCAAACGTCAACAATTGCACGGTGTTGGGATGATTGTCGAACACCTGGCGGTCGAAGGTGACGGCGGTTTGTTCGCCCTCAAGTCTCAACCAGTAAGCCCCCTGCACAGTTTCGTGGGGCTGGAGGTGGGTTTGCAGTGTTGGCGCAGCGAGGATGGCAGAGGCCATCTCCTCCAGGCTGAACGGCGCTGACCATGCCACTTCTTCTGCTTCAGGGTGCGCCGCCCACTCGTCGAGATTAAGCTGCGCCGCCTGCTGCTCCAGCGCCGCGTCAAGATCGGCCAATTCCTGTTGGAGCACGCGCTGCCGCTCTGCATCGCCGGTCAAGGCCACGCGCTGGATGGCGCGCCCCACCTGCGCGAGGATGGGTTGCAGCGGCCCCACGACGTCCTGGAACCAATCGATCCGCGTGTTGAGCGCCTGGTAGACTTTAGCCTCGACGGTGTCTTGATAGAAATAGTTGTAGATCCACACCCGCTCGTAACGCTGCCCGATACGATCCACGCGACCGATGCGCTGCTCGACCCGCATGGGATTCCACGGCATATCGTAGTTGATCAACACACCGCACGTTTGCAGGTTCAAACCTTCGCTGGCCGCCTCGGTCGCCAATAGAATTTTGATGCGTTCGCCCTCGCGGAAGGCGTTTTTCAGCTCTTCCTTGGTGATGGGCATCCAGGCGTTGCCGTCCCACCATTCGCCGCCGCGCCCGCTGTAACAGGCGACCTGACTGCCATATTGCTGCCGCAATTGCTCGCGCAGAAAGTCCAACGTGTCGGTATATTGGGTGAACACCAGCGCCGTCTCGCGTTGGCGAAATGCGGTTCCCAGATCGCGCTGCAACTGCGCGACTTTGGAATCATAGCCGCTCAACGCCTGCAACGCGCGCAGGAAATCTTCAACGTAGGCGGTTTCTTCCTGGTACTCCGCGGCGAAGTCTGGATCGCGCACCACGGCGAGGTCTTCGTCTATATCGAGCGCCAGCGCATCCTGTTCCAGATCATCGTCGTCCCAGAGCGAATTGGCCTGTCCGCGCAGGAAAGCCAGCCGGCGACTCAGGCTGCATTGGACGGCGTAAAAGCTGCTGGTCAACCGGCGGCGGTAGACGGTCATCACGAACCCCAGTCCCTTGCGCCTGGCCTCGTACTTGCGGTAGAAGTTGCTGATGTACTCTTCGATGCGCAGGTAGAGCTCGCGTTCCTCTTCCCGCATGGCAATCCAGATCAGACGGGGGTCTCGATAGGGCACAGTCTCGCGCAACAATCCCCGGCGGACATAATCGCGCAACAGCGGGCGTGTGTTACGGAAGACCAATCGCCGCAGCGGCGTCGTGCGTTGAAGCAACTCCGCAGCCAGCGTCTGTGCTTTGGGTGGCAGTTTCTTGAATCCGGCGGCAGCAGCCTGAGGGTCGGCTTCGAGGATTTGTTGGAGTTGCACCCAACCGACTGCGCCCAGATGCTGTTGAGCCTTGTGCAACCATTCTGCGGAGATGTCGCCCGCCGCACCGTCCCCGCCGGCCTCACGCTCGGCCTGGAACATACGAAAGACGAAGTCCCAATCCGGCTCTTGACTGCGCAACTCGGTGTAGAAATGCAGGAAATTGCGCCCGTCGGCGCCCCATTCGCCGCTCAAGCCAAGCAACGTGAGCAAATCCCACACTTCGATGGGGTCCACTTGCATCGGCGTGGCGGTCATCAACAGCAGCGATTGGGTGCGCGCTTGCAAGCCGCGCAGCAGTTCGAGCAGCCGGTTGGGACGGTAGGTGCGCTGATCGAGGAAGTCTTTGCGACGGGCATGGTGCGCTTCATCCACGAGCACCAAGTCCCAGGGCGCTGCGTTCAACAATTCGTCCTGCCGATCCTGGCGTTTGAGGAGCTGGCTAGACGCTAACGCCAGTTCCACGCCATCCCAGGGATTCGCTGTAGTTATGGGTTGGATGTGCCCCCAATAATCCACGAAATCCCTACCGTTGTACAGCGGGACGTTGAGGGCGAACTTCTCATAGAGTTCTTCCTGCCATTGCCGCAGCACGGACTTGGGCACGAGGATCACCGCGCGTTTGACCAGCCCGCGCAGCCAGAGTTCGCGCAAGACCAGCCCGGCCTCGATGGTTTTGCCCAGGCCGACTTCATCGCACAGCAGATAGCGCGAGGGATACGTCTCGACGATCTGTCTGGCGACGGCGATCTGGTGCGGCCAGGGCGCTACCGGCGCCGTCGCCGCTCCCAGGCCGGCGCCATTGATCAGGTGTGGCGCATCCCGTAAGAACCGGACCATCCAACGTTCGCCTTCCAAAGCCGAGGCCAGGGCAAGTTGGGGCTTCTGCTCTTCGGTGCGCGATGGCTTTCCAGGTTCACGTTCCAATGGATCGCGGGTAGGCGCAGTGTAAGGCGTGTAGCGCAGCAGGCTTTGCCGCGCGGCTTCCGGCACAGGGAGCGAGATCCAATCCAGCTCGCGATGTTCCCACAGGCGTTCGAAGCGCGCCACGGCCTCCGCCACCCATAGCCGCCCTTCATTCCACGAACAGAACACCATAAACTGTTCGTAGTTGTGTTCCCAGCCGGTCTCCGATTCGTTGATGCTGCCGCTGAAGGCGACCTGATGGCCTTCAGTGTCGGTGAAGATACCGACTTTCGGATGGAAGTAATCGCGGGTGTCGGGCGCGGGGAGGGGTAGACCGCCGGGGCCTTTGGGAAGCACCACGCGGATTTCCAGACGCTCGTGGGCTACCAGCCAGGCCAACGCTTCCAGCCGCTTGCGGAGCAGATGGTCGGTCAACGTCTCTGGATCGGGCAAGCCAGCCCCCAGGCTGCTGGCGACCACATCATCCAGGTTGTAACCGGCCTCGATGGCCTCCACGTCTTCCCGGCTGAGTTGCGCGCCGACGAGCAGCCGCATCCGCCCGCCGTTGGCGATGAGGTGCGCCACGCCCGCCGCCGCAATCGCCAGCGCGTGGCTGCTGAAGTAGCCCGTCATCCGGTCGTAGCGCACACTGGCGGCAAGCGCCGGGATGTAGAAGGTGCGCAGCCGGTCGTCGCCGGGACCGTAGGAAAGGCGAAAGGAACAGTCAGAAAGATAGGGCATCAGACAGCCAGCTTTTGCATAAATTCATTAGACGCCTGGGCAAGAATCCGGGCACGTTCCATAATTGAATCATTTCACAACACGCCAGAAAGCACCGTCACTCTGACCTCTGCAATGTTCGCAGTACAACACACCGCTTCTCTCATCATAGGCTACCGGAGCGTTGCACTTTGGGCAGCTCAACAAATCCACCAATCGCCTGACCACATCAATGAAGTCCTGAGCTTCCGTGGGCGACAAATCCGCGCCCCATGCATTGTAATGCGCTCCGGCCCAGTTTCTGTACCGCCAGTAGACATCCAACTCCTTCTTCAGAGCTTCGAGTTCAGCTTTGAAATCGCGCGTGGGATGTTGAACGTTGCGTTTGTCAAACCAGGCAAAGAAAGGTTGATAGAGATCGCTAATGGTATACCGGTCTTCGAATCTGGCAGGGATACTCAACTGCAGGCTATAACGCATCATGCCGAGGAATTTTTCCAGGTCGCGGCCCGTATCGGCGACTGCGGATAACGGCGCTGTAGCGGCGCGTTGATAGTATTCATCCCACTTATATTCCAGAAACTCCTGCCATTCGACGCCGCGCTGAACGTTCCACGGCAGGAGATGAAGCGCCTGCACTTTGAGACGCGCGGCCCGTAGTGTGGTCAGAAGCTCCTCGGCCCAAAGCCTGTCGTATGTGGTCAGGATTAACTGGCAATCGGCGAATTCTTCAGCCAACAGGATCGCCAGCCGTTGGCGGTGGTTTCGGTCGATGGTGGTCATCACGTCATCGAGCACAAGCAGGCCGGTATTCCCACTGAGACGTTTCATATACGCCAGAAAGATGGCAATGCCCAACGAGTCCAGGTGCCCCTCACTGTAGAATCCTAAAGGATGGGTGTTATTGACGGAGTGAAAGCCGGTCCGCAAACCGACACCCCTTCCTCGACTTTCCAGAGGAAACCCCACCTGTCCATAGCCTTCTTTGGGATGCAAACGGGAAAAATAGTCGTTGATGGTATTGGCAATCTCGGCGTGAATTTCTTCTAACCGTCGTTGGCGAGCCTGTAACAACGCTGTCTCCATCTCGCCGAGGTAGTGCGCGGCTTTTTCAGCTTGGGCAAATTGCTGGCGGACTTGGGCAAATTCTCGCCAGACATCCAGCACAGTTTGCAGGTAGATAGCGGCCTCCATGGACAACTGCCGTGATGCGGAGGGTCGTAATCGGGCTATTTCTGCATTGATCTGTTGGATGTGCGCCTGTAAACTCGGCTCAGGGTCGGCTAAGGCGGCAGGGACAAGGGGCGGGTTATCGAAGAATGTGGTATCGCGCAACGTAGCGCGTAAGGCGACTAACTCCTCGCGCAATACACCTGGATATCCTGAAACGAGAGGTTCAACAGATTCCGCGCCGGTAAGCACGTCGCCGATAGCGTCGATCACGGTGGCGCGATGGGTCTGAAGCGCCGCTTTCTTCTGTTGCACGTCGGCCAGGGATTCCAGACGATGCCGCAGTGTCTGCAGAAGGTGCTCGCGATTGATGGGTTGCTGGCATACCGGACAGACCTCGATTTCCTCATGCGTTTCCAGGAGCCGGGCGCTTTGCTCCAACAGGTCATGAAACAACGCCTCTTTGAGACCTTCGCGCGCGCTGACGAAGTCGTGACACAGTTCGCCGAAAGTGTGATAGGCGCGGACAAATCGCCCGAATTTCTCTACCACGTCCTGCACTTGCGCGCGATCGTGTTCCAGGGCCGCAATCCTGCGTGCGACGTCATCCTCGGCGCTTTTCTCTTGCAACGCTGTGAGCCGATCCGTGATCTGGGCGATGTCCGTCACCGGCGCAAGGCCCACCGCCTGCAGGCGCTGGTTGACAGGCTCCAGTATCAGTTGTCTGCGCCGGTCGAGAATGCCCAGTTCGGCGGCCTCCTGCTCTTTGCGCGCCAGTGACCGTTGATGGTCTTGTGCCTTCCGCTGCCATTCGTTTTTCTGGCCTCGCCAGGCGCCGAGAATCGCGTCAACCTCATCCAGCCCGATCAACGTAGAAATCTGTTTGTAACGGTCTGCGCCTTTGTCCTCGATGAACTTTAGAATCTGCGCGCGCCGCAAAATGGGCGGGCGCGCCTGGATTTGTTTCCACCAGTCTTGGGCGGCCTTCGTCAACTTTGGCTCCCGGTAGGGATAGCCGGTTCTGAAAACGCACTCCGCCCCATCAATTTGACACGACAAGGCAACGCCGACCTCTTTGAGGTCACACCCCAGAAACGGCAGGCTTTGCCGTTCTTTGACATCCTGGCGGCACAGACGTTCGATGCTGCCGGTAAACAAGTATTCCAGCGCATCGACGAAGGAACTCTTGCCGGCCCCGTTCTCCCCGACCAGCACCAGATTGGCGGATTCCAGGGGGAGATCGGCGTACCGTATCCCTCTCAGGTTTTTTACTTCCAGTCGCAGGAGTCTGAGATGCATCGGCCCGTCCTCTCTTACCGGCTTCCCTCAATCGCAGCGTTCAACATTTGTCGCAGTGTCTGCGCATCTTGAAGTTTGTCCTGCTCATAAGCGGCTTTTAGCATCGCCACAAGGGACTCAGGAAAGTCCGCCCGTTTCTCTAAATCCGCAATCGTCATCTCAAGAATCTGTCTGACATCTTCTGTGTACATCTCACACCCCAGCTAACAATCCAGCCATCAGCATCCAGCCCCCAGCATCCAGCATCCAGCATCAAGCCCCCAGCCCCCAGCATCCAGCATCCAGCCCCCAGCACCCAGCTTCCAGCATCGAGTATCCAGCTTCCAGCATCCAGTATCAAGCATCCAGTATCAAGCATCCAGTATCAAGCATCCAGTATCAAGCATCCAGTATCAAGCATCCAGCATCAAGCATCCAGCATCAAGCTCCCCTGCACCATCTCCACCCGCTCCTCTTCCTCCGCCGGGACCTCCAACTCCTCGAAGAACGTCGCGCGGATGCCATCCAGCGCCGCAGCCTCCGGCCTGACGAACTTACCCTTGACCTTGCCGCGCGGCACGGCATTGATGAACGCTTGCAGCGCCGCCTTGAACGCGCGATC
>FWPV01002822.1_pt1 | contig 38333 bp, 28 predicted proteins | sample 2228371 | NCBI WGS metagenome assembly FWPV01 (sample SAMEA103939776, study PRJEB20133) | metagenome
TGAGCCCTGCATCGCGCAAACGTGTGTAAATGGTCTCGCAATGGGCCTTGTTCTCTGGCGCGTTGGTGGAATAGTAGTTGTCAAAGCCCACATGGAAGCTGGCGAAGTCGCGCTGGTGCTCTGTACTCACGCGCGCGATCAATTCTTCCGGGCTGATGCCCTCGGCTTGTGCGCGCAGCATGACCGGTGTGCCGTGTGTGTCGTCGGCACACACGTAATACACCTCGTGGCTTTGCATTTTCTGAAAGCGAACCCAGATGTCGGTCTGAATGTATTCGACTAGGTGGCCTAAGTGAATGGCGCCATTGGCATAGGGTAGGGCAGAGGTTACAAGAATTCGGCGAGTCACGATGTTGTTCTTTGAGAGTGTTCTAGACGCAAAGCGTTATTGTACGCGCGATTGACTGGGTGAAGAGTATTGCCAGTGGTGCCCGGGACCGGAATCGAACCGGTACGCCCCTTTTACGGTAAGCGACGGATTTTAAGTCCGTTGTGTCTACCAATTTCACCACCCGGGCTGATGGCTTGAAAACATGGAGGCGGGGGTCGGAATCGAACCGGCGTACACGGAGTTGCAGTCCGCTGCATGACCACTCTGCCACCCCGCCAAGGGTGTTCCACCAAAATGTGGCGGGCAAAGAAAAGGGGAAGTGTATCACTTCCCCTTAGGAATTTGGAGCGGGAAACGAGACTCGAACTCGCGACCTATACCTTGGCAAGGTATCGCTCTACCAACTGAGCTATTCCCGCATTTCAACAACGTGTCGTCGTTGAGAGAACGAAATTATAGCAAGAAAAATTTTTGTGTCAAACGTTTTTGCAAAATAATTTCATTTATTTTCTGCTTGCCTAAATGTTGTGCAAACCCAAGCCAGTCAATGGTTTCCGGCATGTTTGTTTTTTTACTTTCAAGCTATTGATTCTGTTGTGAAATGTAGTTTTTCCAGCCACGTTTTCGCAAATCGCAGGCAGGGCATTCACCACAACCAAAACCCCATTCATGTTCGTGGCTTCTGTCGCCTGTGTAGCAGGTGTGGGTGTCGCGAACAATAATTTCCAGCAGTTTTTTGCCGCCTAGTTGCTCACCCAGCTGAAAAGTTTCGGTTTTGTCGATCCACATGAGTGGTGTTTCAAACCTGAACGAGCTGGCCATACCAAGGTTTGTGGCCACTTGCAGGGCTTTCAGCGTGTCCTCACGGCAATCGGGGTAACCCGAAAAATCGGTTTGGCACATGCCGCCCACCAGGGTAGACAAACCCCTTCGGTATGCCACCGCTGATGAAATCAGAAAGAACACCAAGTTGCGTCCTGGCACAAAAGTATTTGGCAAGCCTGTTTCGTTCAGCTCGATCTCGCGTTCTTCGGTCAGCGCACAATCGGAAATTTGTCCCAGCCAGCTCAGGTCAATCACGCGGTCTTCGCCGAGCTTGTGCGCCCATTCGGGAAACTGTTCGCGTACCCTCTCAAGCACAGTCAGTCTGCATTCCAGTTCAATGCGATGCCGCTGCCCATAGTCAAAACCGATGGTTTCAACATGCTCGAATTTGGAAAGTGCCCAAGCCAGGCAAACGGTGCTGTCTTGCCCGCCCGAGAATAGCACTAAAGCTTTTTTGTTCATATGTGAGGGGATGGTGGGGTTGCGCCAAACCGCTATTTTAGCCGTACAAACAAAAACCCCCGCTGTTGTGCGGGGGTTTTAATTTGCTGTTTTAGATACTGGTACAACCAAGTTTAGCTGGCCATGCCTGCAGAAATTGCGTACTTCACCAGCTGAACACTGGAATCGAGATTGAGTTTTTGCAGCAAACGCGCGCGGTAGGCGTCGATGGTGCGAGGTGAAACTTTCAGCAATTCGGCGATTTCACGGCGAGGGCGGCCCTGAGCGATCAAGGTGAGCACTTGACGTTCACGGCGGGTCAATTGAGCGCCTTCGTCTTGGTCGGCGAGGGGATTAATCTGATTACCTGAGTTTTGCTGCTCGGACGAACTGTAGGAAGGGGTGTTCTTGTTGTTGACCAGTTCAGGGGCCACGTAGCGGGCGCCTGCTGCGACGGTGTCAATTGCCTCGCGAAGCGTTTCCACTGAAGACTGGCGTCCCACACAAGCCCACACGCCAGGTTTGAAAGCCATGGCCAGAATATCTTGGGCGCTGCCTTCGCAGACCAACACGACTCGAACATCAGAATAGCTGGCGCCAATATGTTGAACCACTGCCTCGCCATGCCTGTTTCCTTTTTCAATGGTAATCACCACGATTCGGGTTTCTGCGCTGGCGAGGTGATTGTCGATTTCCTCAAGGGTTGTCCGGTTTGTGACGAACATAGGCTGCAGGCTGATGGTTCTGCCTGGGACTGTGCTTTGAATGCCCGTTTCGCGGGGCGTTACTGGTCGACCTGCCAAGCCCTTTTCATTCTTCATAGTCCCACCCATGTGTGGCTGGCTTGGCCAGCTCGGTATTAAGGTCATCGTTCGCCCCGCTATTTGATTTGTTTGGGTTGCTGCATATTCGATTTGTACTTCAGGCGATAAATTTTGGATTCAAGGCTGAGTAGGTAATTTCAAGCGGGTTAATTACTTTGGGGGGGATTGCATTTCGACGGTCTATGTAAGCAAATAGACAATACAAGTACTGTTCTGGAATCGGAACTTTTGCTAGTATCCCTTAGCTAGGGGATACTTAGGAGTTACATCCCCCGTGTTGGGTGGCCCTATTCAGTGGTTTGAGCAGTAAAACTTGGCCTTTTTGACAAAACCAAAGTCCAGCTCGACTGTAAATTAACAGTATCAGGACGTATCAAACACACACAGATGACTTCATCTCGGGGACAGCCAGGTTGAGAGAAGAGCTCGCTTCTTTAATTGAACGAATTGCAAATCGCGATCGAAAGGCGTTTGAGGAGTTGTACCAACTCACGTCTCGAAAGATGTTTGCAGTCGCGTTGCGCATAGTTCGGGAGCCAGGTTTGGCTCAAGACGTGCTTCAAGACGCCTACATTCGTCTCTGGCGATACGCCCATACATTCAACAATAAGCTGTCTGCGCCTGAAACCTGGTTGCATCAGGTGGTAAGGAACAGGGCGCTTGACTTGATTGCCCAGCAAAGCCACACCGTGAATTCTATTTCCCTGGATCAGTTTTCTGACCAGGATGATGAACCCAATGAATTGGTGTTTGAAGCTCATTCAACCAGCAGCGATGACAAGGAAACCAGCCGGGTTATGCAGGCCTGCGTGCAACGCCTTGAAGGCAAATATCGCCAGGTGCTTACTTTGGCTTATACCCACGGCATGAGCCATGCAGAGATATCAGAGCACCTAGACGTGCCATTGGGCACCGTTAAAACCTGGGTTCGCAGGGGCTTGATCGAATTGAAAACCGTATACGACGAATTTCAGTCCGAAGGTTTGGCAACCATGGCTGCGAACAATTCGCGTCGCCAGGATGCCGAGCAATCCGGATACATGGCATAAGGGGGCCGCATGACTGACGACGATAAAAACTGGTTGGCTGCCGACTACGTACTTGGGGTGATGCGTGGAGCCGAGCGCACCGCATTTGAAGGACAGTTGAGATTGGACCCGGTGTTGGCCAAGTCGGTATTGAACTGGCAAGAGCGTTTGAGTTTGATTGATGCCAAGCCACAAGTGTTGTATTCCGCGATGACTGAAGCTGAAGTGGATGCGGCTTTGAGCAATGTTTTTGAGCGAGTGTGTCGCGCGATTGATGCACAGCCCGACGCAAAAAGCCGATTGGAAAATCCGCTGGCCAAGTTGACTCGCGAACAATTGGCAGGCATGCGTCCTGCTGTTGTGCGTTTGATCGCTTCGTACCTGGTATTGCTTGAACGACTCAAGGCGCAGCAAGTGCGCATGGCCGGTTCGGCAGGCGCTGTATAACCAAGGGACTTGCAATGTCGGTTAAATATTTGTTCAAAGAAAGACTCGAAGCACTCTGGAATTTCGGCTTGAAACCGGAAAAATCCGGAGATGCCACCGCGGATGGGAATAATGCGGTCGAGGCATCCAACTCGAAAACAGTGGAGGGGGTCATTCGCAGCGCCCTGCCTCTGTTAAAGCGTGCGGCCTTGTTGTCGATTTTTGTGAATCTGGTGGCTTTGTTCCCCGCGGTATTTTCCTTGCAGGTATACGACCGGGTTATTTATCGCTCGGGCCTGAATACGCTGACTGCTTTGTTGATCGGCATGGGTATTTTGCTTGCAGCAGATTTGATTTTGCGCTCGTTCCGGGCCCGCGTGTTGCGTGTGGCTGCGGTAAAAATTGATGGACAAATCGCCAGCAAATTGATGAACAAGATTCTGTCGATCCCATTGCGACAGTTGGAGGCCCGTTCAACTGCTGCTTGGTATTCCCTGTTTAAAGATGTGGACACCGTGCGAGTGGTCTGGAGTGGCGCGGTTGCCATGACCATTCTTGATCTGCCATTTGCCATTCTGGCCATTGGATTGATCGCAACAATCGCCTTGCCAGTGTTGCCTGTGGTGCTGATAGGTTTGGTGTGTTTGGCGGCTTTGTCGTGGTATAGCTCGGGTGAATTCCGAAAGCGCCGTGTGGAAGAATTTTCTCGTGCTCGTCGCCGGGATGAAGTGCTGGCCGAGGTGTGCCGGGGCCGTGAAGCGATTAAAAGCCTGGTGCAGGATGATTCCGCCAAGCGGGCTTGGGTATCGAGCTACAACTCCTGGGTTCAGGAGTCATTCCAGAAAAATGGTGAGATGGAGGATCAGCGCGAGCTGTCGGTCTCCATTATGTTGTGTGTGAACGTGGCCATTACAGCCGTTGGCGCCTATGCGGTGATCAACCAATGGATGACTGTGGGTGGTTTGATTGCTTCGAACATGCTGGCTGCCAAGGCGATTGGCCCGTTGGCTGCGTTGACCGGTCACTGGCGTTCCATTGCCCATTCCCGTGAAGCCACAGACCGCTTGAACAAAGTGTTTGCCGCAGATGAGGAGAAGCAACACACGGGTTTGAACCTGCCCATGCCTTCGGGCGCATTGCGCCTTGAAAATGTAAGTTATCAGCACGTGGGTGCACAAAAGGAAGTGGTCAAGTCGGTTTCAGCTCAAATTGGCCCCCGTGGCATTTACGGCTTGGCGGGAGACAACGGTGCGGGCAAATCAACTTTGTTGAAATTGCTGCGTGGTCTTTATGAGCCTCAAAGCGGCCGTGTGTTGCTGGACGAATACGATTTGTCACAGTTCTCTCGGCAGGAACTTGCCAAGTGGATTGGCTTTTTGCCCCAAACATCGCAATTGTTTGAAGGCACGATTGTTGAGAACCTGCGCCGGTCCAACCCCGATGCCAGTGATGAGCAAATTTTGCTGGCCGCCAAGCGCTCCGGTGCGCATGAATTTATCGCGAAAATGCCGGATGGCTACATGACGCAAGTGGGTGAGGGCGGTAATCGCTTGTCCGGTGGACAACGTCGCCGGGTCGCCATTACCCAGGCGTTTTTGTCGGACGCGCCCGTGTTGTTGCTGGATGAACCCACGAACGACCTGGATTTTGCGGCAGAAACCCACTTGATGGCCGTGTTTAAAAGCCTGGCCACTGTGAAGACCATCATCATGGTGACGCATTCGGTGCGTTTAATGTCGATTTGCGACAAGATTATTTATCTGGACAAGGCTTCAAAGTTGCACGTGGGTGCCACGCCGGAGATGCTGAAACTGTTGTACGGCATTTCTGTACCGAAGCCCGTGCCAGCCGCACCCAAGGCAGCGTCGCAAGTGACTTCCGAGGCTGCCAAGCAGGCGCTGGGGGCCAATGGCGCTGAAGGGCAGGCAAATACGGATGCGGGCGGCAAGGCCGCTCAAGCGTGATGAGCGAAGGTCGAGAAATCATGAAGTCAAACAATGCATTGGCCGAAGTCGGCAAGAATGATTTAAAGCCCTATGAAGTCCCCGCCCTTTACAAACCCAATGGTGGTGGGTTCGACACCAAAAGCAGGTTTGCCCTGGGTTTGATTGCGCTGTCTTTGTTCGCATCCTTGTTCATCCGCGTTGACCAGGTGGTCACTGCGCCGGGCAAGGTGATTCCCTCGACTCGTGTGAAAAGTATTCAGCACCTGGAAGGCGGTATTGTTCAGGACCTGGCTGTGAAAGAGGGTGATTTGGTCAAGGAAGGGGCCATGTTGGTTCAACTGAATCTGGCCACTTCGGGCATCAACATTGAGGAATTGAAAAGCCGGCGAGCTGCATTGGAGATGAGCCGTGCGCGTTTGCTGGGCGAGGCTTCGGGCAAGGCACCAGAATATCCCGCAGAAATTATTGCAGACTATCCCGATTTGTATCGCACCGAGCAGTCCACCTATATTGCCCGTATTACTGAATTGAACGGTATTCTGGGCGTGAATGACAGCCAGATGCTGGGCAACCAGGGCAAGGTGGGCGAGTTGCAAGCCAAGCTTGAAGGCTTGGAGAATCGCGCAGTGACTACCCTGCGTGAACTGGAAATTACGCGTGAGCTGGTTCGGGAACGGCTCGTGTCGCAATTGGAATACCTCACCAAGAAGCGTGATTACGACAGTTTGACAGCTGAGATTGCCTCGATGCGTCAAACCATTGCATCGGCCCAGGCCACGGTCGGCCAAAGCCGCGCCCGTCGGGTGGAAGAAGACGGCAAGTTCCGCCGCAGGGCTGCGGATGAATTAACAACGCTTGAACGCCAGTTGGCCAGTTTGAAAGATGAAATTGATCGAGCCAGCGATCAGCGCGACCGTGCTGTGATTCGGTCACCGATTGATGGTGTGGTGAAAAACCTGAAGCTGCAAGCGGTGGGCAACGTGGTTCGCCAAGGTGAACCCATCATGGAAGTGGTGCCAGTGGATGAAGTGTTGGTGGTTGAAACCCGACTTTCACCCGCAGACCGCGGTTATGTGAGCATGGATCAACCTTCGGAAGTGAAGGTGTCTGCCTATGACTTTTTGCGCTATGGCACTTTGCCTGGCAAGGTGACTCAAATTGCTGCCGACACTGACCCTGGTACGGAAGAAACCGGCCCCTATTACCGCTTGATTGTAAGTACAGACAAAGCGTTTTTTGGCACGCCAGATGCGCCATTGCGCATTTCACCGGGCATGACCGCTGAAGTTGACATTAACGTGGGTTCGCAACCCTTTATTTATTATTTGTTAAAACCTGTATTGAAGCTGAAGCAAGAAGCCTTCAGAGAACCATAAAGCAACACATGACAACACAATTGGACATGACCCCAGGGGGCGTATGGGCTCGCAAAGCACTGTGTGTGCTGATTGCGGGCCTTCTTGCATTTCCAGTGGGTGCGCAAGACTTGCCCGCGAGCGACCAGCCTTCTGCCAATGTAGGCAACGACAACAACGAGTTTCGTGCCCGACGCATAGCCCCGGCCGAAGCTGCAAAAATGAGCAAGGAAGAGCTCACCAAAATTCGCTTTCTGAACATGTTGCGTACCAACCCTGAAATTGTGACTTCACGCATCAATGTGAATGCCTCGCAATTTATTGAAGATGGTGCCCGCGCTGCCTATTACCCCAGAATTACTGTGGGTGCCAATGCCAGTTCCAGTTCAACAGTGACCAACCGGCAATCGACCGACATTACGGTGACCCAGCCCCTGTACACCGCGGGTCGAATCACCGCGAGAGTAAAAGCGGCTGAAACCGATGGGACCATCGCAGATGGGCAATTTGTAAAAACAATTCAAGACGTGGTGCTCGAAGGCTTTTTGGCCAGCAGTACTTTGTCGCGCAATGCCTTGTTGGTTGAAGCATCCCGAGCTGCAGAGGCAGCCGTCGCCCAATTGCTGGCCCTTGAGGAGCGTCGGGTTGAGTTGGGCGGAAGCGGCGTCACCGATGCACAATTTGCGAAAGCCCGTTTGGCGGTCACCCGTGACCGGCTGGTGAATTTTGAAGGACAGTTTGAAGAGGCCCGTGCCACTTACTTCCGTTACTTCGGTGTTTATCCCGAGGGCTACAACGTGCCGGAGCTGGAAATTCAGCGCAATATGTTGCCCCAGCTGGTAGATGAAGCGGTCACGAAAGCGCTGTTTTCCAACCCGGAAATTCGTGTGGCTGAAAGCCAGATCGTGAAAGCGCGGCACAACTACACGGCTGAAGATGCAAGCCTGTACCCGTCTTTGAACCTGGTGGGTATTCAGCAATTTTTTGGTGAACCCGACCCCTTTACTGGTGACAGAACCGACAGCTCCGTGAACCTGCGTTTGCAGTACAGCGCTTTTTCAGGCGGCGAGCAGGTGGCACGCGTGAACCAGGCGGCTGCCACGATTGATACCCGGCGTGCCCAACTGGCCGCAGCCCGATTGCGGGTCGAGGAAAGTGTCCGCTTTCAGTGGGGCAAATGGTCAGCCGGGCAGTCGCGATCGGTGACCTTGCGCGGCGCTTATGCCGATTCTTTGCAGGTATTCAAAAACCGCAAAAGGCTTCGTGATTTTGGCCGTGAAACCGTGATCGTGATGCTGGATGCCCAAGTTGAGTACTTCAACGTTTTGATTGCCTACATTAACGCAGTGTTTGATGCACGGGATGCGAGTTTCCGCTTGATGCATGCCATGGGCTTGATGATGCCAACCCCCGGTGCAGAGGGCGATTGGTTTGAGTTGTTTTTCTCGAAAACTCCTGAGCGCGAGCGCCTCGAGAGTAGCTTGAAAGATACGGCCGACATTGCCAGCAGCCCAGCTGATCAAAAAATTGCGGAAAAGCTTGGTCTCGATGTGAGCCAGACCGAAGTGGAGAAGGCAGCTGGATTTGTGCTGACCCCGGCACAGCGCCTTGAAGTTGAAAAAGGCTCGGAACGCAGCCGCGTGCAGGGCAGTACGGCTGAAAAAGAACTGCGGCCAACCCTGAAACCAGCCCCGGTTTTGGATCCTCGGTTTTATCGGTAAAGTCTTGATTTTTGTCAGTAAAGTGCTCACACTGCTCAAACAGGGGCATTTTACTGCCTTAATTCATCCATTCGCAGGGCTGGAACCCTGAGAAACTGGCATGAGTGGGGCGATTCCCAAAGGAATGACAAAAATGGGCGATGATATTCAAAACATGAAGAGCACGGCCGAAGATCGGGCTGTAGAGCGTGCTGAACAGCAGCTTGCTGATCCGTCTGCTCTGAACATGCAGTTTTTGCAATCCACCCTGAATACATCCGAATTCGACGGTTTAAGCGCCAACTCCGGTTTTCCTGGCAGTGCGGCGAAAAGTCAATTGCATCAATCGAACCCATCTGGTGGCGGCTTTTCGGGATTGTCCCCCGCGTATTCAGGTGCAGGCCTTTTGGGTGCAGTGGCAGCAGCCGATTTAAGTGGTGCATCCAGTGCCATGGGCATGGCGGCTCAAGTGGCCAGCGCAGCCCCGGTTACTTTTGGTAAAACCACCGTGGGTGAGTCTGCAAGTTTGGCTGGTTTGGGCAACAAGGCTTTGTCACAGCCCACTGACCTTTCAAAAGTTTCCGATTTCCCATTGCTCAAACCCGTAGCCAACCCCGATGGTTCGCTGGTGCCGGTCTCTGCAGAGTTTGCGCAGCTTATGGCTATGCTGGAAGGTGGCGGTGGAATAAACCCCGATGACGCATTGAACAGCCTGATCGGCAGTTTGGGCCAAAACCCCAGTCCCGAGAGCCTGCAAACTGCCATCGATGCCGTGCTTGATCAAATCAATTTGCTGAACACCACTTTTGAGCCTGTATTTGACAACCTGAGTGGCGATGTTCAGAACCAGTTTGCTGCGCAAAATGGTTTGCCCAGCAGTGATTTGGGTTTGAGTATTTTTGAAGACGCTGGCGAGGTTTCCACAGCACTGACCGACCTGTTGGGTACGATCAATGTGGGCGCTAACCCGCAGTTAGACAGTTTGTTGAATCTGGATTCAACGTTTGATGACATCGCCTCCTTGGTAGGGTCCTTGCCTGATCTGGATTTGTCGCCAGTGACGGACCCTGTTACCGACATTGTGGGCGACATCACTGACGGCATTGGCGGTATTACCGACCCAGTCACTGATATTGTTGATGATGTTGTTGGGGGTATCACCGACCCAGTCACTGACATTGTTGATGATGTTGTTGGGGGTATCACAGACCCTGTGGTTGATCCGATTGTGGATGTGATTACCGACGTCACCGACCCTGTGGTTGATCCGATTGTGGATGTGATTACCGACGTCACCGACCCTGTAGTTGATCCGATTCTTGATCCAGTGACCGATATCACTGATCCCTTGTTGGAGCCAATTCTTGACCCCATCACCGGCGGTGGTGGCTTGCTGTCTGGTTTAAGCAGTTCCTCAAGCGAATCCGATTCAGGTTTGCTGGATTCGCTCAGCAGCGGGATTTCCTCCAGTGCAGGCTCCGAGGGTGGCGCGCTGGATGGCTTGTTGGGTTCTCTGGACCAAAACAAATAAAACTCACCCCCTTTTTTGATAGGGGGGTGTTTTGAATCCAATTTGACTGGCCTATCGTATAAAATGGTAGTACGTCACGAAAAAAATTGGATTTATGTCAAATTCCGTCATTCAGTTGTCAGTGCAGGCCGACCACAGCTACCCAGCTGGAGAACTGCGCGACCCTGTCATTAGGGCAACGATTGAATTTTTTGACAGCTTTGAGCCATCGTCTGGTTCGTCAAAAATTGCTTTTTCTTCATCTGATGGTCTTGATCCCAAAGAATTTTCGAGTGCACCTTCCCTTGGTTTTGGTGAATTGCGCTGCATTTCCCAGGCCTGTGTCAGTGACGTCAGCGTTTTCGAGAGTTCTTCAAGCCTTGCCAGCGTTGATCCGGCACTGCTTGCCAACGCAGACACTGCAGGAATTCTGAATACCATGAATGAACAAGCCTCATTTGAAGCCTTGAACGCTGAGCTTTTGAGTTCAATGCCCCGCGTGAAGCACGCCTTGGGTGGTGAACTTAGTTACTCCGAGTTGACTCAGCTGATTGCTGACATTCAAGCCCAGGTGCTCGACTTGAATGCATTGAGTCAAGACATGTTTGGCGAGCTATCCAGTGAAGTCGGTAATGCGGTGCACGAGGTGGCTGAGTTTGATACCGATTCATTGCTGGCATCGATGCAAATTGACTCGGGCCTGTTTGCTCAGCCAGAATTGGCCGGTAATGTTCATTCGCTGGCGTATGCAGCGACGCTCGACGGTTTGTTTACTTCTCCAGAAGCTTTCCCTTTGACGCTGGATTTCTCCAGCCCCAACAGTATTCAGGAAGCCTCCGAGCTTTTTGCCTCTGCTGGCAATACTTCATCAATCAGTTCTACGGCCTCCAACTCCGATACCGACAGTGGTTTGTCTTCGGGTACCGCTGGTCCAAATGATCTGAGCTGATTCTGGCTAGATCAAGCCCGGTCAAACGTAATGACGTGGTCGAGTTCGAGTTTGATTCCGATGGGTTCACCTATGGCATGGTTGTGATGGCTTGGTACCAGTGCCAGCACATGTACACCGCTTTCAAGCTCCAGTGTGTACAGGAAATCGGCACCTCGAAACGACTTTCTCACCACCTTGGCCTGCATGGGACTGGCGTCGTCGTGAATAATATCGTCCGGGCGAATCAGTACATCAAATTCATTGCTTGCTGGCAATTGATCCTCGGTGAGCCGCAGGTGAGCCAATTCAATTTGCAAACCTTGCTCGGTTTTTTTACCTGGCAAAAACACACCTTGGCCGATGAAGTCAGCCACCATGCGTGAATTCGGCTGATGGTAAAGACTGTAGGATGATCCCCATTGTTGTAATTCGCCTGCGTGCATCACCCCGATGCGGTCGGCCATGCTGAACGCCTCATGTTGATCGTGCGTGACAAGAATGGCACTCATGTTTTCGGCTTTTAAAATTTCCCGAACCTCAAAAGTGAGTCGCTCTTTCAGTTCAACGTCCAGGTTGGAAAATGGTTCGTCCAGCAAAATCAGCGTGGGTTTAGGAGCCAGCGCACGCGCCAGCGCCACGCGTTGTTGCTGGCCACCTGACAATTCGTGGGGGTACCGCTCGGCCAAGGCCTCAAGACCAATCAGCGCCAACAATTCACCGCTGCGGTTGCGTTTTTCATGTTCACTGCGTTTGTGTAAACCGAACTCAATGTTTTTTCGAACTGTGAGGTGGGGGAACAGGGCATAGTCTTGAAAAACCACGCCCACATTCCGGTTCTCCGGGCTGCGTACCTTGCCCGGCTCGCTTGCTTTTTCGCCCTTCAGCAAAATATTGCCTTGTGTTGGCATGAGAAAGCCCGCAATTGCGCGCAACAGGGTTGTTTTGCCACAGCCAGATGGGCCCAGCAAACAGGCAATTTCACCCTGAGCAAGTTCAAAACTCACATTGCGAACAGCGGGCGTGCTGCCGCCCGGGTACAAAATGCTCAGTTCATTGATGCTTAGGGCGGGGGCTTGTTTCATTTTTTCGGTGGCACCGTGGTCTGTTTACTACGCAGTTCACCTTTGTATCCGGTGAGTCTCATGAACTTAAAGTAAAATCGTTCTCACTTCTATTTTGCCATGTCTGGGCGGTTTGTTTGTTTACTCTGGGGTTAAGAAGTCGCATTTCTGTTGCACTGCTGGCGTTGCTGCTATTGATGCCGTTCGTCTATCTGTTCGGTTTGGCAGGTGTAAGCCTTCTGCAGGCTCCCCAAGTATTGACCCATTTGGCCAGCACCATTCTTCCAGATCTGGTTTGGCAAACGGTTTATCTGTGTATTGGTGTGGTGGTACTGACCAGCACAATGGGTGTGCTGCCTGCCTGGTGGGTTTCTGCACATGAATTTCCAGGCCGTAGCTGGCTCGAATGGCTGTTGTTGCTGCCCTTGGCCATGCCTTCGTACGTGATTGCCTACGCCTATACCGATGCACTTCAATACTCTGGATGGCTGGCCAGCAGCTTGCGGGAAATTCTGGGTAACGATTTCCGTATTCCGGAAATTCGCTCGACTTCAGGTGCAATACTTGTACTCAGCTTCGTGTTGTATCCCTATGTTTACATCATGGCGAGAACGGCATTTTTGGGCCGTAGTCCTTCCATGCTGGATGCTGCGCGTTCTTTGGGGCACAGCGCCACCAGTGCTTTTCTCAAGGTGGGCTTGCCTGTCGCTCGTCCAGCTTGGGTAGTTGGTCTTACTTTGGTACTCATGGAAACCCTGGCAGAGTACGGCGCCTTGTCTTACTTTGGTGTGCGCACTTTCACCACAGCAATATTCAACACCTGGCTGAACCTGGGTGACAGGGAGAGTGCAGCTTTATTGGCTGTCATGTTGTTGGTGGTCATGCTGGCCTTGATTGTTTTTGAATCCAAGGCGCGTGGGCGAGCCCAGTTTTACACGCAGTCGGGCAAGGGCAGTACCATTGAAAGAAAACGTTTGAAGGGTGTACAGGCAGCGTGGGTCGTGTTTTTGTCAGCCATGCCGTTTGTGTTGGGATTTGTGCTGCCGGTGCTGATTTTATTGGCGCTGGTGGTTGATGTAGACACCTCGATTAATTGGGCGCGCAGTTTTCAGTGGGCCTACCATTCAGCCCTCTTGGGTGGTATGGCCGCCCTGGTTGCGGTGGTTCTCGCGGTTTTTCTGGCCTATGTAAAACGACAGGCGCATGTGTGGTGGGTTACCGCAATTTACCGTTTGATCTCGTTGGGCTATGGTGTACCGGGTGCAATTCTGGCCATCGCTATTTTGCTTCCATTGGCCACGGTTGACCGTTTCACCTATGATATGGGCTGGCAGGTGCCGGCGTTAACCGGCAGTGTGCTGGCCTTGGTGTATGCCTACAACGTTCGCTTCACTTCAGCAGCGTTGCAGTCCGTAGACTCGGGTTTACAGCAAATTACACGACACATTGACGAATCTGCCCGAATTTTGGGCCGCTCACCACGGCAAGTTCTGTGGCATGTTCATTTGCCGGTGCTGAAGGGCTCTGTGGCCACCGGCATGTTGTTGGTGATTGTGGATGTGATCAAGGAATTGCCAGCCACTTTGGTGCTGAGGCCTTTCGATTTTGACACCCTGGCAGTCGTTTCTTATCAGTTTGCTTCAGACGAACGATTGACCGAGGCGGCAGTGCCAGCACTGATGATTGTCATGATTGCGTTGGTGCCGATTTTGTTGCTGATTCGTCAGGGCGCGAGGCAGGCGAGAAGCGGCAAGTGATTGCGCTTGCTTCTCGCAGTGAACTGCCAGGCATCTTACGCCCCTAGCAACTCCCGCAACACAAACGGCAGAATTCCCCGGTGCTTGTAATATTCAACCTCGATCGGCGTATCGATTCGACTGAGCACTTTCACATCCTGAACTTCACCGTTGGCACGCGTAATTCGCAGCACCAGTTCGGCTTGCGGTGCGGTGTCTTCAGCCAAACCTATTACATCGTAGGTTTCACTGCCGTCGAGCTTCAGGTTTTGAATGGAATCACCGCCCAAAAACTGCAAAGGCAATACGCCCATTCCCACCAAGTTACTTCGGTGAATTCGCTCGTAACTTTTTGCAACCACAACCTTCACACCCAGCAACTGCGTACCCTTTGCAGCCCAGTCACGGGATGATCCTGTGCCGTATTCTTCGCCGGCCAGCACAATGGTGGGTGTGCCCTGCGCCATGTATTCCATGGCGGCGTCGTATACAGTGGTTTGTTGTCCGTCCTTGATGGTGAAGCCACCCTCAATGCGATTTCCATTGGCATCGGGAGGAATCATCAGGTTTTTCACGCGTACATTGGCAAAGGTGCCGCGAATCATCACGTCATGATTGCCGCGCCGTGACCCATAACTGTTGAAATCTTTTTGCTCTACACCATGTTGTTGTAAATACTTTCCAGCAGGCGTTGTGGGTTTGAATGAGCCCGCGGGTGATATGTGATCCGTGGTCACTGAATCGCCCAGAATCAGCAAAGGTTTTGCACCGCGAACAGGTTCCACCTTGGTGGGCTGCATGGCAAACTCATCAAAGAAGGGCGGCTTGGCTATGTAGGTGGATTGTGGCCATGGGTAAACCTGGCCTTCAGGCGCAGGCACGTTGTTCCACAGATCGTGTCCTTCCGTGAAGTTGCTGTAAAGGCGCACAAAAGTTGCCGCATCCAAGGCGGTGGGAAGCAATGCATTAACCTCTTGATTGGAAGGCCAAATGTCGCGCAGGTAAACCGGCTGGCCATCGCTTCCAGTGCCAATCGGCTCGGATGTCATGTCCATATTGGCTTTGCCGCTTAGCGCGTAGGCAACAACCAAGGGGGGCGAGGCCAAAAAGTTGGCTTTTAAATTCGGGTGAATACGCGCTTCAAAGTTGCGGTTGCCCGACAACACCGCACATCCGATGACATCGTTTTTCAAAATCGTGTCGTTGATCTCGGGTAGCAAATCGCCTGCATTGCCAATGCAGGTTGTACAGCCGTACGCGGCCACGTTGAATCCCAACTTGTCCAGGTAAGGTTGCAGGCCTGTTTTTGCCAGGTAGTCGCTCACCACCCGCGAACCAGGGCCCAGCGAAGTTTTAATATGCGGCTGAACTTTCAGGCCTTTTTCAACTGCTTTCTTGGCCAACAAACCGGCAGCCAGCATTACCCCAGGGTTGGAGGTGTTGGTACAGCTTGTGATGGCCGCCAGCAATACATCGCCATGACCAATACTGAGTTTGTCCAGCCCGGTGGGGTAGCGTGTGCTCAAGGCGGCTGCGCTTTTGCCAAAGCCGTTTGCTGCCATGGGTTCAGCAAACAGGGTATTGAATTGTTGCTTCATGTTCTTGAGCAGCACGCGGTCTTGAGGTCGTTTTGGCCCAGCCAACGATGGCTCAACCGTGTCCAGGTCGAGCGTCACCACTTCTGAATAATCAATTGCGCCTGGGGCTGGCATTCCCAGTAAGCCTTGTGCCTCGAAGTACGCTTCAAAGCGATCGGCTTCAGCCGCGGTACGGCCAGTTTTGCGCATGAATTCAACGGTTTTTGAATCGGGTGGAAAGAAGCCCATGGTGGCGCCGTATTCAGGTGCCATATTGGCCAGTGTGGCACGGTCGGTCACTGATAAACTGGCCGCACCTGGCCCATAAAATTCAACGAACTTGCCCACCACTTTTTTCTTGCGAAGCAACTCGGTAATGGCCAATACCAAATCAGTGGCGGTGATGCCTTCTCGCAGCGCGTTGGTCAGTTCAACGCCCACCACATCGGGTGTCAAAAAGTAAACGGGTTGCCCCAGCATACCGGCCTCGGCTTCAATACCGCCAACACCCCAGCCTACAACGCCCACGCCATTGATCATCGTGGTGTGGCTGTCTGTGCCCACCAGCGTGTCGGGGTAGTACACCGTGTTGTCATTTTCCTCGCCCGCCTTAACAGCACTGCGGATGCCGCGGAACAGGTATTCCAGGTTCACCTGGTGAACAATGCCAATGCCCGGTGGCACCACCTTGAAAGTGTCAAAGGCCTGCATGCCCCATTTCATGAATTGGTAGCGTTCACCGTTGCGCTCAAACTCAATTTCCATGTTTTTGCGCAGTGAATCGGCTGTGCCAAAGTGGTCAATCATCACGGAATGGTCGACCACCAAATCCACGGGAACCAATGGCTCGATTTTTTTCGGGTTTTGGCCCATGTCGCTGGCCACGTTGCGCATGGCAGCTAAGTCGGCAAGAAGGGGCACGCCAGTGAAATCCTGCAGCACCACACGCGCCACGATGAACGGAATTTCATCGGTGCGTTTGGCCTGGGGTTGCCAGTTGGCCAACTGTTGAATGTGTTCTTCCGAAACTTTTTTTCCATCGCAATTGCGCAGCACCGATTCAAGCACAATGCGAATCGATACCGGCAAGCGGTGCAGGTTGGGAAAGCCCAGTTCAGCCAGTTTGGGCAGACTGTAAAACTGGCCTTTCTGGCCGGTTTTAGTTGTGAAAGTGCTGAGTGTTGAATGCTTCAGGGTTGACATACCTGTTTCTCCCTTACGTGTGGGGTGCCGAAGAGTGTCGGCACCGTATTACAAAATCAAGCGGTGTGTTTGATGCTTTTCAATGCAAATGCATGCTGTTTGGCAATTCAGAGTCTTCCGGGAGTTCTGCATGCAGCAACTCACCCTCCGGGTTGGGGTACAAAGGCGATCCGCAATCTTCACAGTACTCCAGCGGGAAACGTTCTTCCAGCACCTTGATTTGACGAATGCCGACTTCTTTTAACAAGGCTTCAATTTTTGAGCGAATAACGGGGTTGTCGGGTTCGCTTTCGATGTCTTTCTCGTACACCGGGTCAGGCTCATTGCCGTATTCTTCGCCAATGAGTGGCCACACCACGCCATGCACAATGTCGCTATTGCCTTCTACGGAAAAGCCGATTCGGTATTCCTCAATTTCGCCGCGGTCTACAAAAGCGCCTACGCTGGCATGAATTTTCTGGGTGGGAACATCCAGGGCACTTTCAAGAAATGCAGCAGAGGCTCGCACAGAGTAGGCACGGGCTTCTTTTTCAGCTTCGCGGCATGCGTTGTAAAGGCCATTGGGCAACATCAATTCCAGCAAACAACCGGGCATGATTTTTTGCAGAGCCTGGCCACCTGTGAGCCGCCAATTGGCCAGTACTTCTTCTTTGCTCAGAAGGGTACCGTTGCTGTGCGCTTCAACTTGCCATTTGAATGCAGGTTGACCTGCAGGCACTGAAATAGCGCCGATCAAATAACGTACATCACTTAAAAAGCTTTGGGTGGCGGGCAGGTTTTCAGTGTCGATGCGCACCTTCACACGGTCGATTGCAGCCTGTCCCAATTGGCGCGCCAGTTCCGCCGCTGCGGTGTAGCTTTCAGGCAGTTGATCGGGGCTGAACAACATGTTGGTGAGCACCAGATGAGCGTGATCGGACAGCACATTTTTTTGAAGCAGATTGGTGAACTCAGCCACGGTGCCTTCTTCAATTTTTCCGGATGGAATGTTGTAGGTGGACCAAGCCAGCACCGGTGCAGCCAACAACAGAATGTCTTCTTCCTGACCCAATTCCGGGCTTTCCACGGTGTTTTCAATCGCAAAGGCCAATTCGTCGTAGGCACGGTAGTTGGTGCTGTACAAGTGGTCGAGCGTTTGCATCAGCGTGGTGTCGCTGCGGCCCTCCAGCATGGGAGCCAGTGCTGCAAACAACTTCTTTTTCCAAAACCGGCGCTCAAGCCGACTGCCCGCATCCGCCAGCAAAATGGCCAGGTTGGCCAAGGGCTTTGCGTACTTGGACAGTTTGGATCGGGAGGCTGTATTGAGTGGTTTTCTGCGCATGGGTGGTCCTTCTAAGGTTCCACCCATTGTAGTACGAGAAGATTGCTTAAATTGTTTTGTTGCGCAGGTTGGACTGATCACTCAGGCCCGGGCGTACCCATTCGGGCGGTGCCCAAATGTGTTTGATTCGTTGCCAAACTGGGCCAGGCTTGAGTGCATCTGAAAACATGTCACGCCATTCATGGGTGTTCAGTGTCCAGATGTTGTTGGTTTTGGGCTGACGAACGATGCCGTATTCCACCGGTGCAACCTCGGGCTCGAAGGTACCAAAAATTCGATCCCAAATAATCAACACGCCACCGTAATTTTTGTCGATGTATTCGTTGTTGCGACCGTGGTGCACGCGGTGGTGGCTGGGCGTGTTGAAAATATACTCGAACCATTTTGGAAACTTGTTCACAGCTTGAGTGTGAACAAAATATTGATAGCCCAGGTTGACGCCGTAGGCCAGCAGCACTGCCCACACAGGAAAGCCAATGATCAACATGGGCGCCCAGAAAATTTGGTGCAGGTTCACCGCGTAGAACAGGCTTTGACGCATGGCGGTGGTGGTGGTCATGTTCTCTCCGCTGTGGTGCACAACATGCGCACACCAGAACCATCGAACCCGATGGCTGCCCCGATGAAACCAGTAATAACAGAACTCGATGCCGAAGAGCAGGGCAGCAAAACTCAGCGGTGTTACTTCAATGGTCGCAATGCGGAAGGAGTAGATCCATTCCATGAATGCCGACACAAACAGCGCAAACCACACCAGCTCCATAGCTTGGTAGGTGCCGCCGAGCAACATGTTGGTGATGACTTCGTTTTTCTTGAAGAAAAATGATTTGCCCACTTTTTTCAAATACAAATATTCCACCAGCGTGGCGCCCAGGAACAGCGGAGTTAGCAGGGTAAGAAACACCTGCTTCCAATCCGGGTTGGGGCCGAACAACAAATTGAAGGTGGGCATTGCCTGGTTGATCAACTGTTCCATGCGTGAGTCTCCGCGTATTGGTTTTTTGATAACTCAAATTTTGCGCGGTTCTGGGCAAGAAATATTGCGAGTTCAAGCCTGTTTTTTGTGAAAATGCGCCAATATTTTACTGCGCAATTGACTCGCGCCACTTCACATAGTCCGCTGCAACCTGTTTGGGTTGTTCCATCATCGGGACATGTCCAACCTTGTCCATCAAAATGACATCGAAATCAGGCATCGCAGATTTCAATTCTGCTGCGCCATCCACATGCAAAACACGATCTTCCTTGCCCCACACAATCAGGCCTGGGCCTTTGTATGAAGACGCGGGTAACACAGTGGCCAGGTCAGAGGGCACGGTTTTAAAATCTTTGTAAATGCGCTTGTGCAAAGGTTGATCCGCGGCAGCGCGGGCTGCCATGGCATCCACCACAAACCCGGGCGCGAAAGCAGGGCGCTCGTACATTACAACATCCACGATTTTTTCGAACTCTTCGCGATTGCTAGCTGTTAGAACAATCTCGCCTGTCTTCTCGAACTTCTGAATCACTTCTGATTTTCTGGACTCCATCAAACCAGCAGGCGCCAAAAACCATACGGAGGCAACATTGTCGGGATACTTTGCCGCATAGGCGCCGCTGATCCAGCCGCCCATGGAGTTGCCGCCAATATGTGGTTGTTGAAGGCCGAGTTTTTCAATGATTTCATGGACGCGATCAATCTGGGTGTTGATGACGTAGTCCGCATTCATGTCACGGGTGGATGCGCCGAAGCCGGGAACATCGATTGAGTAAACGGTGTAGTGGTTGGTCAGGTAATAAGCCACCCGATTGAAATTGTCTTTTGAACCACCAAAACCGTGAATCAAGACAAGGGGTTCACCTTGACCACCCTGCAGATATGGCACCACAAAACCGTCAATTTGTAGCACTTTGCGTTCAAGTCCTGATACAGCCCGCTCGGCCGCAATGGCCAAGCCAGCTGAACCCTGAATTTCACCCTCGGGTGCTTGAACACCACAGGCACTTAGCCCAAGAAGTGCAGTGCTGGCGAAAAGTACTGTGAGTCGCTGGATTGCTGTGGCGTGTTTTTTCATGGTGTGGTGTCTGGTTGTTGAACTTGTTTTATTGAATACGCGCTAGCATAGAACAGGTAAAACTCTTCTGACAATATTTATTGTCAAATAATGAACCAGCACTCTAATCCCGGACATATTTCCGCCAGCTACGTGAACCTGTTGTTTGACTGGCTGGCTGAAACACACCCTGAAGTTGCGCATACGAATCCATTTGCGCGGCCTGTGGCGGGTGAATTGAATCGTATCGAGGTGCCGCAGTGGCAGGCCATGTTGCAGTGGACTTATCAAACACTTCAAGACCCTGCAATGCCATTGAAAATAGCAGCGCATGTGCGCCCAGCCAATATGGGCTTGTTGGGCTATGTGGCCAGTTGTTGTTCGAATTTAGGCGAGGCTTTTGCCAGGTTGCAACAGTTCGAGAATTTGGTGTACAGCGTCAATGCGCTGAATGTTGCGTTTCAGGGCGATGACATTATTCTGCGTTGGGGTGCCGAGCGTGGACGCCCTGGTCATTGGGTGGATTCGGTTGCAATTGGTGTGCTGGTTGCATTTACTCAGCACTTGATCGCCTCACCCGTTTACCCACGGCGAGTGCAATTTATTAATCCCAAGCCAGGCAACGCCGAAGATTTCGATGTTTTTTTTGCTTGCAAGGTTGGTTTTGACGGCGATTACACCGAGGTCGTGTGGCCAGCCAGTTTGCTTGAAACGCCTTTGAAAGCACCCGACCAAGTGATGCGCAGCATGCTGGACCAGCAAGCGCAGCTGTTGCTTAAGCAAGTAAAGGCAAGCGACGAGGCTGTACCGGGTTTGCAGAAAGCCATTCAGGAATCTGTTACTGCCGGTTATCCAACCCTTGACGTGGTCGCTGGGCGCCTATTGATGAGTACACGCACTTTGCAAAGGCGCTTGAACGAACATGGCAGCAGCTTTCGGAATGAACTGGAACAGGTGCGGGTTGAAATGGCTAAAAACTGTCTTCAGGCGGGTGAACTCAGCTTGGTTGATATTGCAAACTTCCTGGCCTACAACGATCAAAGTGCGTTTACTCATGCCTTTAAACGGGTCACCGGCGTAAGCCCGGCCAAATATCAGCGTGTAAAGCGACAATAGGCTCTAAAAGCAGGGCGAATCAGCCTAACCCCCTTCAAATACTAGGGAAAGTCCTATATCATATATAAGACTTGAGAGGCATCGAAACCCCGCCACTTTTGCATCGCAACACTTGTGTGCGCGTGCGAACTGCCTCAAAATTACACAGTTTCTATTGACCCTCACCCAATCTAGGGAGATCTCATGCTTGAGTCCTATCGCCAACACGTTGCCGAGCGCGCAGCGTTGGGCATTCCTCCACTGCCTTTGTCTGCCCAGCAAACCGCTGATTTGGTTCAGCTGCTGAAGAACCCGCCCGCAGGTGAAGAAGAGTTTTTGCTGGACCTGATCACCAACCGCGTACCCGCTGGCGTAGATGATGCAGCCAAGGTGAAGTCTGCCTTCCTGGCAGCCATCGTGAATGGCGCCGACACCTGCAAGTTGATTGACCGCAAGAAAGCCACTTTCCTGTTGGGCACCATGCTGGGTGGTTTCAACATCAAGCCATTGATTGATGCCTTGAACGACGCAGAAGTGGGTGAAATTGCGGCAGAAGCCCTGTCAAAAACCCTGTTGATGTTCGATTACTTCCACGATGTGAAAGACCTGGCCGACAAGGGCAGTGCAACTGCCAAGAAAGTGATGCAAAGCTGGGCCGACGCCGAGTGGTTCACCAGTCGCCCTGAAGTGCCACAAAGCATCAAGCTGACGGTGTTCAAAGTAACTGGCGAAACCAACACCGACGATTTGTCGCCTGCGCCCGATGCCTGGAGCCGTCCCGACATTCCGTTGCACGCCTTGGCCATGTTGAAAAACCCACGCCCAGGTATTGAAGCCGACGAGCCAGGCAAAGTTGGTCCTATCAAGCAGCTGCAAGCCCTCATCGCCAAAGGCAATCAAATTGCTTACGTTGGTGACGTGGTAGGTACAGGTTCATCACGCAAGTCCGCCACCAACAGTGTGTTGTGGTTCACTGGCGATGACATTCCTTTCATCCCCAACAAGCGTTTTGGCGGCTACTGTCTGGGTAACAAAATCGCTCCAATTTTCTTCAACACGATGGAAGATGCGGGTGCCCTGCCTATCGAGCTGGATGTTAGCCAGATGGACATGGGCGACGAGATCGAATTGCGTCCATTTGAAGGCAAAGCCCTGAAAAACGGCGCAGTAATTGCCGAGTTCTCAGTAAAAACCGATGTGCTGTTTGACGAAGTACGCGCCGGTGGCCGTATTCCATTGATTATCGGTCGTGGCCTTACAGACCGCGCACGCGCTGCTTTGGGCCAAGGCCCAAGCCCAGTGTTCCGTCGCCCCTCTTCACAAGCTGCATCAACCAAGGGCTACAGCCTGGCGCAGAAAATGGTGGGCAAGGCATGTGGCGTGGAAGGTGTTCGCCCAGGTACTTACTGCGAACCCAAGATGACCACTGTGGGTTCACAAGATACCACTGGCCCAATGACTCGCGACGAATTGAAAGACCTGGCCTGTTTGGGCTTCTCTGCTGATTTGGTGATGCAGTCCTTCTGCCACACAGCGGCTTACCCCAAGCCCGTGGACGTGAAAATGCACCATGAACTGCCCGACTTCATCGAGAACCGCGGCGGTGTGGCTCTGCGCCCAGGTGATGGTGTTATTCACAGCTGGTTGAACCGCTTGTTGATGCCCGACACAGTGGGCACTGGTGGCGATTCTCACACCCGTTTCCCTATCGGTATTTCTTTCCCGGCCGGCTCTGGCTTGGTGGCGTTTGCTGCTGCTACTGGTGTTATGCCTTTGGATATGCCGGAATCTGTATTGGTGCGTTTCAAGGGCGAAATGCAGCCCGGCGTTACTTTGCGTGACCTGGTCAATGCCATTCCTTTGTACGCGATCAAGGCAGGCCTTTTGACCGTCGAGAAGAAAGGCAAGAAGAACATTTTCTCGGGCCGTATTCTGGAAATTGAAGGTTTGCCACAACTGAAAGTGGAACAGGCTTTTGAGTTGTCCGACGCTTCGGCAGAACGCTCCGCCGCAGGTTGTACCGTACATTTGGACAAAGAGCCGATCATTGAGTACATGAAGTCCAACATCACTTTGATGAAGTGGATGATTGCTCAAGGCTATCAAGATGTTCGCACGCTGACTCGCCGCATCAAGGCCATGGAAAGCTGGATTGCCAACCCTGAGTTGCTGAAGGGCGATGCAGATGCAGAATACGCAGCTGTGATCGAAATCGACCTGAAAGACATCAAGGAACCCATCCTGGCTTGCCCGAACGACCCTGATGATGTGAAGTTCTTGAGTGAAGTAGCTGGCGACAAGATTGATGAAGTGTTCATCGGTTCTTGCATGACCAACATCGGTCACTTCCGTGCAGCTGGAAAGGTGCTGGAAGGCAAGAGCGACATTCCAACTCGCTTGTGGATTGCGCCACCCACGAAGATGGACCAGCACATCCTGACCGAAGAAGGCTACTACGGTATTCTGGGCCGCACCGGTGCTCGCATGGAATTGCCTGGCTGTTCACTGTGTATGGGTAACCAGGCTCAAATTCGCAAGGGTTCCACTGCCGTGTCGACTTCTACACGTAACTTCCCGAACCGTTTGGGCATTGACACCCGAGTGTACCTCAGCTCAGCCGAACTGGCTGCGGTGTGTGCACTGATGGGCAAAATCCCGACCGTGGAAGAGTACATGGAACAGGTGAAAATGCTGGGTAGCGTGTCTGGTGAGGTTTACCGTTACATGAACTTTGACCAAATCAAGGAGTTTGTTGATATTGCAAACAAGGCTGAATTGGTGGCCTGATTTGCTTGACTAAGCAGGTGAGAATTCAATCAGATTCTCACATCAAGGTCATAAAAAAAGCCACCTTCGGGTGGCTTTTTTACGTGTGCTCAATCCGCTCTTTTCGGGGGCGCTGGTTTTTTTTCGGTTTTCGGTTGACCTGTAGGAGCAGTTCTTTCAATGTTGAGTGAATTACATTGATTTCAGCAAGTTTGCCCAGGCGGCAAATATCCCTGTGGTTTGTAAATTTCACAAACATGTCGCTGTGGTCTTCTTCAAGAAACAGAATATTGGCAGTGGGGAATGTTTTTTCCAGCTTGCTCAACGCGCTCTCTTCAAAGGCCTCCATGATATTCATGTCGCAAATGACGAGTTTGGCGTGTGAAAGTTCTGTGAAGTCTTGTTCGATGCTGCGAAACGAATAAACAGATTTCTCACCCAGACCATTCAAAAATCGCTGATAAGCCATTGTTTTTATGGGGTAGTCGCTGAATACTACACAAGCGATAAGCAGTGGTTTCATATTATGCAGCCAAAGCAATTAAAATTTCGGATGCCTTATTCTTCCTCTTTCCAATCCGGGTGGGTATTACCTGAGTGGGGTAAGATATTCACTTACATTCACAGCCACCCCAGTTTTTCGGAGACACAATAAAAATGGCAGGTTTCAAAGAATATGACCAGTTCGACGCCCTTGGTCTTGCCGAGTTGATCAAAAAAGGTGAGGTGAGCGCAGCAGAACTGCTTGAGGAGAGCATTGCTCGCACAGAAAAGGTCAATCCACGCATTAATGCCGTAATTCGTCCCATGTACGACATTGCACGTGCGCGCGCCAAAGAAACTGTCGAGGGGCCTTTTGCAGGCGTTCCATTTCTATTGAAAGACTTGATTGCCAGTTATGCCGGTGTCGAGATGAGCTGCGGGAGTCGATTCTACAAAGGCTTTGTGCCCTCCGAGGATTCAGAATATGTAAAACGATTCAAGCGGGCGGGTCTGAATATTTTTGGTAAAACCGCCACGCCGGAATTTGGTATTACTCCTTCCACTGAACCTGAGCTGACTGGGCCATGCCGCAACCCTTGGGATCCACTGCGCAGCCCTGGTGGCTCCAGCGGCGGTGCTTCCGCAGCTGTAGCAGCTGGCATTGTGCCCATGGCCAGCGCAAGCGACGGAGGCGGTTCAATTCGCGTACCCGCATCGTGCACCGGCTTGTTTGGTTTAAAGCCCACGCGCGGGCGTGTGCCATCCGGTCCGGATCAAGCAGATGGCTGGTTTGGTTTTATTGCCGAGCATGTGGTGTCGCGCACAGTAAGGGATTCCGCGCACATGCTGGACTGCTTGCAAGGCAATTACCCTGGTCAACTGCTGCGCATTGCGCCGCCGGCAAAAACCTATGCTGCTGCCATTGAAACAAAGCCCAAGAAATTGAAAATCGCCTATTCACTGGACCCCGCTTTGGGTGAAACCCTGCATGCTGATTGCCAGGCAGGTGTGCTTGAAACAGTCAAGTTACTTGAAAGCCTTGGTCACAATTGTGAAGAAGTTCGCCTGCCTATTCACAAGGAAGAATTTATTTACGCTTACACCGTGTTGGTGTGTTCAGAAATGGCTGCTACCTTGAAAGAAGGTGAGCGCGTGTTGGGAAGAAAAGGCAAGGCGGCTGATTTTGAGGCACGGACATGGGCATTGATGAAATTGGGTCGCAGCTTTAATGGTGGTGATGTGGCCAATGCAGTGTGGACCATGGCTCAGTTTTCTCGCCAGTGGATGACGTTTTTCGAACCCTACGATGCACTGTTGACCAGCACTTTGGGTGAATTGCCTATTGCAGTGGGAGGTCTTCGCCCAACCCCGCAAGAAATGATTGAATTGAAGGCACTCAGCTACTTGCCAATTGGGTTTATTGCCAAGCAAAAAGATTTCGTGCTGAAAGCGGGGCGGCGCGTGTATCAGTACTGTTCCCAAACCATGCCAGCCAACGTCACGGGTCAACCCTCCATGAGTGTGCCTTTACACTGGAATGCGCAAGGCATTCCAGTGGGCATGATGTTCACGGGCCGTTTTGGTGAGGAAAATGTGTTGCTTAGCCTGGCTGCCCAGCTAGAGCAGGCCAAGCCATGGGCTGGCAAACGCCCGCCCATTCATGCGGGCGGTTCAGTTTAACCAAAGCGGTTGGAACTGGCGATTGCTTGCATCGACATCACAATCGGTTCGACCAGTCTGTCTTGAGTCTCGGGGCCCGCTTGCTGGTGGGCCTTGAGCAAACCAATTTGCATGGCGTGGGCCGCCTGTGTTAACGGCTTTTTCACTGCAAGTATTTCTGCATCAGCTGGATTGTGATCCATCAAGTCGTTGCTTTGTTTGATGCTCAAGATCATTTCTTTGGTCAGTTCATATTCATTCTTGATCGCCTCAAACACGCCTTGCGATTGAACGGGTGCCAATTTTGCATACTCTTGGGCAATTTGCATGTCCGCTTTTTCCATGGCGGTGGCGGTTCTGTCAATAAAGCTTTTGAAGAATGGCCATTCCTGATACATGGTTTGCAGTTGTGCCGTTCGTTGAGAGGGTGTGGTGTTGCCACCAGCCGGTTGATCGATGAAGTTTTTCAGCGCGCTGCCTGTGCCAAAAAATGCGGGCATTGCGCTTCCTGATTGATACCACGAACCCACCCAAGGTATGGCCCGCAGTTTGTCAAGGTTGAGACCGCCTCCCGCCGTGTTTGCGCGCGAGGCAGGGCGGCTGCCAGCATTGGATTTACCGACAAATTCAATGGGTGTACTGCTTTGAAAAAAATGGGGAAGCTCAGGATTGGAGTACAGGCTTTCATAGTGGTTGCGTGCATGTTGAGCAAGTTTTTCCATGGTGCTGGCGTATTTTGCAATTTGTTGGTCTTTGCCGGTTGCCATAGTCTCAAGCGTTGAGCCCACCATGTCTGCCAGGTTGGATTGCGACATTGTTTTTGTGCCGAATTTTGCAGGTACTTCTTCACCTTGCTCGGTTTGACGCATGCCAGTTAGCAAGCTGGCGCCGTTGCTTGATTTGATTTCCTGCGCATAAGAGTCGCCTGAACCCCTGGCTTCTGTGCCGCCGCGACCATGAAACACATGCAAACTCACGCCGCGCTGCTCTGCTACTTCTAGCATCTTGGCTGTACCTTCATACACGGCCCAACTCGAGGCGAGTGGTCCGTCCAATCGATTGCTGTCGGAATAGCCCACCATGATTTGTTGCTGATTGCCGCTGGCTTGAAGCGCCTGACGGTACCATGGGTTGTTCAGCATGCTGTTCAAAATGGCCGGGCCGTTGTGCAGGTCATTCACAGTTTCAATCAGGGGGACAACATTCATCTTGATGCCTTGCTCATCGGCCAGACCTGCATGTTTCAGCAGCAACATTACTTCAAGCATGTCGCTCATGGTCTCTGTGTTGGCCGTAATGCAGTTTTTCAGTGCCTGCGGCCCGTAGCAGTCGTGAATGGTTTTGTAACTCTTGATCAATGCTATTTCGCGATCAAATTCGGCATTCTCGCTTTGACCCTCAATGGGTGCATCGCTCAGTACAGTGTGCTTGTTGAGCAGCAAGCTGGTCAGTAAGGTTTGCTTTTCAATTTCTCCCAGGCTTTCGTAATTACCCGGGCCGCCAGATCTTCTCAACAATTCACCGACTGTTTTTTCATTCATCGCGCTGTTTTGCCGAATATCGGTGCTGGCACCGTGAAACCCGATGCTGTCTGCATCCAGTTTCAGCAAATCCAGTTTCTCTTGAACAGCCGATTTTTCTTGAGTATTCAAACTGGCAATGCTCAAAGATTCAAGATCGTGTACCAGTTCATTTGCGTTCAGGTACAAATCGCCTTGAATTGGCAATGGGCTGTTGCCCACCAAATGTGTTCGGGTTCGCGCCAGTTTTTCCCGAATCAGACCAAGTGATTCCGAATGCCCAGATTTGCAAAGCAGGTTGCACAGGCTGCCTGTTTGGGTATTTTTCTCTTTGCCAATTTCTTGTTCAAAGTACTCAAACGCTGCCGTGCTCAGGGTTTTGACCACGTCCTTTAGCACGGTTGCATCAATATTCGGGTTGCCATCTCGATCGCCCCCAACCCAGTTACCAGCTTCAACCAAAGGTTTCGACAGTTTCAAATTATTGGACAGTCCCGAGAGTTGTTGGTTGATCTGCTCGTGAATGGTGCGGCCAGAACTGTGCAAGTGCCTGATATTGGCAGAGAACTGAATGGCCTCGTCTTGCACGGTGGGTTTTAATTCCCGTACGCCTTGAATTTCCCAGAGCTCTTGGCAGACTTTTGCATTGCCTTGGGGGCTTGCAATGTTGTCAAGTTGAGAAAGAACGATTTCACTGGCCTGAGGTTTGTTGAAATTGGTAGGGTGGGCAGTAAATACTGGAGAAATTTTGGTGTTCGACAGTCTTTGAACAATAGACTCTCCCCGGCTTGCCGAGTTGTCGATCAAGGTCTTCAGCCCTCGCATCAGCGATTGTGTCATTGGGGCATCTTGGGCCTTCATCTGCCTTTCTGCAGTGCTCAATATCATGAGTTGGCTATTCAAATATTTCAGTGCATTGACTATTGCCTCGGGGTCATTCTTGTTACGTTGAACAAATTCCTCTACACGGGCATGAAGTTGATTGAAATCAGGTTCAGCAGTTTCAATCTGTTCAGCCAGTTCACAGGCCTGTTCAAACTTCAGCGGGGGCAAGCTTTTCTGCAACTGAAGCTTCAAATTCGCATGGGTATTTTGCCGAATATCTTTGAGCTTGCTGGCCAGGGGGCCAACAATCCTGGTGGATGCTGAGCCTGAGCCGCTTCTTCCCAAGGCATTGCTGCCGGCTGACATAGCGATTTGAGCACTGCTGTGGCTTGCAACTGCGCGAAACATGGTGGGGACTCCATTCTATTTTTTGGAGCCACGAGGATAATTTGGGTGGAGTTACGTAATCAGAAAGAGGGGTGAGGGGACGTGAGTACTTGCTCACTCTTTTGCCCATAGCTACAGTTTCAGAAATTGTAAACTTGCACTTCAGTTTTCGGCATTGCACCGAAAAAAACTGAAGTGCATGTAGTGGCAAGCTTTATCAGCTTGGTTCCATGACTTAAAACGTATTGTTGGGTATGCGAACCCAACCTTCCATCAATACGCGTGCGCTGCGGCTCATGATGGCTTTTTTCACAGCCCATTGGCCGTTTTCCTGCACAGCTTGGGCACCCACACGCAAGGTACCGCTGGGGTGGCCGAAGCGAACAGCTTCCCTTTCACTGCCACCCGCTGCCAAATTCACTAGAGTTCCTGGTACGGCGGCCGCTGTACCGATGGCCACAGCAGCAGTACCCATCATGGCATGGTGCAGTTTGCCCATGCTCATGGCGCGTACCAGCAAATCGATGCTTGCAGCTTCAACTGCCTTGCCGCTCGAACTGGTGTAGGTTTTCGGTGGTGCAACAAAGGCCACTTTGGGTGTGTGTTGGCGTTTGGCTGCTTCATCAATGTGTTTGATCAAGCCCATTTTCACGGCACCGTGGGCTCGAATGGTTTCGAACATCGCCAATGCCTTGGGGTCACTGTTGATATCGTCTTGCAGCTCGCAGCCGGTGTAGCCAATGCTGTCCGCATTGACGAAAATGGTGGGTATGCCGGCATTGATCAGCGTGGCCTTCAATGTACCCACGCCAGGCACATCGAGGTCATCAATCAAGTTGCCAGTGGGGAACATGCTGCCGCCAGCACCATCTTCGCCTTCATCGGCCGGGTCCAAGAACTCCAGCTGAACTTCAGCTGCGGGGAACGTCACCCCATCCAGTTCAAAGTCGCCGGTTTCTTGAACAAGCCCGTTGGTAATTGGCACATGCGCAATGATGGTTTTGCCAATATTGGCTTGCCAAATACGCACCACACAAGTGCCGTTTTGTGGCACGCGTGCAGGATCAACCAAGCCACTGGCCACTGCGAATGAACCCACCGCAGAGGACAAATTGCCGCAGTTGCCGCTCCAGTCCACAAAGGCTTTGTCGATGCTGACTTGCCCGAACAGATAATCCACATCGTGATCAGCCTTGCTGCTTTTGCTCAAAATCACGGTTTTGCTGGTGCTTGATGTAGCACCACCCATACCGTCGATTTGCTTACCATAGGGGTCGGGGCTTCCGATGACGCGCAACAAAAGTTTGTCGCGTGCCTCGCCTGGTTTTTGGCAAACTTCGGGTAAATCCTGCAACCTGAAAAACACGCCCTTGCTGGTGCCACCACGCATATAGGTGGCGGCTACCCTTATTTGCTGTGAAGCGTTGCTGCTCATGCTGCCTTTCCTTCCAGAAAGTCTTGTGCAAAACGCTGCAGCACACCACCGGCTTCATAAATTGAGACCTCTTCAGCAGTGTCCAAACGGCAAGTCACAGGGAATTCCACGCGTTCGCCATTCTTGCGGGTCATCACCACAGTCAGGGTTGCGCGCGGGCTGCGTTCGCCCAACACTTCAAACACTTCTGTGCCGTCGATGTTGTAGGTGTGGCGTGTGTCACCAGCCTTGAATTCCAAGGGCAGGGTGCCCATACCAATCAGGTTGGTGCGGTGAATTCGCTCAAAGCCTTCCGCAACAATTGCTTCCACTCCGGCCAGGCGAACGCCTTTGGCGGCCCAGTCGCGTGAGGAACCTTGGCCGTAGTCCGCGCCTGCAATGATAATCAGCGGCTGGCCACGGTCCATGTAGGTTTCAATCGCTTCCCACATGCGCGTTACCTTGCCTTCCGGTTCAATGCGGGCCAGTGAGCCTTTTTTCACTTTGCCGTCTGCATCGCGAACCATTTCGTTTTGCAGGGTGGGGTTGGCGAAGGTGGCACGTTGCGCGGTCAAATGGTCACCACGGTGCGTGGCATAGCTGTTGAAGTCTTCTTCCGGCAAGCCCATTTTGTGCAGGTATTCACCGGCAGCGCTGTTCATCATGATTGCGTTGGATGGGCTGAGGTGATCAGTCGTAATATTGTCACCCAGCACAGCCAATGGGCGCATGTTTTTCAAGGTGCGTGGTCGAGCAGCCAAAGCACCTTGGCCTTCCGTGTCCCAGTAAGGCGGGCGGCGAATGTAGGTGCTTTGTGGGCGCCATTCGTACAGCGGGCTTTTGGCTTCTTCAATCGCACCCAAATCAAACATCGGAATGTAGATTTCGCGGAACTGTGAAGGTTTCACGAATTCATTCACGATCGCATCGATTTCTTCATCTGAAGGCCACAGGTCTTTCAGGCGAATTTCTTTGCCGTTCACCACACCCAGTACATCGCGTTCAATGTCAAAGCGAATGGTGCCGGCAATGGCGTAGGCCACCACCAGTGGTGGGCTGGCCAGGAATGCCTGCTTGGCATAAGGGTGAATGCGGCCATCGAAGTTGCGGTTGCCGCTCAATACAGCGGTGGCGTACAAATCGCGGTCGATGATTTCTTGCTGAATTTTAGGATCAAGCGCGCCACTCATGCCATTGCAGGTGGTGCAGGCAAACGCCACAATGCCAAATCCCAGCTTTTCCAGGTCGGTTAGCAAACCGGCTTCTTTCAAATACAACTCAGCCACTTTCGAGCCAGGCGCGAAAGAAGACTTCACCCAAGGCTTGCGCACCAAGCCCAACTCATTGGCTTTGCGGGCCAACAAGGCCGCAGCCACTACGTTGCGCGGGTTGCTGGTGTTGGTGCAGCTGGTAATGGCGGCAATAATTACCGCCCCGTCGGGCATCAAACCATTGGCTTCTTCTTCACGTGCCTTGTCCAGGTTGACTGCTATGCCTTTGGCAGCCAAATCGGTGGTGGCCACGCGGGCGTGCGGGTTCGACGGGCCAGCCATGCTGCGCACCACTTTGCTCAAATCGAATGTCAACACGCGCTCGTATTCAGCACCAGTCATTTTGCTGGCCCATAAGCCAGTGTGCTTGGCGTATTGTTCAACCAGCTTCACCTGCTCGTCTTCACGGCCAGTCAGCTTCAGGTAGTCGATGGTTTGTTCGTCGATGTAGAACATCGCGGCGGTGGCACCGTATTCCGGAGTCATGTTTGAAATGGTTGCACGGTCGCCAATACTCAGGCTGTTGGCGCCTTCACCGAAAAATTCGATGTAGGCACCGACAACACGCTCTTTCCGCAAAAACGCAGTCAATTCCAGCACGATATCGGTTGCTGTAATGCCGGGTTGGCGCTTGCCAGTCAGCTCCACGCCCACAATGTCGGGCAGGCGCATCATCGATGCACGGCCCAGCATCACGGTTTCAGCTTCCAGACCACCCACACCAATCGAGATTACGCCCAGCGCATCCACGTGCGGCGTATGGCTGTCTGTGCCCACGCAGGTGTCGGGGAAGGCCACACCATCGCGAACCTGCACCACTGGCGACATTTTTTCCAGGTTGATCTGGTGCATGATGCCGTTGCCTGCCGGAATCACATCCACATTCTTGAACGCGGTTTTGGTCCAGTTGATGAAGTGAAAGCGGTCTTCGTTGCGGCGTTCTTCAATGTCGCGGTTTTTCTGAAAGGCGTCGGGGTCAAAACCGCCACATTCCACCGCCAGTGAATGGTCCACAATCAATTGCGTGGGTACCACCGGGTTCACTAGCGATGGGTCACCACCCTGGTCTGCAATCGCATTGCGCAGGCCTGCCAAATCCACCAAAGCGGTTTGACCCAGAATGTCGTGGCACACCACGCGGGCTGGATACCAGGGAAAATCAAGATCGCGCTTGCGGTACACCAGCTGCTTCAGGCTGTCGGTCAAAGCCGATGGTTCACAGCGGCGCACCAGCTGCTCAGCCAGCACCTTGCTGGTGTAAGGCAGCTTGTCCCATGCGCCGGCTTCAATTGCATCCACTGCCGCTTGGGCGTCGAAGAAATCAAGCTTCGTACCTGGAAGGTTTTTACGGAATTGAGTGTTCATGCTTATTTGCGATCCTTGATGGGTACAAATTTCTGGTCTTCAGGGCCGGTGTAGTTGGCGCTTGGGCGAATGATCTTGCCGTCGATGCGCTGTTCAATCACGTGGGCGCTCCAGCCGGATGTACGGGCAATCACGAACAGGGGCGTGAACATGGCGGTGGGCACGCCCATCATGTGGTAGCTCACGGCGCTGAACCAGTCCAGGTTCGGGAACATTTTCTTGATTTCCCACATGACGCTTTCCAGGCGTTCGGCGATGTTGTACATCTTCATATTGTTCTGTTCTTTGGACAGGTCTTCCGCCACTTTCTTGATCACCACGTTGCGAGGGTCGCTGACGGTGTACACGGGGTGGCCGAAACCGATCACCACTTCCTTGCGTTCCACGCGGGCGCGAATGTCCGCCTCGGCTTCATCCGGGTTGTCGTAACGCTTTTGAATTTCGAACGCCACTTCATTGGCGCCACCATGCTTGGGGCCGCGCAAGGCACCAATGCCGCCGCAAATGGCGGAATACATGTCGGAACCTGTACCGGCCACCACGCGGCTGGTGAAAGTGGACGCATTGAATTCATGCTCTGCATACAGAATCAAGGAGGTGTGCATGGCGCGAACCCAGCTGTCGCGGGGCTTTTCACCATGCAGCAGGTGCAGGAAGTGGCCGCCAATCGAGTCATCATCGGTTTCCACTTCAATGCGCTTGCCATTGTGGCTGTAGTGGTACCAATACAGCAGCATGCTGCCAAGGCTGGCCATCAGCTTGTCTGCAATGTCGCGTGCACCGGGGTGGTTGTGGTCGTCTTTTTCAGGCTGAAGGCAGCCCAACACGGAAACACCAGTGCGCATCACATCCATTGGGTGGGCTGAAGGGGGCAGAGCTTCCAGCGCTTGCTTCACGCCCGCAGGAATGCCGCGCAAGGCTTTCAGTTTCAGTTTGTAGCCAGCCAGCTCAGCCACAGTGGGTAGCTTGCCGTGCACCAGCAAATAGGCGATTTCCTCAAATTCGGTGGTGGTGGCCAAGTCCAGAATGTCGTAACCACGGTAAGCCAGATCGTTGCCTGTACGGCCCACAGTACACAGGGCGGTGTTTCCAGCGGCAGTACCTGAAAGGGCTACAGATTTTTTGGGCTTAAAGCCTGGTGTTGTTGTTTGTTGCTCAGACATTTCTGTCTCCTGTTAAGAATCGTGTTTTATAACAATTGTTTATAGTGTTTTATTCAAGTTATTTCTGCTGAAAAAGAGCATCCAGTTTCTGCTCGAAATCGTGGTAGCCAATGCTGTCGTAAAGCTCCATTCGGGTTTGCATGGTGTCCAGTATGTTCTTCTGGGTGCCATCGCGGCGCACCGCTTCATACACGTTCTGTGCTGCTTTGTTCATGGCGCGGAAGGCACTCAAGGGGTAAAGCACCAAGCCTACGCCCACACCTTTCAGTTCTTCGGTGGTGAACAAGGGGGTTGAGCCAAACTCAGTGATGTTGGCCAAGACAGGCACCTTCACCGCGTCCACAAACTGCTGGTACATGCTCAGTTCGGTCATTGCCTCGGGAAAAATCATGTCGGCACCGGCTTCCACGCAGGCGCAGGCGCGGTCAATGGCCGATTGCAAACCTTCCACGGCCAATGCATCTGTACGCGCCATGATCACGAAGTCGTCCGAACCACGGGCATCCACGGCCGCTTTGATGCGGTCTACCATTTCAGCTTGGGTCACAATTGCTTTGCCGGGGCGGTGGCCACAGCGTTTCGCGCCCACTTGGTCTTCAATGTGCATGGCTGCAGCACCCGCTTTCATCATCGCCTTGGTGGTGCGAGCGATATTGAAGGCTGATGAACCAAAGCCAGTGTCGACATCCACCAGCAAGGGGGTGTCACATACATCGGTAATTCGGCGTACGTCGGTCAGCACGTCATCCAGTCCTGAAATTCCCAGGTCGGGCAGACCCAGTGAGCCAGCCGCCACGCCGCCGCCGCTCAAGTAAATGGCTTTGAAGCCGGCACGCTTGGCCAGCAATGCGTGATTGGCATTGATCGCGCCGATCACTTGCAAAGGTTGTTCTTCTTTCACTGCCTGGCGAAAACGGGCGCCTGCGGAATGTTGGGTCATGGTGTTCTCCTTGTTGTATGCTCCATGTAGTGCAGGGTTCGTGCCAGCATTTCTAAAAGTAAATAAAATAATTTAATAACAATGGTTTATGAATTAAAAATAAAGTGATTTGGCGAATATTTTGCTATCCAAATGCGACATTCCTGTTTAAAATGAAACTTAATAATGTTTCAAATCTAACGGGTGTTGTTTTAAATGAAACCTAGAATTGTGGTTTTCAGCATCAGCGCCTTGGCAGGCACCCTTCGGGAAATTGCTCGTGATTACGCCAGTTCAGCCAATATTGAACTGGTTCCAAAGGCCTATGAAGACGCCCTAGCCTATGCACGTAACCGTTATTACACCGACACGGCTGATGTGTTTGTCGCCGCAGGTTCCAATGGGGCTTTCTTGCAAAACCAGCTCGAAGCTCCGCTGGTGATCATCCGTACGGATGGTTTTGACGTGATGCAAGCCTTGGCATCAGCAAGAAAGGCGTCTGCGGCAGTGGGTTTGGTCAGTTACGAACATTCGTTTGATGAGCTGGAGCAGTTTGCCCGAGCGTTTGATGTGCCCTTAAGTACCAGAACCTATCGCACACCTGAGGACGCGCGTCGCGCTGTGCGGGAATTGGCGCAGCTGGGTGTGAAGGTGGTGGTGGGGTCTGGCTTGGTCACCGAAATCGCACAAGAAATGGGCATGGAAGCCATCCTAATTTATTCCCGGCAAGGTGTTGTGAAAGCCTTTGAGGAAGCCATACGGCTGGCCAGTGCCAAAGCTTCTGGCGGAGTGCGCCGAAACAGCCAGGCTTACACGTACCACACCGAACAAGACCTGATCGGCAATAGCCGGGCAGTTGAAAAGCTGCGCAATACGATCCGCCTGTGTGGCAGTATCGATTTTTCCGTACTAATTCAGGGTGAAACCGGCGTGGGCAAGGAGTTGGTGGCCCAATCTATCCACAGCGCCAGCCCTCGCGCTGGCAAACCTTTTGTCGCCATCAATTGCGCATCGCTCACGGAGAGTCTTCTTGAAAGCGAACTGTTTGGTTACGAAGAGGGTGCGTTTTCAGGGGCCGTGAAAGGTGGGCGCGCGGGCATGTTTGAAAGCGCACAGGGAGGCACCGTGTTTCTCGATGAAATTGGTGACATGCCTTTGGCTTTTCAAACCCGGCTGCTGCGTATTCTCGAGGACAACACCGTGCGCCGAATTGGTTCAGCCTCATCCCGCAAGGTTGATTTCCGGCTACTGGCCGCCAGCAACGTGAATTTGCAGCAAGCCGTTGAAGAAGGGCGCTTTCGCGAAGACCTTTATTTCCGGCTGAATGAAATGTTGATCCATATCCCTCCACTGCGAGAACGAGCGGAAGATATCGGCGAACTGGCGGGCTACTTTTTAAGGACTACGCCAGTTCGTGTCAGTAAATCAAAATTCGATGCCTTTCTTCAACTGGCTTTGCCGGTTCTTCAATCCTTGCCTTGGCCAGGCAATATCCGTCAATTGAAGAATGTGTGTCGCAGGGCGGCTGTGTTGATGCTGCAAGAAAGTGATCTGTCGTCCTGGCGTACCTGGTTTCCAGACCTGCTTGTGGGCATGGAGAATTCGCCCAGGTCACCTTTGCAGCAAACCAATCCATCCGAAGTGATGAATAATATGAACGCCTTGGCCTTGGCCTATAGCAGGGCGCCCATGTCTGAGCGTGCAAGCATTGTGCGTGAGGCGTTAAATCTGGTTAGTGGTGAGGTCAATAGGGCGGCTGAAGGTTTGGGCATTAGCAGGTCTACCGTTTGGCGTTTAAATAAGGGCAGCTAGCGACATGTCATACACGCCACCCACCCTGACCGAATCGGATGTCGAATTCACTGCTATCCGCGCCCAAGGCGCAGGTGGTCAAAATGTCAACAAAGTGTCCAGTGCCATTCATCTGCGTTTTGACATTCGCTCATCGTCTTTGCCTGAATTCATCAAGGAAAAATTACTGGCTCTGCAAGACCAACGTCTGACCAAAGACGGCGTTATTGTCATCAAGGCTCAAACCATGCGAAGTCAGGAGCAAAATCGTGCAGATGCCCTTGCACGCTTGAACGAGCTGCTTGCCGAGGTAGCCAAACCCGTCAAGGTTCGCCGTGAAACTCGACCCACTCTGGGTTCAAAACGTCGAAGGCTTGAAGGCAAAAGCATTCGGGGGCAGGTCAAGGCGCTGCGTGGAAAGGTCCAGGATTAATCTTTGCCTGCAGCAGAACGCAAGCTGTGGTGCACGACCCAAGGCCACAAACGTTTGTCTTTATCGTGTATAAAAAACACTGGCAATGTTTGTTTAAAACTATTTTTTGGGAGAATCAATGGACCTTATTCGCATATTGATCGCCATCTTGTTGCCGCCACTGGGCGTGTTTCTTCAAGAAGGACTAGGCAAGCATTTCTGGATCAACATCATTTTGACTTTGCTCGGCTACATTCCTGGCATTGTTCACGCCGTATATATCATTGCTAAAAAGTAGCGAGATTAGGATCGCTTCGCCAAGGGGTGATCCGTTCTACAAATTATTCTGTATGCCGTTCTTGTTCGCAGCCCGTTAATACCCTCTCGTTCACAACATTCAGGAAAACAAGATGCAAGCCACCAAACTGATTGGAATTCTGTTGATTGTTGCCGGCACCTTGGGACTGGTCTACGGGGGCTTTAGCTACACCGAAGAGTCAACCGCAGCAAAAATTGGTTCACTCGAGATCACGGTGGATCAGGAAAAAGAGGTCAATGTTCCCATGTGGGCAGGCGTGGGCGCAATTGTTGCTGGTGCCTTCCTGCTGCTGGTGGGTGGCCGCCGCAGCTAGTTTGTCCAGCGTTCAACTAAACAAATGACCACGCCACAATGCGCGTGGTCTTGTTGCCTTGTTCCATTTCAACTTCAAGAATATCCCGTGCACCCGCGTTACGCATGTGCCATTTGGCCCGAGGCACATTTTCTGCCTTTGATACCAGCGTGGTAAACCACCTGCATTGTTGACCAAATTGCGCGCTCTCATTGATCATGGTTTGCAGAAAACCAAGTTCCCCACCCTCGCACCACAATTCATTTTTCTGTCCACCAAAATTCAAACCCGCAGGTGCCTTTGAACCTGGTTTTTCTCCACGATTAAAAGCCAGGCTATTCACTTTTCGTTGATTGCTTTTTATGGCTTCTTTTTGTGAGGCGTGAAATGGCGGGTTGCATACG
>FWPV01003141.1_pt1 | contig 38330 bp, 38 predicted proteins | sample 2228371 | NCBI WGS metagenome assembly FWPV01 (sample SAMEA103939776, study PRJEB20133) | metagenome
TTTACCAAACAAGAAAGAGTATAGCCACTTTTTTATGGCTACCGTTCCTTCTATATTATAGCAAGCTCCCTTGGTCGGGTCTATTCGACTTAACCTCAAAGGGAGTCAGTCCTTTTCCTTCCTTTGTACTTCCCAAAATTCAAAAAAAGGTGTATATTGGGCCAAAATATTCTTTGATCAACCCAAGTACAGATCCCTGATAGGCAATGATAGAAACCTATATCAAAAAGATCGCATCCATCACCAGGCAAGGAGATGCCCGCGAGGAGTCATATTACCCTGCCTTTGCGGAACTCCTCGAATGTTTCTCTGAAACGGTAAGAAAAAAGAAGGCCCACGTCACCGTACTGCCCAAGAAGACCGAAGCAGGTAATCCAGACTTTCGGGTCTGGGACGGAAAGCACTCTCAAATCGGCTATGTAGAAGCGAAATCTCCTAAAGCCAACCTTGACGACATCGAAACCACCGACCAATTGAAACGCTACATTTCCACTTTTCCAAATCTCATCCTGACAAACTTCTATGAGTTCCGGCTTTACCGTAACGGACATCGCCTTGTCCAAGTGCTTCTCGCTCGTCCCTATATTCCAACAAAATTAAAGGTAATTCCTCCTGCTGAACGCACAGATGAATTCTTAGCTTTATTGGAAAAGTTCTTTCTATTCTCTCTACCAACAAAATTCAGTGCCGAGAGCCTGGCAAAAGAACTCGCCACTCGTACCCGCTTCCTCAGAGATCAAGTGATTAAAGAAGAACTACGCGAAACATCCAGTTTGGGGGCAAAGAAGATTCTCGGTTTCTATGAGGCATTCCAGAAGCACCTCATTTCCAACCTTAAGCCTGACGAATTTGCCGACCTGTATGCCCAGACCATCACCTATGGTCTCTTTGCCGCCAGGACCCGGGCCAATGGAGCCTTTAATCGAGTGCTGGCTTATGATCTGATTCCAAAGTCAATCGGTATTTTGCGCGATATCTTTCACTTCATTTCATTCGACCCGTCTGAGCAACTTCAGGCAACGGTTGACGATATTGCTGAAGTCCTTGCCGTAGCCGATGTCAAGACTATCCTTCACCAGTATTTCAAGGAGGGCAAAGGAAACGATCCGATTTTCCACTTTTATGAAACCTTCCTCGCAGAGTACAATCCCCAAGAGCGTGAAAGGCGAGGCGTTTATTACACACCCGAACCCGTAGTCTCTTACATTGTCCGCTCCCTGAACATTATTCTTAAAGAAAAATTTAAGCGTCAGGATGGATTGGCAACACAATCTGTAACCGTGCTCGACCCTGCCGCTGGAACGCTCACCTTCCTCGCCGAAGCAGCAAAACTGGCTGTAGAAGAATTTGTCAGCAAATACGGTGAAGGCTCAAAGGGGAAATTCATTGAGGACCATATTCTTAAACATTTCTTCGCCTTCGAATTGATGATGGCTCCCTATGCCGCAGGCCATCTGAAGATGGGTTACCTTTTGGAAGAGTTGGGTCACAAGCTCTCAGGCGATGAACGATTTCCGTTCTATTTGACAAATACGCTCGAGATGGAGGAACTTGTCCAGACATCCCTTCCGGGGATGGCCTCCCTTTCAGAAGAATCCCACCTTGCCACCAAAGTAAAGAAAGAGAGGCCGATTCTCGTCATTTTTGGCAATCCGCCCTACTCTGGACACTCAGCCAACAAGGGCGATTGGATTAAGGATCAAATTGAGACTTACAAAATGGTAGATGGAAAACCCCTCGGCGAGAAAAACCCCAAGTGGCTTCAGGATGACTATGTTAAGTTCATTCGATTTGCTCAATGGAAGATTGACCAGATCGGGGAAGGCGTCCTTGGGTTTATTACAAATCACAGCTACCTCGATAACCCGACCTTCCGAGGCATGAGGCAATCGCTGATGAACTCTTTTGATGAAATATACATCCTCGACCTTCACGGAAACTCTCTCAAAAAAGAAAAAGCCCCTGACGGCTCCAAAGACGAAAACGTCTTTGACATTCAGCAAGGCGTTGCTATTGCCCTCTTTGTGAAGAGAAAAGGAACCTATCCAAAAAAGGTAAGACACAGTGAAATCTGGGGGCTCCGAAACGATAAGTACCAATGGTTATCGAAGCACGACCTGCGAATGAAAGGATGGACCGAGATCAAACCTTCTGCGCCTTTCTACCTGTTTGTCCCAAGAGATGAAAGGCTAAGCAAGCGGTTTCAATCGTATCCAAGCATTCCGGAAATATTCCCTGTCAACAGCGTAGGAATTGTAACGGCCAGAGATCATTTTGTAATTGATTTTCAGAAAGCCCCGCTTCAACGTCGCATTGAGCAATTTGCCAATCCATCGTTAGACGATAGTTTCGTTGTGCAAGCATTCAATTTGAAAGATACTGGCGCCTGGAAATTGAAGATCGCCCGGGAGAAGGTTATTAACGATAAAGAGAGAGACAAGCACTACACCCAAATTCTTTATCGCCCATTTGATATCCGGTACTTGTTCTATCACGATGCTGTTATTGAACGTGGACGCCGGGAAGTCATGCGGCATATGCTGCAACAAAATCTTTCACTAATCGCTATGCGACAGGTTGCTCTCCATGAACAATACAACCACGTTTGGGTAAGCGAACACATTGTCGATAACCGCACTTTTGCAAGTGCGAAAGGAATCATCTACCAATTTCCCCTTTATCTTTATAAAAAATCTGATTCCGGTTGTTCAAACCGTAGAATGGGAGTTTCTCGATATCAAACCATGTTCGTTTTTGAACCGGCAGCATCCTATTTGGTTCGGCATCCGAACATCAGTTCTGATTTGTTTAAAGCCTTATCAAGCACCTATAAAAAGAGCCCTTCGCCCGAACAAATCTTCTATTACATCTATGCTGTTCTTTACTCCAATGCCTATCGGGAAAAATATGGGGAGTTTTTAAAGACAGACTTTCCCCGCGTCCCGTTCACAAAAGACCACAAGCTTTTTAAGAAACTATCTGGAAAAGGTGAGGAACTCGTAGAACTTCACCTGCTCAAGTCAAAGAGGCTTTCAAAACCCATCTCAAAGTGTGAAGGGGCTGGCGATCTCTGTGTGGGCAAAGTAACCTACGACCCAAATAAAGGACGGGCTCACATCAATCCTGAGAAATGGTTCACAGACATTCCCAATGAGGTCTGGGAATACCACATCGGTGGCTATCAGGTAGCTGAGAAATGGCTCAAGGGCCGTAAGGGCAGGCAACTTTCGTCCGATGAAGTTGCTCACTACTGCAAAGTCGTAACAGCCATCTCGGAAACCATCAGCATACAAGAATTTTTGGATGAGTTGTTCGAAGAAGTTGAAACAAACCTCCTCGAAATAACACTTTGACCAGAACGTTTAAATTAGTTAGAAAATAAGTCTTTGGTTAAGGTAAGGATGCCGGTTTCGTCTTTAGGTTATGTTAAAGGTTCTAAATCATTGGACATAACCCTTACCTGTAGACAAAACTGGCCTCTTAGCCTTAACCCTCACCGTGACCGAAGGGCCATTTTCATGGTTCGAGGGTGGCCCCGCGGCCATGGGGAATTAGGTAAAAGAAAATAAGGGAAAAGAATTTATGTCTGGTAGCCCGATAACATATATCAACAGAAGGTCTCAAACCTTTTACCTCCACCAAAGAAAAACAAAAACAGGCCGACCAAACTATTTTTTCTCGTTAAAGAGTTCGGGATCGTTGGCTGATACGATGCCTGAAGGGTACGAAGTATATGAAAATCCTAATGGCCAGGTTTTTCTTCGCAAAAAGAAACCCCCTATCATTCAAGACACGGAAATGAGGCTCGTAGATGAAGGGATGAGGAAACATAGTGGCATTGAATATTACAGGGTCGATATTAAAAAGAATGCCATTATCGTTTATCTGGCAAGCCAAGATGTTGAAGCAATTGGAGAGTTGCTTCCCGAAAGGTATATTCATGAGTGTGGGGGTATTAAAAAGGCGTTGGATTCCATATTGCACTATTCACCTATGATGAGGTTCGTTCTGGTGGATAATGAAAAAAGGGAGTTTATAGCGGAAAGATATTGCTTTTTAGGATCAATAGATGGTTGGATAAACATAGGTGGTCCTGACAAGCTGGAGAATTTAATAAAAAAGTATTTAAGACACTTAGGAAAAGAGTCATTCTACGGACTATTCTAATACCATTCTATGACACCGTTGATGGAAAGTGAGGGAAGAGGAATGAGATAGCTCTTCTAATGGGGTCTTTTTTGATGTAATCTTCAATGGCCTCGATGAAGGAGAGGAAATGATTTTGTTTTTCTCCGATTAATCATTTCTAATTTCATCCCAGTGAGGCCTCGGCAAGAAGTCCGGCACATTCTCTGTATTTGATGGAGACATATTCTATGAGGTCCATTCTCAAGTCAGGATCCAGATCCGTCAGAAGAACTCCTTCCTTAAAGATTCTGCTTTGAAATGTCATCACTCGTTTCCAATACAACCAAACTTTTCCGCTTTGCAAAGTAACATCAGGGAAGCATTTCCCTCAGCGCCCCTATCAGGCAATGAATGTATCGGAGTTTGCAGGTTTCTCCCATCAAGCCAACCCTCCAGATCTTGCCTTTGAGATAGCCTAACCCACCACCCACTTCAATGTTATATTCATTTAAGAGCCTCGATCGCATCTTGGCATCATCCATCCCATTAGGGAGAAGCACAGAGGTCAACATGGGAAGCCGATATCCTTCCTGGGCAAAGAGTTTAAACCCCAGTCCCTCGAGCTCCATCTTAAGGCGATCCCCCAGTGTCTGGTGGCGCTGAAATCTCGCTTCCAATCCCTCTTCAAAGATGATCTTCAACCCTTCCCTCATGGCATAGAACATGGAAGCAGGGGCGGTGTGGTGATAGACCCTTTCTGTTCCCCAGTATTTTTCAAGCAGGATGAGATCGAGATAAAAACTCTGAACAGGACTCTTTCGTGACCGCAGCCTATCCATCGCTTTTTCGCTTACCGTAATCGGGGAAAGCCCGGGTGGAACACCGAGACATTTCTGGGAGCTCGCATAACAGACATCGATCCCCCACTCATCCACCTGAACCGGATATCCTCCTAAGGTGGTCACTGCATCCACCACGAGCAGGATATCCTTTCCTTTGCAATATGCCCCAATCTCTTCAAGTGGCTGTCTCACGCCGGTGGAAGTCTCGCCATGGACCATGCCACAGATCTTCGCCTCAGGATGTTCCTTTAATGCTTTGATGATCTTTTCCGGCTCGATGATCTTTCCCCATTCCTGCTCAACCCGAACCACCTTTGCCCCACATCGGGAAGCAACCTGGGTCATCCGGTCTGCAAAGAAACCATTCACCCCAATCACGACCACATCTCCGGGTTCCACAAAATTGACAAAGGCCGTCTCCATTCCTGCGCTCCCTGTTGCGGAAAGAGCCAGCGTGACTCTGTTCTTCGTCTGAAAAACACCTCTCAACATCTCGCTGATCTCATCCATACAGGCCAAAATTTGGGGGTCAAGATAACCGATGACCGGGTTCGACATCGCCTGATAAACCCGATAGTGAACATTACTTGGACCGGGCCCCATCAGAATTCGGTAACTCGGGTGCATATCCCCACCCATCCACTTTTCCATGATTTATTCCCTCCAGTTTTTTTTATTCCATCACAGCGAAATGGATCGTTAGATCCTTAACACGTTTTCTATAAGGGTAGCAAGTCGAAAACGGAGGGTGAAGAATCTGCCGCTCACCGCAAGCCTCCATCCTCCAGCAGAAACTCATTCCTCTTCCAATTCCTCCAATCTCTCCTCATCCAAGCCAAAGTGGTGACCGATTTCGTGAACCACGACATCACGGATTTTTTCTTCAATCTCTCTCCTTGTCTCACAGGATGATTCTATTGCGGACTGAAAAAGAGTAATTTTGTCCGGAAGGACATTTCCGTAATAAAAACCCCTCTGGTTGATGGGGACCCCTTGATAAAGCCCCAACAACTCAGAAGGAAGGCGAAGCCCCATCTCCGACAAAAGTTCAGGCGAGGCGCGTTCTTCGATCACCACATCCACATTCTCCATCCTGTCTTTAATGGACTGAGGTAACCTTCGAAGTGATGAAATGACGATCTTCTCAAACTCTTCTGGAGTGAGTCTCATGGCAACCCTTTTTAATCTGCTTGGAATTTAGCAAAAAAAATTAAAGAACACAAGCAAAAACATTTTGGCCCATCACTTTGATATTGACGGGCTGGTTAAGATTGGATACATTGAAAATGATGAAGAAAAATCCATCCTGCCCCATACCGGTTGCCCTGATGGCCCCCTACCCCGCAATGGCTGAGTTAGCTCGAGCCATCGCGATGGAATTTGAGAAGCCAATCTCCATCGAGGTGGGTGATCTCCAGGAAGGGCTCAAGAAAGGACGCCGGCTCGTTGACAGCGGAACGGAAGTCATCATCAGTCGCGGGGGAACGGCTCAGCTCCTCAAGAGAGAGTTGATGATTCCAATTGTTGAAGTTCAGGTAACAACCTACGATATCTTGGGAGCCCTTCAGAAGGTTTCAAATCGAAGCCAAAAAATTGGTATCATCGGATTTGGAAACGTCATCTACGGCTCTGACAAACTTGCTGGTGTGCTCGATCTCGATCTCACAGTCTTCACAGTTCAAAAAGAAGAGGAAGTTCCGGACAGGATCGAAGAAGCCAGAAAGATGAAAGTAGATGTCATCATTGGGGATAAAGTGGTTATTTCTCATGCAAATCAACTTGGATACCCTTCCATTTTGATCGAATCTGGCAGGGAGTCCATCTTGCAATCCTTCCATGAGGCCTATCGGATTTTAGAGGCCGTTCGGTCGGAGGCTCAAAAGAGTCGGCAGTATCTCAGTACCCTCAACCAGCTGAGAGCCGTTCTTGATTCGGTTGATGATCAGATTATCATCTTGGACGCTGGCGATCGAATTCAATCATGTAATCCAGCAGCCCTTCGGGTTTTCAAAAAGGATGAAAGTGAGATCAAGGGGAAGCCTCTTTTCCTTTACCCTACAGATCCACTGACTGAGATGAAAAAGAGATTAACGCCGCAACGTAATTATGTGGCTTCCGTCGAGGGAAAACATTTTCTCCTCGATTACCTACCGATTGAAACGAATAGCGAAAAGATTGGAACCTTGATTGTGGGGAGGAGTATCTCCAAGCTTCAACAAGCTGAGAGAAAGATCAGAAATGAGCTCTATCTAAAAGGCCGTGTAGCGCGATATGTCTTTACAGACATCCTGAGCGAAGATGAAAACTTCCTGAAAGTGATCAGAAGGGCAAAAAGTTTTTCCTCCTCCGGTTCGACCGTCCTGATCCTTGGAGAAACAGGAACAGGAAAGGAGATGTTTGCCCAGAGCATCCATAACGAGAGGTTCGGATCGGAAAGGCCTTTTGTCGCAATTAACTGTGCCACACTTCCCGAACCCTTGCTTGAAAGCGAACTCTTTGGTTACGCGCCCGGTGCCTTCACCGGTGCTCGGAAAGAGGGTAAAAAAGGCTTATTCGAATTGGCCCATGGGGGAACACTTCTCCTTGACGAGATCAGTGAATTGCCTTTCAATCTGCAAAGCCGGTTGTTGCGAGTCATTGAGGAGAGAGAAGTTCAACCCATTGGAGATGATCGAGTGATCCCGGTCGAAGTGCGTATCATCGCAACCACCAATAGAGATCTATCGACGGAGGTAGAAGAGAAACGCTTTCGAGGAGACCTTTTCTTCCGGCTCAATGTCCTCCAGTTGAACGTCCCTCCTCTACGAGAGAGGGGAAAAGATGCTTATTCCCTCTTTAAACATTTTATCCTCAGGGTAAACTCAAAAATGCAACAAAAACATGTCGTCAACAGGGAAGTGGAAGGAATACTGTGTGACTATCATTGGCCCGGAAATGTCCGTGAGCTAAGAAACCTCGTTGAGAGGTTAGCCCATCTTACAGAAAATTTTACCCGACATCTTGAGGATGTTCCGGAGTGGATTCGAGAAGAGCTTCAGAGGCCGGTGAGAAAAAAAGGGGCAGAAGAAGAAATGGAAGTGAGGAATTTGAAGCTTAAAGAGTTAGAGCAAATGTATATCAAGAAGATCAGCGAACTTTCCCCCATCAAAAAAGCAGATCTCGCCAAACTCTTGGGTATCAGCCGAACCACGCTTTGGAAAAAGACAAGACGGTCATGACTGGGGGTTGGCAGTCAATCCTGCGGATGAGAATAAACATGATTTTATGCTCATAGCATTTTGTTCAAAATTGAGGTAGAATAGACCCATGAAAGCAAACATTTCTGACCTTTTAAAGGAAGCCCTGAAGCTTCCCCCTGAGGCCCGGGCGGCTCTTGCAGGGACCTTGCTTGACAGCCTTGATGATGTCATGGATCAGGAGGCAGAATCTGCATGGGAAGCTGAAATAATCCTCCGCCTTAAGGAAATTGACGGAGGGAAGACCAAGCTGATCCCTTGGCCACAAGCCCGAACCAAAATCTCAGGGCAATGATGTCCATCCGGTCTCTAACAGAATCGAGGTTGTGGCGATAGCCCATGGTATGCGGAAACCTGGATATTGGAAAGGATGTTTAGCCCAAGAAGAGAATTAAGCAGCCAAAAGCCGCCGCTGATCTCATTTGGTAGTGCAGAAAGTGAGGCATGAGGATATGTTTAAGATCGAAGATTATAAGCAGGTCATTGAGAAGATTTGCAGGGATCTCCGGGTGAAACGCATCGATTTAGTTGGTTCAGCGTCAAGAGGTGACTTCGAAGCCGATAAAAGTGATATTGACGTTCTTGTAGAATTTGATGGTTTTGACAAGCTGTTTAATCGGTACTTTGAACTCAAAAAACAGCTCGAGAGTCAATTGGGCAAGCAGGTTGATGTCATTCAGGAAGGTGCGGTGAAAAATCCTTATGTTAGGAAAAGCTTGAATCGAGACAGGGTGCGAATATATGGATCATGATCCTAAAGCTTACCTCTTCGATATTAAACAGGCCTGTGATGAAATAGAAAAATTCACTATTGAGATGAGTTTTGAAAAATATTCTGGCAGTGCGATGACAAAAGCCGCTGTCGAACGCAAATTCTTGGTGATTGGCGAAGCGATGACACGATTGAAAAGAGAACACCCGGAAATACTGGATAACATTACAGATCACGAAAAGATTATCGGTTTTCGAAATGTGCTCGTTCATGGGTATGACATTATTGATGATCGGACAGTCTGGTCTGCCATAAAGGATAGTGTTCCAACGCTTCGCCATGAGGTTGAGGACTTGCTGGGCAGATTGATAGCTGACTCCAGTGGACCAATAGATCCGGACTTTTGATAATAGTCGTTAATCCTTCCTCATTCTCCCCAGTTTATCCCATTTTAATTTTTGTTCATAATTAAAACACAAATGTTTATATTGTAAACGTTTTTTTTAAGGTGGCCCCTGCCTTTCTGTGTCATCAAAATAAATTCTTGAAATTATAACTATTTTATCGTTGCCTCTGTTGGCACAGGTATTGCTCTATAAAATCCTCAATGAAACAACGATGTCTGCTCATCGCAGATGATTTGACCGGCGGCGCAGATGCAGGAGCCCAGTTTGCTAAAGGGGGCTTTACAACATTCCTGATCTCTATGCTGGGGGACGCTAAAATTGATCTCTCAAGACACGCTCGTCATGATGTGTTGGTGGTCAACACCGACTCCCGCGGACTGACTCCAGAGCATGCCTTTCTAAAAGTATCCAGTCTCTTCACGCACTTTGACGCTCAACTCTTTCCAATCATTTACAAAAAAATCGATTCGACCCTTAGGGGGAATATCGGATATGAAATCGATGCTATTTTGAAGGCGACTGACAGTTTTCTATGTTTCCTCGCACCCACTTACCCCGAGCAGAAAAGGACCGTCGTTGGGGGGATCCTAATTGTTGGAGAGAAGCCGCTCGCCCAAACGGAAGTAGCGCGCAACACCTTTTCCCCAATGGAGGAATCCCATGTCTATAAAATCCTCCAAGGCCAATCGCGGAATAATGTCGGATGCATCGACCTCACCCATGTCGCTTCAACCCCGGAGAAACTCCTAAAGACGGTAAATGAAAAACGGGAAAAGGGAAATAAGATCATCATCTTCGATGCCGTGAGCCGGGAAGACTTGCGCAATATTGTAGAGGTCGGCTTTTCCCTCGAGCGGATCCCTCTTTTCGTTGGGTCTGCAGGCCTTGCTGAAGAGGTGGCGAAAAGGTTCCCTTCTTCCAATACAAAAGTGTCTCGGAAATTGAAACCATATAAACATATCCTTCTCGTTAGCGGAACAGCCTCAAGTATCACTCATCAACAACTGAGACGGATTGAAAAAAAAGGATCCGTCCGAGCCTTTCAACTGACCAAAACGCTGATTGTCGGAGGAAATGGCAAACCGCGAGAAGAGAGGGAAGCCATTGTGAAGGGCATAACGAACGCTATTTCGAGGGGCATCGCTATCTTAAAATCACCGCCGGAAATTCTGGTTCCTGACGAAGATGGAGAAATTCCCGCCCATCTTAAGATCACAGAGACCCTGGCCTCTATTACCGTTGCCTCGCTCGAGGGTTCTCCGATCAAGTCTCGTGACCTTGCTCTCTTATTGACGGGCGGAGAGACAGCTCAAAGGGTCCTCAACGTTCTCCAACCGCAAGGAATCGAAATAGAGGGCGAGCTATTGGAAGGAATCGTGGTGGGCCACTTGGTTGGGGGAAATTGGGATGGTCTCACGGTGGTTACAAAAGCAGGAGGTTTCGGAAAGGAAGACGCCATGGAGCGAACCGTTAAGATGCTCGAATCTGGATGCTCTTGGACGGAGGAGGGAAGTTGACATGAAGGCTTTAATTAAAGACAAACCGAAGAGGGGAGCAAATTTCACAGACCTCCCCATACCCAAGATAGGAGAAAATGACCTCTTGGTAAGAGTTCATGCCGCCGCTATCTGCGGGACCGACATCCATATTTACCAGTGGAACGAATACGCCGCCTCAAGGATCAAACTTCCCCTTCTCTTTGGCCATGAATATGCTGCTGAGGTCGTGGAGGTGGGAAAAAGTGTGACCAACTTTAAAAAAGGGGACCGGGTGGCCGCCGAAACCCATGTCCCATGTGGCCATTGCTATCAGTGCACCACAGGTCTCCAACATATCTGCAAAGATATGAAGATCCTTGGCGTCCATATGGATGGGGCATTCTCTGAATACGCTATCCTCCCAGCAGTCTGTGCCTGGAAGTTAGATCCTTCCATCCCTTACGAGGTCGGTGCCACCATGGAACCCTTTGGGATCGGGGTCCATGCCATGTCCAAGACGAAGCCCGCAGGCAAGAAAGTGATTGTCTTCGGCTGTGGCCCGATTGGAATCTATGCCCAGATGGTTGCGAAGCTGAGTGGTGCAGAATGTGTCATCGGTGTGGACGTCGCGAAGGAGAGGCTCGATCTCGCCAAAAAGATGGGGACAGATGTTGTGTTCAATGCCAAGGAGGTCAACGTCGTAGAAGAAGTGGAGAAAGTCACAAAGGGCCATGGAGCTGACATCGTGGTCGAGCTGACAGGCAACAAAGGGGTTCTCAATGAGGCGACGAAAACCTTAAGGCGTGGTGGCGATATTGTTCTGGTAGGACTTTTTTCGGGACCTGTGGAATGGGACTTGGTCAACAACGTCATTTATAAAGAAGCCACTGTTTATGGCGTAACAGGTCGAATCATGTGGGATACTTGGTGGAACGCCCAGAGTATGCTTCTCTCAGGAAAGATGGAGGTCAGCCCGGTCATTACACACCGTTTCGATCTGAAAGATTACGATCAGGCGTTCCAATTGGCCCAATCGGCTTCAACGGGAAAGATCGTTTTTGAAATTTAAATGCAGAAGGAAGAAAGGAGATCACCATGAACCAGGAAAAGCATACGGTTCGAACCATCCAGGAGATGAAAGATCGAGGAGAAATCATCACCATGCTAACGGCCTACGATTATCCTATTGCGAAACAGATCAATGACGCAGGAATCGACATGATTCTTGTTGGAGATTCAGCGGCTATGGTGGTCCACGGCCATCCCAATACGTTAACCGCAACCATGGATATGATGGTGTTACACTGTGCCGCGGTGGCGCGAGCGTGCACCCGCACCATGGTGATCGCCGATATGCCTTTCGGTTCCTTTCAGTATTCTGTAGAGGAGACCATGCGCAACGCCGCCCGGTTTGTGACAGAGGCAAAGGTGGATGGAGTTAAATTTGAGGCAACCCCCAATCACATTGAAAAGACCCGTGCAATCGTCCAGATGGGAATTCCGGTCGTCGGTCACGTTGGCCTTCATCCTCAAGCGGTTGGTGTTTTAGGTGGACTTACGGTTCAAGGTAAATCCATAGAAACCGCTCGTAAAGTTGTTTCTGAAGCCTTGGCTTTAGAGGAAGCCGGTGCCTTTGCGATTATCTTTGAGGCGGTTCCTGCAAAATTGGCCGCCTACACCACCAAAAAACTGAGAGTTCCCACCATCAGCATCGGCGGAGGTCCTGGATGTAGCGGCCAGTTGTTGGTCACCTACGATGTGTTAGGGATGTTTGAAGCCTTTACCCCTAAGTTTGCGAAGAAGTACACCCACCTCAATCAAATCATCCGGGACGCCATTCTCCAGTACCGTCAGGAGGTCATCAGTCGAAAATTTCCTGATGAGGAACATAGTTACGGCATGTCCGATGAGGTCATGGAAGCGGTTGTAAAGGAGTTTGGAAAGGTGGAATAAAAGCGGAGCATTCGGGAGGGTTCGAGCATGGAAATCAAACAAGCCATCATCACAGGCTTTATGGGTAAGTTGAAAGATCGATTCAGTGAATATCACGAGTCCAAAACCCCCGAGGAAAAGATTGCAGCCGTCGGGCAGGTGAAAGGGGCTAAAGGCGTCGAAATCGTCTACCCTTATGAACTTCAGAACCTCGATGCCATCAAGCGAACGCTGAAAAGGCATCGCCTTGGTGTCGCTGCAGTGAATGTCAATATCAAGGGAGAACCTGAATTCATTAAGGGGTCTTCAAGTATCAATGCAAAAGCCCTACGGGAAAAGGCGATTCAATTCATCTGTGAGGGGATGGATGTCGCCGCTCAACTCGGAGCAGATAAAGTAACCTGTTGTCCCTTGAGCGATGGCTATGACTACCTCTTTCAAGTGGATTATCAAAGGGCGTGGAGGAATATGATCTCTACTTTTAAGGAGGCGGCAAGGCATCGTAAAGATATTCTTCTTTTCCTTGAATACAAAGGGTCAGAAACCCGTGTCAACTGTTTTCTGGATACCGCTGCAAAGACCCTCTTGATGATTCGTGAAATCGGTGAACCGAATCTGGGGATCACCATCGATGTAGGACACGCACTCATGGTAGGCGAAACCGTGGCCGAGTCGATCTGCTTGGCCCAATCCAGCGGTATCCCCTACTATATCCACATCAATGATAATAACCGGAAATGGGATTGGGATCTCATCCCGGCTACCCGAAACCTATGGGATTACCTTGAAATGTTCTTCTATCTTAGAAAATTCAATTACCGCGGGTGGGTGACTTCTGATATGAGTCCAGTGCGCCTCGATGCCATTCGAGCGTTTGAAAGAACGATCGCTACCACTGAAAAAATGATTCAAATCGTGAATCGTCTCAATGTAAAGAAACTGCAAACGATGATGGATGAGGGACGAACATTGGAGACCTTGAAATGGCTTGAAAACCAGGTTTTACGTTAGTGAATCACATCGAGGCGAATCATAAAGAAAAAGGAGGTGATGAAAGGCGTCCTTTGTCGAGTCGAAAATGACCCATTGCTCTAACATCTGAGGAACATTTACGAAACAAGAAAGGAGGAAGGAATGAAAAGATATACATTATTGATCATTTTGCTGATATTGGTCTTGACAAGTCTCAGTCTGGCTCAGGAGAAAAAATTTCCTGTTCGGGATATAACGAATGTCGTTGTCTGGGCGGCCGGAGGTGGAACCGATGTCTGTAACCGGGTAGTCTCCGGTGAAATGTCAAAAATCTTTAAAGTGAACATCAACGTCATTAACAAAACAGGTGGAGTAGGTGGTTCGATTGGTATGAGTGATGGGTCAGCCAGGCCCCACGATGGGTACACCTGGGCAGGAGTTTCTGAATCCTGTGTGACTGCCGGGGTTCAAGGAGGTTGGGATAAAAGAATGTATGTTTGGGATTACTTTATCGTCGGCGGCTCCCCGGATGTGATCTCCGTCACTCCCAACGCCCCTTACAAAGACCTGAAGGAATTGATTGAGGCGGCAAAGGCAAAACCCGGCTCCATCCGAGCGGGCGCCAGCGCCTCCGGTTCCATCCACCACCTCAACCTTTTAGCCCTTGAAAAAGGATCGGGAGCCAAATTTAACTATATCCCTTATCCCGGATCCGCTCCTGCCCAGACCGCTGCAATGACAGGTGAAGTATCTGTGGTCATTACTTCGGTGGCTGAACAGCAGCAACTGATCCGCGCAGGCAAGCTGAGACCTTTGGCAATGCTCACCCCGCAATCTTTTGTTATGAAAGATGTCGGGACAATCCCCTCCTCCTTCGGTCCCTATCCAGGACTCTCTAAATATTTGCCTATTATGCAAGCCATTGGCTTTGCTGTACCGGCAAAAGTGCCTGAGAATGTGAAGGAGATCATTGCCGAAGTATTTAAGAAAGTCATTGCCTCCGAAACCTTAAAAAATTGGGCAGAGCAGAATTACTACACCCTGTCCGGAAAAACGGGTAAAGAGGCAAAAGATGAGTTCGAAAAATTGGAATCTCTTTTTGCATGGACCCTTTGGGAATTGGGAGCCGCAAAGGTCAATCCTGAAACATTGAAGATTCCAAAGCCATAAACATCCTCTCCCGCCTCCTCGCCAGGACCGGGGAGGCGGGAAGCACTTGAGGAAAACCAATGGACAAAGTGGAATTAAGAAAGAAGGACTTCTTCACCAGCCTCCTCCTGATGGCTTTCGGAATCTTCATGCTCCTTTATACCCTGATCGAAATCCCCATGAAGGATAGCTGGGGAGGGGTGATGAATGTCTGGTTCGTTTCTCCGGGTCTCTTCCCCATGTTCATAGGCATCCTTCTTATCCTGATGGGGGTGATCTTATGTCGCAGAGCGATTCTGGACGGAGGAGCAAAGAAATTCTTGCAGGATCTTTTCCAACGTAAAAAGGGATCTTCCGGCAAGACGCTTCGCTTCCTTGCAATCCTCCTCGTCATTATCGCTTATGTCTATCTTTTCATCCCCAAAATTGATTATTTCCTGAGCACCATGCTCACGCTCCTGGTCTTTATCTCCTTCTTCTATCTGGACAGGCCCGACCTATTAAAGAAATTCTTTAGGTTTTATCTCGTGGGTTGCCTCCTTTTTCTTGTCCTTTTTCTTTTAGGAATCGATCAGCCGCTCAATGGGAAGTTTCCTTATTCCATAGACATCCTGGTATTCATTTTCTTTCTCGTCTATATGGCCTATAGCCGTTATCAGATTCGCGGAGACGGGATTTTGAAAAAGAGGTGGAAGCTCACCGTCCTCATGTCCATTGTCCCTTCCCTCATCCTGATCCCTTCATTCAAATTTATTCTCCTCGTCCCTCTCCCTGTGGAAGGAGGATTTATTGAATTGATGAATATCGTTCGCTATAGCTTTCGTTAAGTCAGTTTAAAGTAGGTCTAAGGGAAGAAGCTATGTTCATTCTTTATCAAATCTGGGACTTTTATGCGACCGTATTTAGCACGGCCTTCAATGTAGAAAATATCCTCCTCCTTTTCGGTTCCGTTATCCTCGGGATCACCTTCGGAGCCCTGCCGGGATTAACCGCAACGCTTGGAGTCGGACTGCTCACAACACTTACTTACGGGTTCAGCACCAATGCGGCGATGATCACCCTTCTCGGGATGTACGTGGGAGCCGTCTATGGAGGCTCCTATGGTTCCATCTGCGTTAACATCCCCGGAACCGCTGCGGCTGCGGCAACCGCGATGGACGGTTATCCTCTCGCCTGCAAAGGAGAGGCGGGAAGAGCCCTTGGCCTGACCACCACCGCCTCTTTTATCGGAACCATGGTGGGGATGTTCTTTCTCGCACTCTTTGCCCCTCTGATTGCCAAATTGGCTCTCCAGTTCACCTCTTTCGAATTTTTCCTCCTGGCCTTTTTCGGAATCATGATCAGCGGAGGGTTAACCGGCCAGGATCTGGTTTACAAGGGATGGATTGCAGGATTGATTGGTCTTTTCCTCTCAACGGTTGGGAGAGACAATCTTCAATTCTTTCCCCGCTTCACTTTTGGTCTCCCCGAATTGGACGGAGGCCTTGAAGTCGTCCCGGTCCTGATCGGCGCATTCGGCATCCCTCAGATCATCCAGGTGATACGGGACCAATTGTCAATTGGAGAAGCTAAAAAATTTCAGAAAGTCCTGCCTGAATTTGGAATTATTTTAAGGCGGATTAAGACCATTATCCGCTCAGCCTTGATCGGCGTTGGAATCGGGGCCGTTCCCGGCATTGGAGAGGACATCGCGGCATGGGTCTCATACGGCACTGCCAAGAAAGCCTCCAAGAATCCGGAAACCTTCGGAAAAGGCGCTTACGAAGGTGTTATCGCCTCGGAAACCGCCAACAATGCCTGTATCGGAGGCGCCATCATCCCTCTTTTGACCCTGGGCATACCGGGCAGTCCTCCTGCGGTCATGCTTCTGGGAGCCCTGATGATCCACAACGTCACACCGGGTCCTATGATTTCGATTGAAAAACCCCACTTTATTATGGAGATGACGGCCATTCTCTGCCTGGCTTCCTTTACTTCTTGCAAAACAGGTGGTTAAGGTGCTTCGGATTCCGCCGCCCGTCTTTATGCCCATTGTATTAGTCCTCTGTGTGATCGGCTCCTATGCCCTCGGAACGAAGGTCTTTAATCTCTATCTGATGGTCCCCATCGGGATTCTGGCCTACTTCATGCAATCCATGGGTTATCCTATCGCCCCTCTGGTCATCGGAGTCATCCTGGGACCGATGGCAGATGAAAATCTGAGAAGGGCCCTTATGGTTTCTCAGGGAAGTTTTCTTCCTTTCTTTACCCGACCTGTTGCGCTCATTCTCCTGGTCATCATCGTCTGGATGTTTGTGAGCCAGATGCCTTTCTTTAAAAGATTCATGGCCTGGCTCAAAGGCCAAACATTTAAAAAAGCTTTAAAAAAGAGTTGAAAAGTTTCTATGGATAAACCACTCATCGGAATCAGCGTTGGAGATCCTGCTGGCATTGGCCCTGAGATTACAGCGAAGGCCCTTGCCCTTCCTGAAATTTACGAATGGTGCAAGCCGCTTACGATCGCGGAATCTGAGATGATGAAGGAGGCAATTCAGTTTTCCAGGTTGGACCTTAAGATCCATTCCGTCGCCTCTCCTGAAGAAGGTTTTTACCAATACGGAACAATTGATCTTCTCGATCTGAAAAATATTGATGGTAAATCCATCCAACATAAAACCATTTCAGCCAATTATGGACGCGCCTCTTTCGAATATATTAAAAAAGTAATTGAATTGGCCATGACAAAAGAGATTGATGCCACGGTGACTGGTCCCATCAGTAAAGAAGCCGTCCATCTCGCGGGCCTTCATTACTCGGGACATACGGAGATCTATGCTGACCTCACCCGAACCAAGGATTATGCCATGATGCTCATGCATGATCATTTCCGGGTGATCCATGTCTCCACGCATGTCTCTTTGAGAGAAGCATGTGATCGGGTAAAAAAAAGCAGGGTTCTTCGTGTCATCCGGCTGGGCGATGAGACCGTGAAGCGACTCGGAGTGCAACATCCGAGGATTGCCGTAGCAGGGTTAAACCCACATGCAGGAGAAAATGGATTGTTTGGCCGTGAGGAGATCGAGGAGATCGAGCCAGCCATTAAGCTGGCGCAGGAAGAAGGCTTGATGGTAGAAGGTCCCCTCCCTCCTGATACGGTCTTTTCAAAAATGCTGGGCGGACAATACGATCTGGTCGTGGTCATGTATCATGACCAAGGACATATTCCCACAAAGCTGATCGGTTTTCAATATGATGACAAGACAAAGACTTGGGGTTCCATGTCAGGTGTCAATATCACTTGCGGATTACCCATCATCCGCGTTTCGGTGGATCATGGAACGGCATTTGGTAAGGCAGGAGAAGGCAGAGCAAATCCAGAGAGCATGATTCAGGCGATTAAGATTGCTGCCCAGTTAGCCTTGACCCAAAAATAAGAATCAGGAGGTCGGTTTTATGAAATATCGTATTCTTGGCTCCTCAGGTTTGTTCATCTCTCGTATCGCCCTTGGGACCATGACCTTTGGAGTGGACGGTTGGGGTTGTGACGAAAAAGAGGCGCATGGGATCATTAAAAATTATCTTGATGCAGGCGGAAATCACCTCGATTGTGCCGATGTGTATGCAGGTGGAAAGGCGGAAGAAATCATCGGGCACATTCTGCCACAAATAAACCGGCAGAATGTTATTCTATCTTCGAAGTGCTACTTTCCTGTGGGCAGCTTACCTAATTCTTATGGTCTCTCAAGGAAGCATATCTTTACCTCCTGTGAATTGAGCCTGAAACGCCTGAAAACGGACTACATAGACCTCTACTATATCCACGGCCCTGATCCTGTTTCCCCCTTGGAGGAGACGATGCGAGCCCTCGACGATCTTGTCAGGCAGGGAAAGGTGCGTTACCTAGGCTGCAGCAATCTGTTCGGCTGGCAGATCGCCAAGGCCAATGGCATTGCAGCACGGATGAACCTCGAAAAGCTGGTCGCCGGCCAATACCTGTATAACCTTATCCATCGGGAACTGGAGAGAGAAGTCATTCCAGCCGCTGTGGATCAAGGGTTGGGAATCGTATGTTACAGCCCTCTTGGAGGCGGACTCCTCACCGGAAAGTATAAAGGAATGACCGAACCGGCCAAGGGAAGTCGCCTTGCCTTTCGCACTCAGGTGGATGGGCCGAGGTTCTGGCATTCGAAGGGGTTTCATACTGCTGAAACCCTCGAACAGGTCTCTTTGAAGTCGGGGATTCCTATGCCTAAGCTGGCGATTGGTTGGATGTTGAAACGTCCGTTTGTCACTACGGTCATCATCGGTGTCAAAAGCGAGGAACAGCTTCGGATCAACTTGGAAATGGGTGACTGGGATGTTCCAGAGGATATCTGGAAAGTGCTTGAAGAGAAAACAAGACCAGAAGAAGAATACTTGACCTGGTTTAACAAGAGAAATTACGAAAGATTCTTCTCTGCCACGGAATATCATAATGAGAAGTCAGAACTTCCCTGACCAGAAGAAACTATTAAAAAGAGAGGCAAATATCTTCTGAAAGCAAAGAGGAAACAGATGGATGAATTGATGATTTGTGTCGCCCCATACCCCGGAGAAAAGCAGGATGAAAAATTTCCTGATAAAATGGATCTCCCTGAAGAAGTGGTTCGATGCTACCATGCAGGGGCCTCGATTGTTCATCTCCATGTCCGGGACGAAGACGGGAACCAGACCACTGACCCTGCGGTCTTCCGAAGAGATGTTGAAAAGATTCGTTCCAGATGCCCTATCATCATTGAAGGGTCGACCGGCGGCTTGCCCGAGCATACCCTTCAAGAACGATGCGTTTCATTTACCATCTCAGGGATTGAGATGGGATCTTTGAACTTAGGTTCTGTCAATCTCTTGGGTGGCGTTTATCAGAATCCCATGTCAGATATCAGGTTCTATGCCCAGGAGCTAAAGAAAAGGGGCATAAAACCCTTTCTCTGCATCTTCGACCTTTCCATGTTCTGCAACGCTGAAAAGCTCGAAAAGGAAGGATTGATCGAGCCTCCCTATGCCTATAATTTTGTCTTCGATATGCCTGATAGCCTTCCCTTTTCTGTAAAGGCACTCGATGCCTTCTTGGATTTTCTTCCCAAGGACTCCCAATGGTTTCTGACACGTCATCACAGCAAAGGATGGGAAGGATTTCGACTTGCCCTGGAGCGTAGTGGCCATGTGAGGGTGGGATACGAAGACGGCCCTTTCCTCTCTTCAGGAAAACGTGCCCAATCCAATTCGGAGCTGGTAGAGGAAGTCTCCAAGGCCGCTCTATCGCTCGGACGAACTGTAGTCTCTCCAGACAAGGCAAGGCAGATACTCGGAATCCCTTCCAGGAAATGACTCTCGGTCTGTCTTACGGGAGCGAAGCGATGTTAACCAAAAAGCAATACAAGGAAGCGCAGCAAAGAGCCCTCGCATACATGCTCAAGGCAGGGGTGGTTCTCTCAGAGGAAGAGAAAGAGAAGATTAGCATTGCCGATTTCGGACTGAATGATCTGGAGCATCAGGGCGGACAGATCTTAACCTTCTTTAATACGGACCGGATCAGTGCCAAAATCATTGTTCTCTTTCCATGGCAGATACTCCCCGAACATTGGCATCCCGCCATCGGCAGGGATATCGGCAAGGAGGAAGTCATGAGGGTCAGATGGGGTGAGGTCTATCTCTATGTGCCAAAGGAATGGATATCTACCAATTTCTTAATGAAGAGATACGGAAAACTGGAAACCCTGAACTGACCAAAGACATTCATATCCTTCCTTATCATCATGGAAATCGATCTCCTCGGGCTGACCCACATGCCAAAGGCGTCGTCATAGGATTAACACTCCATCAGTCTGTGGCAGAGGTGGTAAAACACTACTATGCTATGATTCAGGCGATTGCCTATGGTACCCGGCACATCATCGAGGTAATGAATGAAAAGGGGTTTCTCATTTCAGAGATATATGCCTGTGGAGGACAAACCCAAAAATGAGATTTTTATACAGGAACATGCGGATATTACTGGGTGTAAGATCTTTCTGCCCAAAGAAAAGGAGGCTGTCCTCCTCGGGACAGCCATATTGGCGGCCGTGGCGTCGGGAAGATTTCAAACTGTGATGGAGGCCATGAAGGCCATGTCCCGGGTCGGTGAAATAGTTTCACCCAATTCCGCCGTTCAAAGATACCATGAGACAAAATATAAAATCTTCCACCATATGTACAAGCACTTCCTTGAAATTCGACAATTAAGCGAAAAACTTTAATCCCACGTTCCATCATTTTAAATAGGACAAAGCGTTAAAGAATGGGGAGATTTCTTTTTGCTTTCGGTCTGATCCTTTTCGGATTATCCGTCGGATACCTCATCCGGCTGATGGCCACGCGACAGGTGATTCGACTGCCTCTTCCGATCGACCAGCTTCGTAAAATCCTGCTCAAGTCCGCTTTGCTCTTTATCAATCCAATCACCGTCATTGGAGCAATCTGGGTCATCGAGTTTAAGGATCCCCGGCTCATCACACTCCCTTTTGTGGGCATAAGCGCCCTTTTGGCCGGCGGTCTCCTCGCTTTGGGGTTCTCGAAACTGCTCGGGTTAAAAAAGAAACAGACCGGTTCTCTCTTTGCCTGTGGTGCCTTCACAAATTTGGGAACCCTGGGTGGACTGGTCTGTTATATTCTTCTGGGGGAAATCGGTTTCGGGCTGGTTCACCTTTACAAATTGTTCGAAGAATTCATTTACTACGCGGTCGGTTTTCCCGTGGCCAAATGGTATGGCTCCTCGGCCGAAAAAGCGGAAAACCCTTGGAACAACCTGAAAAACCTTGCATCGGATAAATTTATTCTTGTCTCGCTGGGGAGCCTTTTGTTGGGAGGACTTCTCAATCAATCAGGATGGAAAAGACCGGCATTATATCAAACGATCAATTCGTTTCTGATCCCCCTGAGCGCTCTCTTACTCATCATTGCGATCGGGCTGGCCATGAAGATCAGCAAGGTGAAACAGTACCTAAGGGAGTGCCTTGCGATCTCAGCAATCAAGTTCCTGATGGTCCCGGTGGCAATAACCTCCCTGGCTATGGGACTTGGTTATCGTGGAATGGTTGGAGGCCATTTAATAAAGGTGGTGATCCTCCTTTCCTCGATGCCGGTTGCCTTTAACGCCCTCATCCCCCCTTCTCTTTACGACCTGGATATAGACCTGGCTAATTCTTGCTGGTTATTTTCCACCTCCTTTTTTCTCATGATCATGTTGCCCACCTTATATGGTCTCATGGCCCTTTTTTAAAGGACAAAGTGTTAGAAGATCCAACCCAATCTACTTCTGTAATTCCGGAACGATACTCTCAAAATAATCTAAGACTTGTGGGTTGATCAATGCATCGCGGTTGAGCACGGGCCTTCCATGGATGATATTGGTCACGGCGCTCTCCACCTTTTTCATATTCATCGTATAGGGAGCCTCCGGCATCTCCATGATGATCGCGGGCACATGGCGTGGGGATGCCTTTTCTCTTAAGGTCTTACGGATGGTATTTTGCAACTCTTCTGTCAGCGTCACTCCCGGAGCCAGTTTGACAAAGAGAATGATTCTCTGCTCTCCTTCCCAGTTTTGTCCGATGGCTAAACTGTCCGCAATCCCTTCGATCTTCTCCACCACATTATAAATTTCAGCCGTCCCAATCCGAACCCCTGAAGGTTTTAGAACCGCATCCGAGCGCCCATAAAAAGTGATTCCTCCCGTGTCACTGTGCATCACGACATAGTCGCCATGCCGCCACACCCCTGGGTAATGTTCAAAGTAAGCAGCCCGGTATTTCGATCCATCTGGATCGTTCCAGAAATAGAGAGGCATACAGGGTGCAGGAGCCTCGCAGACCAACTCGCCCTCTTTATCCCAGACAGGCTTGCCGTTTTCATCGTAGGCTTTCACCTTCATCCCGAGTCCAGGGCCCTGGAGTTCGCCTGCATAGACTCTTTGGATGGGGCTTCCAATGGCAAAACAGCCATTGATGTCAGTGCCACCAGAGATGGAGTTGAAATGGAGATCCTTCTTCACTTCACGATAAACCCATTCAAATCCTTCTGCAGAGAGAACCGACCCTGTCTGAGAAATCTCCCGGAGCGAAGAAAGATCGTAATGCTTCCCCGGTTGAACCCCTTCTCCCCTGAGATAATTGATATAGCTGGCACTGAGGCCAAAGAAGGTGATCTTTTCATCCTGGACCATCTTCCACATGGCATAAGCATCCGGATAATTCGGATTGCCATCATAGAGGACAATGGTCGCACCCACCCCCAGATTACTCATCAACCAATTCCACATCATCCAGCTACAGGTGGTGATGTAGAAGACCTTGTCGTCACGTCTGAGGTCGCTGTGAAGAATTAACTCCTTCAGATGGTGAAGCAAAATCCCTCCTGCTCCCTGAACCATGCATTTGGGCTTTCCGGTCGTGCCTGAAGAGAACATAATATAAAGGGGATGTTCAAAGGGGAGCTGTTCAAACTCGAGGACCGGTTCCTTTTCCGGCACAAGAAAATCTTCGTAATGGATAGCATTGGGAATGTGACTGATATCTGCCCGGTCACCGGCATAGGAAACAATGACCACCTTCTTTAATGACGGAATACCCTTGACAACCTCTGCAACATTGCCAAGGGTATTGAAGGGCTTGGCTTTATAAAAATAACCATCCACCGATAACAACACTTTGGGTTCTATCTGACCGAGTCGATCCAGAGCCGCCTGGGGCCCAATATCCGTCGCGCAGGACGACCAAACCGCCCCGATGCTTGTCGCCGCCAGCATGCCAATCGCTGTCTCCATCATATTCGGCATATAACCTGCAACTCGGTCTCCTGGTTGAATCCCCATTTCTCGTAGAGACTTAGCAAACCTTGCCACCGTATGATAGAGTTCCCGGTAGGTCATGGTCGAATATTTCTGAGTCTCTCCTTTAAAGATGAAAGCCAATCGGTCATCACGGTATCGAAGAAGGTTTTCTGCAAAGTTGAGTCTTGCACCTGAAAACCATTTCGCCCCCGGTAACTTCGTCAAATCATCAACTACCTGATCGTACTTCCGTGAATACTTCACCTCGACAAAATCCCACACCGCTTCCCAAAAATCGGGAATATTATCCACTGACCACTGGTATAAATCATGAAATGTCGAAAATCGCTTTCCATGCTTCTGATTGACGAAATGGATAAAGCGGGTCATATTAGCATTTTTGATCTGATCCTGAGATGGCTCCCACAGAGGGATCTTCTTACTTGTAACCTTTGGAAGAGTCACCACAACAGGTTTTAAAACGATCTTTTTGGCTGGCTTCTTCACCCGTTTAACTATTTGTTTTTTAACAGCCTTTTTAGTTATCTTTTTAGTCTTTTTCTTCTCTATCTTTTTCGATGGCTTTTTGGCACTCTTTTTCAAAATCTTCTTTCCCACCTTCTTAACGGGCTTAATAGGTTTTTTTAAACTTTTTTTAACCTTTTTTTTAGCCTGTTTTTTCATATGTTATCCCCCTTCCGACCAGAAGATTTCCACCATTCAGGTTCTTTGCATATCACTCTTTCAATCACTCGTCAAGTCATAATTTATTCGATAGGTAATGCCTCACTCTCCCGTGGTCATTCAACGACGATTGGGTAGGGATGTTGTAGAAAATCTTATAGTGGGAACCTCTAACAGTCTGTTGACCACAGGCGGTCCTGCTCATTCCAAGAAGAGCCCAGCGATTGAGGAGGGTGACCCTCACCCCACTTCATGATTTATCAACCGCTTTATAAGATTTTCGGAAACAGACCTGCCCGATTGCCAGATTTTCCCCCGCTTCAGTGAGGCATTACTTCGGTAGCGTCTCACATTCAATGAATTTGACCTCATCCTTAGACAGACGCTAAACGCAACGGGTTTCGTAGCCATCAGCCTAACCAATGGGTCATAACCTTTTTATGGTCCATGGGTTCCCTTCTGCCATGGATACGAAAATACAGAGTTGATGAGCCTACAATGGTCCTTATTGGAGGACTTTTAATTTAAAAACCAATATGTTATTAAAACTTTTATGAATTCAGAAACGAGAAGGATGTACGGTCCCTTATCTGGGTTTAAGATGCTTGACCTTTCGAGACTTTTACCAGGTCCCTACTGCTCTCTACTGCTTGCTGACCTCGGAATGGAAGTGCTTAAGATTGAGGATCCTGAGCAGGGTGATTATATGCGTCAGATGGGGCCCATCCGGAAGAAGGACGGAGCTTACTTTCTCGCCCTGAACCGAAATAAAAAGAGTATGACGTTAAATCTTAAAGTCCAAGAGGGGAAAGAAGTTTTTTATAAATTAATCGATATTTACAATATCATTCTGGAGGGTTTTAGACCCGGTGTCATGGACCGACTTGGAATTGGATATGAAACCCTTAAAAAGAGAAATCCTGGTGTCATCCTCTGCTCTCTTTCCGGTTATGGCCAGAATGGACCTTATCGTGACCGGTCTGGCCACGATATTAATTATATTGGCCTGGCAGGCATTCTTGAATTGACCGGAACAAAAGAGACCGGCCCAATCATTCCAGGCGTGCAGATAGCTGATATCGGTGGCGGAGCGATGATGGCGGCTATTGGAATTCTGTCCGCCATCGTTTACCGACAAAAAACCGGGCAAGGACAGCATCTTGATATTGCCATGCATGATGGAGTCCTCTCATGGCTTTCTATTCATGCAGGAAAATTCCTGTCTGACCGAGAACTTCCCCAAAGGGGAGAAATGCACCTCTCAGGCAGGTATGCCTGTTACCAGGTCTATCCCACAAGGGACGGACGATACATGTCGGTGGGTGCTTTAGAACCCAAATTCTGGAAAAATTTCTGCGAGGCTATAGGCAAAAAGGAATTGATTCCGAAACAATTCATCGAAGGAGAAGAAAGGATACGGATCATTCAGGAGATCAAAGAGCTTTTTCAAACTAAAACCCTGAAGGAGTGGACCGATTTTTTCAAAGAGGTTGATGCCTGTTGCGAACCCATACTCAGGGTTGATGAAGTCTTTGAACACCCTCATGTTCTCTTTCGAAGAATGGTGATGGAGTATGAACATCCGGTGGAGGGTAGAGTAAAACAGGTCGGAAATCCTGTGAAGTCCTCTCATTTCACCTTTCCCTCTCCCACACCAGCCCCCCAGCGGGGAGAACATACCCTTGAAGTGCTAAAGGAGATAGGATATTCTGAGAGCGATATCCAACGGTTTAAAGAAGCGAAAGCAATCTGAAAAAATGGAATAGGAAGATAATGGAACAATGGAATGATGGGTTTGAATACAAATAGATCTATTTTTTTACCCATATTCCACCATGTTATTATTCCATTATTCCACAGGGTTTACGTGATGTCTTCTAAAATTGAAATCGATAAAGAGCGTTGTAAAGGATGTGGACTCTGCACCATCTCCTGCCCTAAGGACTTGATTAAGATCGGTTCCGAAATTAACCGTCAAGGATATTTCTTTGCCGTCTGGAACTCAAATGGTTCCTGCACGGGTTGCGCCCTGTGTGGAGAAATCTGTCCGGATATTGCCATTCAGGTCTGGAAAGAAAAGGAAAAATAGAACAGAGATAAAGTGGTAAGGAGAAAAGAAACACTCATGGAAGAGCATTTTGAGAAGATATTGGTGAGGGGGAATGAAGCCGTTGCAATGGGTGCCATCGATGCAGGATGTCGCCTCTTTTTCGGCTACCCCATCACACCGCAGAATGAGATTCCAGAATATCTTTCGAAACATTTACCTCCTCTTGGTGGGGAATTCATTCAAGCTGAAAGTGAAATTGCTTCCATCAATCTCCTTTTAGGGGCCGCTGCCACGGGGGCCAGAGCCATGACCTCCTCTTCCAGTCCAGGTATCTCTCTGATGCAGGAAGGGATCTCCTACATGGCAGGAAGTGAACTTCCTGTGGTGATCGTGAACATCTCTCGAAGTGGACCTGGATTGGGCGGCATCTCTGCCTCTCAGGGGGATTATTTCCAGGCCACTCGCGGCGGAGGCCATGGAGATTACAGAACCATTGTGCTGGCTCCTTCCACAGTTCAGGAGATGTACGATCTCACGATCCTGGCATTCGATCTTGCAGATAAGTATCGAAATCCTGCCATCCTCCTCGGAGACGCTCTGATCGGTCAGATGAAGGAACCCCTTCTCCGAAAAAAACCAGAAAAGATGGACCTTCCACCAAAGGATTGGGTACTGACAGGTGCAAAAGGAAGAAAGCCAAACCGGATCAAATCACTCTATCTTCAGGAAGGAGAATTAACCGAACATAACTGGAAGCTTTACAAGAAATATGAGAGAATGAAGGAAGAGGAGGTTCGTTTCGAAAAGGTCCATACCGAAGATGCCAGTTTTATCCTGGTGGCTTTCGGAAGTATGGCAAGGGTCTCTAAAACAGCAATGGAGCTGGCAAGAAATGAAGGGATGAAAGTCGGACTCTTCCGGCCTATTACCCTTTTCCCTTATCCTGAAAAAGCCCTTCTCGAACTCTCTAAAAGGGTAAAGCAATTTTTAACAGTTGAGTTGAATACAGGACAGATGGTGGAGGATGTCAAACTCTCAGTCGATCGGGATGCTCAAGTCTATTTTTATGGAAAACCACCTGGAGCTCTTCCCCCGCCGGAAGAGATTTTGGAAGAAATTAAAAAACACATAAGGCAGAGGGCATAGGGCAAAGGGCACAAGGCAAAAGCCTTCTATTCATAAAAGACAAAACTCTCTGCTCTATGCCCTCTGCTCTCTGCCCTATGCCCTCCGCCCTTAACCGTTCTTGGAGGAGTTCAAAATGGAACTTGTCTTTAAACGACCTGAATGTTTGAATGATGTGCCTTTCCATTTCTGCCCAGGATGCCATCATGGCATTGTCCACCGTCTGGTGGCTGAAGCCATCGACCACTTTAAAATCAGAGAGAAGACGATTGGCGTTGCCTCGGTGGGCTGTTCCGTCTTTATGTACGACTACTTTAATATCGATGTTCTCGAAGCTCCTCATGGAAGGGCATCAGCCGTCGCTTCAGGGGTGAAGCGCGCAAAGAAGGATGCCATCGTCTTTACGATTCAGGGAGATGGAGATCTCGGAGCTATAGGAATTGCTGAAGGAATCCATACCGCCAACCGAGGGGAGAACATTACACTCATCTTCGCCAACAATGGAATCTACGGAATGACCGGAGGTCAGATGGCCCCAACTACCCTTCTGGGTCAGAAAACAACCACCAGTCCCTATGGAAGGGATTTTACCTATGATGGCTATCCTATCCGGATGGCTGAGATGATGGCAACCCTTGAAGGAAGCGCTTTTGTTGCCCGTGTTGCTGTCAACAACCCGGCCAACCTGATGAAAGCAAAGAAAGCGGTAAAAAAAGCTTTTCAGATGCAGATGGAAGGAATGGGGTTTTCTTTCGTTGAATTTTTAATGTCCTGCCCTACCAATTGGGGACTTTCCTCTCTGGAAGCCAACCGTCGGGTTGAAGAGGAGATGATTCCCTATTTTCCATTAGGCATTTTCAAAGAGAGGAAAATGGCAGACTACTTATAGATCGGAATATTGGAACAATGGGATATTGGAATATTGGGTTAATTAAAAGATAGATATTTCCTCCACCCTTCCATTATTCCATCATTCCAATTTTCCACTATTCCATGCAGGTGCATTGTGACGACGAATCCTTTCTATTACGATATCATCATTGCGGGATTTGGCGGCCAGGGTGTGCTGGCCATCGGGAATCTTCTGGCTTATGCCGGTATGAAAGAGGGGCGCCATGTGACCTACCTTCCCACCTATGGGGTGGAGATGAGAGGCGGAACGGCCAACTGCACAGTGGTGATCTCTTCCAAAGAGATCGGGTCTCCCATCGTCCAGAGGCCTCACGCTGTGATCTCTATGAACCTGCCTTCTCTGCTGAAATATGGGCTTAGGGTTCTGCCAAAGGGCGTCTTGATGGTGAACTCTTCCCTCATTGATCTGAAAGAAGTGATTCGGAACGATGTCGATCTCCTGGCCATTCCCGTCAATGATATCGCCATCGAAAACGGAAATCCAAGGATGGCGAATATGATTGCTTTAGGGGCATTTGTTGAAAAAACAAAACTGGTCCAGATGTCCTCCATTATCGATTCTCTTGAAAAGGTCTTTGATGAACGCCATCATTCCCTCATACCCTCTAACATCAAAGCCCTTCAGTTAGGAGTGGAATACGTCAAAAACCGTCTGATGGGTTAACCTGTAAGGCACCCCATCTTAAATGGAGCCATTCGATTCCACATCTTAGGGGGAGTTATGGAAGAAGAAAAGAGAGAGATCGAAGAAGTTCGAGTTGGTGAGAAAATTAAAGAGTTGAGAGCGAAGAAGGGGCTCTCTCTCAAAGACCTTGCAGACCTCACCGGATTCTCAACGGCCCTTCTCTCCCAGATGGAGAACCATCTCGTCTCACCCTCCCTTGGCACGCTCATCAAACTGTCAAGAACCCTCGGAGTAAGGGTGGGAGACTTCTGGGGAGAGACAAAGGGTGAACCCTTCACCATCGTGAGAAAGGATGAACGAAAGAAGGTTTCCCGTTTTGCTTCAAAAAATGGGGTGAAGTATGGCTACTCCTATGAGTCTCTCGGTTTCGAAAAAAAAGATCGCCACATGGAACCGTTTATCGTTACCCTTGAGCCTGCCACGGTCCCCACAGCAAAAACATCGGTCCATGAGGGAGAAGAATTTATCTTTGTTCTCGAAGGAGAGATGGAAGTGATTTTGGGGGACTATACGGAGATCCTCTATCCGGGTGACTCGATCTATTATGACTCGACTATCCCCCATCGGGTCCAATGCCATAAAGACAAGATCACCCGAATTCTTGCAGTGCTTTATACACAGAGCACTTGAAATGCTTTCATCTTGTTGATTGGATTTTGGTGATGGGATCCTATTAGACGATTGTTGCCTGGGATTTGGTGATTCAAAAACACATATGAAAAAACTTTTCCTAATCCTCATCTCCTCTTTACTATGGCTGGCTATGGATTCAACCCAAGCCTTAAGCCAGGATTCTCTCAAGGTGGGGGCCCTGGTTCCCCTCACCGGAAGAATGGGAGAGCTGGGAAGAGAGTGTACACGAGGAATACTCGATGCCACCAAATGGATCAATCAACAGGGTGGGATTTTTGGTAAAAAGCTCGAAGTGATCCTCATCGAAGATGCTTCACAACCTGCCGAATGGGTTGCTGCCTTTCGAAAATTGAATGAGGCGGATCGAATTTCCCTTCTCTATCTCTATGCCCTCGATACAGGGATGGCGCTCAAACCTTACGTCAACCTTCACCGACTCCCGACGCTCACCAGTTCTTTCCCGATGCCACGAGAGGAAGCCATCAAAACACCCTATCTTTTTTCGGTGACACCTACCCCCCTGGATCTCATCAAGATCGCCATGAGATTTATCGTAGAACGCTCTGACGTCAAAACGAGAAGGACGAAGGTACTCTTCGTCAACATCTCAGATTCTACTCTCAAGCATTTTTTAGATGATGGAAAGGCTTATGCCAAATCACTCGATCTGGAAATCGGGCCGGATCTCTTCATCCCGGATCTCTCCTCTTTAAAATCTTCCTCGATCATTCTTAACCCTTTAAAGTCTTTTCAGCCCGACTTTGCCTATTTAAGCATGGCCCCTAAGGAAGCTTATGGGGTTCTGGAAGAAGTTCGCCACCTGGGATTGAAAACCCGGTGGATTTGTAGTAAACAGGCCTTTGATGAAACCCTCTCTCCTTTTGAAGGGGTCATAGGGGTTCAGCCTATCTCGCCCTTTGGTGAGGGGGTTCCTGGAATGGTGGAAATTCAAGAGGCTCATCAGAGGTGGCATCCCCACGACTCCCATACGCTATCTTATGTGGAGGGATGGGCTACTGTGAAAGTGATCGCAGAGGCCTTGGGCAGATCTCTTCCCGAGCACGGCTTTTCTCGTGAAAGAGTGAAAATGGCGTTTGAGGGCTTTCGAAATTTTGTCGTGGGAGGCCTTCTCCCGCCGCTCACCTTTACGGCACAAGATCATCGGGGCAGCGTGGAATCCAGAATCTTCATCATCCGGGACGGAAAATTAATAAGACATACCGGTTTCATTTCGGCAGGAAGATAGAACATCGCATATTCGACCCTCTTCTGGTGAAAGGGTCTCCGCTTAATGAATCTCGTTGAAATTTTAAAGAAATACCGCCACCAGATGGTGGAGGAATGGATCCATCGCCTCCACACAGAGGTCAGCGACCGCTATCGTGTTCGCCCCCTGGGAGAGTTGGCTCACACGGTTTCCTTCGCAAACGATGCCAACTTTGCTGTGTTGATCTACAATGATTTTACAAAAATTAATGAGCACATACAGTATATTACCAATCTCAGGTTGGAAGGAGGTTTCTCGCTTTCCGAAGTTCAGAATGCTTATGAACTTTATCGAACCGTTCTTCTTCCTATTCTCCCCAAAGAGCTGGATCAGCAGGACCTCCAGAATACTTTAAAACGACTCAACGATACCCTCTTCTATACTATCACAAAATTCAGCAACTATTTCCAATCCATGCATGAAAAACATCTCAGGAATCATGCACAGAATCTGGAAAAGGAAGTAGAGCATCGCACAAAACAACTGGCTGAATCAGAGTCTAAATACAGGGTCCTCGTCGAGGAGATCAACGACGGTTATTTCGTCAATCAAAACGGCCACATCGTCTTTGCCAATCAAGCCTATTGCGACCTTCATGGTTACACGTATGAGGAAATGATTGGGAAACCCTATGAAGAACTCATCGCCCCTCACTCCCTCCCTCTGGTGAGGAAGCTCTATGAGGATCGTATGGCAGGAGTGGATACAAAAGATCTTTACATCTACTTTCGTCGCCATAAAAACGGCAGCCTCTTTCCCACAGAGAATAAGGTGAAAAGGATATTCTACCAGGGAGAACAGGCGGTCGCGGGGATTTGCAGAGATATCACCGAGAGGGTGGAGTCAGAAAAACGGATCCGGGAATCCGAACGCCTGGCCCATATTGGGAAACTCACCACCTCCCTCGCTCACGAGATTCGGAATCCTCTCTCCTCGGTCAAAATGAACAGTCAGATTATTTTGAAAAACTTACAGTTTGATGGAAATGATAAGAGACGCATGGAGATCATCGTTCATGAAATCTCCCGTCTGGAAAGAATCCTTGACGAGATGCTTGACTTCGCCAGGCCCTTAAAACTTAAGCTCGAACCAGTCTCTCTTCATTCCCTGATGGACAATTGTCTTGAAATCATGGAGGAGAGGCTAAGGGAAAAGGAAATCCAAGTAAAAAAGCGATATGCCAGATCCCTACCTCAGCTTCCTCTCGATCAAGAAAAGATGGAACAGGCGATTTTCAATATCTTGCTTAATGCCATTGAGGCCCTTTCAGAGGGAGGCCATATTGAGGTGACAACCAGACCATTGAGAAAAGATGGCGGAGCAATGGTCATTGAAATCAGTGATGATGGTCCTGGAATCAGCTCAGAGGACTTGCCCTATGTGTTCGATCCCTTTTTTAGCAACAAAAAGAAAGGCACGGGGCTTGGCCTCTCCAATGTGAAAAAAATCATAGAAGCTCATGGAGGGGCGGTAAGCCTTTCGGTCCGGGAACCGAGAGGAACGCGGGTCATTCTAACGATTCCTGTTAGGGGAAAAATATGAAAGCCAAAAGGATTCTCATCATTGACGATGAACGCCCTTTGCTGGAAACGCTGGAGATGAGATCGGCCGAAAAAGGTTACGAGGTAAGCTGTGCCCTTTCGGCAGAAAAGGGGCTGCAAGCATGTGAACGTTTTGACCCTCATGTGACCATTCTCGATATCCGGTTACCCGACATGAACGGGCTGGATGTCCTTCAAAACTTGATTCACAACGGAAAAAAGAACATCATCATTATTACGGCCTTCCATGATATGGATATTACCATTCGTGCCATGAAATTGGGGGCTTTTGACTATATTCCCAAACCGATCGATGTGGAGGAGCTTGAAACGGTTATTGGCAAAGCCCTCAAATCATCCAGCACTTCGCGAAACGCCCGGACAGTCAACCTCAATGTGTCTTTATCCCAGGGGGATGGTAAACTCATCGGAAAAAGCAAGGAAATGAAAGAGATCTTTAAAGCTATCGGTGTCCTCTCTGAGAACAGGGTAACCGTCCTCATCTATGGCGAAACAGGCACAGGAAAGGAGTTGATCGCCCGGGCAATCCATCACAATAGTCCATATCGAGCCCACCCCTTTAGGACGATCAACTGTGCAACGATCGTAGGAACACTTTTAGAAAGCGAACTCTTTGGTCATGAGAAAGGGGCCTTCACTGGAGCCTCGGGTTTAAAGAGAGGAAAATTTGAGCTTGCAGGTGAAGGAACCATCTTCCTTGACGAGGTTGAAGATATCCCCTTTGAACTCCAATCAAAACTTTTAAGATTTTTACAGGAAAAAGAATTTGAGCGTCTTGGAGGAGAAAGAAGGATTCGATCCAATGCAAGGTTGATTGCCGCAACGAACAAAGACCTCGCTGAGATGGTCCAAAAAGGGACCTTTCGGGAAGACCTCTATTATCGATTAAAAGTGGCAACCATCAGAGTTCCTCCACTCCGGGAACGAAAATCGGACATCCCTCTTTTAGTTGAGCATTTCCTCACAAAAATCAATCATGAGCTTAAAAAATCCATAAAAAAAGTCGAAAGGAAGGCTCTTCATAGAATGATGGAGTATGATTGGCCTGGTAATGTCAGGGAGTTGGAAAACATGCTGATCCATGCAGCCATTCATACCCAGGGAGAAATAATTCTTGAAGAATTGATCAGGCCATTGTTCGGCGAAAGACACTTTAACCAGCAAAAGCAGATGGAGACGATCCCGAAGGAACCGAATCTTAAGAACTTAGAGAAAGAATACATCATCCAGGTCCTGAATCAAACCCACTGGCATCTTGGAAAAACATGCGAACGGCTTGGAATCTCACGTCCCACATTACGGAACAAACTCAAAATCTACGACATTGTAGGTCATTCCAAAACAACCTGAGACCCAACAAGGGATTGAAAATAATTTTCAAAAAGTAAAAGATTCTTTCTGATAAATCATCAAGTCCTGCTTTCATATAGACCTCATAACCCTCTTGACCCAAAACGATTATTCCCCTTCCAGCACGTCTGGCACACCTGTTGCTAATCATTAATGGATTTCGTAAGAAACTTCTCTCTTCCCCTGAAATGAGAGGAGTTTAAAGGCTTGACAAAAAGATCAAAATTACAGTAATATGCCACATCAATATTTCCTTAATAAAAAATCGGAAGAGAAAGGAAATCGTATGCTGAAAAAAGGATGGTTGAAATGTCTCGTGATAATCTTCATAAGCTCCGTTTTCGTTTCCTCCCTGGCATTGGCACAGGAGAAGCCGATAAAATTGGGCGTGTTGTTCATTATGTCGGGCCCCATGGGAGGATATGGGAAGCATGCCATGCAAGCCATTCAGCTGGCCATGGACGAGATCAATGGTCAAGGAGGAATTCTTGGACGTAAGGTGGAGGCACTGTTTGAAGATACAAAGCTTCAGGTGCCAAGGGCAACTGAAATTCTTAAAAGATTCATCCTTGAAGATAAAGTGGATTTTATCATCGGTCCCACATCAAGCGGGGTAGCCGTTGAATTGTCGAAAATGGTAACCGAACATAAGAAAATTCTTGTGCTAACTCAGTCCGCTGCAGACTCCCTCACAGGGGAACAGTTCAGCCGCTACGTCTTTTCAACCCTCAGCAACTCAATGATGCATTCCCGTGCAGGAGCTTATTACATGGCACCGAAAACCCTGAAGCGATGGATGTGTATCGGGCCGAATTATAATTATGGATGGGATTCCTGGGCCCAATTTAAAGGAAAATTGAAGGAATTACGACCCGAGGTGGAATTTGTCGGAGAGCTCTGGCCCAAATTGATGGAAAAAGATTTTACCCCTTTTATACAGAAGATCTTAGAGGCAAAACCCGATGCGGTGTGGTCACCCCTCTGGGGGATGGATGCAGTCAATTTCATCCAACAAGGTCTGCCAATGGGACTTTTTAACAAAATCAAATTTGCCTTCCCAGATGGTGCCGCCCTTGAAACGCTGATGCCACTTGGCAAGGATATGCCAGAAGGTATTTATGTAGCCTCTCGTTACTTCTTCCTGACGCCGAATACAGATAAAAATCGTCAATTTGTAAAAACATACATGGAAAGGTTTAAAGACTACCCCGATTACATGGCACAAGAAACCTACGCTGGGGTCTATTTTCTGAAGGCGGCTATAGAGCGTGCGGGCACAACGGATACAGAGAAGCTAATAGACTCCATAGAAAAAGAACCTCTGGCATGGGAAACTCCTGAAGGTTGGAAGATCATGAGGAAAGAGGATCATGCGGTTGTGGAGGATGTCGTTTGGGGGGAAACAGTTTATAGTGATCAATACGGGTTTGCCATCTTGAGGAATATGCAGGCTATTCAAGGAGAAGAAATTTGCAGAACGACACAAGAATTAAAAGAGGTTCGAGCCAATTATGAAAAGAGGCAGAGAGAAAAAAAGTAGTCTGTGATATGCGGGGAGTTTTTGCCCATTTTTCACACCTCAGATACATGAGGAAAGGAGGGTCTTATGAAAAGAAGTTACTATGTCTTCATCCTGGTGTTGGCCATTTTAATTTCTCCGTCTTTTGCCTTCGCTCAAAAACCGATCGTGATTGGTTCCCCTCTGGCAACGGCTTTCCTCTATGGTTGGGCAGCCGATCGAGGCATCAAACTGGCTGTTGAGGAAATCAATGCCGCTGGAGGAGTGACGGTGGGAAAAGAAAAACGCCCTTTCAAGGTGGAGGTCATGGATACCAGGGACCTCGAACCGGGTGTGCCGGTGAGCGATGCTCTCTTAGTAGTTGAGAAATTGATCCTTGAGAAAAACGCTGATTTTATTGTTGGGGGTCCGGTTCGATCTGAAGCGGCCCTTGCCGCTATGGATCTGCTCTCAAAATATAAAAAGGTCTCTATCCTGACAACAGGAGCCTTATCGCCTGCTTATCACAAACGGGTGGAATCCGAATACGATAAGTTTAAATACTGTTTTCGAATCTCCGGCGAAGTGGGATGGCTCGTCACAGGCGAATTTGTTCCCAAGTTGGTGGATATTAAAGCCAAGTTTGGATTGAATCGCCTCTTCATCATGGTTCAGGACGTGGCCCATGCCCGAGCTACGGGTGATCTCACAGGCAAACTGGCAAAAGAGAAAGGATGGGAGGTCATTGGCACGGAGATCTATCCAACAGGAACCACGGATTTCTCTGTTGGATTACTCAAAGCAAGAAGAGAAAATGCCCAGGTCATCCTGATTGTTATGGATATGCCAGAAAGTTCTATCCTCCTGAAACAGTGGTTTGACATGAAGATTCCAGCCCTTCCCTTTGGCACCATTATCGCGGCAGCTGAACAACCAGGGTTCTGGAAAGCGACAGAGGGAAAAGGGGAATATTGTATGGCAAGTGTGGTCAATGCGGGCAACGCTCCATCCCGAGCAACTCCCTGGACCATGAAATTTGTGGAAGCCTATCAGAAAAAATACGGATTGGAACCTGAAGGATATGGAACCTCTTCGAGTTACATGGCTGTTTACACGCTTAAAGATGCGATTGAACGGGCTGGCACACTTGATTCAGAGGCTATTGTCGCCGCCCTTGAAAAGACAGATCTCATCGGGGTTTACGGGAGAACAAGATTTAACCCCAAAAACCATCAGGTAATCCCCAGCGTGGATCCGGCCGAGGGAGCAGTAGGAACCATTTTTCAGTGGCAGGCAGGCAAGAGGGTGGTGGTCTTCCCACCCAAGATTGCAATGGGAGAAATCAAACTCCCACCCTGGATGAAAAAATAAACCGACGGAATAATGGAATAGTGGAACAATCTTCCAACGTTCCATCGTTCCATTATTCCAGTGTTTGCCCATGGATATTCTCATTTATGGAATTATCAATAGCTTTTCTCTCGCCTTGATGGCCATCGGGTTCACCCTCGTTTATGGAATCAGCCGACTTCCTAATTTTGCCCACGGGGCCCTTTACGTGATCACGGGATTTCTGGTCTGGAGTCTGGTCCATCTACTGAAATTGAATTATGTCCTGTCGATTCTTCTGGCGTTACTGATCATGGGATTTGTGGGAGCAGCCATTTACCGATTCCTTCTCATTCGGGTCAGGGGAATGGCCACCTCTGAAATCATTGCCACCTATGCCCTGGGTTTAGCCATTCTTGAATTTCTCCGATGGAAAGGGTTCAAAGGCATGACTTATACCCTTCCTGTATTCATTCCGGGGAGTGTGACCATTGCAGGCATTCCGGTCGATTATCAACGATTAATCGTCATTGCCATCGGAGTCGTGGTGGTCACTTTCATGTGGCTCTTTACCCATTTTAATAAAACCGGTTTGGCCTTGAGAGGGATGGCACAGGATGAACATGCCGCCATGATGCTGGGGATTGATTCAGATTGGATGGCCATTATTGCCATGGCAATGGGTTCCATACTCGCTGGGATTGCAGCCATCACCTTGCTTCCTTTGGGGAATATTGTTGTGGAAGCCGGGTACAATGTTTTGATCCTTTCGATTGCGGTCTGTATTGTAGGAGGGCTTGGAAGTTGGGTCGGAGCCATTCTCGCTGCCTTCATGATAGGATTTCTTCAGATTATCACTGTTGCCTACATCCAGTCACACTTCCATATGGTGGTGGCATTGCTGGCAATCATCATTACATTGATTTTGAGACCATCTGGGTTATTTGGAAAACAGAAGGAGCTGGAAGAAAGAGTTTAAACAAAGATCAATGCAAAACGATCAATGGTCAATTAGCAATTAACTATGAGAATGGATAAATGATTATTGACCATTAAGGTTTGAACATGAATTTGGTAACTCAGGAAAGGCGTAAAGAGCGATTAGACAGGGGCATCAAGGTTCGGACGGAAGGCATCTATGCCATCTCTTCCTGGGAGGAAATAGCCTACCTTGCTCTTCCGAGGTTGATCTTAATCATCGGCCTTCTTCTTTTGCCTCTGTTGATCCCATCTCTATACTGGAAAAGGGTCATCTCCATTGCAGCGATCTATGCCTTGCTCGCTCTTGGCTTCGATTTCTTAGCCCATTTTGTAGGACTGGTCTCCTTGGGAGGTGCTCTATTTATTGGAGTGGGGGGGTATACAGCCGCTCTTCTCAATAAGTCTCTGGGGTTATCCCCTCTGTTCACCATCCCTATGGCAACAGTGGGTGGAGCTATCATCTGCACTCTTCTCCTTCTTCCTGCCCTTCCGCTCAGGGGGGTCTATTTTGCCATAGTCACTCTGATGTATCCTCTTGCCATTATGAGAATAATCGAGGCATTGAACATCTTTG
>FWPV01003142.1_pt1 | contig 38326 bp, 31 predicted proteins | sample 2228371 | NCBI WGS metagenome assembly FWPV01 (sample SAMEA103939776, study PRJEB20133) | metagenome
ATGCGCAAGCCCCGACATCGTTGCGGGAGGGACCCCTTTTGGCCTCAGGATCCCTCTTCGGCCCCGCTTTCCCGCGGGAACCGCTGCATTCGCAGGCCAGGGCCGGCCTTTCCGGCTCAGCCGTTTCGCCCCGTTGTTGACACCATCCGGGGGCGAGGCTATCATGACCCGGCCCTGGGACAGACAGGCCGTGGGTCCTGCGGATCCGGGCCACAGGACAGGCATTTTACCATGAAGGCCATCGGGTCGCTATCAGCCGATTCTTGCAATCCGTTACCACCAGCTCAGCGGGTTTCATCACTTTGCCCGTGAAGGCCTTTGCCAACCGGGCCTTGTTGGGGATCATCGTCCTGATGTTCATCGGGACCTCCCCTTCACTCCCGGATACAGCATCATGGAGCTGGCTCCGCCCAGGGATTTCGTAGGTAAGGCCCTCCGGGACCTGGACCTGATAAACCGCTTTGGGATCCAGGTGGTGGCGGTCAAGGAGGTCATCCCTGACAGGGTGAACATGATCCCCACGGGCCGATTCGTGATCAAGGACAGCGACATACTGATCTTGCTCGGGCCGAATGACTCTTTGGAAAGGCTCCGGACCGGGGGAGGGTAGGGCGCGGACTTCCTACTTGCGCCAGAAACCAGGGAAGAGCATGATCATCACGGTGTAAATCTCCAGCCTTCCGGCGAGCATGCAGAAGATCAGGATGATCTTCCCCGCCATGGGGATGTCCCCGTAGTGGGCACTGGGCCCCACCGCGGCCAACCCGGGCCCTATGTTGCCCAGGGTAGCGGCCACGGACGATACGCTGGTTATGAGGTCGAGTCCGAGGAGGGTCATACAGATGGACGCGAGCACGAAGACCCCGAGATAAAGGAGGGACATGCCGAGCACGCTGTGGAGGAGGGCAGGGGAGACCGCCTGCTGGCCGAGCTTCACCACGACCACCGCATGGGGGTGAATGAGTTTCTTCAGCTCCCCCTGCATGTACTTGTAGATGAGGATGACCCTGACGCACTTGATCCCTCCGCCGGTTGATCCGGCGCATCCCCCCACGAACATGAGGAGCACAAGGAGGTACCTGCAGAAGCTGGGCCACTTGTCGAAGTCGACCGTGGTGAAGCCGGTGGTGGTCATTATGGAGACAACCTGGAAGACAGAGTCCTCCATCCTCTCCAGCCAGTCCCCTCCGGCATCCGTCATGAGGACCGCGAAGGCCGCGGCGGCGCTCAAACCCAGGATGCCGACGTAGAAGCGGAATTCCCTGTCCTCCCAGTGTGCACCGTATTCCCCCCTCAGGAATCTGTGATGGAGGGCAAAGTTCATCCCGGCCACCATCATGAACAGGATGATCACCACGCGGTGGTAATGACCGTAGTGGGCGATGCTCTCTGTCTTCGTGGAGAACCCGCCCGTGGCCATGGTGGCCAACGAGTGGCACACGGCATCGAAGACACCCATCCCGCCCAGGAAGAGCAGGACAGTCTCGAGGGCGGTTATCAGGATGTAAGTCTTCCAGAGGATCTTGGCCGTCTCTGCGATGCTAGGGGCGAGCTTTTCGTGGAATGGGCCAGGGACCTCGGCCCGATAGAGCTGTACGCCTCCCACCCCCAAGAGGGGCAGTACGGCTATTGACAGGAGGATGATCCCCATCCCCCCCAGCCATTGGGTCAAGGCCCTCCAGAAGAGGATGGATCGCGGCAGCTCGCTTATGGCGGAGACCACAGAGGCCCCTGTGGTGGTGAAGCCTGATACGACCTCGAAGAGGGCATCGATGGGGGTGAAGATGCCCGAGAGGGCCAACGGGATCGCCCCGAAGACGCTAGCGCTGAGCCATCCGAAGGAGACTATGGCGAAGGCATGTCGGCGGGTTATGTCCCGGCGCTCCTTCCTCAAAGGGAGGTAGAGGGCGGCCCCCACCAGGGCCGTGACGGCTATGGCCAGGGCGAAGGCCTCGGACTCCCCTTCCCCCATGAGGAGACTGATCCCCAGAGGGACCGTCATGGAGGCCGCCACGAACAGGTCCAGCAGGCCGAGGACGACGAGCACCGGGATCATCTATGGTGCCTCACCAGAACTCCAGCTTGACGCTCGTCACACGTTCCAGGTCCTTCAGGGCCTGGGAGGCGACCACCATGGCCACCTTGTCCCCGGGTTGGATCACTGTGTCCCCATCCGGGATGAGGAGCTGATCCCCCCTGGTGATGGCGCCCACCAACATCCCTTTGGGGAGCCCCAGTTTCCTCAGCTCCTTGTTGACCAGATCGGAGGTCTCCAGGGCCTCGAGCTCGATGACCTCTGCTTGGTCCTCGGGGAGAGTCACCACCTGGGCGATCTTCCCCCTCCTCACGTACTGGAGTATCCTGTTCACCGCGATGAGCGAAGGGCTCACCACCACGTCCACCCCAGTGTGATAGGCCAATGGGGAATAGGCGATGCGGTTGATGCAGGCAACTGTGCGCCTGGCGCCCATCCTCTTTGCCAGGAGGCAGAGAAGGATGTTGTTCTCGTCGTCAGGGGTCGAGGCTACCACCGCGTCCATCTCCCCCAATCCTTCTTCCTTGAGCATCTCGTGGGATGTGAAGTCCCCTTTTAGCACAGTGGCCTTTTCCAACTGCGCGGCCAGGAACTGGCATCGCTCTTCCCTCGGGTCGATGATCTTCGTGCTCACCGCCCTTTTTTCCAGGGCCTTGGCGAGGTTGAGCCCCACGTTCCCGCCCCCGAAGATCATGACCCTCTTCATGGGTCCTGGATGGGAATTGGGGAAGGAAGACAAGAGCCGGGAGACCCTTTCCGGGGCACCCATGACATAGACGAGGTCCCTGTCCGCGATGGTATCGTTCCCACGGGGGATGATGACCCTGTTGCCCCTGTAGATAGCGGCCACGACCAAACCCATGTCGGGATAGATCTTCTTCAATCCGATGAGCTGCTGGCCCGTGAAGGGGTTGCCTTTGTCTGCCACGAAACAGGCCATCCTGAGTTTGCCTTCCACCAGATCCACCACATCGGTGGCTCGGTGGGTCTCCAGCACTCGCAGGACGGAGTTCACCACCTCCTGGTCAGTGTTTATGACCAGGTCGATGCCGAGGCGGTCGGGACCGAGGATCTTGGTGTTGTTAGCATACTCGGGATCGCGGATCCTGGCGATCTTGGTGGGCACAAAGGCCTGGACCCCTGCCACCAGGCATGAGACCATGTTGACCTCGTCGCTGTCGGTGGCAGCGATCACGATCTCCGCTGCCTCGATGCCGGCCTTGCGAAGGACGCTCATGCTGCTGCCGCTGCCCAGGATGGAGTGGACATCCAGGGTATCGGCCACCTTGTGGACCTTCTGCTCGTCCTTGTCGATGACCACGATGTCCTTGCGTTCCCGGGAGAGGCGGGAGGCCACGTTGTAACCCACCTCCCCCGCACCTATTATTATGATGCTCAAGGCCCATCCACCTCCGGCTCACGAGACAGTGGAGATGAAAAACCGGATCCTACCTCCTCTGTGCCCAGCCACCGCACCCTGTGGCCGAGACGCCGCAGGATACAAGGGGATACAAGGATAGCATCACCTACCCCCCAACGCAAAGACCGGGCGCGCCATGTCCCCGCCGCAATGCCCCCTTGAGGGCGACCGTGAAAGGGCCTCGGCGATCCAGAGGGGGAAGGGCACCGAGGCCCTCCCCTCACGAAGGGCCCGAATCCGTGAAACCAACGGATCGAAGGGTCGAGGAGCTACGAGAGATCACTGCCGCTTGGGTATGTGAAAGATCTGGCGCGCCTCGTCGGGTGTAGCCACCTCACGCCCCGCGAGGCGGGTGACCTGCACGGCCCACTGGACCTGCTCCCAACTCCCCTTGGCCAAGTCCCCATTGGGCATGCGCACATTGTCCTCAAGGCCCACCCGGATGTGTCCACCATTGACCGCCGCGGTCATGCCCGCTGCGAACTGGTTGGGCCCCACGCCGCACACCGACCAGGAGGCCCCCTCCGGCAGTAGGTCCTTCATCCTGGCCAGGTTGAACGGGTCGTACGGGACACCACCCGCCACGCCGAAGACCATCTGGAAGTGCATGGGCTCCTCGAATATCCCCTGTTTCCTGACCAGCAGCACGTTGTAGAGCCCACCGAAATCGTAGATCTCGCACTCAGGCTTGACCTTGTGCTCCCTCATGGTCTTGGCGTAACTCACGAGCATGGCGAAGGTGTTCTCGAAGACGATCTCCATGGGGACCTCTCCGGTCTTCCAGTTGGCGAGGCCGAAGTTCATGCTGTTGGTGTTCAAAGAGGCCATCTCCGGTTCCATGGCCGCAATGGGGGCGATGCGGTCCTCCTTGGATACCCACGGACCGATGGCGGAACTCATGTTGATGATGAGCCCCGGGCACCGGCCCCGGATCGCCTGGATGGTGGTGCGGATCTTGCCTATGTCCGCAGTGGGGAGTCCGTTCTCCGGGTCCCTCACGTGGATGTGGACCACGGCTGCGCCCTCGTTCATGCAGCGATAGCTCTCCTCGGCGAACTCCTCCGGCGTATAGGGGACCGAGGGATTCTGCGCCTTCATGGTGGCAGCCCCGGCCAGGGCCGCGCTGATCACTAACTTGTCATCCATGGTCCTCCTCCTATGGTCGAAAGTCGCCCACCGTGCCCGATGGGGCCTTGGTGTGGACCGGGGCGCATGAAGGCGATCCGCCACAAGGATCACCCTGCGCGTCGAGTCCAGCCTGAGCTGCGAACATAGCACCGGCAGTGCCGCGCGTCAACAGCCCTTACCTCCCCTTGCCACGGAGCATGACGCCCAAGGTCCTGGCCATGATCCTGAGATCGAGCCACAAGGACCAGTTGTCTATGTACTCCAAGTCGAGCCTTACCCAGGTGGCGAAGTCAAGGTCGTTCCTGTCCGGCGTGGTCTGCCAAAGACAGGTGATGCCGGGTCTCACCGATAGGCGCCTCAACTGAGGGACCTCGTAGCGTTCCACCTCCGACGGGATGGGCGGACGGGGTCCCACGAGGCTCATCTCCCCCTTGAGGACATTGAAGAGTTGAGGAAGTTCATCCAGCCCGGTGCGCCTCAGGAATACGCCCACGCGCGGGATTATCCTCGGGTCATCCTTGATCTTGAACGGAGGGCCGTCCGCCTCGTTGAGGGCCTCGAGCTCTTTTCGCCTCTCCTCGGCCCCCGGGGCCATGGTCCTGAACTTGTAGACCACGAAGGGACGTCCGTCAATGCCGCACCGCCTCTGCCGAAACACGATGGGCCCATGGGGAGATGCCAACTTCACGGCCGCCCCGATGGCCAGCATGACCGGGGAGAGGGTCACGATGGCGCTGGCCGAGATCCCGATGTCCAGGACCCTCTTCGCCAGCAATGCGGCACGGCCGTGGCCTTGGCCCGGGCGAGGCGCCCCCGGCCCGCTCATCATACCTCCCATCTTCCCCCTCCTGGCTCGCCCCCAGGGCCCGCGAGGGCCCCTCCATGAGACCTATGACGGATGTGGCTGCAGCAATATACAGCGGCGAAATGTGAATGTCACCGCGCCCTTCACTCGATGCGAGTGGCCAACCGTGTCGGATCCCTGGAGACGTTCCTTGTCAGTCCTCCGCAGCCTGTCGCAGCGCACAGCGGACGACCGACGAGCTGCAACCCGCAGTCTTCCACTCTATTGAACCCGCCCTCGCTGCCCGCCTAGCTCCACGAGCTGCTGCATCCTGTACAAGCGGCGATAGATGCCATCTGCGGCCATCAGTTCCTGGTGCGTCCCTTCCTCCCGGATCAGACCCCTGTGCATCACCACGATGCGGTCCGCATTGCGAATGGTGGACAGCCGATGGGCGATGACCAGGGAGGTCCTGCCGCGGACAAGCCTCGCCACGGTCCTCTGGATGATGGCCTCGGTGGTCGGATCCACGCTGGATGTGGCCTCGTCCAGGACCAGGATGGCAGGGTCGTAGAGCAGGGCCCTGGCGAAGGCCAGAAGCTGCCTCTGGCCCAGAGACAGGTTCTGCCCCCTCTCTCCTATCTCCGCATCATATCCCCCAGGGATCTGAAGGATCAGGGCCTCCAGTTCCAGGGAACGGACGACCTCTCGGACGCGCGCCTCCGGGACGCGCTGGTCCCAGAGGCGCAGGTTCTCCAGGAGGGATCCGGAGAAAAGGAAGACATCCTGCGGGACCACCCCCACGTGCCTCCTCAATTCCCTCTTGTCCCATTGGCGCACGTCTATCCCCTCCACCCGTATCTCCCCTCTCTGGGGGTCATAGGCACGTTGCATGAGTCCGATCATGGAGCTCTTTCCGGCCCCCGTGGCCCCGACCAAGGCCACCGTCTCCCCGGGTCTCACCCTCAGGCTCACGTCTCGCAACACCCATTCGCCGGAGCTGTACGCGAACCAGACGCGGTCGAAGGTCACGCTTTCCCTGGTCTGCCTGGGTCGCGTTGGGAAGGGGGGGTCGGGGAGTCCTTCGTGTGTGTCCAGCAGCCCGAGGACACGCTCGGAGGCCGCCATCGCCCCTTGCAGGATGTTGTACTTCTCTGCCAGGTCCCGCACGGGTTGAAAGAAGCGTTTGGTGTACTGGATGAACGCCACCAAGACCCCTGGCAGGATCTCCTCCTGTATGACTTGGCCCCCTCCGTACCATATGATCAGGCCTAGGCCGATCGCCGCTATCACCTCCACGCACGGGAAAAAGAGCGAACTGTATCGGATGGATCGGAGGTACTGGTCACGGGTGTCGCGGTTCATGCCGTCGAACCTGCGGAAGTTCTCCTCCTGCCGCGCGAAGAGCTGAACCGTGGTGGCACCGCTGAGATTCTCCTGCAAATAGGCGTTGAGCCTCGCCACATGCAAACGCACCCTTCGATACGCGTCCCTGGCCCTGGCGCGATACAAGGCCGTGGCCATGGCCACCAGAGGGGTCACCGACAGGACCACCATGGCCAACCTCCAGTCCAACCAGAAGAGGACGGCGGCTATGCCCAGGAGGGTCACCAGATCCCCGAAGATGACGATCACTCCCTGGGTGAAGAGCTCGTTTATCACCTCAATGTCCTGGACAGCCCTGGTGATCAGCCGGCCCACCGGGGTCCTGTCGAAAAAGGATTGGGACATGCGCAGGATGTGATCGAAAACCTCGGTGCGCAGGCGCAGCATCACCCTCTGCCCGGTGAGCTGGAGGAGATAGACCCTCAGGTACTGGGAGGCGAAACCGAGGACAAGGGCGAGCAGGTAGAGGAGGGCGACGCGCAAGAGCCCCGATGTATCCTTTCGGGCGATGTGGTCGTCGATGGCTATCTTGGTCAGGTACGGCCCAGCCAGGTCCAGAAGCGAGTCCACCATCAAGACCACCAGGCACAGCAGGACCAACCCGAGATGAGGCCGCAGGTAGCCCATGAGGCGAAGCATCAACCTCGCGTCATAGGTCCTCCCCTGGAGTTCGTCATCGAACGTCCTCGACCCCTCAGAGGTCCGCCTCACCGATACCCACCCTCCTGCAGCCCTTCCAGCTCTGCCATGAGCGCGTGCTGCTCGCAAATCCTCTGGAAATACCCTCCTGCACGTGCCAGGACGCCGGGTTGCCCCTCCTCGACCACCCGTCCTTCCGCCAGCACCACCAGCGTGTCTGCCATTGCCAGGGAGGACACTCGGTGCGACGTGAAGATGATGGTGGCATGGGGCAGGGCGGAGAGGATGTTGGCCAGGGCCTCGGCCTCGGTCTCCGCATCGAGGTGGGCGAAGGCATCGTCCAGGAGGAGAAGCCGCGGGGTCACCATCAGGGCCCTCGCCAGGGCCACCCTCTGGCGCTGGCCACCCGAGAGCATCACCCCTCTGTCCCCGACCAAGGTCTCCCACCCTTGGGGGAAGGCGTCCAGGTCCTTGTCCAGGCGGGCCATGTGCATCGCCCGAGCCACGGCCTCCGGAGAGGCCCATGGGGCCCCGAAGCGGACGTTCTCGGAGATGGAGTCCGAGAAGAGAAACGGCTCCTGCGCCACCCATCCTATGGAACCGCGGAGCCCAGTGAGGGGGAGCTCGCGGGCATCCCGCCCGTCCACTGTTATGAAACCCTCGGTGGGGTCATGGATCCTGGGGATGAGCTCCAACAAGGTGGTCTTGCCGCCCCCCACTGGTCCGGTGATTGCGAGGCGGGCCCCGGCGGGCACCTCCAGGGTCACGTCCCTCAGGGCCCATTTCTCCGATGACGGATATCTGAAGCTCACCGAGTGGAGCCGAACCGAGAGACCTCCTCCGTGGCCCAAGGCCTGGTCTTGGCGGGTGGTGGCTGATGCCGAGCCGCCAATGCGAGAAATGGCCCCGGGGCCATCAGCTCCCACGGATGGGATCGTGTCGGATATGGCTGGTCTCTCGGCGAAGATCTCCTCGATGCGTTCCAAGGAGGCCCTGCCTCGCTGGAGCAAGTTCACCATGAAGCCCAAGGACATCATGGGCCATGAAAGCATGGTGAGGTAAGTGTTGAAGGCCACGAAGCCTCCCAGAGAGAGCCGACCTTCCATGACGCGATTTCCCCCCATCCAGAGGACGACGACCGCGGCGGTCCCGGTGAGCAGACCGAGGAGCGCCCAAAACAGGCCCCTGGTCCTGGCCAGATCGATGTTTCTGCGGATATACCCTTGGACCGCATCTCGGTAAATGCCTTGGCGGACCGGTTCCATGGCGTAGGAGTGTACCAACCGGATGCCGGAGATGGTCTCCTGGACCACATGGGTCAGGCGAGCCAGCTCCGTTTGGACGTCCGCGGACTTCCTGCGTACCTTTCGCCCGAAGTGCAGGAAGCACAAGGACAGCAAGGGAAGCGGGACCAAGGAGGCCAGGGTAAGGGGGAGGTCTATGACCGCCATGAGGACCAGGCATGTGCCTATGGTCAGGGAGCTGTCCACGATGAGGAGTCCGAAGAAGGCGATGAGCTCCTGTATGGCCACCAGGTCGTTGGTGCAACGTGACATGAGGTCCCCGACAGGCCTCCTAAGGAAAAAGGACCTGTCCATCCCCTGGAGGTGACGAAACAGGTCCCCTCTTAGGTGATACTCCACCCTCCTGGAGACCCCGAAGAGGGAGTTCCTCCACCCGAAGCGGAACAGGCCCTGAGCTGAGACCACCAGGACGATGGCCAGGAGGTAAGGAAGGAGTTGCTGTCCGGATCTCAAGGAGGGGATGGCGTCTATGGCCTCTTTGACCAGCCACGGGGGGATCAGCGCCAGGACGTCCGTGACCATGAGGGAGATGACGCCCCAGAGGATGAGCCTGCGGTAGGACCTCAGATAGCCGACGATCCTCCAGAATTCATTCCCGCCGGGGCTCATGGGAATCTTGTCCTCCCCGGGGTGCTCGGTTCCCCACTGGGCCTCATCGTCTGTGCTCGGCCCGGGACCACGAGGATCGCGTCCGAGGCACCGTGGACCTTGCTCCTGTCCTCACGCGCCGTGATGAGGACCTCCCCTAGGTTCAGCGTCCCATCCCCTGCCCTGAAGTAGAAAGGGCTGAGACGGACGTAGCCCTCCATGGCCCGGATCTCTTGACTCTGAAAGTCCAGGTACTCGAAGGGCCAAGGGGGACCGTGAATCGACTCCTGCACGATCCAGTCCCCCTCCTGCCTGGCCCTGAGACAGGCAGCCTCCCACTGGCGCGAGCTCAACTGTTGTCCATCGACGATCTGGCGTCCCTCGAAGGAACGCCCCTTCTTGAGGTAATATCCCCTTCGGGATAGGGGAAGCCCCATCAAGTCAGCGATCCTCTCCTTGTCCGCAAGCCACGTCGCGGGCACCAGGGCTGCGAGGCGATCCCAGTCTCCCTCCGACAGGGCCCCTGGCATCTCCTTCCGGGTCCGGGGGTGATGGACCAAGGCCAGGACCCTCTTGTCCTCCAGGTAGTCCTTCCACGGGTTGGCCAGGCACAGCTTCCCTGCTGAGACGGCCGACAGGACCTCCTCGGCCTTCCTCGGGGCGCTTCGAAACAGAGACGGGCTGCGGAAGAGCCTGTGGACAAGCATGGGCCTTCGACCGTCCGGAAGGATGAGGCCGCGGCCGGGATCCGCCCGGATGCATCTCAGAGGGGCCACCACCATCTCCAGTGTGTCCAAATGCCGGGCCAGGAGGAGGTGTTCATGCCTGTAAGGTGAGGTGCCGGAACCTAGGGTCGCCACTAGCACGGGCCTCGGGAATGGATCCAGGCCCCGCGCCATGGACCAGTCGATGAAGCGTGCCTCCATGGCCTGTTGGTAGAGGGTCGCCGTGCCAGGAAGCCCTGGGTTCGGACCATAGGCCGAGCGCAGGGCCTGGGCGATGCCGAGCCCCCCCATCACCACCTGGATCTCGAACAGCTTCAACGAGTTCCCGGGGGCAAGGGTCATGTCCAGTCTGAAGAAGGTCAACGGCTCGCCGTGGCCGAGCTCCCATAGGACCGCCTCTTCGGGGCAGGCGGGAAAACCGAGCATCTCCCTGAGAAAGGGGCTTTGGCCAAGATGACGATCCACGGCCTGGACCAGGCGGTCCACCAAAGGGCCTATCTCCCGCAGGTCCCGGACAAGCCCCATCGGGAGGGTCGCTGGTTCTGGAGGGACCCGCCAATTGACAGCCCCGACTCGCTTGAAGATGGCACCTTGGTGCAGCAGGGATGCCCACAGCTCCCTGCCCCTGCGCACTCGGCCGCCCCGGTCAGGCATGGCCAGGACCTTGGGGGCCATGGCGACAGTGGCCAAGATCTCCTGGAAGTCCTCGTACAGGTAGTTCCCACGACACAGACTCAGGGGCAGCATAGATGCTCCACTTTCCCTTTGACTCTATGCCTCCTTCAACACTAATATGATGGTCATCGCAAGGCAAGAGCGGGCCACGGCCAGCGCGGTCGCCTCTAGGTCGCCATGCCCCGTGGTCAAAGGGAGCCGTGGAGCGACTCGGAGGTCTCTCGGGGCGACCATCGCCGGCCAGGGGAAAAGGCTGCAAACCCAGCCCTCGGGGCCCCAAGGGCTGGTCCTGGCCTTGCACAGAAACGCCCCCCCATGAAGCGGGATGGAGGGGAGGCCCTGGAGGGAGAGGGTTCCTCCCGGCAACGATAGGGTGGGTTCGGGCCCGACTTGGAGGTGGCCCTGCCTTGGATGACCGGGGGATGACCGCTGGAAAGGGGGACTCTGGTGCTCAGCCCGATGGAGAGGATCTTGCACCTGAAAAAGGTGCCACTGTTCTCGGACCTCCAGGTGCGGGAGCTCACCGCCATCGCCTCCGTCGCCAAGGAGAGGGAATTCCCGGAGGGCTCGGTCATCATCCGCGAGGGGGACACCGGGGAGTGCCTGTACGTCCTCCTGACGGGGCGGGTATCGGTCATCAAGGATCTCGGGACCCCCGGCGAACTTCACATAGCGGACATAGAGAAGGACGACTACTTCGGGGAGATGTCCCTGTTCGACCGCGGGCCCCGTTCCGCCTCGGTGGTGGCCCGAGAGCACACAGAGGTCCTGGAGTTGGGGAGGCTGGAGTTCAAGGAGATCATGAAGGAGTTCCCGCAGATCGCCATACATGCCTGTAAGGTCTTCAGCCGAAGGCTGCGCGACCTCCAGTCCAGGATCCAGGACCAGTAGCCTACTCCTCCATATCCCTCAGCCACAGTTCCAGGTTCACGATGCCCCAGAGGAGCCAGTCCGCAGGCTTAATGAGTCCCCGGAGGCGAAGCGTGATCTCCCGTTCAAGGGCATCCCCACGGTAGATGGCCCGACCCAGGGTCCTGGGCTCGAGGATCATCCTTCTCCAGCGTTCCAGGATCGGGGAAGGGGCGTCCCGGATCCAGGTCCTGATGGGAAAAGGGAAACCGATCTTCCTTCGGTAGGCGAAGGCCTCGCCCCATCGACGGGCGCACAGCGCCTTCATGGGGTGCTTGCGGACCCCGCCAGCATTGCGCAAGCGGAAAGGGATGGAGAGGACCCAACGGAGCCAGGTCTGGTCCAGGAAGGGCAGCTTGAGCTCTACGCCGTGGCAGGCGGCCACAAGATCAGCCCTGGTGAGGAGACGGTCCCCGGCGGTGGCGATGTGGTAGAGCATGGCCGCGTCATCCGGGGACCGGCCCGGGGCGTTGTCCCGTGCCTCCTTCCAGAGGGCCCAGCGTGGGCCGACGTCCAGGGGGAGCGTGGTGATCCTGTGCACCACGGCCGGGTCGTTGAGCCGATGGGTTCGGCAGAAGATCACCCCCTGGCCAGCCTGGGTTGGGTCGTCCTCCCAGAGGCGGGCCAAGTTTTCACGTTCCTCTTCGTAAAGCCCCCCCGAGAACCAGCCGTCCGCCCCCTCGCCCGCGAAGACAGAGGGTCTATGGTTTTCCCTGGCCCATCGGCACAAGAGCCACCACGGCACCTGATTGGTGCTGGTCAGGGGTGCGTGGAGGGCCCGAACCGAGTCCTCCCACGCCGATGCGAACGCAGATGGCGTCAAGGGGATCTCCGTGCCTGGGAGGTCGAGGGCCTCCCTGACCGCCCTGGCGAACGGGGCCTCGTCGTGGCGGTATCCGGGGCAGGTGACTGTGACGGCGGTGGTCCCCCTTGACCGGCGATTGTCGGTCAGTGCCTCGGCCAGCAGGGCCGAGTCGATCCCACCCGACAGGAAAAGGGCCAGGGAATCAGCGGTGGTGTGAGCCAGCAGCCTGGCCGTGGCCCCTTTGAGGGCCCGTTCCGCCTGTCTGGCCAATTCCTGGTCATCCAGGTCTTCCATGGGGACTGGAAGGCTGAGAGGGAGCCTGGTAAGGGTTGCATCATGGTCTCCGAGTCTGCCCGAGAGCACCTGCCCAGGGAGAAGCACCCGCACCCTCCGGTACAGCGTCTCGCCGCCTGCCACATGATCGAAGACCAGGTATTCGGGGACCTTCTCCCAGTTCGGTTCTCGCGACACCCAAGGGCATCGGAAGAGGGTAGAGAGATCCCTGGCGAAGGCGATCCCATCCCGGGACTCGAACCAGTACAAGGGACGGAGCCCCTGCCAGCCGCGAGCCAGGGCCCATGTGCCTCTGGCAAGATCCAAGAGAGCCAGGGCAAAGGGTCCGTCGATGCCCCGGAGGAAAGAGCGCCCCTGTTCACCCCACCCGCGCGAGACCACAAGGGGTTCTGGTGTGCCTCGCGGGAGGTCAAGAAGCCTCCTGAGGGAGGGGGCGTTGTAGATCTCTCCATCCCATTGTAGGATTATGTCACCTGAGCGGATGGAGGGCCCGAAGGCGGCCTGTGGGCAGAGGAACGGTTCATGGGAGGGGGTCACACCCATGGCGAAGACATCCGCCAGGTCGGCCTTCCGATGTCTGAGGATGACCCCGCACATGACTGGTGGTCTCATCCCGTGGTCTCCAACCTGTGGATTCCCCTGTGAGCTGGCCAGGCCTTCCTAGAAGGGCCGGGCGCAGGGGGATTGGGCCCCTGGGAGGGCGCGCAGCGGGATCGCCGAGACCCTCTGGCCCACCAGGACGTTGCCGGGTGCCCCATCCCCCCGGTCCGTGCCAACGATACGGGGGCAACCGGCCATCGGGTGCCGAGCTCCTCAATGGCCGACCCCGGACAAGGAAGACCCGAGCTCGCGCAGGCACCTATCCAAGACATCCAGCCCCATCTCCAGGTCGTCCCAGGGTATGTTGAGGGGGGGGAGGAGGCGTATCACGTTCCTGTGAAGCCCGCCCCACAGCAGGACCAGGCCGTCCTCGAAGCATCTGCGCACCACCTTTCGAGTCTCGGCCGGGGCTGGCTTCCTGGTGTCCATGTCTTTGACCAACTCGATCCCGAGCATGGCCCCCCTGCCCCGCACATCTCCCACCCAACTGAAGGTCTCTTTCCAATCCTTGGCCTTGGACAGGAGGCGCATCTGGATCTCCCTGGCCCTGGTGTGCAGGTCCTCATCCCAGAGGATCTGAAGGAGCCTCAGGCCCGCCGCGCAGGCCACCGGGTTCCCCCCGAAGGTGCTGCCAAGCCCCCCCTGGTGGACGGATTCCATCACGGCTTCCCTCCCCGTGACCGAGGCCAGAGGAAGCCCTCCCCCCAAGGCCTTTCCCAGGACTATGAGGTCCGGTTCCACCCCAAAGTGCTGCATGGCGAAAGGCACCCCTGTGCGAGCGAGACCTGTCTGGACCTCATCGGCGACGATGAGGATCCCCTTTTCGCGGCACAGATCATGCAGCCTGACCATGAACCCATCGGGTGGGACCACGACCCCGCCTTCACCCTGCACCGGCTCCAGGATCACCGCTGCCACCTCCTCGGCTGGGCACTCCGCCAGGAAGAGGCGGTCCAGGGCCTGAAGGCACCGAAGCCCGCAGCCCGGTTGAGAGAGGCCCCACGGGCAGCGGTAACAGTAAGGATAGGGGACGTGGAACACCTCGCTTGCAAGGGGTGCGAACCCCTTGCGATAGGGGCTGGCCCTGCCCGTGAGGGTGGAGCACAGCGAGGTCCTGCCGTGGTATCCCCCGTGGAAGGCCAACACGGCCCTCCTCCCTGTGGCGTACCTGGCGATCTTCACGGCGTTTTCCACGGCCTCTGCCCCGGAGTTGCAAAAGAAGGTCCTGCAAGGGCCTGATATGGGCACCAGGGCGTTGAGCCGACGGGCAAGGTCCAGGGAAGGCCGGCTGTGCATGACGTGGGAGCACACATGGACGAGCTCCCTGATTTGGCCCACCATGGCCTCTTGCAGGAGCGGGTGACAGTGCCCGAGATGCAATACCCCGAGGCCGCTTGTGAGGTCCAGGAGGGCTCGGCCTTGCTCGTCCCAAACCCTGCTCCCCCTCGCCCGGCTCACCACCACGGGATGGTAGGTGTAAAGACCGCGAGGGAAATGTCCTTCGGTCTGTTCCATGAGTTCCATGTCCATCTCCGGGCCCCGGCAGGGGCAGGCCGAATCGGTCAGAGGCTACAACGACGGCAACCCATGGCGCAAGGGTGATATGCGGCCCCATGGGTCCCGGGCACTATCCTCCCTGGCCTCTTGCCTCATGCCCGCGCCATAGGGAAAGCCCGCAGGTCGCGGCACCTCCGTTGTGGGCGTTGATGGGTTCGTGAGGGCCGCCTCTTCCCACGCGAACGAAGCAGGAACCTCCGAAGAGGCTCACCGTGTAGGGGAAACGGCCCACCTCTATGCCGCGACTGTCCCATAGGGCAAAGGGATAACTGATCGCTGGCCCCCTGCGCTGGGCCACCCATCGTCCAGGCTCCTCCTGGATGATCCGCGGCCCCATCGCCTTGATCTTCTCGGGCTCCATGATCACGTGTCTCCCGCCGAAGGAGTGGCGTCTCTTGAGGACGAATTCCTCCCCTGCGCAGACGGCCCTCCACAACGAGGGCTCCCTGGAGGGGAAATCGAGTCCCAGCACGTGGGTCTCCAGCACCACGCGGCCGAGCTCTGGATGCCGCACCCCCAGGGACTCCAGGAGCCCCTTGTCCTGAAGGTACGTGGAGCCCAACGGATTCACCATGCAGACCAGTCCGTTGGACACGGCCTCCAAGAGCGTCCCTATGCGCCTGCGGGTCCGCGGGTCGAAGGCCTCCTCGTCCATCATACGACGCTTGAAGCTATCCGTTGAAAACTTGCGGAATATGAGGTGAATCGTCTCTCCCCTGAGTCGCACCTCATCCTTGGCCACCTCCAGCTCCAGCAGGTCTCCCACCATGGCGCGGTACCCGCGGGATTCGTAGTGCCTGGCGATGCCGCGGCACTCCGGTATCATGAAACGTCTCTGGGCAGACGTGGTGATGAGGGCGATGGTCGGCTTGTCCGGGAATCCCCTGTGATCTCGACGAAACCCCTCGTAGCATCTGAGGATATTCCCCAGGGACTCGTCCCTGGGGTCGAGGTGAGGCGACATCCGTGTGCCCGGCGAGACGCGGTCGAGCTCTCCCTCCACGGCCCTCTGGAGGGGGGAGGCCGTGAAGGCCTCGGCGACGAGGGCCGGATCCAGCTCCCCTCCGGGACAGCCGCAGTTGACCTCCAGGAGCTTGGGGGGACCGGGGACCTGGAGGGCGAAGTCAAGGCGATGGATGGGGAGGGACTCGCCCAGGGGATTGGAGTGGAAGAAGAGCTCGCGGTCGAGGGGAGAGGACAGGGACAGGGTCCTCTGTGCCTGCTCGGGGTCTGCCCTCAGCAGTCGTGCCTCGTCCTCCAGGGCCTGCACGATCCTGCTGGTCCATGTCCGGAGATCGGCCTGGAGGCCCTCTTGCATGACAAATGGGGTCGCGAAGGGGTAAATCCCATCGGCCGGGCTGTCCAAGAACCTGAAATCCCCGGATCTCACCAGGTAATCCCTCATGGCGGCCATGGCCTTGCCCACAAGGGCTTCATCCAGCAACATACGCTCCAAGACGCCCTCGATCATGGACATGGCGAAGGCTCCACCTGGAAGGCTATGAGCCTGGGAAGGAGCTCCACATCCTCGGCGACCACCTCAGGGTCCTGGTGTGCGAGGATCACGAAGAGGGGGCATCTGTATCCGCACCTGGCCCATCCCACCTCCTCTCCCAGGGGCGTGCGTTGGCGAAGCCTGTGAAAGGAGCGGAGCTGTCTCACCCCATCCAGACCCGCGATCCCGGTGAGCCTCCCTTGGGCCCGGGGAAACAGCTCCACCACTGCCACCCCTCTTTCCCATCTGGGTCTCCACTCGGGGCGGCGGCCCAAGGCCAGTTCCAGGGCCAGTGGATCGAGTTCCGCACCGAAACCCAGCCCCATCATCTCCGACCTGTACCCGCCCACGCGCGGCCCCACATCCAGGATGAACGCCCGTCCATGGGAGAGCACGAGGTCAACGTGCAGGGGTGTGGAGCGAAGGCCAAGGGCCGACACGAGCCTGAGCACGGCCTGTCTGGCCAAGGCCTCCTCATCGGGCAGGAGGGTGGAGGGCACCCGGCGCACTGCCACATGGAAATCCTCCATGTCCCATTGCCGCGCAGGGAGCACTGTCACCGCAGGGGTGAAGACGACCTGCCCATCGGGGCACACCATGACGTCCAGGGATGCCTCGGCCCCCTCGACATACCCCTCTGCCAGAAACCCCCCCGTGAGCCGGACCCCGTGACGCCGCTCTGTGGGCACGCGCAACCGCGAGATCTCCTCGCGGGCACGCTCCCACTGCCCAGGGGCCTGGCAAAGGGTGATGAGCTGGCTCTTGAAGAGATTCCTCGGTTTGAGGAGAAAAGGCGGGGAGATACAAGGGGGCTCAGGGGATCCCAGGTCCGCTGGCGCGAAGGGGGGGTTGAGATCTGGCCAATGCCTCGCGATCTCCTCCCGCAGCAGGAGCTTGTCTCGGAGGATCTTCGCCTGTTCCGGGGTTATCCCCGGGAGGCCCAGGGCCTTGGAGAGGAGGCCGTATTCGTGGACCCTCTTCTCCCTGCGGTTGAGCACTGCCACCACCCGGTGGCGAAGCCCCCAGTTCATGACCCGGCGCTCCAAGGATGGCAGGTCCCCAGGGTCGTAAGGGATCCAATGATCCACCTCGTGAGGGGAGGAGACCTCTTCGCCAGGCTCGATCAGGCACGCCGACTCGAACCCCTTCTCCCGCATCCGGCGCGCCATGCGTTGAACTCCAGTGAAGAGGACGATGGGCAGTGGGGGGCTCATGGGGCCTGGGCATCCCCTCCCGTGAGCCCCAGGGATCCGTAAGCCCAGCGGATGACCCGGGCTGCGAAGGGGTCGAGATCACCGCCTTTCAGGAGGACCGGCCTGAAGAAGACGAGCCTCATGACCCTGTCCAAGGCCTCCCCGGGGAGGAGCTCGGTCCCCACTGCCGGAGGCCCGTCCAGGATGAGGAAATCCTCCTGATCCCACGGTGGGGGTGGGAGCGGGAAGAGGGGCCCTTTCCTAGAGGCCTTGCCAAGCGGATCGTTCCACCTGTACGTGCCGGCCTCCAGTGTGCCTCCTACCTTGGTCGCCTTCTCCCCCTTGTGGAAGAGGAGGAGTTGGGATGCCACAGGCATGTCCATGGAGGCCCGGTTGAGCCATTCCACAGGCAGCGAGGCCGCCCCGCCAACCCAACTCAGGACATGAAACCCCTCCAAGGGCGGCAACCCGGCCGCCAACTGCAGTAGGGTGAGCACTGGGAAGGCCCCTGTGTACCGCGGGTTGCACTCCAGGGCATAGAGGGCCCCGCTTCGACGGTCCATGGCGAAGTCCAAACCGAAGATCCCAAGGTAACCCTCCCCCCTGAGGGCCTCCCCCACCCAACCGCAGACCCTCCTGGCGGTCTCGGCGACCTCTGACGGATACTCCGGTGTGCCCCACTGGTGTCCGCAGAAACGGCCCATCCGTCCTTCGGGGAGGACCTCCCCGATGTCCACGAGCTGGGTCTGAAGCGGCGACAGGATCACCCCGGAAGGGGTCACGCACCCCTCCATGCTCAGGGAAGGGCCCTCGATCCAGGGGGAGACCATGACCTCTTTGAAACTGTAGCCGCGATGGATCCCGCAGATCCACCGGCTCCGGAGTGCCTCAAACTCAGCCTCGTCGTGGACGAAGTGTGTGGCTCGTCCCCCGCCACGGGGGAAGTCCGGGACCTGGACGACCAGGCGCTCATTCCATCTCCTGCAACACTCCCGAAAGGAACTATAACGGAGCCCTTCCACAGGGATCACGACGCCTTCGGCTGCGGGAAGCCCTGCCTCTCGGAGTCTGCTGCGAAACCACGCCTTGTTCTCCCATCGCGTCCTCACGGTGAAGGGGCTGGCCAGGAGGACCCACCCCTTTTCCCTGGCCAACGCCGTCAGCTCCTGGGTGTCTCGATAGACGAAGAGCCTCGTGCCGGCCGGAGGCGTGCTGTTCGATCCCTCCAGATCCGGATGAAGGAGCACAGAGAGGGTATCGCGACACGGGGGGGACGGGCCTCGGACCTTCTCCCCCAGGCACTCCACCGGGACCACGGCCCGGATCTCTGACAGGTCCTGGGTCTTGAGATAGCACAGTATCCGGTAGTTCCTGACGAGGAGCCCCGGCCCCAGCCGGGGGAATGCCCTCTCCCCCACACCCATGGTGGGCGGGCCGGACTCCAGGGCCCTTTGCAAGGCGCTGCAGATCTCCTTGGGAGACAGACCCCTCATGGTCTAGCCGTAGTAGAGGAAGCAGGCGGCATAGTGCTGCTTCTCCACCTCTTGGAGCCTCGCCTCTTGATCCTGGCATCGATGGTCGCAGCTGGGACAGCGTGAATAGAAAGGGCAACCTTGGCCTGATGGCGCAACATAGAGGTCCACTGGGCACGCCGGGGCAGGGAGGTCTTCCCTGCGGCGCTTCACCGAGGGCACCGCACGGATCAAGGCCCTCGTGTAAGGATGCATGGGATTTTGGATCACGGCCTCCGCTGGGCCGTGCTCCATGACCTTCCCCCTGAAGATCACGCAGATCCTATCGGACAGGTAACGGGCCGTGGCGAGGTCGTGGGTTATGAACAGCATGGTCAGTGAATGGCGTTCCTTCAGGTCCAGGAGTGTGTTGAGGAGTTGGGCCTGGATGGAGGCGTCCAGCATGGAGACAGGCTCATCCGCGACCACAAAGCTGGGATCGAGTATCATGGCCCTGGCCACGGCCACCCTTTGGCGTTGACCGCCGCTGAGCTGATGAGGATAGCGAAAGAGAAAGTCCTCCGCAGGGTGCAGGCCCACCTCCTCGAGGATCTCGCAGACCCTTGCCTCCCGGTCCTGGTGATCGCCCACCTTTTGGACTAGGAGCGGTTCCACTACGGTCTGAAAGACCGTGAGCTGTGGATTGAGGGACTGATAGGGGTCCTGAAAGATCATCTGGACCCTCTTGCGAAATCCCCGCATCTCCCGGTCGTTGAGACGCTGGAGGTCCTGGCCGTCGAACCTGATCCGCCCGGAGGTGGGCTCTTCCAACCTCACCAGGAGCCGCCCGCATGTCGTCTTGCCGCTTCCGCTCTCGCCCACCAAGGAGAATATCTCGCCGGGCTCGATGGCGAAGGAGACGCGGTCGAGGGCCTTGACCTCCCTGACGGGCCTCCTCGAAAGGAGCGACTGACGCCCGCTGTATATCTTCGTGACCTCATCGAAGGTAACCAGAGGTTCCAACTCCCGCCTCACCTCCGATTCGTCCCCTCATGTCGAGATGCGGTGGCAAAGGGCGAAGTGCCCATCCCGGTATTCCCTCCATTGCGGCCTTTCCGAGAGGCAGGCCTCCCCACCGTCGGGACACCTGGGACAGAAGCGACACCCACCGGGCGGCCGAAGCAAGTTGGGTGGCTCACCCGGGATAGGGCGCAGTCTCTCCCTTGCCCCGAAGATCTTGGGATAAGAGCGCATCAGCCCACGCGTGTATGGGTGCAAAGGGGCCTCCAGGACCTCGTCCGTTGGCCCGAACTCCACGAGCTGGCCGGCGTACATCACGCCCATTCGATCGCACGACCTGGCGATCACGGAGATGTCGTGGGAGATGTAGAGGATGGAGAGCCCCATATCCAACTGAAGCCTGCGCATCTCCCCAAGGATCTGATCCGACACCACCACGTCCAACGCAGTCGTGGGCTCGTCGGCGATGACCAGCGACGGCTTACAGGCCAAGGCCATGGCGATCACGGCCCTCTGCCTCATCCCGCCGCTGTACTGGTGCGGGTAGTCCCTCATTCGGGCCGGATCGAGGCCCACCATGGCGCACAACTCCGCGAGCCTCCTCTGTGCCTGCTCCGGGGTCACACCGCCGTCGTGGGCCATCATGGCCTCAGCGATCTGATCTCCCACGCGGTGTACAGGGTTGAGGGCGTTCATGGCGGCCTGGAAAACCATGGAGATCTCCTTCCAACGCAGGCGTCTCATCTCCTCGTCTTCCTTGACGAGGAGGTCCTCCCCTCGGAAGAGGATCCGCCCCCCCAGTACCCTTGCGTTCTCCGCCAGGAGCCGCATGATGGCCATGGCCACGGTGGTCTTGCCGCAACCAGATTCGCCCACCAGCCCCAGGGCCTCCCCCTGCCTCAACCCAAAACTCACCTGGTCCAGGGCATGGACCTCTCCGCGCGGTGTCGAGTAATGCACGCTCAAGGATTCCACCTGGATGAGGCTCACTGCTCCAAGACCTCCTTCCGCAATCTCGGATTCAGGACCTCGTCCATGGCCCTCCCCACCAGGTAGAAGGAGAGGGTTATGAGGGAGATGCACATACCAGGCGGGATGAGCCAGTAGGGGGCTCGAAACATGTGTCCAGTCTTCCATACCCACTGGAGCATCATGCCCCAGGACACCGCAGAGGGGTCGCCGAAGCCCAGGAAGGACAAGGACGCCTCGATGAGGATGGCGGAGGTGACCCCGAAGGTCATATACAAGAAGGAGAGGGGGAGGACATTCGGGAGGATGTGCCTCCTGAGGATGCGCAGGTGGGATGCACCTGCCACCCTCGCCGCCTCGATGTAAGGTCTGACCTTCAGGGAGAGGGTCTGAGAGCGGATAACCCTGGAGACGCCAGCCCACTTCAGGAGGGCTATGATGATGACCAGGTTCCAGATGGAGAGCTGTCCTACCACAGAGGAGAGGATGAGGATGACCAGGAGGCCGGGGAGGACCATGACGATGTCGGCCAGTCTCATGAGGAGGGTGTCCACGGTCCGTCCGAAGTAACCGGCCAGCATCCCTATCAGGGACCCAATGGCCACGGCCATGAAGGCCGCGGAGATGCCGATGGCGAAGGCCACACGGGTCCCGGTCAGGAGTTGGGAGAGGATGTCGCGGCCCATGAAGTCCGTCCCGAGCCAGTGGCGCGCGGAGGGCCCCACAGACGTGGCGATGTCCGGGTCCACACCGCTCATGGGATGGTACATGGGATCGATGAGGGGGGGGATGAAGCTGGCGATGGCCATGAGGCCGAACATGACCAGCAATCCCAGCCCCAGGAGCCCCATGGGGTTCCTCCTGTATATGGACCAATTCTCCCCCAGATGTCTCAGCCAATGGACCCCTGGCCTGTGGAACTCCCTGTGGGCCTTCTCTTCCTTGAATCCCTTTCCCTTCATGTTTTGCACTTCCAATCCAACTGGCCCGGATCGCGGTCTTGTCCCTCACTCAGTACCTGATCCTGGGGTCCAGGTAAGCATAGATCACGTCCACCGCGAGATTGGCCACCAGGACGAATCCAGCGATGAGGAGGAATGCGGCCTGCGCCAAGGGATAGTCACCGTTGCTGACCGAGAACACCAGTTCTCTCCCGAGTCCCGGCCAGGAGAAGATGGTCTCCGTCAGGGCCCCGCCGTTGATGGAGAAGGCCAGGCTGAGGCCCAGGCTGGTCACCACCGGCAGCGAGGCGTTGGGTGCTGCGTGGCGATTGCGGATCGTGCGCTCGGGCAGGCCCTTGGCCCTGGCAGTGAGGATGTAATCCTCCCTCAGTGTCTCCAGCATGGTGCTCCTCATCACTAGGGTATAACCGCCGAAATGCGTCACGAACAGCACCCCCATGGGAAGGACCATGTGGTGGGCCACGTCCAGCACCCTCCTGGTCCATCCGACCTCGGGGTCCAGCCAGAGCTCCGGGGTGATCATGGCATTGAGAGGGAACCACCCGAGCTGATAAGCGAATATCCAGATCACGATCAGGGCAAGCCACGGGAGAAAGAAGGTGTGGGTGAAGAGCCCGACGAAGCTCACGGAGGTATCCAGGAGACTGCCGCGTCTCCATGCAAGGACCTTCCCCCAAGAGATGCCGGCGAACGCGTACAGGATTGTGGCGGTGGTGAAGAGGAGGACCGTCTTGGGGAGCCTGTCGGCCAGGATCTCCAGGACCGGCCTTCGATAGTAAAAGGAGTTGCCGAACTCGCCCCGCACGAAGTTCCACAGGTAGACCACGTACTGCTCGTGGAGAGGGAGGTCCAGCCCGAGCTGCCGCTTGAGGACCGAGATCTCTTCCTCGGACATCATGGGATCGGTCATCATGGCCACCGGATCCCCTGGGGCGAGTCGAAAGAGCACGAAGAGGAGGGTCAGGATGATGAAGAAGGTCACGAGGATCTGGGCCGACCGGACGAAGAGGAACTTCCTGAGGTTCATGCGAGATCACCGCCCAAAGGATCGCAGGATCCAGGGATCAGGACGCAAAACGCAAGAGACACGATCCACGATTCGCGATGGATGATGCAAGACGCAGGATTCGTGCCGCTCACTTCCTCACCGGCCTCACCTGGATAAAGCTCCACAGATTGCCTATCCCGCCCACCATCTCCACCCAGCCCTGCATCTTGTCCACCCTCACACCCTCCAGGTTCATGGGGACGTAGAGGGGGATGTACGGGAGGTCGTTGATGAGGATCTCCTGGAGCCGGTGCACTATCTCCCTTCTTTGTTTCACGTCCATTGTGGCAGCCTGGAGATCCGCCAACCGATCGAACTCCGGATTCCTGTAACCCACGGCGTTGTTCCCGTCCGGACGGTCGGCGCGCGAATGGAAGAAGGAGCGCAGGAAGTCAGGGTCCTGGCCCAAGGCGCCCCACCCCGAGATGTAGAGGTCGAAATCCCTCTCCGACTCCACCTTCTTCATCATGGCCGAGAAGGCCATGGGACGCCAGTTCACAGGAAACCCGAAGTCCTTGAGCCACTGCTGCAACACGTTGCCGGTCTGGGCCCTCTGGGCGTCGTAGTCAGCAGGGGGCGTCATGAGGCTAAGCGGCGGTGAGGGTTTGCCGTCCGGGAGCCTGAGCCCCCTGCCAACCCTCTCGAACTGTCCTGCCACCGCCCCTCCCCTCGGCTCCACCTCCCATCGGTATCCGGCCTCGTACAGCAAAGAGCGGGCCTTTTCCACGCGCTCCTGCCAGGTGAGACCCTCCCCGTACTTGGGGATGTCCTTGTGACAGAACTGGATGTTGTCGGGTTGGACCAGGGTGTCGAGCCGACAGCCTTCGTTGTGGAGGATGCGCTCCACGATGAAGTCCTTGTCCAAGAGGTAAGCCACTGCGAGGCGAAAGGCCCTGTCACTCATGGGAGGTTTGCGGAGGTTGAAGGCCAGGTATCGGTATCCGCTCTTGAGGACAGAGAAGATGCGGATGGCGGGGTTCGCCCTCAGGTCGGCCAGATACCCCGACTCGATGCCCCACCAGAGGTAGTCGATGTCCCCCTTCTTGAGGGCCAAGACCGCGGTGTCCATGTTCCCGTAGATCTTGAATATGATCCCGTCCACGTGCGGTCCCACCTTGCGTCCTGCTATCTCGCCGTTGAGGGCAAAGAACCTGTCGTTTCGCTTGAGGTGTATGAAAGCACCCTTCTGCCATTCCTGGAATGTGAAAGGCCCGAGGCTCTCGGGTCGCGTGACCCGGTGCGTGGTGAGCATCTCCACCGGTTTGCCCAGTGCGGCTGTCAGGGCCGCCTGGTCGGATTTCCCAGAGGCCTCCTGGGCCTTCAATCCCTCCTGGAGCATCTTCTCTGCTTGTGCCACCAGGGAGGCCCAGCGTGCCTTCTGGACTATGAAACTGGTGAGCGTCCTCTCCCACAAGATCGCCATGGGCTCCCTGAGGGTGAGCCTGACAGTGCGGGGGTCCGGGGCCTCGACCCGTTCAACGAAGGACCAGTTGTTGTAGTACGCGGGAAGCCGGAACCTCAGGATCAGCTCGGCGGTGAACACCACGTCCTGCGCTGTGAAGGGCGATCCGTCGTCCCAAGTACCCTCCCTGAGGTGAAACGTCACGGTCTTGCTCTGCGGGTCCCAGACGGGCTGGTCAGAGGCGAGCCAAGGGACGAGTTCCTGGGTGACAGGATCCCTATAATATAGGCGCTGGTAGAAAAAGAGCAGCACCTTGGCCGCCCATATGTCCTTGGCGCCGAAGGGGTTGAGGGTCTTCGGTTCGTCCATGAGGCCTACCTTGAGCACAGCGGCCGAGGCCCCCTGGGCCAGGAAGAAACCGAAGATGACCCACGCACAACCCAGGATCAGTGCAATGGCGGACACAAGACAACGGCGGCGGCCACCAGAGGCCTTTACGCTTTGCATCTCCATTCCCCTTCCGAGAATTCGCACGGCCAAGCCCTACTCAAGCGGACACCGGGCCCTGTGATCTTGCTTGGCGCCTCAGTTCCACCTGCCTCTCCACGAAATCAATGACCGGCCTTTCCACATGAAGCCCGTAAAGGCGGTTCAGATGCGGTATCCCCCCAGGGCTTATGCAGTTTATCTCTATGAGTTTATCACCGATTATATCAATGGCAACGAAGTAGAGTCCATCCTGGATCAGGCGGTCCCGTATGGTGCGGCAGATGCGGAGATCGGACTCGGTGATCTCGTGTGGCTCCGCCCTAGCCCCAGCGTACAGGTTGGTGCGAAACTCCCCGTCGCAAGGGATCCGAGACATGGCCCCCAGTATCTCCCCGTTGAGGAGCATGATGCGGACATCGCCGTTTCGAACCTCATCGAGGAACTCCTGGACTATGACGGGATTGCGATCCTCGTACTTCTTGGTGCTGTCCACGTAGAAGTTCAAGAGGGAGTTGAGGTTCTCCGGATCCTTGTTGCTGAGTTTGATGACCCCTGTCCCACGGAAACCCACGGTGGGCTTCATGATCACATCTCCCCCGAACTCGTCTATCACCTTGCGCAGCCGAACCGGGTCCCTGGAGACGTGGGTCTCGGGGATGATGTCCGGGAAGTTCAGCATGTAGAGCTTGCTTGAGGCCCGGATCTGCCCTTGGATGTCGTTTATGATGAACACATCGTCCTTCACGAACTGAAGGAAGTCTATGGTTCGGAAGTTCACCGGCGGGTTCTTGCGGGTGAAGAGGGCATCCAGGTCCGTGATGTCGTCGAATACCCTCTTTTCTTGGTTGATGTCCTGGATGAATATCTCCCAGGTCTTCTCTCGGGAGAGCCCAGGAGGGGCCAGGAGCTGCTTCATCCTGGCCCTGATCCTGTTGTTCTTCACGTAGAGGTCGTGAGGCTCCAGGAAGTAGAGCTCGTGTCCCCTCTGGGCGCATTCGTAGATGAGATGGCTGGTTGTGTCCTTCAGGGGGTCGAGCTCGTCCAAGGGGTCCATGAGAAAGGCGATCCTCATGTCACATCACCTTCCTTTCCAAGGACACGCCTGATGAGGCTTGTTCTGCTAGAGGGCACGGCCCCTTTCCGAGGCATCCGGCAGCCAATAGGATCATCTCCCGGCCCACGTCCACACCGGTGACCCGCTCCAGCTCCCGAAATCCAGGGGTGGTGTTCACCTCTAGGACCAAAGGACCGTCGCCTCCCCTCACCATGTCCACTCCCGAGACCTGGAGACCCAAGGTCTTCGTAGCCCTCAATGCCAGTTCTACCCACTCTGGCGAGGGGTCCCAAGGGACACCCCGCCCCCTGAGGTGTACGTTGGATCTGAAGTCGCCCCTGCGGGGGACCCTTCTCATGGAGGCAACAGGCCTCTGTCCCACCACCACGATGCGCACGTCTCCCGAAGCCGCCTCGGGCAGGTACCTCTGCACGATCACCCCCTCGGAAGGACGTGGAGGTTGCTCCAGGATATAGCGCGCGAAGGACATCTCCTTCACCAGGAAGACCCCGGTCCCTTGACGCCCCCTGCAGGCCTTCATCACCAGAGGGAACCCTCCGAGTCTGTCCACGGCGGTTGGCAATTGCCCGACATCTGCGACGAGGAGCGTTTGCGGGACGGGGATCCCAGCCGAGTCGAGCAACCTCGCCGAGAGGAACTTGTCCCTGGCCAAGGCCAAAGCGTGAAACCCATTGATCATCGGGATCCCCAAGAGCTCCAGATGAAGGACCACTGCGAGCTCAGCATCCTCTATGGTGGAGCCGATGCGCGGCAGGATCACATCGGGAAGCCCCGGCACCGGAGCCCTCCCCACTGGGCAGGCCGCTTCCGCGAGCACCCCCATGGGGTGCAACAGGACGGGCTCATGGCCCAGAGACCGCGCTGCCTCCATCAGCCTCCTGTTGGGGTGATAGAGCGCGCTGCGTGTGGAGAGTATGCCTATCCTTGCCATGATGAAGGATTATAGACCACCCGGCCGCTTCCGGGCTAGCACCGCTCAGTGCTCCCATGCATACCAGGAGCCGCGAAGCCGCTCTCGGTGAAAAGGGATGTTGAGGGTCCCCTCGAGCCCGTACCTGTCAAGATACAGATGCAGATACTCCCTGAGCTTCAGGTAGTACCAGAAGGGCCAGGAGTAAACCTCGGCCATCAGGGCCTTCTTGGATTCACCGACCAGCCTGCGGGCCTCTTGCGGGCTCATGCCCCTGTCCGTCGCATAGGATATCACATCGAAGAACGGGGTCTCGGACACGGAGAGATCCCTGATCCCGAATTCCTCGGGATTTCCGTAAACGAAAGAGTGCTGGTAAAGCACGAAGGGGTAGAGGATGAAGGAGTGAATCGCCCTGTGGTGAGAGCGAATGAACTCCAGGGTGGCGGCCGCCTCCTGCCTGGTCTCAGAGGGGAATCCTATTATGAAACATGCATGGTTCCAGATGCCGGCCTCGTTTGCCTCCAGCAATACCCTCCGAGTGGTGGGGAGCGTGGTCCCTTTCCGCATGAGTCTCAGGACCCTGGGGTGGGCCGACTCCACCCCCCAGCGTATCTGTCGCACCCCGGCCTTGGCCATGAGTTTGAGCCTCTTGCTGGTGAACCCGGCCACCGGTTTCGCCCAGATGAGCATGGAGATGTCCAGCTTGCGCTTGATGACCGCCCCGCACAGCTCCTCCCAGTACCCCGGGGGCATACAGTCGTCGTTCATGGAGAAGTGACGGACACCGTGCACCTCGGTGAGGCCCATCATCGCCTCCAGCACCCGATCGGGGGAGAGTTGGTCCGGCCTCTCATGGCCGTATCGGGCGCAGAAAGTGCACTTGCCCCAATAGCACCCCTCGGAGGTGCGCACCGGGGCGTATCTGAGAGGGGCCAGGTACTTCCCCCAAGGGATGTCCCCGAAGTCCGGGCCTGGCAATGTCTCCAGGGGAAGGGAAGGGCCTATTTGATTGGCGATCACCCTTCCGTCCTCCTGGAAGACCAGGTTCGGCACCAGCCGAAGGCTCGATCCCGATGCGATGGCCCTGGAGAGCTCCACCAAGGGGAGCTCTCCCTGGTGAAGCACTGCGCTGTGGAAGAACTCCTGGAAGTAGAATGGATAGCGCAGCAGTTTGTCCTGGATCCTGAGGATGTGTTTGCCCCCCGTCACCACGTGTACTTGGGGCAGCTCCCGACGGATGAGCCTGGCGAGGGTCATGGCCGCCAGGAACTGATGGATGCTGGATATGGATATGCCCACCAGCGTAGGGGAAAGCCGGCGCACCTCGGGCAGGAGCCGCTCCCTGAAGAAGGGCAAGAATACGTTCTCGTCCGAATCAGAACAGAAATCCACGAGATCCTGGAGAGTCCTGATGTCGCCCCTACGATAGAGGTTGAACGATATGCGGCCTGGCCAGTAGGCCAGGCTGCACAGGAGCATTAGCCCATGGACTCGGTCCAGGGCCTTGAGGAGTTGATCGGGGTCGAAGAAGTCTTTCCTCGTCCTGAAAAGTGCCAGGGTCCGGTCCAACTCCGGGATCATCGACTGCCACTCGTGAAGCTCCCTCCTGATCTGTTCCGACCCGTAAGGGCTTGCTCGTGTTGCTTCCTGCGCCTCCAGTGTGGCGCGGAGACGAGTGGCCAACCCCTCCAGGATCTCTGGGGTGAAAAGGTAATCCACGAAGAACGCGAGATTCGCGTCGATCGTCCTCACCTCGATTCCTTCCTGCCTCAGGTAGGAGCTCAACACCGGCAGGGCCAGGTGGGGCATGATCGGGACCCAGACCGGTGGGAATATCAGGACCGTTCGCGGGCTGGATTTGGTCGCTGAGGGTTCGGACATCGACACCCCGTCTGGCCTCGAGTTCCGGGCCAGATTAGCAGATCGGGAATCCCGTGGCAACCGTTCCCCCAGAAGGCCTCGTCCGGTGCGCTGGGGCGAGGCCATCCAGGGCCATTGGGGAGGGGGCATGTGTTCCTTTGTGTTGCTCAGTGTAGTAAGGTAAGGACCCAGGCCTGAGCGATGGCCAGAGTGCACGATACATTCGCCTTCGGCCTCACGGGCCAAGGCAGAGGGGAGGGTGCCGTGCCGCGCAACGAGGATGACATGGAAAGATATCCGCGCGAGACGATCATCAGATTGCTCAAGGCCTACTCGAGGCTATATATCGCAGTGGACGGCTTCTGGTACCTCGCGGTCAAAGGGGAGTTCGGAAACGACAAGGCCCTGGAGCAAGACATCTGGGTATGGGGCAAGATGTGCAGACGGGAGGTGGAGGGGATCACCGAGGCCTTGGGGGTCGAGCAGAGGGATGTGGCGGCCTTCTTCCAGGTCTTCACCATGACCCCGTGGTTCCGAAAGATGGAATACGAGACCGAACTGAGGGAAGATGGCTCCGGTAGGCTGACCATCCTGCGCTGCCCCACACTCATCGCCTTGGAGGAGGAGGGGGAGGGGAGGGAGAGGTCCATATGCCAAGGGGTCGATGTGGACTACTTCAAGAGGTTCGCCGGATTCTTCAACAGGGATCTGGAGGTCACACCGAAGGTGATCCCGCCGAGGAGGGACAGGGAGGGGATATGCTGCCAGTGGGAGGTGCGGCAAAGGGACAGGAGATGATACGGCTTGGGCGGTGGAGGCAGCAGTGGGGTCTGGAGTCTCGAGAGATGGCGGCAGCAGTGCACAGAAAGGAGGAGACGAGGGATGGACTTCGGCTTGACGCCGCAGCAGGAGGCGAGGAAGAGGGAGTTCGATCAGTTCTTCAGGGAGGAGATGAAGAATGCCCCCCGCGAGATCACGAAGGGGGGGTTCGACAAGATCTTCCACTCCGACGAGACCTGGGAATTCCACAGATACATGGCCAAGAAGCTCGCTGCCAAGGGATGGCTCACCCTCGCGTGGCCCAAAGATTACGGCGGCCAGGATGCATCCCTCATGGAGCAACTGATATTCAACGAGGTCCGTGCCTACCATCGGGCCCCGGGGTTGGACATATGGGGGATAGAGATGTTCGCACCGACCCTGCTCCTGGCTGCGACGGAAGAGCAGAAGAGGAGGCTGCTTCCCCCCATGGCCAGGGCCGAGGTCCATTACTGCCAGGGATGGAGCGAGCCCAATGCCGGTTCCGATCTAGCCGCCTTGAAGACTACCGCCATAAGGAGCGGTGACTACTATCTGGTCAATGGACAGAAGACCTGGACCTCTGGGGCACACCGCGCGGACCACATGTTTCTGCTCGCCCGTACAGACCCATCCCTCAAGCGAAATGCCGGGCTGTCGGTCTTCAACTTGAGGATGGATCTCCCAGGGATAGAGGTCCGCCCGATACGTTACATGAACGGGGCACACATCTACAACGAGGTCTTCTTCACGGATGTCAAGATCCCCGAGTACGACAGGATAGGGCCTGAGGGAGAGGGGTGGAGGCTGACCCGGGAGACCATGAATTTCGAGAGGTCAAACGTTGGCCTCTTCTCGGAGGCTGTAAGGTACTTCGAGGAGCTTGTCCAATACGTCAGGACGACCAAACGCGATGGCGATCCCCTCTCCAGGATACCGGCGGTGAGGCAGCGGATTGCAGAGCTATATATAGACATACAACTGGGACGAAGTCTCGCTTACAAGATCGCCTGGTTGCAGCAAAAGGGCGGTCTGGTGTTCGCGGCCTCCGCGGCCTCGGAGTCCAAGGTCTTCGGCACGGAGCTGATTCAGCGCATCGCCAATTTCGGCACTGAGATCATGGGCAAGTACGGACAGGTGGAGGATTCCAGATGGTCCCCTTTGAAGGGTAGCTTGATCGATCTGTACCAACAAGTCATGGGTTACACGATCTCGGCGGGGAGCAACGAGATCCAGCGGAATCTGATAGCCTGGGTTGGTTTGGGGCTGCCGCGCAAATAGGACCAGTCGAACACCGTGCACAGGAGGTGGGGAGATGGATCTGGAGTTCACTTCGGAGCAGAGGATGCTCGCCGAGGCTGCATCGAGGTTCTTCGCTGAAAGATGTCCATATCACAGGGTGAAGGAATTGGAGGAGAGCGGGCAGGGTTACGATCCGCAGCTCTGGAAAAAGATGGCGGATCTCGGATGGCTCGGGATGCCTTTTCCCGAGGAATACGGCGGATGGGGCGGACAGTTCACCGATGTCATGATCCTCCAAGAGAGGATGGGGGCCGCGTGTTTCCCGAGCCCCTTCTTCTCCACCGTGATCCAGTGCGGTCTGTTGATCGTGGAAGGGGGAAACGAGGAGCAAAAGAGGGCCCTCCTCCATGAGATATCCAGCGGGGATCTCATCATGGCCCTGGCGCGATACGAGGAGGACGCTGGCGAGTCACCCGTGTGCATAAAGATGAAGGCCTCGGAGGAGGGAGGGGGGTATCTCCTGAACGGGACAAAGCTTTTCGTCAATGATGCCAACGTGGCGGGGAAACTCATCGTGGTGGCCATGGTCGTCCCAGCCGGGATCACCCTCTTTCTGGCGGACGCCAAGGCCCCGGGTGTGGAGTGCGTCAAGATGCCCACCGTTGCCATGGACAACACCTGCGAGGTCGTATTCCGGGACGTGAAGGTGGGAAAAGACGCCGTCATAGGCGCGGTGGGAAAGGGCTGGGAGATCCTGGAGAGGATCACCCCCAAGGCGACCCTCGCCAAGTGTGCCGAGATGCTGGGCGCATGCAAGACGAGCATAGACATGACCGCCAGCTACGCCAAGGAGAGGGTGCAGTACGACAGGCCCATCGGAGGCTTCCAGATCATCCAACACTACATGGCGAACATGCTCTTGGCCTACGACACCGCTTACAATTACCTCTACAAGGTGGGTTGGATGATGGATCAGGGAATGGATTGCGACACTGAGGTCTCGGTCCTCAAGGCCTCCATCAACAGGCACCTGCTGTTCATCACCGAGAGGGCGGTCCAGATCCACGGGGCCATAGGAACCACTAGGGAGTGCGACATCGGGCTCTTCTACAGGAGGGCCAAGGCCTGGGAATCGGCCATGGGGGACACCACGTATCACATGGGAAGGATAGCGAGCATGGTCCTCGATCAGGCGATCGATGGCCCCCCTTCGGCCCTGGTCGGATGAAGGGGGGGCTTGGCGTTTGGGTCGGAGAGGAGGCTTCCATGGCGTACGAGACCTTACGGTTCGAAAGGGAAGGGCCGGTGGGAGTGCTGAGGTTGAATCGACCGGAGGCCATGGAGCTGGCGAGGAAGATGGCGTCCAAGTCCCCCCTGGGCCTTCGTTTGACCAAGGAGGCCATGGACCAGAACTTCGGGGCCTCCACCCTGGAGGACGCCCTTCGGCCGAAGGACAGAAACCAGGCCATGTGTATCGCCCAGCCCTCGGCGGCTAGGGACAAGGGATGAAGGGTGGGGAGGAGGTTCAGGAAGGCCATGTACCAGCACATCTCCCTCGTGAGAGAGGACGGCGTAGGGGTCCTAGCCCTGAATCGACCGGAGAGGCTCAATGCCCTTTCCCTCCCCCTGGTGGAGGAGCTTCAAAGGGCCCTCGACGAGCTGGATCGGGACCTTGGGACTCGGGTCCTGGTCCTGACCGGTACGGGTCGGGCGTTTTGTGCGGGCACTGACCTACAGGAAGGACTTGAATGGTCTGAGCCAGTGGGGAAGGTTCAGGGGCGATACAGGCTGCAGCAGTGCGTGGCTCGCTTGACCCTTCGGCTCAGAGAGATCCCGCAGCCGGTGATCGCTGCTGTCCACGGTCCGGCATCGGGCGGTGGCTTCTCCTTGAGCGTCGCGAGCGACATCCGTGTAGCGGACGACACGGCGCGCTTCAACGCGGCCTTCGTCCGCATAGGGGCCTCGGGAGGCGACCTGGGGATCTCCTGGCTTCTGCCGCGCATAGTCGGTGCCTCGGCCGCATCCGAGCTCCTCTACACGGGTCGGTTTCTCGATGCGGCCGAGGCCAAGGGCATCGGTTTGGTGTCGCGGCTGGTGCCCGAGGGGGAGGATCTGAAGGCCGCCATGGAGTTGGCCAGGGAGATCATGCAGAACTCCCCTTTCGGCATCAGGATGACCAAGGAGTTGCTTAACATGAGCCTGGATACCCCAGGCCTTCGCAGGCACATGGAGATAGAGAACAGGACACAGATCTTGTGCGCCCTCACCGGGGACTTCGAGGAGTCCGTCAGGGCCTTCAGGGAGAAGAGGAGGCCCGTGTACAGAGACCGGTGAAGAGGGGAAGAAGGGGGGCTCGAGATGCATCCAGGAGGAGATGTGCGGGTGGTCCCCACCGGGGCCTGTCATGACTGCGGTGGGCGTTGCGTGCTCAAGGTGCACGTCAAAGACGGGGTGGCCATCAGGGTTGAGACGGATGACACCGACGAGCCCCAGCTCAGGGCGTGCGCCAGGGGGAGGGCCTACAGGAAGCAAGTCTACTCCCCGGATCGCCTCGTTTTCCCACAGGTCAGGGTGGGTGCAAGGGGGGAAGGTCTGTTCAAGAGGGTGAGTTGGGAGGAGGCCCTCGACCAGGTGGCCCGGGAGATAATGAGGGTCAAGGAGACCTATGGCCCCGAGGCCATACTCCTGCATACCTATTCCTGGATGCCTGGGGTGTTTCACAACGGTGTCCCCACCCTCCATGAGCTCTTCAAGGCCTTGGGCGGGTATACATCTGGATGGGGAGGGGCCTCGGCGGAGAACTCCACCTTCGCCTCGAGGGCCACTTACGGCACCCTGAGCACCGGCAACACCAGGGACGACCTCGTGAACTCCCGGTTGATCATCCTTTGGGGGGTGAACCCTGCGACGTCCATATACGGGACCAACACCATGTATCACCTGGTCAAGGCCAAGGAGGCCGGGGCGAGGGTAGTGGTGGTGGACCCCAGGTACACGGACACCGCCGCTGTCCTGGCTGACCGCTGGATACCCATCAGGCCAGGGACCGACGCAGCGGTGATGGTGGCCATGGCGTATGTGATGGTGACGGAAGGGCTCCACGATGAGCCCTTCCTGCAGAGGCATACGGTGGGATTCGACAAGTTCCGCGATTACGTGCTGGGCGCGCAGGATGGGGTCCCCAAGAAGCCCTCCTGGGCGGAGCAGATCAGCGCCGTGCCGGCCTCCGACATAGTGGCCTTGGCCAGGGAATACGCCACCATCAGACCGGGGGCCCTCATACCGGGCTTCGCACCTGGCCGCACAGCCTTCGGCGAGCAGTTCCACAGGGCGGCTTCCACCCTGGCTGCCATGACCGGTAACGTGGGTGTCCGAGGGGGCGGGGCCGCAGGATTCGAGCGCGGGCCCGTGGGGCCCATGTTCCCTCCAACCCTTGCGGCTGAGAAGGAAGGGGCAGGATACGAGGAACAGCTCAAGGCACTCGATGTCCCCAGGCGTCTCCGGAGGCGGTTTCATTTCTGTCGGATCTGGGATGCCATCCTACAGGGCAAGGCCGGCGGATATCCTAGCGACGTGAAGATGGCGTATATCGCCTTTGGGAACCCACTCAACCAGTTCCCCAACGTCAACAAGGGGGTCGAGGCCCTGAAGAAACTCGAGTTCATAGTGGTCCATGACCAGTTCATGACTGCCACAGCCAGGTATGCCGACGTGCTACTCCCGGTGACGACCCACTGGGAGAGGAATGACTTCGCCAGGCCTTGGCTTTCGGGCCCGTACTTCCTATACCTGAACAAGGTGATAGAGCCAGTGGGCGAGGCGAGATCGGATCGGGACATATGCAAGGATCTGGCCAGGAGGCTCGGGCTCGTCTGTCCGGCCTTGGAGCTCCCCGAGGATGAGGGCATCCTGAGGATGATGCGCCTCATGGGGGATATGTGGGATGAGATACCGGACATGGAGGCCTTCAAGAGAGCGGGCCTCCACAAGATGGATCTCCAAGGTCCAGTAGTGTCGTTTCGGATGCAGGTGGAGGACCCGGAGGGCCATCCCTTTCCGACACCATCCGGGAAGATCGAGATCTATTGTCAGAGGATCGCCGATTTGGGGGATCCCAGGATACCGCCAATCCCCAAGTATGTGGAGCCTTGGGAGGGGCCGGCCGACCCAATGAGGGAGAGATATCCGCTCCAGCTCATCACCATACACCACAAGACCAGGGCCCATTCATGTTTCCACAACAACCCTTGGCTCACGGAGCTGGAGCCCCAGGCCCTGTGGTTGAACGGCCGGGATGCCGCGGCCAGAGGGATCAGGGACGGGCAGGAGGTGCGTGTTTACAACGATCGTGGCGAGACGATCGTGCAGGCCCGGGTCACGGAGCGGATCATGCCAGGCGTGGTGGCCCTGGGGGAGGGCGCCTGGTACACCCGGGACGAGAAGGGAAGGGACAGGGGAGGGTGCCCCAACGTCCTCACCAGGGATGAGTACTCCCCAGGAGGCGGCTTCCCGTTCAATACAGCCCTGGTAGAGGTGGAGAGGTTCACGGGATGACGAGGCCATCGGTTGGAGGGATGTGTCGATGTGCTCCCAGGGTCAGCAAGGGTGGAGAGAGGTATGAAGAAGAGATTCGGTCTGGTCATCGATCTCGAGAGGTGCATAGGTTGCCACACCTGCACCATCGCATGCCAAGTGGAAAACGACATGGAGGTGAGCTCCGGGGTCAGGGTGGAGACCATCGGTGGCAGGCACAGGGACACACCTTCCGGCAGACACCCAGATCTAAGCATGCATTTCCTCCCCGTTTTTTGCATGCACTGCCAGGAGCCTCCTTGCATGTATGCCTGCCCCGTGGGGGCCATCTCCAAGAGGGAGGATGGGATAGTGCTGGTGGATGAAGGGATCTGCGATGGATGTCAGGCCTGCGTGGCCTCCTGCCCATATGGGGCCTTGAGCCTTGATGAGAGGAGGAACGTTGTCCGAAAATGCAACCTGTGTGTCCACCGGGTGGACAGGGGACTCGTCCCCTTTTGTGTGACGTGCTGCGAGACAGAGGCCATCTGTTTCGGTGATCTCATGGACATGGAAAGTCAGGTTCACAAGTCGATGACCGAGAAAGGAGCAGGGGTGCTCAGGCCTGAGGCAGGGACAGGGCCAGCGGTGTTTTACATCCCCACCAGGCATGGGCGCATCGAGTAGCGCTGCGTCCCTCCGCCCGTCTGGCAGGGGGCGAGATCTGGCAGCCCCTCGGGCCATGACATGGTACTCGGGGTGTGGCAGGAAAAGGAGGCAGGTGATCGCCGCTCTTGGGAGGACGAGATGCAGATGGGTTTCTTCTTCGATCAGAGCCGTTGCGATGGATGTTTTACCTGTATAGTTGCCTGCAAGGACTGGCACGATATCCCGGCCGGGCCCGCCAGCTGGATGAGGGTTGCCTGCGTGGAGAAAGGCAGATACCCTCAGCCCTTCGTGGCCTTTCTGGTCATGCCCTGTTACCACTGCGCCCGGCCGGCGTGTGCCGCTGCCTGCCCGGCAGATGCCATCACCAAACGCGGGGAAGACGGGATAGTCGTGGTCGACAAGGAGAGGTGCCTGGGGAAGGGTCCGTGCCAGGCTTGTCTCGAGGCGTGCCCCTACGGTGCCCCCCAGTTCGCGCTCGAGGATGGCGCCAAGATGGAGAAATGCGACCTTTGCCTCGATCGCCTGACCGAAGGAAAGAGGCCGATCTGCGTGGAGGCTTGTCCCATGCGTGCCCTGGATGCAGGCCCTCTGGAGGAGTTGCGGCGTATTCATGGTGATGGCCAATGCGCTGAGGGCTTCTCGTGGCGAGATGCTGTGGGGCCCTCTGTGCTTTTCAAGGCGAAGGTGGACGAGAGGGGTCTGGCCATCCGTTCTGTCGAGCTGGTCCCCAGGCCCACCCCTTAGCACGGGCCAACGGCCCAGGTCCTTTCCTCGTCCAACGGTCAGCGACGACGGGTAGATGGGCCTGCGGCAAAGGCCTGACTCGCGGGAGGGGCAGTGATGGAGACCCACAGGGACAGGGTGATACGGACAGTCTGCGGCATAGAGGATGGGGTGAGCTGCGGGATACTGGCCCACGTCAGGGACGGGGTCCTGGTCAAGGTGGAGCCTGCGGACTTCCCGGATCGACGATTTCGTCACATATGCGCCAGGGGGCTTTGTACAGTGAAATTGGTCTATCACCCCGAGAGGCTGAGATATCCCCTGAGACGGGTCGGGGAGAGAGGCGAGGGAAAGTGGGAGAGGATCTCCTGGGATGAGGCCCTGCAGACCATAGCTGACAAGTTCCGGGAGATACAGGCGAGGTACGGCCATGAGTCCATAGCCTTCGCCACGGGGCAGGTGGCCACCTCCGCCCTCATGATGATCTACTTGAGGCTGGCCAGTGCCCTCCAGGCCACGAGCGTAAGCCTGGCCGGCTTCGGGGATGCGGCAGGTCCTTGCGGGGACTTGCTCAGTTACGGGGTCGTCTTCGGGGAGTTCTACACCTCTGGCATGGAGTCCCCCAAGGCCTGCGTCCTTTGGGGGGCGAACCTGGCCGAGACCCACCCCATCAGGTGGCGGATGATAAGGGACGCAAGGGAAAAAGGCGCCAAGCTCCTGGTCATAGACCCTCGTTTCACCACCACCGCCTCCAAGGCGGATGAATACATATCCATCAGGCCGGGCACGGACGCGGCCCTGGCCTTGGGGGTTATGAAGGTGATCTTCGACAAGGGCCTGCAGGACAAGGATTTCATCGCCCGCCACACCGTGGGCCCGTTTCTGGTGAGGGGTGACAACGGGGCCTTTCTCAGGGAGAGGGACATCCTACCAGGGGGGTCCGAGCAGTACATGGTCTGGGACACCGAGAGCCACAGCCCTAGGTCGTGGGACACCCCGGATGTCAAGCCCTCCTTGAGCGGTGCTTTCCAGGTAGCCGGGATCCGATGCAGGCCAGCCCTTCAGTTGCTCCAAGACCTGGCGAACCGATACACCCTGGAGGAGGTGTCGGACATCACCGGGGTCCCTCCGAGGGCCGTGGAGAGGCTCGCATGGGTCTATGCAGATCTGAGGCCGGTGGCGTCTTACAGGGGATGGGGGGTGCAGAGGACCTTTCACGGAGACCTGTCCTACAGGGCCGTGACGGCATTGGCCGCGGTGACAGGGAACATCCGACTGGAGGGCCACCGGGATTTCAGAATCAACAGGAGGGCCTTCATAAAGGCCGGAGAGGGGCGCTTCAGGTCCATGCCGATCCTGAAGGTGTACGAGGCGGTGCGAACGGGTAAGCCTTATCCTGTGAAGGCCCTGTGGGCCGCGGCCCACAACTTCGTGAATCAGAACGCGGATAACAACAGGATCCTGAAGGAGATCCTCCCCCGGCTGGAATTGATCGTCGTGGCAGACATGTTCATGAACTCCAGCGCCCACTATTCCGACATCGTCCTTCCCACTTGCAGCTTTTACGAGCGGCTGGACCTGGTCCCTCCCTTCGAGGTCTTCAACCCTTACCTCCAGTTACAGCCCAAGGTGATCGAGCCTCTTTACGAATCGAGG